>Ga0070740_10004956_pt1 | contig 12702 bp, 10 predicted proteins | sample Coa_R2_FD_67286 | JGI IMG/M metagenome (GOLD analysis project Ga0070740, IMG submission 67286) | Surface soil microbial communities from Centralia Pennsylvania, which are recovering from an underground coalmine fire - Coalmine... | ecosystem: Environmental > Terrestrial > Soil > Unclassified ...
ACATCGCCTGGATCAGATAGGTCGCGAACTGGTCGAAGGCGCGTTCGAGGTCCTCGGCAAGCGGCGTCATCTCCTCCCAGCGCAACTGACGCGCCGGGCGCATCTGGCGGTCCAGCGCCTCTTCGGTAAGTTCGGCGGCGTGCTCGATCCAGACCTGATCGCGGCGGTCCATCTCACGTGCGGTGCCGTACTTGGGCGCGATCTTTTCTTCCATTTCGGGCGGGATCGCGTGATGGGTCTTGATGTAGCGCGAATGCATCAGGCGGCGCGCCGGCGCATTGGTCGGCTCCGGGTTGGCGCTGACCCGGTTGACGGCCATGAACGTCATGCCAATTCGATCGGGCCTGGCCTGCTTGCCCCATTCAGTCCACTCGCCGCCGACCAGCGGCGTGGTGAACCATTCGCCGAGCTGGCCCGAGCGGATGCGCTGCGCCTCGGGATGGTCGTAAAGTTTCTTCTTGACCTCCTCCGGTGGCGGCAGCGGCAGCGGCTCGTGCCTACGCGTAGGAGGGAGCGTGAATGGGGACGGAAGGCGTTTGAGCGATGCCAACTCAGCCAACTCCAGGGCGCGGCCTCAGAACGGCGCCTCTTCCGGCAGCATACAGCGGCCGCGCCGCGGCAGGCCGGCGCGTTCGCAGCGATTGATATACTCCTCTACCGCCGTCGCCCAGAACTCCCGCACCACGTCCCATCCTTTGTCCAGATTGCCGAGGCTGCCGGCGGCCAGCAGCGCAAAGGGCTCGATCGCGCTGGGCTGGAGCAACAGGCCGAATCCCGTCCCGCTCGCTTCGCAGGCCGAGGCCAGGAAATGCAGCATCTCAGAGGCTTCTTCGCGCTCGCGGCGCGGCGCGTTGTCCAGATAATACTTGATGCGCATGGTGCCGAAGGACACGTGACGCGCCTCGTCCTGCATGATGCGGCGGAACATCTCCTTGTCGCAGGGATTGCGGCCCAGGAATTCGCCGAAGCGGAAGAAGTCCAGCACCACCGCCTCGCCGATCATCTGCACGAAATAGGAGTAGGCCAGAAAATCCCAGGTCGGGTTGACGTTGGAGACGGTTTTCGCGATTTCCTGCGGCAGCACCGATTTGCGCGGGTCGAACAGCAGCAGCGCCTCGGCGCCCGGCTCCATGCCGGGCCCGCCGCCGTTGGCGTACATGCGCTTGCCGAACACTTCCATGTGGCGCGCTTCGTCGGCGCATTGCGAGGACATGAATAGCCGCACTTCTGAAAACGACGGATCCACCCGCGCCATGTAAAACGGCAGTGTGTCGCCGGGCACGAACTCCACCGTGTGCAAAAAACTTACAAACTGGCATAGCGCGCGTTCCTGGTCCTCGGGCAGCGGCGCCAGCTTGTCCCACGGGATGTCGCGCGTGGCGCTCCACTGGCGCGACATCGCCTCTTCGTACAGGCTCTCTACGTTGTAGGACCAGACCTGGTACTTCTCCCGCAGCGGATAATCGTAGCGCGGCGCATCGGGTTCAGCACCCGCCTCCCGGTCGGCCAGTAAGCCCAGTCCTTCAGTGGGTATCGGATGGCGGTCGGCGCGATTGAGCTCCACCAGGCTTACGCCGCGCCGGTTGGGCTGAAAGCGATGGCCCCAAGAGCCCCAGATGCCGCCTTCCTCCGCCGGCTTGCTGGTGAACCAGGCGCCCGGTTCATAGTTGCCCTCGCGCCAGCGCTGTACCTGCGGCAGCGCCTTGAGCCGCTCGACGGACTGTTTTTTGTCGATCGCCATGGACATGACCGTCTCCTGCCAGAGCCTTTACTACGCGTGCCAGTTTCTCACAACGACCATGAGCTTTACAAACCGCAGGCCATCGGCGTCAAGCGCGGCGCACCGGATTAACCTTGAGTTGCACGCCGGATTGCAGCAGATTACGCGTGAAGCGCTCGGCGGGCGGCGTTTGAACGCCAACCCCCTCAATTGTATGCCGTGCTTTGACTGCGGGGAGGAGAACAACGATGGCCGATGTTGAAAAGGGGATTCAGAAACTGGCCGAACTGATCGGCGAACAGGGAGCCCGGGGAGCCTATGAGTCAATGCAGAAGTTCGACGAGGGCTTCGCCAACCTGCTGTTCGGCACGACCTTCGGCGACGTGTGGGCGCGGCCGGGCCTGCCCGCCAAGCTGCGCTCGCTGGCAACGGTGGCGGGGCTGATTGTGTTGGGGCGCGGCCCGGAATTGCGCGCCCATCTGGGAATCGCCCTGCGCGTGGGCTGGACGCCCGAGGAAATCAAGGAAGTGATCATCCACATGTCGCAGTACGGCGGCATGCCCACCACGATCGAGGCGATCCGGATCTTCGAAGAGGTGACGAAAAAGAAGTAAACCCGACCTCAGCGGCGGCGCTTGGGGGCGCGGGGCGGCTCCACGATGTAAGGGCCGCTGGGACGCACCTCCACGATCTGGCCCACGCAGTTGTCGTCGCGCACGAAGTTCACTACCACATCGGCGATCTGCTCGGGCTTCAGCGCCTGGGCCGGCATCGCCGTTCTGCCGCCGGCCGCCTCAACTTCCCTGCTCAGCCGCTCTACCAGCGGAGTCTGGACGATGCCCGGACATACGCAGTTGACTCGCACTCCGCGCCGCGCCCATCGCTTGAGCGAAAACGTCAGATGCACGACGCCGCCTTTGGCCGCGGCGTAAACCGGGTCGCTGGGATGGGGGTAGATGCCCGCCATCGAGGCGGTGTTGACGATTACGCCGCCGCCGCGCGGCGCCATGAACTCGTACCCCAATTGGCATCCGAGCAGCACGGCCTGGAGGTCGACGTCGAGCACCCGGCGCCATTTCTCCAGCGGGGTTTTAGGATAGATCGGATGGGCGATCGCGATGCCGGCGTTGTTGTGCAGGATGTCGAGGCGGCCGAACTCGGACAGCGTCTCCTCCATCACCCGGCGCATCTGGTCGGCGTCGGTGACGTCGGCCTTGCGCAGCGCCGCTTTGCCGCCCTTGGTGCGGATCAATTCGACGCTCTCACGGCCCATCGTCTCGTCGAGGTCGACGATCATGATCGCAGCGCCTTCCGCCGCCAGACGCTGTGCGGTGGCACGCCCGATTCCCGACCCGCCGCCGGTAATGACCGCTGCTGTTCCGGCAATTTCCATGTCGTCGTCCTCCTGTGATACGGCGCGCTGCCTTTGCCGCCGGCCTGACGCAAGCATAGCAAATCAACCCCGCGCCCGAGTCAAACCCAATCGCTGGGCCGCGCGCGATACGTGGATGGCGCAGCCGGGTTCTGTTAAATGGAGTCAGGCGAATTCAAGCAGTCGAGGTTTCCCGCGATGAGCAAGACCAGATTTATCGTCGACATTCCCTTTGCAGTCATCGACGAGTTGCGCCGGCGCGCCGCGGGCACGCGCTGGCCGATCGATTTCGCCAACGCGCAGTGGGCCTACGGCACCCAGCTCGACTACCTCAAGGAACTCATTGCCTACTGGGTGGATGGTTATGACTGGGAAATCCACCAGGAGGCGATGAACCAGTACCAGCATTACAAGGCCACCATCCAGGGCGTCCCGATTCATTTCATCCACGAGCCCGGCAAGGGCCCCAATCCGATTCCGATCATTCTGAGCCATGGATGGCCGTGGACGTTCTGGGACTACGAGAAGGTGATCCGGCCGCTGTCCGATCCCGCGGCCTTCGGCGCCGACCCGCGCGACAGTTTCGACGTGGTCATCCCGTCGCTGCCCGGCTTTGGGTTCTCCACGCCGTTGAAGGTGCCCGGAATCAATTACTGGCGCACGGCGGATTTGTGGGTGGAGCTGATGCAGTCGGTGCTGGGCTACAAAAAATTCGCGGCGGGTGGTGGCGATTGGGGCGCGTTCATCACCAACCAGTTGGGCCATAAGTATGCCGACCGCCTGATCGGAATCTATCTCACCATGACTTTGCCGCTGGATTTCAACAGCTTTCCCAAGGCCGAGGATTACGCGCCCTACGAGCGTCAATGGTTGGAGCGGGGCCGCCGGTTCTCGACCGCGGAGAGCGGCTACGCCGCGATTCAGATGACCAAGCCGCAGACGCTGGCGTACGCGCTCAACGATTCGCCCGCCGGGCTGTGTGCCTGGATTCTCGAAAAGCGCCGCACCTGGAGCGATTGCGGCGGCGAGGTGGAGCGGCGCTTCAGCAAGGACGACCTGCTCACCACGATGACGCTTTACTGGGTAACCGAAAGCTTCGTCACCTCGGCGCGCTACTACTACGAGGCGGTGCATAATCCCTGGCAGCCCGCGCATCAGCGCCAGCCGCAGGTCGAGGCGCCCACCGCGGTCGGCGTCTTTCCGGCCGACATCATGCGCTTTCCGCGCCGCTGGATGGAGCGTCACTTCAACCTGCAGCGCTGGACGGAGTTTCCCGCCGGCGGGCATTTCGCCCCCGCCGAGGAGCCGCAGTTGCTGGTCGAGGATATACGCGAATTCTTCCGCCGCTTTCGCTGACGCGCGAGCAGCTCAGAAATCCAGCGGCAGTTGCAGGAATTCGTGGTAGATGAAATCGCGATGCTCCAGCAGCGCGGGCCGCACCGCGGCGACCACACGCGGGTCGTTGGCGGTGTAGGTCGTGCGCAGCCAGCGCGGCATGTCGCACAAATGCGGCGGCAGCGGCTGGATCATCGCCGCGGATGCCGCCCAGTAGATGTCCAGTGCCGTCAACTGGTTGCCGATCAGAAAACGACTGCCCCTTGATTGCTGCTCGGCCAGGCGCGCGGCGAACGCTGTGATTATTTCCGCGGCGCGGAGCGAGGCTCGCTGCGCTTCGTTGGCTACCCCGTGCTGATACTTGGCGGCCAGGAAATCGACCATCGCGCGCGCCTTTTCGCTCAGCTCGAGGTTGGTCTGTCCGCGATGAATCGCCAGCACGCGCAGGCTCCAGACCAAACCGGTTTCGCCCATCAGTTCGTTGGCCATCCCGAACATCAGCGCGCGCTCCTCGATCGCCTGCGGAATCAGCGGCGGCTGCGGCGCCAGGCGCTCGGCCAGGTAGAGCTGATCGTTCCAAATCGTGCGCGGCCGTTCGTCGTTCCACGCCATCACCGGTGAGGAAGTCTGCGCGGTCCAGAGACGCAGCTCGAGGCTGGGCGTGCCGACTTCATGCAAGGCGCGCACGAAGGGCAGCTTCTTGACATGCAGGATACCCTTGAGCGATTCAGCCCACGGGCCGGGCGCGGGCGGCAACACCACACGCAGTCCTGACATATTGCGGGCTTCGCTGACGCTGACGTAATCGGCCATGACGCTCCTCCCACCAGCATTGGAGAATCGCACGACGCCCGCCACCGCACCAGACGCGGGAATGGAATCGGGTGGCAGCACGGTCAGCGTTAGAGCACCGTTTTGCGCGGTAGAAGGAGACCTGGCCTTGCCAGAGTGCGGCAAACCAATATAATTGCAATTCCAACCGCGCGCCCTTAGCTCAGCGGATTAGAGCATCAGACTACGGATCTGAGGGTCGGGGGTTCAAATCCCTCAGGGCGCGCCAATCCGGCCAGCGCATTTGCAGCGCACGCAACCCGCGCGGCGATCAAGTGGCGGCCGGCGCTTGACGCTTTAATTGATCAGTTGAACCGCGATTGCGCCCTCTTTGACGGGCCCGGAGCCGGTGGGAGAAAACCGCCCGCCTCGGCAGATGGAGGCGATCCAGGTTGCGCTCACCGTACCCGACGATCCGTGGTCGGTCACGTCGGTGATGAAGAATTCGGCAAAACCCATGATGGGAACGGTGCACTTACCGGTACATCCCGTCCAGTCCACCAGTGGGATACAGACAGCGCATGGACTGTCAGGGGAGAAGCTGGTTGGGGTCTCCCCGGGACAGGTGCGGTATTTGGCCATGTCTTTGAAGCCGGTTGAGACACCAGGTTCGCTTTGCACGAATTCGCTGGGCGCCGTCTTGGAGGTTGAAGTGCCATCCCAGATCGCCATGGTTCCCTGAGCGCCGTTGATGATGTTCGTCGTGAGTTGGGCCGCGCCGCTGCCACCGATCGCCAGATATCCCCAATCCCCGGGCCCGGGAATGGAATCGCCGCTGGAGGGGCTGGAAAACTTGTATGCCAGGGGAATCGAGTCCAGATCTTTATACGGGGTCGTATATTGAAGGCCGATCGGCATCATGTTGCCGGTACCGCCGGGAGGAGAATAGCTGTTAAAAGGCCCCCCGACTGCCGTGGCGGTGACACTGATGGCGCCGGTGTTTACCCCGACCAGCCGCGCAAAGTAAAACGGCACGGTCTGGGTCGCGGAAACCGTGACCTCACATGGAACCTTGTAAGTGGCAGAAGGACAATAGGCGTCGTCGAAGAACGGGGCCGCAACCGGGTTGGGATTAAGCGTCATGTACGGATCGTCGGCAGTGGCGGTCTGTGTTGCGACGCCGCTGCCATCGGTGCAGCCCGGGTTCAACGCCTGACAGGTGGCGCCCGACAGCGCGGCCGCGTCCACCGCGGTTTGTGCGCGGCGATGGTTTAAGTAGAGGTTGCCCACGTCCATCGCCAGTCCCATCGCACCCACAAAGGCCGGCAAGGCCACCACCATCATCACCAGTGCCTGGCCCCGCAAGCGTGCCCTGGACCGCCGCGGCAAGCATCGGGGTTTGGAATTCCGCTGATCTTCGGGTAAGCTATCCATATCAGGTACCCCCTGGGTGTCCTCACCCATGTGTTATGCCTGATGCTCCGCCGGCGGGGCCGGACCGTGGCAGTCTGACTGCCCCGCTGCGCGGAGCACGTGTCGTCTCAATCAAACGTCGCAAAAACGCCCAGCGGCTCACACGGCTTCCCTGCGGATCGCCCAGCCGCCGGTCGTGTAAGCGGTGTACCACGTTACTCGCCGCTAAAAACTTCCACGCCGCCATACCGGCGCGTAAAACACCCCAGGTGCGGTTTGCCCACCCGGCGTTGCGGCTATGCACCTGAGGTTAGAGGGAATAAGTCTCGCTTCCCTCTGCTTAGCCTACTGTAAGCTTAGTAAATCGGCAGAGTCAAGCTGAAATTTACCTAAATTTACGGTTCGAGACTCTATACTTTCAGTTGATAATAATAACCGGCCGGTAAAATTGAGCTTATACTACTAGATTAATATGTTCTACATATTGGCGAGAATAAATAGATATGAAAACTAATTATTAATAAAAGTTGCTATGCGCTGCCCCCTGCGCCACGCCCGGAGCGGGCAAAAATCGGCAGAGCGGCTATTCGAAGTCCCGCCGGCGGCCCTGGCTCACCTTCCGGCCGCACCCAGAACCATCTATACTGCCCGCGTGTGGCCATCGGAGGCAGCCGTCACGCGGGGATTGAGACTTGTGGCTATCGCTGCCGCTCTGGTTGCCGCCAGCGAGCACAGCAGCCTTGCAGCGGCGGAGGCCGGATGTGAGGCCCGCGTGCGGTCGATGCTGCCGCGCTTTCTCAGCTCCGGCCAACCCTTCGACGACAATCAACTCTTCGCATCACTCAGGCAGTGCGCCGGCAAAGGCGCGCTCGGCGCCCTGCTCGACGCATTGACCAAACCCGCCCCGATGCGCAGCCCTTTGGAGATAACCGACGCCGTCGGGGAGGCGCTGGTCTCGCCGCAGCTTGCCCATGATGCGGAAGCGACACACATGGTGGCAGCGCGCCTGGCCGCCGTTCCCGACGCTTCCGCCCGGGCGGCACTGACCTATACGCTGTGGCCGCGCGATGCCACTCCGGCTCTGAGCCGCATCCTGAGCGAGGACCCCGACCCCGACGTGCGCGCGGCCGCGGCAATCGCACTACGCAACTGCAAGACCGCGCCTGACTTCGCCGTACTGTGGCGCGCCGCGGCGCATGACCCCGACCGCCGCGTGCGTGGCGAAGCCTACCTGACGCTCGATCGCTTCGGGCAGTTGCGAAACGCCGATCAGTTGCTCGCGGCTAGCCGCGCTCAAATCGACGCGCGAACTCAGGGGCGGCTGCTGAAGAAGTGGTTGGTGGCTGAAAAGTCCAGCGACGAGGATGCTGCCGAGATTCTTACCGGGTTGGCCGGACAGACCGGCAGCCAGGAAGCCAGCGGGGCCCTGGCCGCGATTTTGATCGCCTTGGAACCGCCATCGCGGCCGCTGGCAATGATGGTCCTTGGGGCGCCGCCGCCACCGCCGCCAATACCAGCGGGTCCGCTTGCCGGGCCACGCGCGGCCCTCATCAGGTCGGCGCCGATTGCGATACCTAAAGTCGAGGAAACCGGATTGCAGCGTGCTCTTTATCAACGCCGGGCAGCCATCACGCGCGCTGCACTGGCCCAATTTGCCGCCAGCAAAAACCTGTCTGCAGACGCCGCCCGCGGGGCGATCGACTGTGCCCTCGCAGTCAACCGATGCGGCCCGGGCCGATGCGCACATCTGGGCGAAATCCTTGGCGTTAGCGATCGGATGCCGGCCGCGCTGGCGCTTGAAGCCTCGCACGACATCTGGTCGGGCGTTGGCACGCCTTATGTCGCCTACCGGCTGCACCGGTACCGCGTGGCATTCCTGGCGGCATTGCTGGCCGCAGGGTTACTCCTGTTGGGTGGATACGCCAGCCGACGGGCACCGATTTTCGCGATCGGCGCGGGCTGGCTGTTGGTCGTGGCCCCTACCGCACTTCTGCAGCGCGGCTTCGGTGTAACCGCGGGGGCGACCTCGTGGCCGCCGCCGGCGCTGTGGCCGGCGACCGCGCTGGGCTCGGTCGCGGTGACGCTGCTGGTGGCGGTGGCCGCGACGCTCGCGCTGGCGCGGCGGCCTGGATGGCTGATCCTGACCGCGTTGACGGCGGGCGAAGCCGCCTGGTGGCTGGTGCCGGGGCTGCTCGAGGCCTGCGGCATTACCCTTACGATGCAGCATTACGCGCAGGATGAAAACTGGCTGCCCTTCCTGTTGGCGCTATTCATGATTGTTGCGGCGCCGGTCATGACCCTGGCCATCAGCGGCGCCGCTCACGCAATACAACGCATGGTCTTTTCCAATGCGGCTCGGAGTTGAGCCGGCGCGGCATCCTGGACAGAGCGTGGGCGGTTTCGCTTTTTCGCCCGATTTACTATTGTGGCGCTGCAGGGCGCATCGCCGGACAAAATCGAGATCCAACCCGCGGCCGCGGCCAGCATTCAGCCGCGGGGCGCAGGAGGCGTTATGAAAGAGCGAGTTGTCTCTTCGGATTCCCACGTGGTGGAACCGGCGGATTTGTGGACCGCGCGGCTGGACCGCCGATTCCGCGATCAGGCGCCCCATGTAATCAAGAACGAGGGGCGGCCGGGCTATTCGTTCGTCGCCCCGGGTGTGACGCCGTTTCCCCTCGCCGCGATTTCCGCCACCGGCCGCAGCGGCGACGAACTCAAGGAGCATCTGAAGACCGGCTACGAGGCCGCCCGTCCCTCGGGATGGGATCCGGCGGAGCGGCTTAAGGACCAGGACATCGACGGCGTGTGCGCCGAAGTGCTTTACACTTCACTGGGGATGCCGCTGTTCTCGTTGCCCGACCCCGAACTGCAGCGCGCCTGCTTCGCCGTGTACAACGACTGGCTGGCCGATTTCGCCGCCTACAGTCCCAGGCGCCTTTACTCGATCGCGCTGATTTCGCTCGACGACGTGGCCGACGGCGTGCGCGAGATGGAGCGCTGCGTCAAGCGGGGCCATCGCGGCGTGCAGGTCTGCGGGGTGGCGCCGCCCGAGCGTCCCTACTACGCGACGCAATACGATCCTTTCTGGACCGCGGCGCAGGAGATGCAGATTCCGGTCTCGCTGCACCTGGGCACCGGGCGCAAGTCGCTGCAGCGCAGCGCCGGCGCGGGCCAGGTGGCGCTGACCGGGCGCGACTTCATGATCAACACCACGCTGGCGCCGGTGCATGAGATCCAGCGCTCGCTGTGCAGCCTGATTTTCGGCGGGGTGCTGGAGCGCTTCCCTCGCCTGCGCATCGTGTCAGCCGAGAACGACAGCGGCTGGTTCCCGCACATGCTCTACCGCATCGACCATTTCTATGAAAAGTTCGGCACCATGTCCGACGACATGCACCTGACCATGAAGCCCAGCGATTACGTGCGGCGCAACGTGTGGGTGACCTTCCAGGACGACATGGTCGGCCCGATGACCTGGAAGATCTTCGGCGAGGAGCGCTACATGTGGGCCTCCGATTTTCCGCACTCCGATTCCACCTGGCCGCATTCGCTGGAGGTGATCGAGCGCACCTTCGAAGGCGTGCCCGAGCAGGTCAAACGCAAGATCGTGCGCGACAATGCGGCCTACCTTTACCGGATGGAACTGGACTGAGCGGCCCTCAGGGAGCAAGGCGATGAAGACATTGGAACAGCAGGTGCGGGAACTGGCGGACCGGGAGGAAATCAAGGAACTGACCGCCAAGTACGCGCACTGGGTGGCGCTGGGGGAAGGCGCAAAAGTCGCCCAGTTGTTTACCGACGACGGAGCGTTCATCAACGAGGTGATGGGCCAGCCGCCCAACATCAACGTGCGCGGGCGCAAGCAGTTGGACGAGTTTTATCCCGGGCTCAAGCGCGGGATGGCGCTGCCGTGCATCCACAACCACATCATCGAGATCGACGGCGACAACGCCTGCGGCACCTGCACCATCGAGGTGCGCATCACGCAGAACAACCAGAGCATCATCGGCTCGGGCTACTACGCTGACATCTACCGGCGCGAAGGCGGGCGATGGAAGTTCGTCGAGCGCCACTCCTACTTCCATCATTTCGTGCCGCTGCTCAAAGGATGGGCGGAGAAGGGCTGAGCGCTGCGCTAAGGTTGCGCGCACGCTTCGGCGATGATGCGGCGCGAGGCCTCGACCGCCAGCCGTGCCCGCTCCATCGGCCCGACGCCCTTGTCCTTGAGCGACTTGAGCGGCACCTCGATGCCGATGGGGAGCTGCCGAGGCAGGGCGCGCACGAAGTCGTGCAGGGGGAATTGTCCCTGGCCTGGGATCATCCTTTCGCTGATCGCTTCAAAGAGCTGGCGCTCGGACGCCATCGTCAGCGGACCGTCGCAGAACTGGGCGCCGCCGATAAAGCGCGGGTCGGCTGCGGCCAGTTCCGCAACGCTGCCGCCCGAGCGCATCAGGTGCAGCGTGTCGACCATGATGCCGGCATTGGGCCGGTTGGCGCGTGTCAGCAGGCGCACCGCATCGCGCAGCGAGCGCATCTGGGTAATCGCCACGAATTCGACGTTGACGCCCAGGCCGTATTGCGCCGCGCGGTCGCATAGCTGGCAGAAATTCGCCAGCCGCCGCTCCTCGTCAGGATCGCTGACCAGCACGCTCATCCGCCTGGCGCCCAACTCGGCGGCGCACTCGAAGGCGGGGCCATAGGTGTCGACCGGCGCGCGCGCCGAGAGCGGAAAAAACTCGACCGTGTAGGGCGTCACGCCGCAATCGGCCATGTGGCGGCCCAGTTCTCTTCGAAACCCGGCGTCGGTGACTAGCGGATACCATTGCGGCGGCCGCTCCGGCGTGCGCAGGAACAGGCTCACGTGTTGGCATCCAAGCGCACTCGCGATCGACACCAGTTCCATCGGCCCGGCCTCTTCGACGGTCAGTTGCTCCAGCGATATGGGATTCATCGTTTTCGCCATCCGATTACCCTTGCGGCCGCGAAGAACCGCGCGCCGCCCATGCTAACATCGCAGGCCCACCGGTGGCCAACATCGAGGCGAGGTGCGCGATGCGAACGTCAAAGGGCTGAGCCACTTTCAGATCAACGTCAGTGACATGGAACGATCGTTGTGGTTTTATCGCGACGCGCTGGGGCGTGGAGCAGACGCGCACCGGCCCATACGTCGTGCTTAGCGCGCCCGAGGGCGGCGATTTCGTCTCACTCAGCCAGGCATCGCCGGTGCCGCTCCTGGGCTGGGTCATTTCGGATTGCATCCGGATGCGGACGATACGCCACTGAGGTCCGTGCGCAGGATGAGGCGGGCACCAGGCTGGCGTCCGACAGCGAATCGCCGGGCTTTTCCAGTGCGCGGTTGGCCGAGCCCGACGGCTACGTGATTGAGCTTCACTCGCGCCAGGTATTCGGTTGAGCCCCGGCTAAGGGGCCGCCGCGCAGCTCTGGCAATCGTTACAGCCTTGGGCAGCCATACACGCGGGCGACGTTTTCGCCCAGAAGTTTGCGGCGCGCGGCTTCAGGGAGTCTTTGTGCCGCCTCTTCCAGCTCTTCGATGTAATTGCCCGGATGGTCGAGGTGCGGGAAGTCGGAGGCCCAGAAGAATTTGTCCGCCCCGCACAGCTCCATCATCGCGGGCAGCGATTTCTCGTCCGGGTCGCTGGAGATCCAGCAGTTGCGCTGGAAATAAACGCTGGGCCGCTCCTTCAGCGCCAGGCCGCGGCCGATGACGCTTTCGTACACCGAGTCCATGCGGTCCAGCCAGTAGCGAATCCAGCCCGCACCCGCTTCCAGCACGATCAACTTGAGGCCGGGAAACTTGTCGAAAGTGGCGTACTGGAAGAAGCTGGTGAAGGCGTGCCGGATGCCGTCGGGCGCGGTGACGTTGAGGTAGAAATAGGCGTTGCGCACGAACCTGCGATCGAAGCGTCCGGGCAGCGCCCAGGGCGGCTCGAACGTCGGATGGATTCCCAGCGGCACATCGAGCTCCTGCGCTTTGGCGAACACTACGTCGTGGTCGGGGTGCGCGATGGGCTTGCGGGTGATCGCGAACTGCGAGACGAAGCCGCCTTTGCATCCGTCACCGACCGCGCGTTCC
>Ga0070740_10004957_pt1 | contig 12699 bp, 10 predicted proteins | sample Coa_R2_FD_67286 | JGI IMG/M metagenome (GOLD analysis project Ga0070740, IMG submission 67286) | Surface soil microbial communities from Centralia Pennsylvania, which are recovering from an underground coalmine fire - Coalmine... | ecosystem: Environmental > Terrestrial > Soil > Unclassified ...
TGACCAGCGCGGAATCAGCTTCAGCTCGCTGGAAAAAGTTGTTGCCTGTTCTTCGTGGAGTGACCTGGTTGCCATGCCCGTTTATCGCCGCCCGTGAGAGATCAGCCGCTGATTGCGCAGCCCGACCAGCAGCGCGCCCAGCACAGTCAAAAACAGTATCAGGCTGAGGACTGTCATCATGCTGTGCGCCTCAAGAAAATCGCCGCCGCTGGTAACATCGTCCAGGCTGCTCCAGATCGCCGGAGTCAGCACCATCGCCAGTACCGCAATCGTGAGCAGAATCACGCCCACATTCCGGCGGCTGCGCCGGCGCTGTTCGCGCAATTCAGCCGCAGCCTGCATGACCGCGCGCCGCGTCCGCTGGACAACCTGTATGTCCGCAGCCGCGTTCATGCCCGAGAGCATCTCTAGAATGCCTGGATCTGGTTCCGGATTCTGGCTCATAGAACCTCCTCCTGCCGGGTCATGGCCTCAAGCCTCGGCTTGAGAGCCGCCAGTCCGCGATACAACCGCGACTTCACAGTGGACAAAGGAGCAGCCGTAACCCGAGCAATCTCGTCGAGCGACAGCTCTTCGTGAAAGCGCAGAACCAGCACTTCGCGATGCAGCGGGTCAAGCGCCAGAAGCAGCCTGGCGACAAGCTGGCTGTTCTCGTATCCCTGATAAAGGTCGAACGGATTCGGACCATTGCTCGGGACCTCAAAAGTCCGCTCATCCTCGGCGTTCTCGCACAGCTCTTCCAGGCTTATCATGGTGCGCTTGCGCCGCATGTCGATCACCAGGTTGCGCGCAATGGTAAAGAGCCAGGTATCGAAGCGGGCATTGCCGTTGTATTGCGCGCCGCGCATCAGCACGCGCATCCATGTTTCCTGAAACAGGTCTTCAGCCAACTCGCGGTTTCCTGTCAGATAAAGCAAATACCGCAGCAACCGATGCTGATACTGCACGATCAGCTCATCCAGCAGGCCTTCGTCATGCCGCTTGAGTCCCTGCGCGATAAGGGCATTTTCCTGCCGTGACTGCGCCGTCAGTGAGAGAGATGCCGTGCTCATGCTAGGTTGAGAGACGGAATCTGACGCGCGTAAGACTCTTTTGGAGAGAAAATTCTGCACTTTTTCGATTGGACTCATGTCAAATTCCCTGCGGCGGATGAAGCCATGTGGCGCAGTTGGAGGAGCGATCCGCTAACATACCTATTATCCGGCACATAGATGGATGCGGCAAGCGATACACTGGATACAGAAATGGAAGTCCTTTATGGCCTGCATCCGGTGGAAGAGGCCCTGCGCGCCGGAACCCGCCAGTTTGACCATATTTGCGTAGCCCGCGAGCGGCACGATCAGCGCCTGCAGCGCATCATTGACGCCTGCCGCGAGGCTGGCGTCCGCCTGCGTTTTGAGCCTCGCGATCACCTCACCCGTCTGGCAAAAACGCCGGCCCATCAGGGCGTCGTCGCCATCGTCCGGGCCAAAGCGACGCTTGAATTGGAAGACCTGCTGGATGCCCCGGAAGGCAAGCCGCGCCTGCTGCTGGCCCTCGATGGCGTGGAAGACCCGCAGAACCTCGGCGCATTATTGCGCACTGCCGATGGAGCAGGCGCCGATGGCGTCATCCTCACCGAACGCCGCTCGGCCCCACTCAGTCCCGTGGCCATCAAGGCCTCCGCAGGAGCCGCCGAGCACGTTCCTGTCGCCCGCGTCGTAAACCTGAGCCGCGCCCTCGAACAGCTAAAAGAACGGAACCTCTGGTGCGTCGGTCTCGACGAGCGCGGAACCATGTCTTACGACGAGTTCGATTTCACGTCTAACTGTGTATTGGTTCTGGGACGGGAAGGCGCGGGCCTGCATGATTTAGTGCGGCGGCACTGCGACCACCTGCTGCGCATTCCCATGGCCGGCAAAGTGGCTTCGCTGAATGTCTCCGCAGCCGGAGCGGTGGTCCTTTATGAAGCTGCCCGTCAGCGGAGAGCGGCACAGGCGCAGCCGGCAGCATCCGCGCCGGCAAAAATGAAAAAGCAAAAAGGCTTAGGTTCAGTTTGATGAAGGTAGTATCGCCGCTCTTCGCGGCAGTCTTATGCAGCGCGGTAATCCTCGCGCAGCAAACGCCCAGCAAGCCACAGTCGCAGGAAGACCAGCTTCCGCCGCCGCGCGGAAAGGTCCTCTTCTCGCGCTCATCCAGCGACGCAAAGCAGGCCGACGCCAAAGAGGCACAGTCCGCAGAAATCAGCCTGACCGATGCCGAACGTTCCGCGCTCACCTTCACCGCATACGATCTCGACGTGCACCTGCAGCTCAAAGAGCAGAGCATCGCGGTGCGCGCCCGCATTACCGTCCGCAATGACAGTGCGCAGCCGCTCGAACGCCTCCCGCTGCAGCTCTCATCGTCTCTGAAGTTTGAAACCATCAGCAGTGACGGCCGCAAGCTTCCCTTTCAGCAACAACTCATCAACAGCGACGCCGACCATACCGGCCAGTTGCGCGAAGCCGTCATAAATCTTCCGCAGCCGCTTGCGCCAAAGTCAGAGCTGACGCTGGATATCGTCTACAGTGGCGCAGTCCCCGCCTCAACCAAACGCCTGGAAGACATCGGCACGCCCACCGAGCTCGCCCGGCAGTCCGACTGGGACCGGATTTCAGAAGACTTCACCGGACTGCGCGGTTTTGGCGATGTCGTCTGGTATCCGGTGTCTTCCATCCCGGCAGCCCTCGGAGACGGCGCAAAGCTCTTCAACGAAATCGGACGCCAGAAGCTGCATCAGCAAAACGCTCAGGCCGCCATCCGTGTCACAGCGGAATACATCGGCGCCGCACCAAACGCCGCCGTCATCAACGGACATTTCATCGCAGTCCCGGCCCCCACAGTCACGCCAACAGCATCTTTTCCCGGAGTCGTGACCTTTTCACTGCCCGCCACGCGCCTCGGCTTTGGAACGCTGAATCTCTTTCTTGCAACGCGCGTCTTGCATGAAGCCAATGCCATGCGCATTCTCGCCGCAGACTACGACGAGCCCGACGTGCAAGGCTACACAACAGCGGCAACCATGGTGCAGCCTTTGGTAGAGCAGTGGTTGGGCAGCAAGCCGAAAGAGCCGCTGACCATCTTCGATTTACCCGACAAACACTACGCAGCTTTCGAACAGAATGCCGTCACGGCTACAGGCTTGCAAGCAATCGAGCCGCAGGATCTTGCCATTGCGCTGAGTCATAGTCTGGCGCATGCCTACTTCCAATCGCCGCGCGAATGGCTCAGCGAAGGCATCGCCAACTTTATCGGAACGCTCTGGATCGAGCAGACAAAAGGTCGCGACGCCGCGCTAGAACATCTCGAAGCCACCCGCGGAGCGCTCGCATTAGGCGAGCCGGCCAGCCCCGGCGAAAGTGCCGGCCAGCCGCTCACAGAAGCATCCGGAGCTGTGTATTATCGCGACAAATCCACTTACGTGCTCTGGATGCTGCGCGATCTCGCCGGAGACAAGGCCCTCTCTGCCGCGCTGCGCGCTTACGACGCAAAGCAGGACACCACGCCGGAATACTTCGAGCATCTCGTGGAACAGGCCAGCGGCAAAGACCTCAAATGGTTCTTTGACGACTGGGTCTATCACGACAAAGGACTGCCCGACCTCTCCATCGCCGCGATTTATCCGGCAACATCCTCGCAGCAGGGGCAGTATCTCGTTGCAATCGATCTCGCCAATGACGGCTACGCCGCTGCCGAGGTGCCGCTCACCGTGCGCTCCCAGTCGGGGACGCAGACTACCCGCGTCCTCATCCAGGCGCGGTCCAAAGTCACGCACCGCATGCTGGTGCAGGGCCTGCCGACCGAGGTAATCCTGAACGACGGCGTTGTGCCCGAAGTGCAGGCCGGCATTCATCGCCGCGACATCAACATAACAGACGCCGCGCACTGACAGCGCATCACCTACGGCTCAGAATGACGATTCTGCCTGGTCTATACCTATTGGGAAATTGATGCACAAGTTCATTCTGCAAATGCCATCCCATTTACTGTTCTGCTAATTGCATTTCAAATCATTTTTCTTGTTGAAGCCCGTATCAACCAAATACACTCACGGGAGTCCCCCCGACAAAACTTCTCGAAGGAGGTCTCCGTGATGAAGAACATCGCCTGCATCATTCTGCTCACCATGTCTCTGGTGGCGGGCCTTTCAGCGCAGACCTATCAGGGAAGAATCCTCGGTCTGGTCACCGATCAGAGCGGCGCAATCGTTCCCAACGCCCGAGTCACCGTCATCAATATGGCCACCGGCGTTTCGCGCACGCTCACAACCACCAGCTCCGGCGAATATGCTGCTCCCAACCTTGAGCCTGGCCCATACACCGTCAAGATCGAAGCCGAAGGCTTTGAAGCCTTTCAGCGTCTTGGATTGCAGCTTGAAGTTGCCCGCGACATCCGCGTCGATGCTATGTTGCATCCCGGCTCCGTGTCCACAACTGTCAGCGTCACCGGAGAAACTCCGGTCATCAACACTACCAACGATGTTCTGGGCAGCACCTTCTCCAACGAAGCCATTAATGAGCTGCCGCTGCAGGGTCGAGACTTCCAGAACCTCGTCACGCTGCAGCCCGGAATCCAGCGCACACCCGGCGGCGGGCTGCTCACCATTACCGCAAACGGAAACCGCGCCACCGATAACAATTTCATCGTGGACGGCATCGACGACAATGACGCCTATTACGGCGAGACGGTGCTGAACGAGCCCGGCGTCACCGGCACTCCGGCAACACACCTGCCCATCGACGCCATTCAGGAATTCAACGTGCAGTCCAGTCCGGAAGCCGACTACGGCAACAAGCCGGGCGCGATTATCAATCTCGGAATCAAGTCAGGCACAAACCAGTTTCACGGCACCGCTTACTATTTCCACCGCAACAACGCTCTGGATGCGCGTAACTATTTCAACCCCATCGGCTCTCCCTTTTCGGCGCTGCGGCTGCATGAGTTCGGAGCATCCGGCGGCGGCCCGATAGTCAAAGACAAGCTCTTCATCTTTGCCAATTATGAAGGTGTGCGTGGCATCGTCGGCAATCCGGTGTCAGTCAATACGCCGGTCACGTCTGTCCTTTATAACTCCGACGGCTCGCTCGATACCGACGACAGCCTTGCCAGCGCCGTGCTCGCCTGTCAGGCTGCCGGCAACTGCGATCCGATGAGCATGAACCTGGTGAACTACAACAAGAATGGCCAGACGCTCTTCCTAACCAATCCCGGCGCCACCGCCGATCCCACGGACGTCAGCCTCATCAATACCGACTACAACAACCAGAACCGCGAAGACAATGGCATCGTAAAGCTCGACTACCATGCCACCGCGCGCCATAGCTTTAATGCCACCTACTTCATCGGCGACAGCAACCAGATTGAAGAAGATGTGAACGTTGCCCAGCCCATCTGGCTCTCGCATGCCGACACGCGCGCCCAGCTCATCGGCGGCTCATGGAGCTTTGCCGGCAGCGCCCGTTTCACCAATCAGTTGCATATCGGCTACAACCGGCTCTGGCAGCAGCTCTTTCAGGGCGATCACAGCGTCAACGTTACCGAATACGGCCTGAATACCGGCGTTACTGACCCGCTCAATTTCGGAATGCCCGAAATCCGCGTCTCCGGCTTCATGTCACACACTCTGGGCGGCAATGTTGACTATCCCCTGCTGACCACGCCCAACCAGACATACATCATCTCTGACACCGCCAACTTCCTGAAAGGTTCGCACAACATCCGCTTTGGCGGAGAGTTCCGCACCGGCAGCACCGACAACACGCGCAACGATTACGGTCCCGGCGAGGTGCGCTTCAGCAGCCTCGATGATTTCGTCACCGGAAACGCTTCGCGCGGTTACGCCTGGATCGGTAACAGCCGCCGTCAGGTTTCACAAAAGACCTTCGGCCTCTTCTTTCAGGACAGCTGGCGCGCGAGCAGAAACTGGACCATCAGCTATGGTCTTCGCTATGACGCCAGCCTGCCCATCAGGGAAAAGCACAACCTGCTTGGCAACTTCGACCCGACACAGGGCCTGGTGCAGGTGGGCAAGCAGATCAGCAAACCCTACAGCACCGACTGGAACAACCTGGCTCCCCGACTCTCATTCATCTACGACGTAGGCGGCAGAGGCCAGACTGTGGTCCGCGCCGGCGGGGGCATGATCTATGAAGTGCCGCACATCTCCGTCTTTATCGGACAGAACGGCGCGGAAGCCGAAGGGCTGGCCGTCATTCCCACCGGCGCTCAAGGCGTCACCCCCGGAGGCGGCAGCATCAATGCCAGCTTTATCCAGCTCAGCCGCGGGAAAACCACAGCCAACTGGCAGTCAGGCGGGCCGGTCTTCGGCAATCTTGATCCGAACCAGTTGAGCTGCTCCTACGATTCGCCCTGCCCGGTGCTCGGCGTCAACCGCAACCTGGTCGTTCCGTATGTCTGGAACTGGAACGCCAACGTGCAGCAGTCCATGTGGAAGAACGCTGCGCTCACCATCGCCTATGTCGGCAACAAGGGAACAAAGCTCTACAGCATCATCGATCTCAACCAGAACATTTACGCCAACGACACCGAAGGCGACGAGCAGTCCGGGCGTCCCTTCGTGAATCAGTTTCCCTTCCTGAGCTTCATCGACATGCTCGGCAATGGCGACAGTTCCATCTATCATGGCCTGCAGGTCACTCTGAAGCAGCAGACGACGAAAGGCCTGTTCTTCGTCGCCGGATACACCTGGGCGCATTCCATCGACGATTCCAGCAGCAACCGCGGCTACACCATCCAGAACAGTTTTGATCCGGCGGCAGAACGCGGCGACTCCAGCTTCGATATTCGCAACCGTTTCACCTTCGCCGCCACCTACGAACCTGCCGGCAGGCCCGGCTACGCGCAGATGATGAAGGGCTGGCGCTTTAACAGCATCTTCACCGCGCAGGGCGGAGAGCCGGTGCTCTTCTATGACAGCTTCGACGACATCAGCGGAACAGGCTCCTTCAACGACCGCTGGAACCTGAGCGGCGACCCCCGCAATATCCATTGGGTCAAGTCCGGCTCACTGCCGTTCTTCGCCGATGGAACAACCAATCCGGCCTGCGCTGCCGCCGATCCTTCCGGCGTCGATAACGGCCAGCTTGCCTACTATGGCTGCTATGCCGGTTCAGGATGGACCATCACTCCCCCCGATCCGGGGGCCTTCGGCAACATGGGCCGCAATGTCGTGCGCGGTCCGGATTTCGTAAACCTGGACTTTTCCACGAGCAAGACATTCGCCTTCGGAGATCGCCTGAACCTTGAGCTGCGCGGCGAAGTCTTCAACATTCTCAACCACCCGAACTTCACCGGCATCGATGGTGATGTCTCCGATACGTCGTCTTTGGGTCTGGCACGGTACACCCCGGATGTCTACGCCTCGAACCCGGTGGTCGGATCAGGCGGCTCGCGCCACATTCAGGTAGGCGCAAAATTCAGATGGTAGGGATAATGAAAACAAATTCAGATGGCTATGAACCTGGTGTGTTGATTCTTAATGCATTCAACAACGTTGTCATCCTGAGAGTAGCGAATTGCTGGCTCACCACATAGCGCGAAAGGATTGTCACCCTGACGCGGGTTTAGCCTCGGATCCTCTCGGACTCTCCCATGAAAAAGAGGACGAAGAGCCTGTGGAAACACCTTGTCAAGTCCCAAAAGAAATAATCAATTTTATTTCAGCAACTTAGCGCTGCAGGGAATTACCCAATCATTTGCTAAACTATTAAAAGAGAGTGGTAGAAGAGTCCCGAGCATGGCCTATACGCCATGCTTTTTCACTTGTTGGCTTAAGTAATTGAAAACAAAGAATCTCCGTACAGAATCAGCGCTCTAAGCTGCTGAAAATAAAAGATTCCCGTACAAGCATGGAGGGGGATACCCTTAACCCTGGACGGAGACGCCGGAGAACGACAGAATGACCAGTCCCCGCACGGGCTGACCGAAGAAGCGAGCTGGCTCAAAGACGCTGAAGAGCAGCTGGTTTTCCACCTGCGACCGCGTATGCGCATCGTTCGGGCCGGAGACAATCGTGTAGTCATACACACGGCCGTTGCCGTTCACATACGCTTCCACCACGACAGGGTTGTCGCGGTCCCCAATCGCAGAGGGGGTGGCAGCCAGGCTGGAATAAAGGAAATGCGGACTCGAAGCATTTCCCAGCGGCTCATCGCCGGCAGACGCAGGTTCAGGCGCGGCGACTGCGCCGACCATGAGAGCGACGGTGCCGATCAGCAGAATGGCGCTGGCGAAGCCTGCCGACGCCTGCAGCAGGAAAGGGGCGACGGTGTTCTGCCAGCGCACCTGCCATCGGGCCAGATTCTGTTTGGGCGAATTCGTCTTCTCCTGCGAAATGGCTACTCGCAGGCGCAGAGCAAGATCGGCGGGCGCCTTCGCCGGGCCCAGGCCGGCCAGCATTTGCTGTGCGCTGCGCCAGCGCTCGAACTCGCTCGAGCATTTGCGGCACAGGTCGAGATGCGAAGCAAGCTCCTGCATCGCGATTCCGGTCAGGGCTCCGTCAAGATATTCCGAAAATTGGGATCGAACGTTGCTGCATTTGCTCATTGGGCCTCCTTTGCAACGCAGCCAACAGCAGACACAGAATGCCGCGCGCTTCTGGGAGGGTGCTTCGCGGCAGCTTCAACGAACGGGGCAAGGCGCGCTTTGATCTGAGCGCGACCACGCATCAGGCGCGACTTTACCGTTCCCAGCTGGACATTGAGAATCTCCGCAATTTCTTCGTAAGCCAGGCCTTCAATGTCTCTGAGGATCAGGGCAGAACGGAACGGCTCGGGAATCTCACGCAGCTCGGCTTCCACACGGGCGCGAATCTCTTCGTGCGCTGCCAGATCGAAGGGCGATTCATGAGCATCGACGAGCGTGTCTTTGATGCAGAGCGGCTGGCCGTCGGCAGAGTGGCCCGTTTCGGCCTCGATCGTCACTTCCTGGCGGCAATGGCGCGACCACCAGCGACGCCGGTTGGAAGCCTCATGCAGTGCAATGCGGTACATCCACGTGCGCAGGGTCGATTCGCCATGAAAGCTGCCGATGCCGCGAAAGACCTTAATAAAGACGTCCTGCGTCACGTCGGCCGCATCCGCAGGGTTTTGCAGCATACGCGCGATGACGCTGTAGATTGGCTGATGATAGGTTGCGATCAGCCACGCAAAAGCCTCTTCAGAGCCGGCTTTCAGCTCCGCAACGACATCCGCCTCTTCGGGCCGGATTGCAACAACGCCTGCCAGATTTCCCACTACCGTTCCTGCTTGCACCTCGGGATATCCTCCTACAGTAACAAATCGGCAGGGAGTCTGGCACCTCCGCGCCGAGGCTTAGCGGCCCATCACAGATTGATTAAACCGCCGGCGGCCGAGTGTCTCGCTCACTCTACCTCCTTAGACACCAGATTGAGGAGATTTGGTTCCCTGAAAAAGCTGAAAAGAGGATAGCTAAGGTCGCAGCAGGTTTGTCATCCTGAGCGGAGTTCCGCAGTACAAGGATCTGCTTTTTCTCTTATCGGTTGATCTCTCTTCTTCAACCCATGTATATCCACATCGCATAGAATACGCGGGTGGCCCATTCAGGCCCTCTTTAGGCTTGAGTGGGCCACCCACCCTCAGTGTCGTTGAACGCAAATTACGATATCCTTCCGTCGGAGCCTTCAGGCATGCTGAACAGCATCACTCCCTTCTTCATCGTCGACGATCTGCCCCAAACCCTCGACTTCTACCAGTCCAAACTGGGGTTCAACCTCCTCTACAAAGGAGGCGGCGACGCGCAATGCGACGACTTCTGGGCTTTCGTCGGACGCGACCAGATCATGATCATGCTCAAGGCCATCACGCCTGAGATCCATCCCCAGCCGAACCGATCGCGCCACGAATGGGCTCGCTGGGACGCCTACGTCAACACGAGCGATCCAGACGCGCTATACACAGAGTTCCTGTCCAGAGACGTTCCCATCCATCAAAAACTGGACAACACAAGTGACGGATTGAGAGCCTTCGAAATCGCCGATAACAACGGATACGTGCTGTGCTTTGGCCATCCAATTCAGCAAAATTGACGCTCAGAACTTTTCCACAGCCGCGGCTGTCAAGCCCCCGAACACTAGAAATCTTCTAAACCGCACATTCTAAAAAGGAAAATCCGGAGGCATGGTGGGCTTAGATACGACCATCGAAATGATAAAATAGAAAGCGAACAGAAAAGGGCCTGCCGGAACTGGCAGGCCCTTTGTATTTCCGGAAGACACAGAGGAGGCCTGAAACCCGCAGGTTAACCATAAAGTAAATAGGAGGCGAGCTAAACCACTGATCCTAAAGGATCTCCGTACAGGACTCGCCATGTAAACTACTGAAAATAAAAGATCTCCGTACAAACAGGGAGGGGTGGGGTTTAAGCCTAGCTATATCTTAGCCAGCGGAGCATTTCGGGGATGGTCGCTCGTTTGCCGTACATGAGGATTCCGATGCGGTAGATGCGGGATGAGAACCAGACGACGAAGACGACTGACAGCAGCAGCAGAACGAGCGAGAGGGCGATCTGCCATATCGGCGGGAACTGCGAGGCGATTCGCAGGAACATCGCGATGGGCGCGCAGGGCGGGAAAAGCGAGACGGCGACCGACCAGAACGAGTTCGGGTTGCTCATGATGAAGGTGATCATGCTGAAGCTGAGCCAGACAGGGACGGCGGCAAGCGGAGCGTACTGCTGGAGTTCCTGCTCGCTTTCGCAGGTGGCGGCGAGGCCGGCGAAGAGCGTGCTGTAGAGAGCGTATCCAAGTAGGAAGTAGACGGCAAAGAGGATGATTTCCGGGATGGAGACGTGGATCTGAAATTCGCCGGTCATGAGGGTGGCGGCCACTGCGGTTGAAGAAAAGATGGCTGCGGCGGCGGCCCAGATGGCGAGCTGCGTGAGGCCGACGGCCCCGATGCCGATGAGCTTTCCGGCGAGCATGGATTTGGGCTCGACGGTCGAAAGCATGACTTCAAAGATGCGCGAGGTCTTTTCCTGAATGACGGAGCGGCCTACGTTCATGCCGTACATCATGACGGTAAAGGTGAGCAGGAAGGCCATGACGTAGGCGGCGAAAAAAGAACCGAGAGTGCTCGAGTCAACTTCCCTGCCGTCGCGGACCTGGCGAGTTTTGATTTTTACGCCTTTGGTGAGCGCAGTAACTGTGTCGGAGCTGAGGCCACGGTTAGTGAGCTGCTGCTCGAGGATGGCTTTGTCGAGGGCGCCGGAGAGACGGGATGCGGTGGAGAAATCTCCGGTAGAGCGCCCGGCGTAAATGGCCGTGGTTTGGCCGTTTGCGTCCTGCGTGAGCCAGAGATAGCCGTCGATCTGCTTTTGGCTTACCTGGTCGACGAGCTTCTCGCGGTCGGAGTCGGAGGCTGGCGCGAGGATGTCCACGGTAAGGTTGGCGTCTTTGTCGGAGAGGAGCTGCGCGCGCATGTCTTCAGCGAGCGCGGCGTTATTGGCGGCGACCACGAAGTGTTTGCCGGATCCGGAGTACTTGCCTGCCAGCACCGAGATGGCGATGATGGCGGCGAAGATCACGGGAATGAGGATGGTCGTGATCTTGAAGGCGCGGCCACGGACTTGTTCCTGGTATTCGCGGCGGGCGATGAGCAGGATGTCACGCATCGACTTTTTCTCCTACGGTGTTGATGAAGATTTCTTCGAGCGACGGCTCCATCAGCTCGAACTTGTAGATGGTCGCTTTTTCGGCGGCTGCGTGGAGCAGGCTTTGCGCGTCTGCGTGCGGCTTGAGATTGATTTCGACGTGACCACCGTAGTCCTTGAATTCGGCGATGGAGGGATGCTGGAGGAAGGCGTTGTCGCCTTCGAAGTCGATGATGACGCGGTTGCGCTCATAGCGCGATTTGACTTCGCGCATGCCGCCCGATAGCACGGCTTCACCGCGATGAACGAGGCAGATGGCATCGCAGAGCTTCTCGACCTGGTCCATGCGATGGGTGGAGAAGAGGATGGCTTTGCCCTGTTTTTTCATGTCGACGAGAACGTCCTGCAAAAGGACGGCGTTGACGGGATCGAGGCCGGAGAAAGGCTCGTCCATGATGACGAGCGCGGGATCGTGCAGCAGCGTGGAGATGAACTGGATCTTCTGCTGCATGCCTTTGGACAGCTCTTCGGTTTTCTTCTGCGCCGCGTCGAGGATTTGCAGGCGCTCGCACCAGTCGTGGGCACGCTTGCCGGCTACGGTTTTGTCGAGGCCGCGCAGCTCGCCCATGAAGATGAGCTGGTCCATGACCTTCATCTTCTTATATAGACCGCGTTCTTCGGGGAGGTAGCCGATCTGCTTGAGGCTTTCGCGGGTGAAGGGTTTGCCGAGCAGGTTGACGGTGCCGGAGTCGGGCATGGTGATGCCGACCATCATGCGGATGCTGGAGGTCTTGCCTGCTCCGTTGGGGCCGAGGAGACCGAACATGGTTCCGGCCTCGATGCGCAGGCTGAGGTCTTTGACGGCGATTTTGTTTTCGTATGACTTTGAGATGCGGTCCAGTTCTACGACTGCGGCCATGCGTGAGTGGTTCTCCCGGGACGATGCCAGTGTAACAAGGTGGGCTTCGGCAAGGCGGTTTCTCCTTGCAAATTGCTTTCGCCGCTTGAGAACATAACTCGCATGAAAACTGAGGGAGATACGAAATCTTCAGT
>Ga0070740_10004959_pt1 | contig 12692 bp, 12 predicted proteins | sample Coa_R2_FD_67286 | JGI IMG/M metagenome (GOLD analysis project Ga0070740, IMG submission 67286) | Surface soil microbial communities from Centralia Pennsylvania, which are recovering from an underground coalmine fire - Coalmine... | ecosystem: Environmental > Terrestrial > Soil > Unclassified ...
GCGCGCTTTTCCAGTAGCTCCACTGCGCGTCCTGTCGAAGTAAACCCTGGGCCAACGTTGTTGATCGTAATCCCGTCCGGTCCGAACTGTCCGGCCAGTGAACGCACCAGCCCCATTACTCCGGCCCGGACCGAGTTCGAAAGCACCAGTTCCGGAACCGGCTGCTTAACTGTATAAGACGTAAGCGTAACGATGCGTCCCCATTTTTGCTGTTGCATGTAAGGCAGGACCGCCTGCGCGAATGAAACAATGCTGCGCAGATTCAGCTGCCACGCCCGCTCCCACTCGTCCATAGTTGTGGCAAGAAACGGTTTCGCCGGAGGGCCTCCTGCATTGGTGACGCAGACATCGATGCGTCCGAATTTCTCATGAGCGGACTTAACAAAGTTGCGAACTGCGCCGTCATCGCTGACGTCGAAGGCAGCCGTGAAAGTCTGCACGCCGAAGCGCTCCGACGCCTCGCATGCCACGGCTTCCAGCGGTCCCTTTTGGCGGGCGCAGAGCGCCAGATGCGCGCCTTCAGCGGCGAAAGTAAGAGCAGCAGCTTTGCCGATTCCCTGGCTGGACGCGGCGACAATGGCAACACGGTTTTTCAGTCCTGTATCCATGACAATGGCTCCATACTACTCGAGGATTGGATAAGATTGGGTCGCTGCCTTTGAATCAGCAAATTAAGTTTGAAAGGGGATTTACCTTGTCAGAGTCCGGATGGAAACACACCCCGCTGTCCAGCATTCCCGTCGAGCATCTCAATCCGCTTATCGAGCGACAGTTTGTACACGGCACGGAGTCAATGCTGGCAAGACTGCTGCTGCGCAAAGGGTGCATTGTCCCGGAGCACAGCCATCCGAATGAGCAGATTACCTACATTCTGGAAGGCGCTCTCCGATTCACGCTCAACGGAAACGAAGTTGTTACCGTCAACGCCGGAGAAACACTGGTCATCCCCTCAAATGTGAAGCACAGCGCTGAGGCCCTCGTGGACACCATCGATCTTGATGTCTTCGCGCCGCCGCGTGCTGACTGGATTCAGGGCACCGATGCTTATTTGAGAAAGTAGATTACCGCCCGCTGGACCCGAAGCCTTTGGCCCCGCGCGCCGTTTCGGCCAGTTCTTCAACAGCTGCAATTTCAAGGTGAGTCATCGACTGGAAAGGGGACATCTGAGCAATCTTGTCTCCTTTGTGGATGATGACATTCACATCCGTGTGTTCAAGTTCGACATTGGTTAGTATCCCCTGCGCATCGCGAGCAACACGCAGGGAATATTTAGGCTGATTGACATTCACCAGGCAGACGAGGATTTCTCCTCGATAGCCCGCATCGATTCGGCCGCCGGCATACGTAACGCCTTTGGACGCCATCGAAGACCGATCACCGAGCACAAAGCCAAAGCCTTCCGGCCCCTCCACTGCAATGCCCGTCCGCACTCTGACGGGCACGCCCGGTTCGAGCACGACATCTTCGATGGAGTAGAGATCAAATCCGAGATCGCTGCCCGCATAGTTCACCGTAGGCACACGGGCATCAGGATGGAGGAGTTGTACTTTGATCATCTTTGCTGGTTACTTGGCGTTATTGGAGTTGGCCTGTTTTTTCTGCTTCGCCCAGCGGCGCTTCTGCGCATCGGCAATCCGTTTACGAGCCTCCGGGCTCAAATTGCGCTTTTTACGGATTCCGGAGAGTCCTCCCAGAATCCTGCTCCCGCCGGAACCCTGCAGCAGGGCGCGCACTTTTTCCAGACGGCTGATTTCTTCATCGATTGCAGCAACAATTGCTTCTCTGGTCATTTGTATTCCTTATTCCTGAAGTTAGTAATTCACTTACACAGATGGGGAACCAACAGCTAACTATTAACAATATCTTAAAATTTCATAAATCTGATCATAGTTTCAAGCGATTTCAGGCAAAAAATCGCAGCAGAATCGGCAACAATTTGTAACTTTCTATCTATTTATCTTGCTGTTTCTCTGTATTGAACATTTACCAGGAATTCGCAACCTTTTCTCAAACCTGTAAAGCTGCTTTATTGCGTTCGTATCATGATGATGACGTGTTGACCCAACTACGCGCTATTACGCCGGGTAAGCCAGCCGTTCAGGTTCCGCCGCCGACAGGAATCTTTGATCTTCCTGCGGATATTTCTGCAGGAATTCCCACCTCACCTGTGTCTATCGAACTAGGGAAATACCATGCCCGCCTGGCTGCTTCTGAAGCAGAACGCGAGGCTGCGTGCAGGCTTCGTTTTAAAGTCTTTAATCTTGAATTAGGAGAGGGACTCGTATCTTCTTACTCCACTGGTCTGGATAAAGATCGATTCGATTATGTATGCGATCACCTCGTTGTCGAAGACCGCTCATCGGGTGAAATCGTCGGGACGTATCGGATGCAGTCCGGTAACGAAGCGAAACGCCACTGGGGCTTTTACAGCGCACAGGAATTTAATTTCGCTCCGTACGAATTTGTCCAGACGCAGGTGCTTGAGCTGGGTCGCGCTTCCATTGATCGCGAGCATCGCTCGAGCGAAGTACTGACACTGCTTTGGCGTGGAATTGCACGGTATGCGAAGCTGTATGGCCTGCGCTATCTGATTGGCTGCTCCTCACTCAATTCGCAGGATCCGGCAGAGGGCTGGGCGATTTACGACCAGCTTAAGCTTTATCTTGCTCCCCTGGAATTTCGCACCAAACCGACTACCGCATACGTTCTGCCGGAGGATAAAAAACAGCCACAAAATACTCCCAGGATTCCGAGACTGCTGAAGACGTATATTGGAGTGGGAGCTCGAATCTGTGGCGAGCCGGCCTGGGACCGGGAATTTGGCACAATCGACTTTCTCACCCTGCTGGATCTGCAACAGCTGACGCCCGCTGCGAGGAACCGATTTCTACCGGACGAGGATCATTCAAAAGTTTTTGCCGCGCCAGACTGCGCCTGATTGTTCTCGTATTGACGCTGCTTCAACTGCTTGCGCGCTTCACATGGCTGCGCCTGCGGTTCCGCCGTCTTACGCTTGCAGACCGCGCGGCGTGGATGCAGGCCTCGTGCGCCCTGGTTCTCCGCCGCCTTAAGATTTCGCTCGCCATAGAAGGCCCTCTTCCTCAGCCCGGCCTGATTGTTTCTAATCATCTGAGTTATCTGGATATCCTGCTGCACGGGGCAGCCGGTCCTCGCATTTTTGTCTCGAAAACTGAGGTCGGCTCGTGGCCGCTCTTTGGATGGCTGGCGCGCTGCGGCGGCACAATCTTCATCGTGCGCGGCAACCGGTCCGCTGCAACCGAAGCCGCCATAGGAGTCGAGTACGCTCTGCGTTCGGGAGTAACGGTAGTTCTCTTCCCTGAAGGAACAAGCACAGACGGAACAACCCTGCTTCCGTTTCATTCTTTTTTGTTTGAGCCTGCCATTGAAGCCGAAGCCCTTGTCACCGCCGCCGCGCTCAGCTACGAAGCCGACAATGCCGAGGAACGCGACCTCTGCTATTACGGCGACATTCACTTTAAGGCCAGCCTGCTGGAAATGCTCGGACGTGATGGTGTGCGTTCTCGAATCCGCTTTGATAGTAAGCCCCGCATATATACCAACCGCAAACACGCCGCGAGTGACACCTGGGAGCGCGTGGCACGTCTGCGCCTTCGCGCCAGTATCGATTCCCCTCAGGATTTCCGGCGGCATACAACGATGGCAGGTGGCGCCTGGTGAGCAGAGAAATGGTTGACTGAATCCAGTAAATGTTTTCTGATGCTCTGACAAGCTGTTTCCTAGATCCCTGTACATTTCCGAGGAATACATGCAACGACGCGAATTCCTGAAGACCAGCGCTCTGGTGGGTTCCGGTTACTTATTGTTCCGTACACGCGCTTTGGCCGCTACTGCCGATGCCCATATCGAGGTCCTGATCAACGAACCCATAGCAACCATCGAGCCTGAAATATACGGCCACTTTACCGAACACCTCGGTGGCGTGATTTACGACGGTGTATGGGTCGGAGAAAAATCGAGCATTCCCAATGTTCACGGAATTCGCAAGGAGCTAGTCGAGAAGCTGAAAGCTATCAAAGCGCCGGTGATTCGCTGGCCGGGCGGATGTTTTGCCGACAGCTATGACTGGAAAGATGGAATCGGTCCGCGCGACAAGCGCCCGCGCCGCACAAATTTCTGGGTCGATGATCCGCAGGCGCAAAAGCTGCCCAACACCTCTGTCCAGAAGTACGAGCCCAATACCTTCGGCACAGATGAATTTGTACAGTTTTGCAAACTCAGCAATGCGCAGCCCTATATTGCCGCCAATGTGCGCGCCCTGCCGCCTTTGTCTTTCGATCAGTGGGTGGAATACTGCAATTCTCCGGCGCACAGCACAACCTATGCAGACATACGCGCTGCTGCAGGCTACCCTGAGCCATACAACGTGCGCTACTGGGGCATTGGAAATGAAAGCTGGGGCTGTGGCGGAAACTTCACGCCGGAAGAATATTCCAACGAATACCGGCGCTTCACGGCATGGGTCCCCGACTATGGCGTCGATCCCCGTTTCGTCGCCTCAGGCCCAAACCAGGATGACGTGGATTGGACGACACAGTTCTTCGAAGATATTCTGCATCGCCGGCCCATTCGTCCGCCATTTGGATGGTCAGTGCATAACTACACCAATGCGCTTGAGGCCCTGAAGTTCAATGATCAGGACGCGTATTCGCTGTTCTACCAGGGAACGTCCACCGAATCGATTATTCAGAATATGTGGACGGCGATGGGCGTCTTTGACCGCGAGCATCAGACGCGCATCGTAGTCGACGAATACGGTCCCTGGTACGGCCCCGGAACAGAAGTCGATCCGACACATATTTTTGGCCAGCAGATCACGATGCGCGATGCAATCGTAACAGCATTCACTCTCGATATCTTCAACCGTCATGCTGATAAAGTCTGCATGGCAAACTGCGCGCAGCTGATCAATTGCATCGATTCCCTCTTTCTTGCGCATGAAAACAAATTCATCGTGACGCCGAACTTCAACGTGTTTGAGATGTATGCAGCGCACCAGGGAGCGAAGGCCGTACGCGCGGAGTTCTCCGCTCCTTCTATCCACTTCACGGATGTACCGAAACCGGACCGCTGGGGGCCGCCACGCGGCGGAGAGCGCTCCGTGCAACGCAGCCTGAATGGATTGATGGGCTCGGCCTCTGTGAACGGAAAGCAGCTGACACTCACAGTAGTAAATCCACATCTGACCGATGCGCTCGATACGCAAATCGCAGTACGCGGTGGCAGCGCTGCTTCAGCCACTGCTACCGTCCTTGCCGCACCGGATATCCACGCTCACAATACTTTCGAACAGCCAAATGCTGTCGCCACCAAAACTGCGCAGGCAGCGGTAAATGGATCGACGGTAAGTCTTACTGTTTCGCCCATGTCAGTAACCAGACTTGATATCACTCTGAGCTAATTAATCGAAGCGTGCCGTTCTCTGTTATGAAGATGGTGCGGCATTCTCAGGGTTCCGACACGTCTAAAAATGGGCCATGGAGCCATGTTAGGCTCGTAACAATATTTGGGTTATGACTACGATTCTCATCCGTGCTGCGACTCACAACGATGTTCCTGAACTGCGCGCACTGATCGAATCTTCTGTTAGAGAATTACAGGCGGCCTGGTATACGCCGGAACAGATTGAAGCTGCGGTGCATTCCGTCTTCGGTGTAGATCAACAGCTTATCGAGGACGGCACCTATTATGTCGCCGAAATCGGCGGGCAGATTGCAGGATGTGGCGGCTGGAGCAAACGGAGCACGCTCTATGGAGCCAGCCACTATGATCACTCCCGCAACGATCAACTGCTTGATCCCGAGCGCGATCCGGCGCGGATTCGTGCGTTCTTTACACTTCCCAGATATGCCCGTAGAGGCATCGGACGCGCTTTACTCGAGCGTTGTGAGGAGGAAGCGCGAAAGGCCGGTTTTCACCGTATAGAGATGGCGGCTACATTACCGGGCGTTCCGTTATACGCCGCGCACGGATATGAGGAGTTTGAAACATTTCATGTGCCGCTGCCCGGCGGTCAATCCATTCAGGTGCGGCGCATGGCAAAACAAATCGTCTAGGGCCTGTTAACACTCTTAGGACGGCAGCGAGAGGAGCGAATTTTTTCGAGTGCGAGAAGCGAGGAGCGACGAATACCGGGTGTATTTTAGCGACGAGGGACGAAGCAATCGGGAAAATCCGCCCTCTCCCTCCGGGTTGCGGCCAAAATGCGGCCATACTTCGTTGTCGTCCTTGGCTGTGGGACCACCACAGCCTTTGGACTCCGTCTCGTCTCACCGGATTTTGGCTCGCAACGCTGTCCGCCCTAAGAGTATTAACAGGCCCTGGTTACCGCGGATAGTTGCCACACCATTGGATTCGTGAGAAAGTACGAGCAAGTCCGACTCGTTATATCCCTGACAGGAGTTCTCTCTATGGCTCAAATCTCCTGCCCCTGGTGTTCTGAATCCACCTCTATCCGGCGGTCGCGTACTCGCTGGCAGGACCTGCCGCGCTATGTACTCGGTAAACGGCCATATCGATGCCGAATTTGCGGGAATCGGTTCTATGAGCGGGCAAATTCAAAGCTTGTCACCGCAGCCAAACACCGCTAGCCGCCGATGTGCACCATGCTGCGCGAAGGCTTCAGGAAATCAGGCTCGCCGATGTGGTGACGAGCTTCCTTTCGTTCCACAGTAGCGCGAATGAAGGAAGCAATGTCCTTGTCATTTGCGCCACGACGCATGCGCCCGTAAAGATCGTGATCGAATTGTGAGAACAGGCAGGTACGGATCTTTCCGTCTGAGGTGAGACGAATGCGGCTGCAATGTCCGCAGAATGCCTGCGAGACCGGGGCAATGATTCCTATTTCTCCAATCCCGTCATCGAAGGTGTAGCGCTGCGCCGTTTCGCTCAGAGCATTGGCTTTAAGTGGAACAACGGGACGAAATTCGTTGAGCCGATCCAGCAGTTCCCTGACCGGAATGACGGAAGCCGGTGTCCAGAGACGATCTTCTTCGAGTGGCATGAACTCAATAAAACGGACAATCACGCCTTCTTCGCGCGCGAATTTCGCAAAAGGAACAATCTGATCTTCATTGAAGCCGCGCAAAAGAACGCAATTCACCTTTACCGGACCCAACCCGGCGCGCTGTGCAGCACGAATTCCATCGCGGACTTTATGGAAGCTTCCGGGAACGCGCGTAATGCGGGTAAATATCTCGGGATCGACGGCATCCATGCTGACGGTGACACGGGTGAGGCCGGCATCTTTCAAGGATTGCGCCATGTCGGCGAGCAAGTGACCATTTGTCGTAAGGGCCAGATCAAGCGGTTTCCGGTCTGCAATTGTTCTCAGCTTGGCCAGCTCGCGTATGAGGTCCGGCAGGCCCTTTCGCAGAAGAGGCTCTCCGCCGGTAAGCCTTATTTTTTCAATGCCGAGATCAACGAAGATGCGGGCAATGCGCAGGTAATCTGCAATCGGCAGTTCCGAATATTGGGCGCCGTCATTTCCGGTGCGACAGTAAACGCATTTGTAGTTGCAGCGGTCGGTCACAGATATGCGGAGATCCGTAATAGCGCGGCCATATTTGTCGATGAGACGCGAAGCGCGAGCGGTTTCCCCGATCCCGGGATTGGTCAGTGAGGCTGCCATCAGGGCTGTAATCTACTCTATTCGATGCAAGGACAGGAAGATAGATACAGACTACTTCACCGCCTGAATGGGGCTTAAAGTATTCTTGTTTTCCGGGGAACGCGGGTCTACGCCAAAATCCCATATATCCAGGTTCACTTCCTGGGGAGAAAGCACTTCCATCAGAGCATATTCGCCAAAGCTCAAAGGATCTTTCGGCACAACCTTCATCCAGTGGCCGCCGGGCATTATCTGCGTTGTCGTCTCGACAATGTTCTCGGAGTGCGAAACCTTGCCCAGCATGCTGATATTCATGGCAGCAACCACCCGCAGGTTGCGGCGTTGCTGCACGCGCACGACCACGTAATGGCTGGTTGGAGAACTGTAGTTATTTTTATCTTTCGTTGAGCTTGCGCCGTGCGTATCAATTTTCAGAGCGTCATCCGGAGCGGTGTCGTCATCGCCCGCATCGAGGCTTACGTACAGTTCAGGCTCGCTCACATGCAACTGAATTTTGGCGCGCGCGCCATCGATCTGAATCAGTTGTTTTGACCCGCCCATTGGATTAATCGCCGCCTTAAGCACGTTATGCCCGAGGTTCTTGTTCAGGTCGCCGTTCGCTTGTTCCAGCTTCACTAATTCAGGCGTGCCATGAAATGTGTCCAGCGCCCAGACGCCGCTTTCATCCGGCAGGCGCAGTCCGGGGGAAACAACCGGCATGCGGGCCTTCTCTGCTGCACGCTCGGTCGCTTCTTCTTTGTCCACTTCGGCAGCATCGCTCTGTTCCTGTTTTTCTATCGCAGCTTCGGCAGCGGCCATCGTGGCGGGATCATGCTCCTTGTTCCACTTGTCCGTTGCCGGCCAATCGATCAGGCTTTTCGGAACTTCTTCCCATTCCCCACCCCGCTCAGCGCTTTTGTAGCGGACGCGGTCACCTACCACCTGATACTGAGAAACGACCTGATAGGAGCCATCCTTGAGAATCAGACGTTTGTTTGCATTCTGGGCGTGACCCGGCAAAACTCCAAGCATCAGCACAGCGATCAGGATGGGGAACAGGCGTTTCATGGGCCGTCTTTTAGACGAAGATGTGAGCAGTCGGGTCACGTGTTCTCTTTTTATACCCCTAAATATCTCCCACTCCATTCTGCCTCTATCTTTCTCCTCAGATTCCGGGTAAAATCAATTGTGCCTACCTGGTACGCCAATCACTACAACAGAGAAAAGGTGAAGCAGCGATGTCCGCAAAGTACATCTTTGTGACCGGCGGAGTTGTATCCAGTTTGGGAAAGGGCTTGGCCGCGGCGTCGATCGGCTGCCTGCTGGAAGCACGAGGGTTGAAGGTCAACCTGATGAAGTTTGACCCTTACCTCAATGTCGATCCGGGGACGATGTCGCCCTTTCAGCACGGCGAAGTCTTCGTCACCGACGACGGGGCCGAAACCGATCTTGACCTCGGCCACTATGAACGCTTCACCCACGCCAAACTCACCCGCGACAACAATCTCACCACCGGCCGCATTTACGAGCAGATCATTACGAAGGAACGGCGCGGCGATTATCTCGGCAAAACCGTCCAGGTTATTCCTCATGTCACTAATGAGATCAAGAACGCGATGCGCAAGGTCGCGGCGGACTGCGATGTTGCTATTGTCGAGATTGGCGGAACCGTTGGTGACATCGAATCGCTGCCTTTCTTAGAAGCTATCCGGCAGATGCGGCAGGAATTGGGCCGTGAGAATACAGTTTTCGTCCATGTCACGCTGGTTCCCTGGATCAGCGCTGCGCAGGAGCTGAAAACCAAGCCGACGCAGCACTCCGTTAAGGAAATGCTGTCCATCGGAATCCAGCCCGATATCCTGCTATGCCGCAGCGACCGCTTTCTTTCGCACGAAATCAAAGGCAAGATCGCGCTCTTCTGCAATCTTGAAGAGAAAGCTGTCATTACGGCGAAAGACGTGGATTCCATCTATGAAGTGCCGCTGTGCTTTGCGCAGGAGGGCGTTGACACGCTGGCACTGAAGTATCTGCACCTCGAAACACGGGAAGCTGACCTCAGCCGCTGGCAGGACCTCGTCCGTCGCTGCTACAACCCGCAGGATGAAGTCTCCATCGGCATTGTCGGCAAGTATGTTGAATACGAGGACAGCTACAAATCACTGAAGGAAGCGCTGGTGCACGGCGCACTGGGTCATAATCTGAAGCTGCGCGTTACCTGGATTGAGGCCGAAGGACTCGAAGCGCCGAATTACGAGGATCAACTCAGAGGGTTCGATGGGATCCTGGTTCCCGGCGGCTTCGGCAAGCGCGGTATTGAGGGCATGCTCAATGCGATCCGCTATGCGCGCGAGAACAAAGTGCCGTATTTCGGCATTTGTCTCGGCATGCAAACCGCCTGCATCGAATTTGCCCGCAACGTCTGCGGTCTAAATGGTGCGAATTCCAGCGAATTCGACCCGGCAACACCGCATCGCGTGATCTATAAGCTGCGTGAATTGACCGGCGTAGAAGAAATGGGCGGGACCATGCGCCTGGGCGCATGGACCTGCATCCTGCAGCCGGATTCGCTGGCTTCAAAGGCTTATGGAGCAACCGAGATCAGCGAACGCCATCGCCACCGCTATGAGTTCAACCGCGAGTACGAAGCACTGTTAACTGGCGGCGGTTTACGGATCACGGGCACAACTCCCGATGCAACGTATGTCGAGATTATCGAGATTCCGGACCATCCTTACTTTCTCGGCTGCCAGTTTCATCCTGAGTTCAAATCGAAGCCACTGGAGCCGCATCCGCTGTTCGACGCGTTCATTAAGGCCAGCTATAAAAACCGGCTCAGCCAGAATGAATCGGCTCAACTAGGCGAGAGACTCCTGCAATCTCAGTGACTTACAAATAATGTGCTCGATTGGGCACTTAGATGCCGGACCTGTCATCTAAGTGGCCATGAGTATTGTTCCAATTCTTGACCCGGTAGAGACCCGGCGGCGAACCAGTGTGGCAGGCATAGTCCTGGCCCTCATTCTCGGCCTGCTCGCCGGCGCTGCGGCTCTGGTCTGGTTTGTTCGCCATGCAACCCAGGGCTTCTGGAACGAGATCGCCGCCAAAGTTACGGGGCGAAGTCTCACGCTCGACTCTTCACTGCCCACGATTGTTCAGAAAATCCAGCAGCTACAACGGCTGGAAACCGTGGTCTACACCATGGACAAAGTCGAAGAAGGCGCGCGCGAAAATGCCTACCTGCCGAATTTCCTGGCCGGAGACAAGCTGCTTCTCGTAGTGCATGGCCAGACCGTTGCCGGGATTGATCTGAGCAAGGTCAAATCCAGCGACATCCATATTGACGGACGCGCAGTGCGCATTCAGCTGCCGCAACCCGAGGTTTTTTCCACAACCATTGATAACGCTAAGACACGTGTCTATTCGCGCGATACCGGCCTGTTGGTCGGAGCGGACCCCAACCTCGAAAGCGAGGTCAGATCCAAAGCCCAGCAGGACCTGCAGCAGGCTGCCCTGGATGACGGCATCCTCGATAATGCGCGCAAAAATGCGGCCGCGACTGTTACGACCATGCTGCTTGGCCTGGGGTTTGAGACGGTGCAGATCGAGTAGCTCAAACTGGCTGATAAACTTAAAGAGCAGCTATGTTTGAAAACCTCTCAGAAAAATTACAGCGCGCATTCAAGAACCTGCGCGGACAGGGCACCATCTCCGAAGAAAATATCGGCGAGGCCCTGCGCGAGATTCGCGTCGCGCTGCTTGAAGCTGACGTCAACCTCAACGTTGTCAAAGACCTGATCGAGCACATCCGGGCCAAAGCTCTGGGACAGGAAGTAATGACGGCTCTGTCGCCCACTGAGCAGGTCATCAAGATCGTGCGCGATGAGCTGATCGCGCTGCTCGGCAAGGATACGGCCCGTTTTCAATTCGCCTCCAAGCCCCCGACAGTCATCCTGATGGCCGGCCTTCAGGGTTCCGGTAAAACGACGACCTCCGGCAAGCTGGCTGCCTGGCTGCAGAAGGGCGGCCATCGTCCTATGCTCGTCTCCGTGGACGTCTATCGCCCGGCGGCGCGTGAGCAGTTGAAGATCGTCGCCAAATCCATCAAGGCAAATCTTTACGAAGGCGACATCAAAGGCGAGCCCGCTGGGACTGCGCTGGTCGAGCGGTTGGCAAAAGAGGCGCGGCGCGAGGCCGTCATCTCCGGCTGCGACACTCTGATCGTCGATACCGCAGGCCGCCTGCACATCGACGAAGACCTGATGGGTGAAATGGAGTCGCTCAAGAAGCTGCTTTCGCCTCAGGAAATTCTCTTCGTCGCTGACTCCATGACCGGACAGGACGCCGTCAAGTCTGCCGATGAGTTTCACAAACGTCTGGCGCTGACCGGCATCATCCTCACTAAAATGGATGGCGATGCTCGCGGCGGCGCAGCGCTCTCGATCCGCCAGGTTACCGGGCAGCCGGTAAAGTTCATCGGCACCGGCGAAAAGCCGGACGCCTTCGAGCCGTTCCACCCCGACCGTATTGTGAGCCGCATCCTCGGCATGGGCGACATCATGACGCTCATCGAAAAGGCGGAGGAAAAGCTGGATCGCAAGAAGTCAGAGGAGTTCGCGCGCAAAGCGCTCTCCGGCGACGGCTTCTCCCTCGAAGACTTCCGCGATCAGTTGCGCCAGATTCGCAAGCTTGGCTCACTGCAGAGCATTATGAAGATGCTTCCTTCGGTCGGTCCCTTAGCCGGCATGCAGCAGATGGCCGATCAGGTTGACGAAAAGCAGTTTGTCCGCGTCGAAGCCATCATCAATTCAATGACGCAAAAGGAACGGAACAATCACGAGATTATCTCCGGCAGCCGCCGCAAGCGCATTGCGGCTGGCTCCGGCACAACGGTGCAGGAAGTGAATCAGTTGCTACGGCAGTACGCGCAGATGCGCAAGATGTTTAAGAATGTTGGCAAAGGTGGATTGTTACAGAGGCGCGCGATGGGCATGCTGAGCGGCATGCGCGGCCGGTAGAATCAGACATTTGAATTTTTGCTATGTAA
>Ga0070740_10004962_pt1 | contig 12688 bp, 10 predicted proteins | sample Coa_R2_FD_67286 | JGI IMG/M metagenome (GOLD analysis project Ga0070740, IMG submission 67286) | Surface soil microbial communities from Centralia Pennsylvania, which are recovering from an underground coalmine fire - Coalmine... | ecosystem: Environmental > Terrestrial > Soil > Unclassified ...
ATGGGGTTTGACATCGACATCCAGGTGGATGCCGTTCATTTTCAACGTTGTCAGCGATTCCAGTAATGCCCGCCTGGTAATGTCCAGCCGCAATGCGGGCTTATATATTTTTCCAATGGCAGTAAGCGGCATGACATCGATGATGTAAAGAGAAGTAGGTGTCGCGACGTGTTCACTGATATTTTCAGAAGTGAATTTCAATAATTCACGCTCGGTAATCTTTTCGCCTTCATGGAGCGTGACGTATGCAGCAGGAGTCTCACCCATTTTTTTATCCGGTTTGCCTACCGCCGCAGCCATTGCGACAGATGGATGCCGGTTTAATGTTTCTTCAATGATGCGCGGATCGATGTTATGCCCACCGCGAATGATAAGATCCTTGCTGCGCCCCGTCAGCCAGAAATAGCCTGCTTCATCCTGTCTGCCAAGATCGCCGGTGTTAAGCCAGTCGTCGTCGACCCATATGTTCTTGTTGTCACTTTCTTTCAGGTAACCTTTAAAAACATTGGGCCCTTTGATGACGAGCGTGCCAATTTCATTGGGCTGGCAGTCACGAATCCTATTGCCATCGTCATCGAGCTGCACGGCTTTCATCGCCTGATACGGAATGCGAATGCCTATGGAACCCGGCAGCCTGCTGCCGTAGGGCGGATTGACTGTGCTAAAGACAGTACCTTCCGTCAAGCCATAACCTTCAAGAATGGAAATATTCGTGCGTGCTTCAAATTCACTGATCAGCGCTGTTGGCATGGGGGCTGCTCCGCAAGCGGCAAACTTCAATGATGAGGTATCGGTATTGCCAGACCATTTTTTGTTAAGGGCCAGATAAACGGTAGGCACTGCCATAAAAAAACTGATTTTGTATTTTTCTACCAGTTTCCAGAAATTGGAAATGACTGTGTCGCTTCTGAACCCTTGCGGTGATGTCATTAAGACTTCTCCGCCTGCCGTGAAAGGCGCGAGACCTGAAATGAGGGGCGCGTTGACATGGAACAATGGCAATCCGCAATGCATCACATCATTTTCCCGCCATTGTAATTGCTGGCCAACCATCCATGCGCTGAAAACCTGGTTTTTATGTGACTGGACAGCCAGTTTGGGCGCGCCAGTGGTTCCGCCTGTGTGAAAATAACAGGCGGTGTCTTCCGGCTCCAGGTTGAGAAGATGTTCGATATGTTGGCTGTTGTATTCAGCCAGGCTCAAGTCGAAATCAGCCACATGAATTTCGGGATGGAATGCTTGCGGAGTTGCCGCTGGTTGTTTGCTTCCGTAAATAAACTGGTTCAGGTCAATGGTGAAGATGGCTTTCAGAGTAGGGATTTGTTCTGCGATACGCTGGATTTTTTGCCACAAGTGAAGATTTGGAAATGGAGCGAGCGTAATCAATGCTCTGGATTTTGCAGTATTCAAGATTTCGATGATATGTTCCGGCGAAAGCATGGGATTGACCGGATTGGCGATGCCTGCTGCCTGTGCGCCCCACAAGGCAAAATGATATTGAGGCACATTTGGCAGCAGTATGGAAACGACATCTTGTTTCTGGATGCCAGCGTGCCGGAACAGGTTGGCTGCCTGGGTAATGCGCTCCAGCATGTCACGGTAAGAATAATCAAATGGTTTTTCATCGGGTGTGCCGGCGAATAAAAAACGCAGCGCGTTTTTATTGCCGTGGCATTGAGCGCTGCGTTGAAAAACTTCATAAGTGTTTTTCGCCAGGCCTTGTTGTGCTAACGGTATGGATTCAATCGTTTCGACATCGGATAGAGAAGTAATTTTCCTGCATGTAGAATGCATATCTTGATCCTCTGGTATTTGCTGTGTTTTAGCCGTGAATCCTTTTCGTCATTCCGTCCTGATCCACTGGCGGTCAGTATCTTGTGGCTCATGGTTACCGCCGGGTAACTAATTGTATATCAGAAAATATGTATATAGTATTTCTTCCGTTTGAATTTACGGAGAACAATCATGAAAAAAATAACGGCTATTGTTGTAATGATATTATTTCCCATGTTGATATGTCCGGCATTTGCGGCATCAGTTGCCACATTGCAGGAAAACAAGGAAGCAGTGATTGCATTTTACAACGCTGCGTTAAATCAGAAAGATTTCAATGCTGCAGAAAAATATCTGGGCGCAAGATATATCCAGCATAATCCTCTGGCGGCTGACGGGGCAGAAGGCTTAAAGGATTATATTCAATTCCTGCGTGAGCGTTACCCTGATGCGCATAGTGAAATCAAGCGTGTATTTGCAGAAGGTGATTATGTCATCCTGCATGTGCATGCCATACGTGAGCCAGGCACCAGAGGAATGGCCATTGTTGATATATTCAGGCTTGATAACGGCAAGATTGTTGAGCACTGGGATGCAATCCAGGAAATTCCTGAAAAGTCAGCCAATCCGAATGGAATGTTTTGATCGGTTGCTGTAAAAAATGGCAATAGATGGCATAACGTGTTCTTATTCATCGATGAGAGCCATATTGATCGGCTCTCAATCGATTTTCCTGAATGCATCAGATATCATATTCCTGTCGAGAAGATAGTAATAAATTGTTACGGAGAGAATCATGATGATCAGGATGAGAAGAAAATTGCCGCTGTTGCTGGCCTTGTTGTATTTGTTACTGCCCATGATTTCTTTGGCTGCGGCGCCTGTATGGCAAATCATTCCAAGTGAAAGCAGTCTGACATTTACTGCCACGCAAAATGGTGCCCCGGTAACGGGTGAATTCAAGAAGTTTACCGCAACCATTAATTTTGATCCTGTCCAGCTGAGCGGGAATAATGTCAAGGTGGTGGTGGATGTGGGGTCGGTTTCAGATGCCTACAATCAACTGGCAGATACACTGAAAAGCGCTGACTGGTTTAATGTAATTAAATTTCCCCAGGCAGTTTTCACTGCAAACAAGTTTACCAAAACAGGTGACAAATCGTATCAGGCCGATGGCATGCTGACGATACGTGATAAAACATTACCGGTTACATTGACGTTTACACAGGAAGAATATTCACAAAACAAAGCCAGAATCAAGGGAAGTACCACCATCAAGCGCACGGCGTTTGGAGTCGGCCAGGGAGAATGGGCTGATACGAGCGCGATCAAGGATGATGTCCGCATCGATTTCACGATATCTGCCACCAGAAAGTAAACCTGTTCATCGTTTGTTTTTCCTCTTTCTGGCGGCTCTCGCTTCATCGGATGCCGCTATATTTTTTATGCAAACTTTAGTAACTTATGCTCTTTTTGCGATAACGACCTGGTGAGGCTTGTCTGTCATCAGCATTCTTTTGGAGGCAGGATGAAAAAAATAGTATCTGTCATATTACTTGCGTGTCTTTTCGTCTATGGGGCTGTTGCTTTTGCAGACAGAGTGGCCATTATTGGCGGAGGAGCGTCCGGTCTGGTAACAGCATGGCTTATTGAGCAAAACCATGATGTCACTTTATATGAGGCGCAAGACCGTTTAGGCGGGCATGCGAATTCGATCGAAGTCAATGTGGATGGTTCACCGGTTGTCATCGAAGCAGGAGCGGAGTTTTTTAATGAAGCATTTTATCCTCACTTCATGAGGCTCCTCAGATATTTTAATATTCCACTCAGACCATTTACGCTGGTGTCAACCTTTTACACGACCGATGGTAAGGATGTGATCATATTGCCTCCCTATCATGACGGCACAATTGAGTGGAAGTCACTGACACCGGGCAATCTGTACCGTTCAGTCCAGCTGAAAATTGTGATTGATAGTGGTCGCAAGCTCCTTGAAACACATGATACCACTCCAACCCTGCAGCAGTTTGTTGACACGCTGACCATCAGCAAGGGGTTCAAGACATCATTCCTTTATCCGCTGCTTGCGGCAGCCTGGGGAGTGAGTCCGAATGATGTCCAGGATGCCGCTGCCTATAACACGCTCAAATACATAGTGGAAGGCAACGATGTCAAGGGATATCAGTGGTATGAGGTGACTGGCGGATTAAAGAAATATATTGAAGCAGTCAGGGATTCACTTCAGAAAACTGAAATCAGGCTTAATGCCCGTGTGAAACAGATAGGCAAAAACAATGGCCATTATACTGTCTGGGCGGAAGATGGAAGTGTGAAGGAGTTTGATCATGTTGTTTTTGCCACGGATGCCAGTGTCGCGAGTTACTTGCTCGGCACCATGCCTGAGACGGCAGATCTTTCGGCTCTCCTTGGCAAAATCAGATATTATGATACTAAAATTGCAATCCATGGGGATGCGCGGTTTATGCCGCCAAACAAGAATGACTGGAGAGTGGTGAATGTCCGCTATGATGGGACACATTCCGCGACTACCATGTACAAGCAATGGAAATCCAAAACACCCATATTCAAGACCTGGCTTACTTATGACGTGCGGCCGTCCAAAGATACCGGCAGCGCATTGCCCGGCAACCTGTACGCACTGATCAACTATAAACACCCAATGACTGATCATTATTATTTTGAAGTGCAAAAGGCAGTTGAACAATTGCAGGGTAATAATAATCTCTGGTTTGCAGGAATGTGGACGTATGACAATGATTCGCATGAGAGTGCAATTATTTCCGCAATCAAAGTCGCTGAACGTCTGGCGCCTGATTCCGGACACTTGAAGATTTTGCAAAATCAGGTATTCAGATAAATATATTCACGAAGGAAACGATTTTTAATCGTTGAACGAAGTCAATGGTATTCTATTAAAAAATGGATGGATGATTGCATGGATAGGGTGGCTGATACAAAATGACATTAATGGAAATTTAACTTTGGGCGCAGAGGTTTTTACTCAGGGTGACGATAGTGTCAATAGTCACTCATTTACGATGATAAATGCTGGTGGTATTTATAACCTCAGTAAGCAATTTAGTGTATTATTTTCAGCAGGCCATTCAATTATCGGAGCAAACCATATCATTGGATATTTAAGTCTTTATTGGACAGACCCCTGAATACACAATGGAACTAACGGGAGGACACACCATGAAAAGATTGTTTATGACGTTGGCTGTTTTGTTCACGGTTGATGCGTCTGCTCAAGCTGATATGGCAAGTTCCGCAAATGCGATTTCAAAACATTATGCCGCGCTGCCGTCCACGTATGACTTCGATGCCGTTCCGCAGGAACAATTGTCTGACAAAATTATTCGTCAGTACGTGATGGGTGCGCAATCCATGCTGGTTAAATGGACCTTGAAAAAGGGGGCAGTGATCGCGCTGCATTTTCATCCAAATGAACAAATTACCTGGATTACCAAGGGTACGGTCAGGGTGAATTCACAAGGAAAGGAATTTACGGTTAAAGCCGGGCAGGTATTTATCATTCCACCCTATGTTCCGCATGAATTCCATGCGCTCGAAGATACAATTGATATCGATTATTTTACACCGGTAAGAAATGACTGGCTCACAGGCGACTCTCCTGCCTATATTCAGCAATCGGTCAAGAAAAAATAAAGCTAGGGTTTGCGCACATAATGTGTTTCGATGAAGTAATTCTTTGCCGGGCCGTTGACCTGATAACGGAGCGTGAATTCATTGAAGCAGATAAATGTGTATTTCGCTTCGTAGGTATCCTTGAGACATAAATGTCTTCCGGTGGCATACCGGCATTGATGATCAATGAATACCGGCATGAGCGTGTAAAATAACCGCGGTGCTGAATTATTCTCCACGAAATATACTGATATCTGGTTGTTTTGGCAGGAATATAAATATTCACGAAAAATGCGGTATTGTTTCTCGGTTTGTGATTGATAAATTCCCTCTTCCCTATAAAGCAAGTTGCCGCTGGATTGCATGTTGAAAGCTGCATTCCCATCCGCCTGCCCCTGATTTTCAATGATGCGCTCAAATTTCCACTGACCTGCCAGTGAATTGAAGAGCCCGGACAAAGAGTCTGAATCTGTTGAGCGTCGGTTCATACATAACCTGTTTGATAGCCGTATATCGGTGTCTAGCTATTGTATGGATCATATTTTTGCACGCAAGCGCGATGGTGTCCTGCTTGCTCAGGATCCCTTAATTTTACTGCTGTATTATATTTGAGCAAACAAGAAATACAAATAAAATTTACTATATAAACAAAAACATAAACCGAGGCTGGTGGTTGCATGATAATTTATCTAGCAGACGATAATAATTCTCAGGCTAATGTAAGAGGAATATGCGCCCAATATCCACGCGAACGGGCAATTGACTTTTATGATGTTGAAGAAGCAATTGTCGAGAATGATTTTAGTGAATTGGATTCGCAAACACCAACACGCATCAGTTATGTGGCGCATGGTTATGCCAAAGATGGAATCATGCTGATTGGCAGTTATGATGACAGTAAAAATGTCTATGATGTGAAAAATTTTGCTGCAAAAGTCATCAAGCAATTGAGGTTGGCGGCGAAGGCGAATCCTGCTATCAAAAAATCACTCACGCATATTGACCTGATTGCGTGTGATCTTGGAGTTGTTGATAAACACGGCAAAAGTTTTGCTTTTTACTTTGCAAAAGAATTATTGAAACTTCAGGAGGAAGGATTCAATCAGATTGAGGTGAGAGCATTTACCAATCTTCTTCTGGAAAACCCCTTTCCCATTTATAGTATGACCGTATCCTGTTTGCAGGAAACATTTACTGTGGGTGTGTATAGAAGTAAGCAGGATTATGAAGTTCTGGAATATGGGATTAAAAAATATAATGAATGTGTGCAGAAGAAAGGAGAGCTGGAAATAAAGCTGAATGCCATTCTCTCTGCTTTGGCAGACATGAAAATCGAATATGAGCAGCTGGATGCAAAAATCACAGAGACGGAATCGCGAAAAATCGAGCTCATGGAAAAATCAGTCCTGCTTGAAAGCGAATTAAAAAATCTGGATGAAAAAATCAACGCAATCAGACAAAAAATGCAGTCTATGTCGGAATCATTCGATGCAATCAGGCTTGAATTGAATAATATCAGTCAGCGAAAAATGAAAATGAGTGCTGAATATGCATCAGCAGTTCAGTCAATAAGCGATTTGATCGAAGAAAGAAAACGGATTGCCAAGCGGGAAATGCAGAATTTGTCATCTCAGGACAGTGATGTCAAGGATGATGATCTGGGAGGATCCCTCAAGGTTGAATTTCGTAAAATTGAAATGGTGAAAGAATATTCGGCAGCGTTGGCCAGTAAAAAAAGTCTGGAAGAGGAAAAAATCAGTATCCTCGAGAGAGAAATTGAATTAAATAAGCAGGCGGCACAACTACAGAATGAAGCTGTTTTTGTCAAAGAAAAATTGGCATCTATTCTGGAGGCGCAGGAAAAAGTCAGTCAGGAAAAGGAATTGCTTGCTGAGCAGTATAAAGCGGTTAAGAGTGATCTTGATCAAGACACGCAAACCATGCAAGATATTGAATGCAAGGCCAGGGTATTGTGCGAGCAGAGGACCAATATCAGAAATATAATAAAAGACATGGATGAGGGAATAGAAGAGCTTGATATAGTCTATGGAGATTGTGCTGAAGTCTTGTTTACCAATGTCGCTGACATCCGGGGGGAGCTGGATAAATATGCAGAATGCAATTTCACCCAGCAGGCCGTCGGCAAGCAAAAACCGGTTGCTTCATTGGTGGCTAAATTTGGTGTGGTTCAGTTTGTGTCCAGCAGCTCAGGTGTCAAGGCAACTGAAGCTGTGCAAAACGATAATCAAAACAGGAGTCTCTTTTAAATCGGGCGGCAACGGATGGCGGCCGCTGGCTTACCTTGAAATTGCGGGATCTGCGCAAATAAGAAAATCTTAATCTCGGCATGCTAACATTCTGCGCCCGAACGCGACTGAATTAATTGCTGAGAGATGGTGCCATGCAGAGTCACGCCAAAGAAATCCTTGATTTCAAGAGTCTTCTTTATATCAATAAGGTTGCCTTGCCTCTGTTGGAAGAGGCTGTCACCCTGTTTGGAAATGAATATGCGGAATCAGACCGGCCGTTATTTCTTTTGATTGCATTGCATGTGAATGACAATGCCATTCTGGCCAATCTGCATGCCAATGGACAATTATCTCTTTTGGTTGATGTCATGAAATTATGGCAGGATGTCGGCTTTATCAAGAGCGCTCTCATTAAACTATCCAGCGAGTTACTGGGAGCGGACAAAAAGAAAAGCAAGCGCGATTTTTTTCTTGGCTTTGCCAGAAATGAAAAATTACTGGAGATGGATAGCGAAGGAAATGTTATTGTGGATTGGCCGCAGGGAGAGCGCACGAAGCAGTTACCCGTGCCAGCTTCGCTTCCGTATGCTGTCGCCATACTTGAACCTGCTGCCTACTTGAGTTTGGCCAGGGCTGGATTGATTCCTGTTGAATGGGATTGGTATAACTTCGGTCATGGCCGTTATGCTCACTGGATACAGCTCTATATTTTGTCACAGGCAATTCAGCAAGGAAAAATAAGCAATCCACTCTTACAGGATACGGATTCACCGTTGAAAGTATTGCTCCAGGTAATCACCGGCACGGAATTGTTACGGAACGATTTAAAAGAATCCAGTACCTGGGATTTGTTAATGGATAATTACTTTTTTTATACCAGCGATCTTTTATCAAAGATGGATAAGTTATTGAAGTCATCTTCTCAGGACAGTGTCAGTCAACGTCTACAGAATCTTGGTATGCCTGGCTTGATTGAGCGGTTCTTTAGCAAGGATAATTTGATCCATGAATTTCACGGCAAGATCAATTTGATCATGCTTGAGGAAATGCCTGAGCTGGCAGCAAAAATTCTGGTTTCGCCGGTCAAGCATGATTTCAGGCAGGGCAGAGACTGGAATGATGCCATGGTTGCAGGTCATTTGAAACATTATGTTGCTCAAGTTGTTTCTTATTATGGCGATCAGTGGTGCAATCCAAAACCGTCATCATCAAGGCATTCCTTTTTCTGCATCAGTCATCCTGAGGACAAGCAATCTGATGTCAATTATGATCTGGAACGTTTGGGTACGTTTTATAAGAATGATCTGTTGTTATTCAAATGCTCCAGTCCTGATGACAAACAGGCGGCCGCTCAGAAAAGCGATATAGTCAAGGTCTATGTAAGCAAGGATCGCTACCGGGATGAAGAAATTACCGGTGAAACCACAAAAGGTGAAACACCGTTTCCTTGCTACAAGCGAGGGTCAAATACGAATAACTGAAATAATATCTGAATTGGGTAGGCCCAGGTGCTGTGCTAGCCTGGGCGAGTCATCTCATGCATGAAAACACGATTACTGTCTTGTATGTCTCTATCCTGCATTGTTTCTGAAATCAAATAAACCCGCTACGGGGAAATGATCCGACAAGTCAAATTTGGACCACATTTTTTCATTCTCCAAATCACGCAGAATAAACACGCGGTTAAATGCCTTGCCCGGTTTGGAATGCAGATTGCTATAAAATAGGTAATCAATCCGGCCGCGGTTTTTGCTGACAGACATGGTATTGACCATTCCGTCATCTGAATAAGTGTAGCCAGTATTTTCAATCAGGCTGACATTCAGGATTCCCTGCAGGTTTTCCAGTTCTTTGTCGAACTGGTTAATATTAAAATCACCGCCAAGCAAGAGCGGTTCAGCCGCGGGAATGGACAGTGTATCGATGAACAAGGCCAGCTCTTGCAATTGTTTCGCGCGGACATTGGCGTTTTCAGCAGGGTCGCCTGCTTGCAGATGCGTGCCAATCACGTGATATATTTTATTGTTTTTATCAATTCGCGCGTAAACAGCGCCTTTTGACGCCAGGGCGTCCAGCCCTGATCCTGCCTGGTAAACGATCTGGTTTTCGGATTGTATGGGCCATTTGCTGAATATCATTGTTCCGCCGGTCAGTATTTTGGAGCCATCCTGGCCAACCACGTTGGTATGGTAGGGGTAATTCTTTGACATGGACTGGATCATGGAATTTCGCAAGTCACGGTCGAATAATTCCTCCATGATCACGACATCGTATTGGGCAATTTTCGCCGGGATGTCTGCAGCGCGAATGCCTGGCTGATTAAGATCGTCAACAGCGCCTGCATAAAACGGCATTAATTGTGTGTTATAGGTGAGCAGACTGAGAGACTGGTTTGAGGCGTCATCCATGCGTGTCTGGTCGGGTTTGTCGACAACGAACTGGTAATTGTTAAATACATGCCCGGCAGGTAACCAGTTTCTCGCGTAAATCCGATATTCTCCTCCCCACATCCTTGCAGGAAATTGCTCCAGTCCTTTGTTATCCAAGATCGATTTTGATTGTTGGCCAGGCAGTGCAAGTTCAACTTTTACTTCTGAACCAAATACCTGCTTGCCTTTTTCATCGAACTGGATACGTACGTGTTCATTTGTGCCGTTGCCGCCAGCTGCGTTCACAATGAAGCGGTAATGCTTGTCTGTTTTGATGTCGGCATTGCGGCTAAACCAGAGTATTTGTCTGGTTTCATAAGGTTGTAATGTCGCTGATCCACCTTCCCAATCCTTGCCCTGGGCAAATTCTGTATCATCTGTTTCAAGCGTAGTCTGAACAGTGATATTGTCGCTGGTGTTGTTCGTGACCAGCACATAGCTGTACCCGAAAGCTGGTGCTGCCATGCTTTTTGACGTCAATATATCAGGTTTGGCGGCGGCCATGGTCAATGAGGCCAGAAAGATGGATAAGGTAGGAATCATCACTTTTTTGAACATGAAGCACCTCTAAGTCAATGTATTAACGTGTATTGTGGTTTCCAGGCTGCAGGACTCTAAGATAGTCTTAATCAAATTATTTAAAGATTAATATAATATGGGCATTACAGAAAAATGGCTATCAAAACGAGGTTTGGAAATGTTTTTTAGAAATATGTCTCCGATGAACAGGAGCGGGATTATTTACCTGCCAAAACATAATCATGTTCCGGTTCAAAGCAGTCCGCAATGCTATTATTTTACTTTTTTGCATTTGCTTGCCATGCATGGCAAGCGAGATTGCGTTCCTTCTTATGTCAGGGAGATTGTTGATGCATGTCAGTTTCAAGCGGATGGATATAGAGAGATTATGATTGACAAGATAACCCGTTATGCGGAAGAACTCGTCTGGATTGCTGATGAAATCATGAATGACGAGGATGATGATTATGATGGGGACTGGATTGTGGATTTCATGGATAAATATGGAGTTGATTTTGCCATGGCAAGATTGCTCAATTTGCCAGTGAAAGAATTTGCAGAGTTAAACATGGAGGTGAATACACTTACGCCTGAACAGCTTGGAGCCATTCTGGAACGGTTTGGTCCAATCGCTATCCGCATCAGCCGTGGGAATGATCTGTCAAATATGGGAGATTTATCTGTCGCTGAAACAGTGAGATCATCAAGCGGTCTGGTTAAAAGCATTTACGCCGTCGATGATTATCCAGCTGAAATTCCTCATTGCGTGCTTCTTGTTGGCTGTTCGAAGCAGCCTGCGCAACAGGTATACTTTGTTGATCCCAATTATCCACAGATTATTTTATCAATGCGATTTGAATTGTTTAGAGAAAATATTCTTATACCGGAGTTTGTATGCTTCGCGAGAAGTACTCTCAAACCTGATGATGTGATTTTTTCTTCAATACAACAGGCAAAACGAAAAAATGTGGATAATGGCCAGCAAATGAAACGATCCAGATATGAAAGTAATCCAGCACCAGGAGAAGCAGGTGATTACCTGTATTCGTCATTGGTCGATGGGGATGGAGCAGCCATGTTCTGGAGAGCAGAAAATGAAGCCTCGGCGCCAGCGGCTTCGGAACGGCAGGATTATTCCTCCATGTCATCAAAATATCTGATCTGATGCGCGTAATGGCAGGGTCAGGTATGGCATTTAGACTTTTTTCTCATTTACGCAACACGCTTCTTTAACTAAATCTAGGGAAGCAGTTTCTGCATATTTTAAAATATCGAATTTTTATGGGAGAAGAGATTTTAAATAATATAGATATTCAATCAGGGATGATTTAAAAAATTTGCCTAAAGTAGAATGAATATAGAGAGCTTTCAACAAGGATATTTACATCGTTATATTGATGTTCTGAAAATTCCGAGCAGATCAAGTATTTGATTTTTTAATAATAAAAATTTATTTGAATGCGCAAGTTATAATAGAAGTACGTACCATATTTGGATATGGAGGTCATGCTAATGAGAACAAAGACCAACATTCGAGATAATTGGCCGGATTTAGAAAAATTTACATCTGCAGGTGCAAAACTCGCTAATTTATATGTCTATATTAGTCCAAGAAAGTCATTAACATTTAATTCTGGTTTTATCCATCGAGCTAAAAAAGAAATCGATAATGCAACGCATTTAGTATTTTCATATTCTAGATCAAAAAATGCCATAGTTTTCGAGTTTACAGACGATAACGAAGATCCTGGCGCGTTCAAAATCACTAAGGGCGCGAACTATTCTGTAAATGCTGTGTCATTTTTTAACTATTATGGTATTGATGCTCAAAAAGCCCAAGGCAAATATATTCCTAAGCTTGAAAATATACCTAAGCGAGGAAATTGTTGGGTGATTTATCTTAACCAAAAAGTTGGCGAAAAATGAGTTCAAAATCTGGGTATTTTTTTGCTTTAGAGGAGGCTCCAGATACATCCGGAGTTTATTTTTTATATCAAGAGAATATACTCGTATACATAGGAAAGTCTGATACTTCAGTAAAGAAACGCA
>Ga0070740_10004964_pt1 | contig 12685 bp, 8 predicted proteins | sample Coa_R2_FD_67286 | JGI IMG/M metagenome (GOLD analysis project Ga0070740, IMG submission 67286) | Surface soil microbial communities from Centralia Pennsylvania, which are recovering from an underground coalmine fire - Coalmine... | ecosystem: Environmental > Terrestrial > Soil > Unclassified ...
GGATAGGCGCTGCGGAAGAACGCCATGGTGATGGTCGTGGGGTAGGAGAAGCCGTTGGGCAGAAGGTGCAGGAATTCGCGGAAGCGCTCGGCGCGCGCGGCGCGGAAGCCGGAGGTGAGGTCCAGCACCTTGAAGCCGGTCATCCAGGTGGCGAGCCGGTTGTAGAGCGCGTTGGCCAGCCCGCGGTGCACGCCGGCCTGGCCGCGCCAGTCGCGCGCGCCGACCGCCATGTCGTAGCCGTCCTCCAGGGCGGCGAGCAGGCGGGCAATGTCGGCCGGGTCGTGCTGGCCGTCGGCGTCCATGAACACCAGCGTCTCGCCGCGCGCGGCGCGCGCGCCGCGTTTGATCGCGGCGCCGTTGCCCATCGAGTACGGCACCGACAGGCAGACCACGTCGTGCGCGGCGCACAGCGCGCGGGTCTCGTCGCTCGAACCGTCGTCGGCGACGAGGATCTCGGCCTGCGGCTGGGCACGCTTGAGCCGCGGCAACAGCTCGCGCAAGGCCGCCGCCTCGTTCTTGGCCGGCAGGATGATGCTGATCAAGCCCTTCCCCTATGACTGCTCGCAACCGGCTCCCGTTGCCCGTCGCTGCGAATGAAATCCGCTGCGCGGCGAGCCTCGCGCGGCCCACCACGGAATCCTCCGCGCCGCCGCGCCGGCGCTCGGATTGACGATGCCGGCCGCTGAGTATAGGTTCTGCTCGTGCTTTTCGACACCGATCGCCCGAGCCGACCTTGGCCTTAAGTCCCAGTGCCCCTATCGGCGTGCCGCCGCTGTCCGGCCTTACCCGCCGGCTGGTCAACGATCAGCTTCTGAACGAGGACCAGGCGCGCGAGGCGCAGGCCAAGGCCGCGCGCTCGGGCAAGGCGCTGGTTGCGCAACTGGTCGAGGACAAGCTGATCGCGCCGGTGCGGCTGGCGGAGGTGGCGAGCCAGGAATTCGGCACGCCCTTGCTGGATTTGAACAGCATCGAGTTCGATTTCAATCTGGTCAAGGGTCTCAACGAGAAACTGCTGCGCGAACAGCACGCCCTGCCGTTGTACAAGCGCGGGCGCAAACTGTACGTGGCGCTGTCGGATCCCACCAATCTGCAGGCGCTGGACGAATTCAAGTTCGCCACCGGCCTGACGACGGAAGCCATCCTGGTCGAGGAGGACAAGCTCGCCAAGGCGATCGGCGCCGCGCTCACCCAGCTCCAGACCGCCAGCCTCGGCGGCGACGTGGAACTGGAAAACCTGGAGGTGGAGGGCGGCGAAGCGGAAGCCGAGGCCGGCGCGGAGTTCTCCGAGGAAGACGCGCCGGTCATCCGCTATGTCAACAAGGTGCTGATCGACGCCATCACCCGCGGCGCTTCCGACATCCACTTCGAGCCGTACGAGAAGAAATACCGCATCCGCTACCGCATGGACGGCGAGCTGCACGAGATCGCGAGCCCGCCGGTGCAGATGGCTGCCAAGCTGGCCGCGCGCCTCAAGGTCATGGCGCGTCTGGACCTGGCCGAGCGCCGGGTGCCCCAGGACGGGCGTATCAAGCTCAAGCTTTCCCAGGTCAAGGCGATCGATTTTCGCGTCAGCACCTGCCCCACGCTGTGGGGCGAGAAGATCGTGATGCGCATCCTGGATTCCTCCAACGCGCTCCTGGGCATCGATGCCCTGGGCTACGAACCGGACCAGAAAGCGCTCTACCTCAAGGCGCTGGCGCGGCCGCAGGGCATGATCCTGGTGACCGGCCCGACCGGTTCGGGCAAGACCGTTTCGCTCTACACCGGCATCAACATCCTCAACACCGAGGACGTCAACATTTCCACCGCCGAGGATCCGGTGGAAATCAACCTGCCGGGGATCAACCAGGTCAACATCAATCCCAAGGTCGGCCTGACTTTCGCCGCCGCGCTCAGGGCCTTCCTGCGCCAGGACCCGGACGTCATCATGGTCGGCGAAATCCGCGATCTGGAGACCGCCGAGATCGCGGTCAAAGCCGCGCAGACCGGCCACCTGGTGCTGTCCACGCTGCACACCAACGACGCGCCGCAGACGCTCACCCGCCTGCTCAACATGGGCGTGCCGGCCTACAACGTGGCCTCCACCGTCTCGCTGATCATCGCCCAGCGCCTGGCGCGCAAGCTGTGCCCGCTGTGCAAGAAGCCGGAGGACGTGCCGCGCGAAGAACTGCTGCGCGAGGGGTTCACGCCCGAGCAGATCGACGCGCCGGATTTCAGGCTCTACAAGGCGGTCGGCTGCGACCAGTGCAACCACGGCTACAAGGGCCGCACCGGCGTCTATCAGGTGATGCCGGTGTCCGACGCCATCGCGCGCATCATCATGGAAGGCGGCAATGCCATCGAGATCGCCGACCAGGCCCGTAAGGAAGGCATCGCCGACCTGCGCCAGTCCGCGCTCAAGAAGGTCCGCGCCGGCCTCATCGACCTGACCGAGGCCAACCGCGTGACGGTGGAATAAGAAGGGATATTACCCTCCGACCGCTGCGGTCAGCGCCGCTGCTGCGCCAAGGTCCTCCGACGCCAGGCGATCCGGCCCCGGCGCGCAACCCCGGGCATCTGCGTTATCCTTTGCGCGGCTCGCCGAACGGCGATCGAGACCGACCGCGGGCGTATCACGGGGAGAGACGGGCATGGCAGTCGCGGCGATCAAGGTCAAGGAATACACCTTCACCTGGGAGGGCGTGGACCGCAAGGGCGCGCGCATCCGCGGCCAGAGCGAGGGGCCCAGCGAGAGTTTCATCAAGATCCAGTTGCGCAAGCAGGGGATCAACCCGATCCGCGTGCGGCGCAAATCCGCGCTGTTCGGCAAACGCAAGAAAGCGATCAAGGGGCAGGACATCGCGGTCTTCTCCCGCCAGCTCGCCACCATGATGGCGGCCGGCGTGCCCCTGGTGCAGGCGCTGGAAATCGCCGGCCGCGGCCACGCCAACCCGGCGATGGGCGAGATGATCCTGGCCATCAAGGCCAACATCGAAGGCGGCGCCGCGCTGGCCGAAAGCCTCGCCAAATACCCGCGCCATTTCGACGACCTATTCGTCAACCTGGTGGACGCCGGCGAGAAATCCGGCGCGCTGGAAACCCTGCTCGACAAGATCGCCACCTACAAGGAAAAGACCGAGTCGCTCAAGAAGAAAGTCAAGAAGGCGCTGACCTACCCGACTGCGGTCATCGTGGTCGCCTTCATCGTGACCGGCATCCTGCTGTACTTCGTGATTCCGCAGTTCAAGGCGCTGTTCGTGGGCTTCGGCGCCGACCTGCCGGCTTTCACCAAGATGGTGATCCGGCTCTCGGAATTCGTGCAAAGCGATTGGTGGATGATCGTCGGCGCCCTGGTGATCGGATTCTTCGCCTTCCGCGAGGCGCACGTCCGCTCGGCGGCGTTCCGTCGCCTGATCGACCGGCTGCTGCTCAAGATCCCCGTGGTCGGCCAGATCCTCTACAAGTCGGCGGTGGCGCGCTACGCGCGCACGCTATCGACCATGTTCGCGGCCGGCGTGCCGCTGGTGGAGGCGATGGAGCCGGTGGCCAAGGCCTCCGGCAACATCGTCTTCCAGGAAGCGATCATGACCATGCGCGACCAGATCGCCGGCGGCACCCAGCTCCAGCTCGCCATGCAGCAGACGGGTTTGTTTCCGCCGATGGCCGTACAGATGGTCGCCATCGGCGAGGAGTCCGGCGCGCTCGACCACATGTGCGCCAAGGTGGCGGAATTTTACGAGCAGGAAGTGGACGTGATGGTGGACAATCTCACCGCGCTGCTCGAACCGATGATCATGGTGATCCTGGGCGTGCTGGTCGGCGGGCTGGTGGTGGCGATGTATCTGCCGATCTTCAAACTCGGCCAGGCGATCTGAACTCCGCTCATGTCCCTGACCGAGGCGCTGCGCGCCCAACCCGCGCTGCTGATCGCGGTATGCGCCTTGTTCGGCCTGGCCATCGGCAGTTTTCTCAACGTGCTCGCCCTGCGCCTGCCGCGCATGATGCAAGCGGCGTGGAAGCGCGAAAGCCGACACTTCCTCGGCCTGCCGGCCGAAGAAGCGCCGACGGTTCCGCTGACGCTGTGGTCGCCGCCCTCCACCTGCCCGGCCTGCGGCGCGCGCATCCGACCCTGGCACAACGTTCCCCTGCTCGGCTGGCTGGTGTTGCGCGGCCGCTGTGCGGACTGCCGGGCGCCGATTTCGCCGCAGTACCCGCTGGTGGAACTGGCCGCCGGCGTGGCGGCCGCGGTCTGCGCCTGGCGCTTCGGCTGGAGTGCCGCGCTCGCGCCGGCCCTGATCCTCAGTTTCGCGCTGATCGCCTTGACCGTGATCGACCTGCGCGAACAGCTTTTGCCCGACAGTCTCACTCTGCCGCTGCTCTGGCTGGGACTGCTGCTGTCCTGCCTCGGCCTGTTCGCCACGCCGCGCGCGAGCATCCTCGGCGCCGCGCTCGGCTATCTCGCGCTGTGGTCGGTCTACCATTTGTTCAAGCTCGTCACCGGCAAGGAAGGCATGGGTTATGGCGATTTCAAGCTGCTCGCCGCGCTCGGCGCCTGGTTCGGCGCCGGCTCCCTGGTGCTGATCGTCCTTTTGTCCTCGGTGGTCGGCGCCCTGGTCGGCCTGTCGCTGATGGCCTTCGCCGGACACCGGCGCGACCAGCCGATTCCCTTCGGTCCCTACCTCGCCGGCGCCGGCTGGATCGTGCTGATCTGGGGAGCGGTTTTGCACCGGATGCTGCCGTTATGAGAAGTCATCTCAAAAACTACTGCGCTCCGGCGGCGGCCGACCTGCCTTCGCTCGCTACGTTTTTGAGATGACTTCTAGCAAGCGCAGTTCCGAAAGCCGGCCGCTGATCGTCGGCCTGACCGGCGGCGTGGCGAGCGGCAAAAGCTACGTCGGCGCGCTGTTCGAGGCGCTGGGCGTGCCGCTGCTCGACGCCGACCAGGTGGCGCGCGAAGTGGTGGAACCCGGCACGCCGGCGCTCGCGGCGATCGCCAGGCACTTCGGCCCGGACTATCTGCTCCCCGACGGCAGTCTCGACCGCCGCCGCCTGCGTGCCCGGGTGTTCGCGGACCGCGAAGCGCGGCGCGCGCTGGAGGCGATCACCCATCCGCCGATCCGCAGCCGCATCGCGGAGTGGATCGGGCGGCAGCGCGCGCCCTACGCCATCGTCTCCGCCGCCATTTTGCTCGAATCGGGGCTCGAAGCCTTCGTGGATCGCGTGCTGGTGATCGACGCGCCGCCGGCGGTGCAGGTGCAGCGCTTGATCGCGCGCGACGGCATCGACCCGCAGCTCGCGCGCCAGATGCTGGCGGCCCAGATGGACCGGACGCTGCGGCTGGCGCGCGCCGACGAAGTGCTCGACAACGCCGACGACGGCCGCGAGCTGCGCCCTGCGGTACACGCCCTGCACCGCCGCTACCTGGCATTGGCGCCGGCGCTCCAGGGCAAGCCCCCTAAGGCCAAGCGGCGGAGATCCCGGTAGGCCAACGAGCCGCCGGCGTTTGCCCTTGGCGCCAGCGCGGGCCACAATGCGGCGCAAATCCAGCCGGGGCCGCGGATGTCCACAGAGGCCGAGTGGATCGCGTTCGAGCACCCGCTCAACGAGCGGGTGCGGTTCTACCTGCGCCTGGAATTCCTGTTCGCCGAACTGGCCCACCACCGCCGCGACGAGAGCGCCTGGGGCCTGCGCGCCAGCCTGCACGTGCTGCTCGATCTGCTGTCGGTAATGGGCCGCACCGATCTGCGCGGCGAACTGCTCAAGGTGCTGGCCGATCAACAGGCGCGACTCACGCGCTTGGCCAAGCGGCCGGACGTCAACCGCCAGCGCCTCGACGAAGTCCTGCAGGCGCTGGCCGCGTCGCTGGCGGGATTGCAAAGCATGAGCAGCGCGCCGCCGGCGCTGTTCCTGCGCGAGCACGAGTTCCTGTTCGCCATCTTCAATCGCAGCTCGATCCCCGGCGGCGCCTGCGGCTTCGATCTGCCGGCCTATCATCGCTGGCTGGCACGGCCCTACGCCCAGTCGCGCCAGGATCTGGACGGCTGGTATGCACGGCTGGCGCCGATCGAACGCGCCATCGCCCTGGATCTGCGCCTGCTGCGCGAGAGCACCGAGCCGGCGGACCACGTCGCCGAGGGCGGCGTGTTCCTGCAAGCGCCGCAGACTACCTGCCAGTTGATCCGCGTGCTGGTGCCGGCTTCCGCCGACGTGTACCCGGAGATCAGCGCGGGCAAGCACCGCGTGTCGCTGCGCTTCATGCGCCTGGGCGACGTCAACACGCGCAACGTGCAGGCCGGCGGCAGCATTCCGTTTCGCCTGCAATGCTGCGCCCTGGCGGGCTGCCAAGAGCGCTGACCGTATGCCGCATCGAAGCCTGCCCCGTGTGGCGCGCTGTCCGCGCTGCGGCGCCAGCACGCGCCTGGACCCGGGCAATCCCTGGCGGCCGTTCTGCTCGCGGCGCTGCAAGCTGATCGACCTGGACGACTGGCTCTCCGGGCGCTACGCCCTGCCCGTGCCAGAATCTTCGCCTCCCTCGCCGGACGACGAAGACGCTCAGCAGCGCCAATAAGCGGAAATGCCGGCCACGCCCTGCGCGCCGTGCTGGCGTGCCTCTGCGAGTCGTTCTGGCCCGAGGCCGCCGATGGCATAGACCGTTTGCGGCGCCAGCCCGCGCAGGGCTTGGAAGCGCGCCCAGCCCAGTCCCGCGGACTGCGGATGGCTCGCGGTCGCTTGCACCGGACCGAGCACCAGCGCGTCGGCACCGAGGGCAGCGGCGCGTTCGATCTCCTCGGCATCGTGCACGGACGCGGCAAAGCCGAATTCCCGCGGCAGCGGCCGGTCGCGCAGTGCGCGCAGCGCGCGGCCGCTGGCGTGCCAGCCGGCGGCGCCGAGCGCCGCGACCAGCGCAGGATCGCGGTCCAGCATGAGCTTCAGTCCCAGCGCGCGCGCCTGGGGTGCGATGCGCGCCGCGAGCTGCGCATAAGCCGCATCGTCGAGCGCGGGCAGGCGCAGGCGCAGCAAGCTGCCGGCGGGCAGCCGTTCCAGGCCCGCGCGGATGAAACGCTCCGGTGCCTGCGGCGGCGTGAAGACATAGTGCGGCGGCGCGCGCATGGCGCGCAGGATGGGCGCCACCGTCGGCAGGCAGGCGAGGTCCCCGAGATCCCCAGGCGCGCGCCAGGCGAAGCGCTGGCCTTCGTGCGGGTGCGGCTCGCTTTCGTAGCCGTCCACGCGCCAGGTGTCGAGGATCACGATGCGGTCGCGGTACTCGTGGCGAAAGCGGATCAGCGGCCACGCCTGGCGCAGCGCGATGCCCAGTTCCTCGCGCAGCTCGCGCTCCAGCGCCTGCCGCGCGGACTCGCCGGCCTCGATCTTGCCGCCGGGAAACTCCCACAGACCGGCGGCGATCTTGCCCGCCGGTCGCTGCGCGATCAGCACTTCGCCGCGCTCGTTGACCAGCACACCGCAGGCGACCGGAATGGTGGGCTTGGCCGCAATCTCGGGCGGCCGTTGCGCAAGCGCCTCAGGTGCGGTATTCCGCATTGATCCTGACATAGTCGTAGGAAAAATCGCAGGTCCACACCCGCGCGCGCGCGGCGCCGCGGCCGAGGTCCACGCGGATGGCGAACTCCGGTCGCGCCACCACCGCCGCGCCGAGTTCCTCGCGGTACGCGGGGTGCACGCCGCCGTTTTCGACCAGCGGCACCTCGTCGAGGGCGATGCGCACGCGCGCGGGATCGAGGCTCTCCACGCCGGCCTTGCCCACCGCCATGACGATGCGGCCCCAGTTGGCGTCGCCGGCGAACAGCGCGGTCTTGACCAGCGGCGAATCGGCGATCGCGTACGCCACGCGCCGCGCCTCGTCCGCGTGGCGCGCGCCGCGCACTTCGACGGTGACGAACTTGGTCGCGCCCTCGCCATCGCGCACGCAGGCCTGCGCCAGCTCCACGCAGACCTCCTCGATCGCCGCGGCGACGACGCGGTAATCGGCCGCGCCTTCGTCCAGCTCGCGCGTGCCGGCGCGCGCGGTCGCGGCGAGCACGCAGGAGTCGTTGGTGGAAGTGTCGCCGTCCACGCTGATGCAGTTGAAGGACTGCGCCACCGCGGCGCTCAGCGCCGAACGCGCCGCCGCGGGGCTCAGCCGCGCGTCGGTGGCGACGAAGGCGAGCAGCGTGGCCAGGTCCGGGCGGATCATGCCCACGCCCTTGGCGATGCCGGTGACAGTGACGGACGCGCCGTCGGACAGCTTCACCCGGCGGCTGGCGCCCTTGGGCACGGTGTCGGTGGTCATGATGGCGCGCGCCGCGGCGATCCAGCCGTCCTCGCGCAGCGCCGCCGCCGCACGCGGGATCGCCGCGCACAGGCGCTCCACCGGCAGCCGCTGTCCGATCACGCCGGTGGAAAACGGCAAAACCTGCTCGGGCGCACAAGCCAGGGCCTGCGCGGCCGCCGCGCAGCAGGCGCGCGCGTCCGCCAGGCCGGCGCCGCCCGTGGCGGCGTTGGCGTTGCCGCTGTTGACCAGCCAGGCGCGCACTTCGCGCCCTGCGCCCAGCCGCTCGCGGCACAGTTGCACCGGCGCGGCGGCGAAGGCGTTGCGGGTGAACACCCCGGCCACGCGCGTGCCGGGCGCGAGCGCCACCAGCAGCAGGTCCTCGCGTCCCGGTTTCTTGATCGCCGCCTCGGCGGTGCCGAGCCGCACGCCAGGGACGGGCGGGAGCGAATCCGGCGCTTTCAGGTTGACGGGCATCGAAATGGTTCGTGGCAGCGGCGTGAACCGCGACGGGCGCGACCGCTATTGTGCCTCAAGGCCCGGTTGCGGCTTGCAGGCTTACTGCGCTTCTCCGAAAAGCAATGCTTCAAGCCAGACGGCCGTGGCACTGCTTGTATTTCTTGCCGCTGCCGCAGGGGCAGGGATCGTTGCGGCCGACCTTGGGGACTTCGCGCACGAAGGTCTCCGGCCGCCCGACCGGCGCGGCATTGCCTGCAACCATGCGCCGTGCCGCGCCCGCCATGGCCGCCGCCGGCGCGGCGGCGGCCGCGGCGACCGTCGCGGCGGGTTCGGCGGCGGCCGCCACGCCGCTGACTTCGGCGTGCTGGAACTGGAGCTGCCGCGGCTGACGGCGCGCCGCTTCGAGGGCGGCGACCTCGGCCTCGGAAAGGATTTGCACGCGCGCGAGGTTGGAGATCACCGCGTGCTTGAAGCGCGCCAGCATCTCGTTGAACATGACGAAGGCTTCGCGCTTGTACTCCTGCTTGGGATCCTTCTGCGCATAGCCGCGCAGATGGATGCCCTGGCGCAGATAATCCAGCGCGGCCAGATGCTCGCGCCAGAACTGGTCGAGGATCTGCAGCGTGATGACTTTTTCGGCGTGCACCAGCGCCGCGCCGTTCTTCTCCTTTTTCTCCGCGTAGGCGGCGGTGAGCGCTTGGAGGATTTTCGCGCGCAGGTCCTTCTCGCCGAGGTCGCGGTCGGAGGCCACCCACTGCCGCAGCGGCAGCTTGAGGGCGAAGTCGCGTTCCAGCGATTCCTCCAGCCCTTCGAGGTTCCACATTTCCTCCGGGCTCTGCGGCGGCAGGTAAGCGTCCACCACCGCCTCCACCACGTCGGCGCGGATGTCGTCGATCAGCGGGGAAACGTTCTCCGCGCTCATCAGCTCGTCGCGCAGCTCGTAGATCGCCTTGCGCTGGTCGTTGGCGACGTTGTCGTATTCCAGGAGTTGCTTGCGGATGTCGAAGTTGTGCGCCTCGACCTTGCGCTGCGCGGTCTCGATGGCGTTGCTGACCATGCGGTGCTCCAGCGCTTCGCCTTCCTGCATGCCCAGCTTGAGCAGCAGCGCGCGCATGCGCGGCGGCGTGAAGATGCGCATCAGCGTATCGTCGAGCGAAAGATAGAAGCGCGTGGCGCCGGGATCGCCCTGGCGGCCGGAACGGCCGCGCAACTGGTTGTCGATGCGCCGGCTCTCGTGGCGTTCGGAGCCGATCACGTACAGCCCGCCGGCGGCGACCACCTGCTCGTGGCGCTTCTGCCATTCCTGGGTGATTTTCTCCCGCGTGGCCCGGTCCTCCGGCGGGATCTTGGCCAGCTCCGCCTCCAGGCTGCCGCCGAGCACGATGTCGGTGCCGCGGCCGGCCATGTTGGTGGCGATGGTCACCGCGCCCGGACGGCCGGCCTGCGCCACGATCTCCGCCTCGCGTTCGTGCTGTTTGGCGTTGAGCACTTCGTGCGGGATGCCTTTGCGCTTGAGCAGGCCGGAGAGCAGCTCGGAAGTCTCGATGCTGGCGGTGCCGACCAGTACGGGCTGACCGCGCGCGTGCGCCTCGGCGATGTCCTTGACGATGGCCTCGAACTTCTCCTTGGCCGTGCCATACACCAGATCGCCGCGGTCCTCGCGGATCATCGGCTTGTTGGTGGGGATCACCACCACTTCCAGGTTGTAGATTTCCTGGAACTCGTAGGCCTCGGTATCGGCGGTGCCGGTCATGCCGGCGAGCTTGTCGTACAAGCGGAAGTAGTTCTGGAAGGTGATCGAGGCCAGCGTTTGGTTTTCCTGCTGGATCGGCACGCCCTCCTTGGCCTCCACCGCCTGATGCAGGCCGTCGGACCAGCGCCGGCCGTGCATCATGCGGCCGGTGAACTCGTCCACGATCACCACCTCGCCGTTGCGCACGATGTATTCGACGTCGCGGCGGTAGAGGTGGTGCGCGCGCAACAGCGCGTTTAAGTGATGCACCAGCACGATGCGGCTGGCGTCGTAGAGGCTTTCGTCCTCGCCCAGCAGGCCGGCGCGACGCAGCAGGGTCTCGACTTTCTCGTGGCCTTCCTCGGACAAATGGACCTGTTTGGTTTTTTCGTCGGCCCAGAAGTCGCCCGGGCCTTCCTCCTCCCTCTGCCGCTTGAGGTGCGGAATCAGCGCGTTGAGCTTGCGCCACAGTTCGGGATCGTCGTCGGTGGGGCCGGAGATGATCAGCGGCGTGCGTGCCTCGTCGATCAGGATCGAGTCCACCTCGTCGACGATGGCGTAGGCGTGGCCGCGCTGCACCTTGTCCGCCAGCGTGAAGGCGAGATTGTCGCGCAGATAGTCGAAGCCCAGCTCGTTGTTGGTGGCGTAGGTGATGTCGGCCGCGTAGGCCGCGCGTTTCTCCTGCGCGGACTGACCCGGCACCACCACGCCGACGGTGAGGCCGAGGAAACGATGGATGCGGCCCATCCACTCCGCGTCGCGTCGCGCCAAGTAGTCGTTGACGGTGACGATGTGCACGCCGCGGCCGGTGAGGGCGTTGAGATAGGCGGGCAGCGTGGCGACCAGGGTCTTGCCCTCGCCGGTTTTCATCTCCGCGATCTTGCCCTCGTGGAGCACCGCGCCGCCGATGAGCTGCACGTCGAAATGGCGCATGCCGAGCACGCGCCGCGCCGCTTCGCGCACCACCGCGAAGGCCTCCGGCTTGAGGGTTTCGAGGTTTTCGCCCTGTTCCAGGCGCTCGCGGAAGCGCACGGTCTGCGCCGCCAGCTCGGCATCGGACAGCGCCTGGTATTTCGGCTCCAGCGCGTTGACCTGGGCGACGAGACCCTGCAAGCGGCGCAGGACGCGCTGGTTGCGGCTGCCGAAAATGCGGGTGAGAAATCGGTTCAGCATGGGCGAAGGCGGCGGGCTGCGATCTTTAGGACCGAGCCGTTCGGAAGGAGTGCGAATTATGCAGTAAGTCGCCCCGACAAGCACCGCGCCGCTGGCTTGGCCAGCGGTTCGAAAAAACGCCGCGACGTTCCTGAGGCGGAGGGCTCAGCGCGCGGCTTCGATGTACTGCTCGGGGTTGACGACGACGCCGTTGCGCAAAACCTCGAAGTGCACGTGCGGACCGGTGGAGCGGCCGGTGCTGCCGATCATGGCGATGGCCTGTCCGCGCCGCACGCGCTCGCCGATGTGCACCAGGAGGCGTTCGTTATGGCCGTAGCGGGTGACGTAGCCATTGCCGTGGTCGATCTCCACCATCTGGCCATAACCGCTGCGCTCGCCCGCCTCGGTGACGATTCCGGAGGCCACGGCCAGCACCTTGGACCCCTCCGCCGCAGCGAAATCGATGCCCGGATGGAAAGCGCGCAAGCCGGTGAAAGGATCGGTGCGCACTCCGTAGCCGGAGCTGATGTAGCCGCCGTCCACCGGCCAACCGGCGGGCTTGATCTCCTTCTGCAGTTTGCTGGCCAGCAACAGATCTTCCAGCACGCGCATCTGCCGTTCGCGCTCGGAAAGCTGGTGCTGCAACTGGTCGAGCGTATCGAGCACGTCGCCCAGCGCCGCCGGCTGATTGCCGTCCTGCAGATAGGGGCCGCCCATGGCCGGCGGCTGGTTGAAGTTGAACTCGCCCGGATCGATATGGGCGATCTGTGTCATGCGGCTGGCGGCGGCGTCCAGGCGCATGACGTAGGCCTGCAGCTCGGCGATGCGTCGCGACAGCGCGTCGGCGTCGCCCGCCGCCTTGGCCTGCGCCTGCGCCAGCGCCTGGCGCTGCTGGCGAAGCTGCGCGTCCCAGTTCGCGACCAGACCGGGCGGCAGCAAACCATCCTGAGGTTTCAACCACCAGCCGGCGCCGAAGGCGGCGCCCATCAATCCCGCGACCAGCAGCGCCAGTGGCAGCCAGCCGAGCACGGAACGGAGTTCCAGGCGGATGCGCCAGGTTCGACCGCGCTCATGACTGACCAGAATAAGATCCATTC
>Ga0070740_10004968_pt1 | contig 12674 bp, 9 predicted proteins | sample Coa_R2_FD_67286 | JGI IMG/M metagenome (GOLD analysis project Ga0070740, IMG submission 67286) | Surface soil microbial communities from Centralia Pennsylvania, which are recovering from an underground coalmine fire - Coalmine... | ecosystem: Environmental > Terrestrial > Soil > Unclassified ...
TTCGTCGCTGTCGAAGGCGGCGCGAAAGGCACGATAGCGCGGCCCATTCCAGATGTCTCCAAAGGATTGCTCAAAGACGTTGCCCAGGATGCGGGTCGAGGCCGGGCCAGGATGGAAAGGTGCAAAGCAGCACGAAAAGACGTTGCCAGTGGCAGTGATATAGGCCAGCTTGCGCGGGCGTTCGCAGGGCGCCCAGGGGCGTCGCTCGATCTCCTCTGCCCTCCGGCCCAGATATTCGACAGGTGTAGTGGCGCCTGTCGCACGAAAGTCCAGGCCATGCTCCTGGCAGCGGCGTTCGGTTTCGCGGATGATCGCCAGTTCCTCCGCCTGCGCCCTGTGGAAAAGCGTCTGCTCCTCACGCGCCAGGCCAACGCCAAAATAGATCAAGCGCTGCACATAGATTTCGCGCACGCCAGTTTCCAGCGCGATGTCTACCAGGTTCGGCAATTCAGGCAGGTTCTCGCGCATGGCCGTGAACCAGAATGAGAGGCGTGGCCGCGCCGCGTTCATTCCCCGCTGAAGCTGGGTGAACGCGGCCAGGTTGCGGATAATTTTTGGCAGTGTGCGCTCACTGACGCCGCGCACGCGAGCGTAGGTCTGGGGCGTTGCGCCATCCAGCGAGACACGCAGTTCGTTGAGATCAGCGGCAATCAGCGCGCGGCCAAGGCGCTCGCTCAGCGCCGTCGCGTTGGAGTTGAAAAGGACATACGCGCCCCGGCGACGGAGATGGGCCACTATCGCGGGCAGTTCCGGGTTGAGCATCGGCTCGCCCAGGCCATGCAAAACTACGCGCTCTAAAACAGGAAGCTGGTCGGTAATCTGGATGACCTCCGCCAGCGAGAGATCACGATCTGGCTCGCGCTTCAGGTGGGTACGCGGGCATTGATCGCAGAGTTCGTTACACCGATTCGTCGTCTCCAGATACAGTTCGCGGGGCAGCGGCACCAATGGGGCATCGGGTACCATCTGAGTGTTCCGCTGGCTGGCCGGAATTCGGCTGAGGCTGATCTGCATAGGTATCCTCCTTCATCAAGGCCGTTGTAGCTGAACTTCTCATCGTGGGCGCCAGTGAACTATGGAGCCACGCGCGCAAAGTTTCGCGCCCCTGCCGGGTGAGCAGCGGCAGCGCCGCCAGCGCGCATGAGAGATAGAAGAAATAGGGGAAGAGCTGCGGATGAGCAGCGCTGCCAGGGAAGATCACATAGGTGAACGGCATCAAGAGTGTAAAGAGCCAGATGCCCTGTGCCGGACTGGCAAAGTGGCCCGACAGGTCTGCTGGACGCCGGGGGACAGCGCGCCGCACCAATCCTGGCAGGCGCAGATACAGCCCCAGAAATGGCAGCAGCACAGCAACATACCAGGGGAAAAGATGCGTCGCCAGGATCACCCAGACCACAGAGATTGCCAGTACCCCGGCCTCCGGGCGCAGTTCCCTGCGCCAGCACACCCACGCAACTAGCAGGCTTAATGCACCCAGCGCCAGCACCTGCGCTGCAATCAACAGAGGTTCGCTCCCGCCCAGATCAGCCACAACAATGCCCAACCAATGCAACAGAATACCCCTATCAGAAGAAGATTGGTGAACATAATCAGAAAGGAATCCGCCCGATTGGGCCTGATACGGCCAGAACGCCAGATACCCCAGCGCCACTGTGCCCACCAGACCCAGCACTAAAAGCCAATCGCGGCGACGACGCAGCAGCGGCAGCGCGTACAGTGCTGGATAGAATTTGGTGAGTGTTGCCATACCCAGGAGCATACCTGTGATGCCGCGCGCCCCGGTCCACGTCTGCCCTGCCACCAGCACCGCCGCCAGCAGCCAGACAATCGCAGCGGCATCCAGATGTGCGCTGAAGGCAAACTCGATAATTGGGATGGGACTCCACCAGTAGATGATGACCCGCCGCAGGTCCAGCCGATGGCGCCGAAGCAAGAAGAGCATCAGCGCGGCTACCAGGCCATCGCAGACTTCAATGCCTGCCTTCAGCGCTTCAATGCTCAGCGGCTTGATGATATAGATCAGCAGATAAAGCATCTCCGCGCCGGGTGGGTAGATAGTCGGGGCAGTGCGAAAACGCTGGTTCGGCCAGATGTTTTGATCGCGCAGCCACTGCACGGCAGGGTCAAGCGGCGTATGCGTGTAGGGGCTAACACCGTGCGCCAGCAGATGCGCATCCCAGACATAACGATAGGCATCGCGCGAGATAATGGGTGGCACAGGCCAGAAGACCGCCCGCGCGGCCAGACCCAGCGCCAGAATCAGCCCAAGCTCGATCCAACGACTCCAGCGGCCAGCCGCTGGAGCGGTTTGCAGAACCAGCCAGCATGCGACAACGCAGGTTGCTGTCACGCCGAACAACGGCCAGCCCAACACTGTGGGATGTACCACAAACGTGTCTCCCACCTGTCGGATGTTGATATACAGGGGCAGCGCCAGCAGCCCCAGAGCCAGCAAGATCAGCCAGCGGAGCAGCAATAATTGCAGATCACGAAGCGCCCGTATTCGGCGAATACATTCGCCGCTAAGGGCCTGCGGCCAGGAAGGCGGCCTGAGTTGACTCCCTCCCTGCCCAGGGAGGCTTCGCACTTGTTTCAGTCCGCGAAGGCAAACTTTGTGGCCGAGAGCCTCCAGGCGCGGTTTCAACCGCCAGCGCCGCTCAGTCGCAGCCATGCGCCGCTCCCTCTAGCCTGCCAGCTAGAGGCAGGAGCGCCTGTAACAAGGCCCGTGTTGTTGGGGCAGGGTCGGCTTCATCCGAGGGCGCGCAATGCAACGTCTCGTGCAGCAATTCCAGGTCAGCAGGTTCGTCAATATCAAATGTCGCGGGCAAGAGGGCGGCGCGCAATCCCACTGCTTCGGCGCGCGCCAGCGTCTCGTCGCAGACAGTTGGCGTACTCATCGTAATGCCAGTGAAGAGGTCAACCGGCATGCCACGCTGGCCGAGCAGATAATAGCCGCCGTCACGCGCCGGACCTATGACAACATCATGCTCTGCCAGCGCGTTAAACGCCTGGGCGACCCACGCCGTCGAGAGGTGCGGCGAATCAGAACTGATAACGACTACGCGCTCGTAGCCACGCATGTTGAGTATCTGGAAGCCATGCCAGAGGCGCGCCGCGAAATCGGTGCCCTCCTGCCGGAGCAGCATTCCGCCTGGAGGAACATGGGGGGCAAACGACGCATCGCCCAGCCCATCGGGAGCGGTATAGAACCAGTAGAGGTCATAACCATCGTTTGCCGCCGCTGATGTGAAGCGCTCGCCAAGGTCACGCAGAAAGGCGCGATAGAGTTCTGCCGCTGTCTCATTTCCGATAGAGCGCCCCAGCCGCGTTTTGGTTTGCCCGGCTATAGGAAGCCGCGCTGCGATGAAGAGCGCCTGGCGTAAGTGGTCCTCCCGTTCAGGCGCTGGGCGCCAGCGGCGATAGCGCAGAATGGTTCGCAGTATGCGACCAGAAGCCTTGATAGTTCCCTTCAGCGTCCCGGCGACCTTGGAAGCCCCGCCAGCACGCCGCCGATAATTCACAGGTACTTCATAGATGCGTAATCCCAGGCGTCCCGCCTTTGCCAGCATTTCTGCTGACCATCCATACGTCATTTCGCTCATCTCCATCCGTAGTAAGGTCTCGCGTCGAATAGCGCGCAGCGGCCCAATGTCCGAAACCCGCACGCCATAGAGCAGACGCAGCAGCAACGCGCCCACCGCGTTGCCCACGCGCTGCTGGGGCATCAGCGCGCCTGGTTCGGACTGGCCGCGCACCCGCGACCCCATCGCCAGGTCGGCTCTGCCAGCCTGGATCGGCTCCCAAACAAGCGCAATATCCTCTGGCACATCGCTGCCATCCCCATCCATGAATATAATCACATCCGTTTCCAGTGCTGCCTGGACGCCTGCCAAACAGGCGCGACCATAGCCTCGCCTGGGTTCCTCAACCACCCGTGCTCCAGCCGCACGCGCAACGGCAGCGGTCTCGTCGTCGCTGCCGTTATCCACCACCACAATATCGGTGATCCCCGCATCTTGAAGCGCCTGGCAGGCCCGCAGGCTGCGGACGACATCGCCTATGACGGCTGCTTCATTCAACGCAGGAATTACAATGGTCGTTCTGCACGGCACGTCATCCCCCTTTTCTTGCCAGTCATCCTGATGGAAAAGCCGCAGCGGCTGCACCTGTTGATGGCTTTCTTCCTAAGTCTAGAAGCCACCTCTTACGAAACCCTTACAGAGATGTGGAAAAAGGCTAAAAAATGAGCCAATCACTGGACAAGGCTGCAAGACTCCCGCCATGCCTCCGCCAGCGCGGCGGCTGGCGCTGCGAGCGGCAGCAGCGATTCAGGGGAAGACAAGAGAGGATTTCGCGCCTGCCGATGGCAGGAGACGTGACTAACCGAGAGCAGCCAGTTCTTCTGGCGGGACTAATGGCGCTTCGGGGACTGCTGCATGAGATGGCGCATCGAGCGCTAGAAGGGCGCCAAACCACCAGATAAAATGTGCTTCAGTGCCATCCACTTGCTGAAGGTCCAGCTTGCAGCCCGCCAGACCCTGCTGTTGGGAGGGTTGGATATGCAACTGGATGCCTACATAAAATTGCAAGAGGGCTGCGCCAGTAGCGCAGTTCACCATCGGCACCTGGGCTGTGATGGTGTCGGCGGTCATTTGTGGGGAGGCGCGCCAGCCAGTGCCCTGGTGATAGGTGAGAAACACCTGCGTGGAAGACTCAGCAGGAAACTGGGCATCTCCAACCACCTGATTCGATGCCGTCGTAAAACGCCAATGGACCGCTACCGGGATAGAAAGCGCCCAGACCTGACCGGCAGGCAAAGTGGTACTACCAGGAATCAATGGAACGGGGCAGAAGAAGAGACACGGAACAACCCCAGAGGGCGGCTGAGATGCCAGGCTGAAATCCTGGCTGCGGCCAAACAGCAGTTTTCCCAGGAGGGGCACAGGAGTACGCTCGCTTGTGAGTCGCCAGTAATCCTGAAAACCTGTAGCGACATAGGAACCAGCAGGCGCCGGAAATTGAAATGACTGGCTCACTGCTTGATCGATGGCAGAGAAAGTTTGCTCCGTCTGGCTCTCTTGCTCTGCCTCGCTGCCAGAGGAAAACTCACCAAACTGAAAGAAGATGCCCAGCAGGGCGACAGGATGAATGGAGACCCCATGAACTATCATTGATTCCGACGGCGCCGACTCAAGCATGCAATCATAGGTATTGTCGACTTTAGAGGGGAGTTGAAATGTGCAGGTGTGGGTCTGGAAGGGTGGCGCCTCCAAGGTGATAGTGATCGCGCTGTGTTCGGGTATGCTCAGCGCCAGGGGAGGCGCCATCACTTGTGGCTGGCCGTTGATGGAGACCTGCCCATAGGTGACATTGCTCACCAAGACTGCCTGTATCGAGGGTTCGACGGGCGGTGGAGGCAGCGGCGGGAAGATGACATGCCAGATTGCCAGAAAAGCAACGGCAAAGGCCGTAAGAACGAGCGCAACTTCTATAAAGCGTTTGCGCCAGGGCCGGGAACCGGGGGGCAGGTTCTCCAGATCGGTGAGTGGCAGGCGCTCATCTGAAGGAGGTTCATCAGCGGAGAGTGGGCTGTATTCATCTGGCGGCGCCATAGCTCTTCCTCGCTGGCAAGATTGCTGGTAGCTCTTCAGCAGGATAGCATGATATGGGGCAAGAACGCAAGAATGCCATGCTATCCCATCGGCAATTTTTTGCGAACGTTTAGTACAATGCTGAACAAAACGACACGGGACAAAGATAGGCTGAAATACTATGAGCATGATGAATATTGCCCTGGTCCAGATGCGCTGTGAGAAGGGAACAATTGATATGAACCTGACGACCATTCAGGCGTATTTGCACGAAGCAGTACAGCGGAGCATAGACATCATCTGCTTCCCAGAAATGAGCATCACTGGTTACATCGATCCAACACGCCAGCCGGAAGCGATACTCGACCTGGATGGGCCAGAGGTTGCGCGCTTTGTCGCTATGACGGCAGGGGCACAGATCACCGCTCTGGCTGGTCTGGTCGAAGCAAATCCGGCGGGCAAACCCTTTATCACACAGGTAGTGGCCCGCGATGGAAAGCTGCTTACGTACTATAGGAAAAAGACCATCATCGATGATGAAGCTGCGTGGTTTACTCCCGGCTCGGCTATTACCACCTTTACGCACCCAAAAGCGACCTGTGGCCTGGCGATCTGTGCTGATATTGAGAATCCAACCGTCTTTGCCGAAAATGCTCAGCAAGGGGCACACATTGTCTTTGAGGCCGCCGCGCCCGGCCTGTATGGCGAGCAGGCCACACGCGACTGGCAAGCTGGCTTCAACTGGTGGCGAGATGATTGCCGGGCAAAGCTCGGCCAGTACGCACGCGACAATCACATCTTCATTGCGGTTGCTACGCAGGCGGGCAGAACGATTGATGAGGACTTCCCCGGCGGTGGCTATGTCTTCGGGCCGGATGGCACGTGTCTCTATGAAACTCCCGATTGGTCAGAGGGTGTCTTGTATGCAAAGCCCCGCTAAAAGAGCGAATATCTGCCGTTATTCGTTAATGTATATGGAACAGCAGAGATATATCATGATGCGTTAACATGCAAAAAGCGTTCTAACGGGGAGGGCCTCTATGGCAGGACTGGAAGGGTCTCAGTTAGGCAACTATGAACTGGTTGAGCGAATCGGCAGCGGCGGCATGGCTGAGGTCTACCGCGCCAAGCAATTGACCGCTTTTGGCCGCGAAGTAGCGGTAAAGGTCATTCGCCAGGGCTTCAGCGAAGATAAGATGTTTCGTGAGCGCTTTCTCCGCGAGGCGCAGGCTATCGCCAGACTCTCACACCCTAATATCCTGCCGCTGATTGAATTTGGTGAACAGGGTGAGACGCTCTATCTCGTGATGCCCTACGCGCCAGGGGGCACGCTGCGCGATCTGATTGCGCGTGCCAGGGGGCCACTCTCCCTTACGGACTCTGTGGAAATCTTTACGCAGTTGTGCGACGCCGTGCAATATGCTCATGAGCAGGGGATTGTTCACCGCGACATCAAGCCTCAGAATGTCCTCATCCAGCGCGGCAAACATTTGCTGCTCGCTGATTTTGGTATCGCCCGCGATGCCGCCAGCGACCAGAAGTTGACAATGACCGGCGCAGGAGTGGGGACCGTCGAGTATATGGCGCCAGAGCAGGCGATGGGGAACAGCGACGCGCGCAGCGACCTCTACAGCCTGGGCATTGTTCTCTATCAGATGCTGACTGGGGATGTTCCTTTTAGTGGGAGTACGCCGTTTGAAATCCTGATGAAGCAGGCCAAAGAGCCACTTCAGCCCGCGCGCTCTTTGAACCCATCGCTACCCCGCGAGGTCGATGGTATCCTGGAGATGGCTCTGGCAAAAGACCCGAACAGGCGCTTCCAGAGCGCGGCGGCGCTCCAACGAGCCGTCCAGGGGTTGCTGCAACCAGGAAGCGGCAGCCAGACAGGCACCGATCTTGGCACGCGAGCAGCCCCAGGCATTCAGATTGGTCCCGACGCGGCTACCAGAAACGCGCAAGGCCCTGACCGGGGTTCTGTCAGCAGGCCGATCATGTCAACTGCCAGCAGGCCAGGCATGCCAACTTCGCCTGGCACACGTTCCCGCCCGATAGGCCCCCCGCCGCCTCCGCCGCGTGGCTCAGGCCCGGCCTCTGGTCCCTATCCTGGCCGGGGCGGCTCTTTGCCAGGAACCTGGAGCGACTCGCCTTCCCGGCCAGGCTATCGTACTGGCGAACGAGATCGCTATGGTACTTCTGGTGGCAGTCAGCCGACTACTGGCTGGGGCAGCAGACCTTACACGCCATCCGGGCCATCATATGGCGGCGTTTACGGAGATGAGGATACGTTGGGAACTTACGCCCCACCACCACGACGACCAACCAATCCTTACGGTGGCCCGCCCAGGCGGCTGGTAACACGTCCAGAATTTGCACCAGAAGCACCCGGACCTGCCAACCCACCAGGACGCGGAAACAAATGGCTGCTCGTTGCCGCAGCGCTTCTGGTGGCTGCGGCGTTGGGTGTCGGTGGGCTGGCGCTTACCAGATTCTACCCAGGAAGCAGCACTGCTGGTTCATCTGCAACCAATACGCCTGTGATTGCAGGCAGCACACCAGGCAATAAGGCAACGGCAACACCTGTCCCCCCGCAGAAGCCCTCCTACGCCTTCGTGCGTAATTATCAGGTCTATGTCTCTATTCACGGCCAGCCCCCTCAGCAAGCGACAAATATTCCCGGTGTCGGCCAGCCAAGCCCTGATTTTCCCGACTTTACCGTCACGGATTTTCCCGTCAGCCCGCTGCTCTTTTCACCAGACGGGCGCTATATCGCAGCTTTGATTGCGCTCAATAACGCTCCGAGGGATGGCCCAATTGATGGAAATCTCTACGTTATTGATACCCAGAACAACAACGCTGTCACCACACCAAACGAGCCAAACTCCAGCCAGCTTATCACCGCGCCGGGCGGTGGGAACAGCATCTCCTGGGCAGACAATCATACCCTGCTCATTGCAGGTGACATCAACAACGCCAGCGTCCTGGCTTACGACGCCAGCACTGGCAAAGTCTCTGTCGCCTTCACCCCAGCCGGAGGAGCGGTACCCGTTGGCTCTGTTATCGTGCGTAGCCACAACGCCTTCTATACCGAATTAGTCCCTGTTTCTGGCAGCGGCAGCTTCAATCTCGTCCTGCACCAGTATGACTTGAACGCAAAGACGGACAAGAAGCTCTTTACATTGGGACAGGTAAGTACCCCAGAAGGCCCTGTACCGCCGCCCAATGGCTACGCGCCATTTGACATCTCGCCAGATGTCGCGCATATCCTCTGGCACGGCTCGCAACCGGGTGGTAATAACGACGGTATCTGGTATGCCAAACTGGACCAATCGGGCCTTTTCCAATTGTTTGCCACTGTCGATTTGGGGCAAGATTCCAGCAATCTTCAATTTCAGCCCGTGCCACTCATCTCACCAGATGGCAAGAAGGCGCTGCTCTTCACGTCCGCAGCGGTGTACACGATCAACATCGATGGGGGCAACCTCAAGACATATGCGTACCCTAACGCACAGGCGGCCTGGCTCCCCGACAGCAGCGGAATTACCATTGCTCAAAACACCACAGGAACACAGAATGGGCCATTTAAAACATTCCAGTGTACCCTCAGCACTGGTGGTTGTTCGTTGTTCCAGGACAACGCCTATAACTTCTACTGGTCGCCTGTTTAAAAGGTGAGTAAAGAAAAGGGGGCTGCCCTTGAATGCAGCCCCTTTCTTTACACTTCCCTCCTCCGCTGGCGATGCTGCTGACCGCGCTTCTGACCGACCCGGCGCAAGACAGCAGCGGTCTCCTCGCCAGGCCCTTTCTAACGCAGCCCGGCCAAAAGATCGCCTGCCGCCGCTGGATCAGAAGTATCCAGCGGCACGCCCGCCACCAGCGCAAAATATTCTGTGCCGCGCCATTGGGCTGTGGCTTCTTCTGGTAACTTCGCAAAGGGGTTGTTAGGGTTCATTTGCGTGCGATGCTGGCTCAGCGACTCGCGTTTGCGGTCCATATATGCCCGCACATCAATGCGATTCGTAATCTCCTCGTCCGGCAAGCCCAACTTTTCTGGGTCCATGCCGGTAAAGTTGCTGGCGAGACCTGCCTCCTGGGCGAAGCGCGCCAGCATTCGGATTCTGCTGCGCGGCATCGAGGAATAAAAGAGCCGCTGCACCTGCCAGGCAGGGCCAGCTTCAGGATAGAGGTGGGAATCTCGAGCGGCATAGAACGCCTTGGTGGTCAGTTCACTGATCCGTATATGATCGGGATGCCCATAACCGCCAGTCGGGTCAAACGTCGTCACTACGGTTGGCTTGAACTCGCGGATGACGCGCACAATTTTTCCCACTGCCTCTTGCTCATCCACATTCATAAAGGCCGCTATATCCTTGTTTCCTTCTGTCCCGCGCATCCCGGAATCGCGGTAATCCAGAAACCAGAGGTGCTGGATATTGGCAATTGCCGCCGCGCGCCGCAGCTCCTGCTCGCGCACCTGTCCCAAAGTTTCCGGCGTTGCCAGAGGAGGGTCGGCTTCCGCAATCTCGCCCAATTCACCGCGCGTTGCGCAGATCAAGCCAGTGCGCACACCCTGTTCCGCATACCACGCCAGAGTACCTGTCACCCCCTGCTCGTCATCGGGATGGGCATAGCTGGCAAGAATCGCTAGATCAGGCACAACGATATATCCTTTCCACATCAATCGCCAGGATGGTACCAAGATAAAAACAGAACTAGCCCTCTTACTATACTGCCAACCCTGTCTACAGTGCAAGATAGCGGGCAGGCTCCATAACTTCACCAGCCAGAGGAGCGAAGGTACCCTCGCTGGCCCGTAATCTGCAAAGAAGAAACTATAGACGAGGCTGTGAGGAACGGAGGTGATGGTTACATGGCTCATCTACCGCTACACTACTCGAAACTGGCAGTGGTAGTCGACGATGAAATAGAGCTGCTTGATGTCCTCCAGGCCATTCTGGTGGAAGAGGCCAATTTCCGCGTTATTACAGCGGCTGTTCCCGAAGTCGTGGTGCCGCTCGTGGAGACAGCCCCTCCAGAAGTGCTGCTGCTCGATCTGGCGCTGCCAGGCAAGAGCGGCTGGGATGTGTTGGCAGCGCTGCGTGAGAACCCGCGCTTTCGCACCTTGCCGGTTCTCATCGTCAGCGCTGCCGAAGATGCCCCTGGAGATATAGCCAGGCTCAATGACCCCTGGGTCGACTTCCTCCCCAAACCAGTTGATCTGGAGGTTCTGCTTGAGCGTGTCAATCTTCTGGTAGAGCGCCACGCGCAAGCAGCCATACAATAGTTCAGCCCCAGCATCTGCCCATATCCGATGCTATCTTCCCCAGGATGTAGCTTCTGGTCCCTGGCTAGGGCGTATTCCCAACTCGCTGAACAGCCTGAACAAGTGCGGGGATGAACTGATCAGCAATGGGTGTGCCCCAACCACTTGCCAGATCATAGCCCTGCTGGGCCGGATAGCCCTGGACCCCGCTGAAGCTATTGTCGCCCTGGATAATATCGTGCAAACCTTTACCTTGCAAGCTATACAGGGCTGGATGGATAAAGCCGAGTGGCTGACCGTCCATTTGCACGCTCATCTGGTCGGCAATGGCAATGATTCCTGCCCAACATGGGCTGCTGGCGCTGGTTCCGCCAATCAAAGTCCAATGCGGGAAGCGCGCTGCATCGACATCACCAGGCGAGAGAGTTACATACAGCGAGTAGTTAACATCTGCCGGAAAAGCTACATCAGGAATGCCACGTTTCCCCTGGAACATTGCCTGATTTGCTACCGTCTTCTGATACGCTGGTTCGTCATAAATCACGCTGATCCCACCACCTCCTGCTCCGCCTGTTGCTGGATCATTCCAGACCACTTCATTCCCATAGGTGCCACTGTCGTCCTTGAGTGTAAGAGTCGTTCCACCCACTGCCAGTACATAGGGATCAGAAGCAGGCCAGGAGATATTGGGTTTATTCCAAAGCTGGGAGGGGTCCGAGTTGGAATCACCATTGGTTGCCCCAGTATCTCCGGTGGATGCCATTACGGTAACACCCATACTGGCCGCGCGCTTGAAAATGCTATCTGCCGCGCTTAATTCCTTCTGCTCGTTCGCCTTGTCGGTAGCGGTATCGGTCTTGGCACCTAACTCACTGCCGCCATAGCTAATCGAAATGATATTGCCCAGATGGTGATCCAAGGCATAGGCAACATCTTGTTCAAGATCATAAAAACTACAATTGGTTGCACCTGCGGGCGGCGGCAAATACATTCGTTCGGTATTTGAACCAATTACCACCACAATGTTGGCGCCAGGGGCAATGGCATGGCTCCATTCCACATCCAGCGTTGTCTCAATCTGCAAGCCATCCTCACCACCAGAGCAGGTATAGGGTACAGGTGGCCCAAAGGGTTGAAGGATCTGAAAGCTGGGAGGATCGGGCAAGCCCCATGCCTTATCAAAGGCTTTCAAATCGCTTTCAATATTTGGCGTATTCCCTGTGCCAAGGATTACAATTGTCTGGCCTTTTCCATCGTACCCCTGGCGATAGAGGGAATCCAGGTTATATGCCTTCTGGATTTGCTCCGGGCTGTAACAAGGGAGGCCAAGTCTTGCCATACACTGCCTACTTGTTGGGGCCGTTCCAGCGGGTGTAAAGAACGACGATGATCCGGCAGGAGTAGCTGTGGGCACCGAAGTTTTCGGTGTGGATGTCGCTTGCGGGTTGGTTGATGCTGTAGAGGGGGCACGTGTCAGCAGGAATAAGAGCAGCGGTACCAGGATGACCAACAGTACCATCCCTCCGAGCATAGCAAGCAAGGCAGGTGAAGTTTTTGCAGGCGGAGGTGGCTGAGTAGTTACAAATCCACTCGGTTGATCTGGCTGAGGGACGCCAGAAACAACATTGGGTGGGAAAGCCGACACGCCAGGAAGCCTATTCTGGTTGAAAGGAGGTGGAGCATCCGTTGGAGGCCAGAAACCAGCACCAGGAGCGCCAGGAGGAATAGATTGCACAGGAGGTTGTCCAGGATATACTGGTGGTACAGCCATTGGAGGCTGCTGCGGAGGCCAGGCACCACCTCCGCCATATTCTCGAAACACA
>Ga0070740_10004969_pt1 | contig 12670 bp, 8 predicted proteins | sample Coa_R2_FD_67286 | JGI IMG/M metagenome (GOLD analysis project Ga0070740, IMG submission 67286) | Surface soil microbial communities from Centralia Pennsylvania, which are recovering from an underground coalmine fire - Coalmine... | ecosystem: Environmental > Terrestrial > Soil > Unclassified ...
GTGCAGTTCCTGATGGGAATTCCGGGGGAGATGCAGGCGCGCGACGGAATAGCCCGAAACCTGATGCGCAAGGCGATGCGCGGAATCGCGCCGGACGCGATCGTCGATCGCCGCGACAAGGGCATCTTCACGAATATAGGCAACGAAAGCGTGGAGCGCGATTTCGCGGAGGTTCGAAAGCTTCTCGGCCCGGGATCGCTCGCGGTGGAGATGGGCTTCGTGGACGGGCCGGTGCTGTGGAGCCTCCTCGACCGGTGGCGCGAGGAGAACCGGCGCTCCGACGAATCCGTGTATGCGTGGCGAATCCTTGACCTGTGCGGCATGGAGGTCTTCCTGCGCCGCTTCTTCGGCGGAGCCTGATCGCCTCTTTCGCGCAGCCGCTGCTTTGTCGGACAGCGGGAATCGCCACAGGAGGTAGGAATAGGCGGGCTGCTCCGGTCCCCGAAGCCATGTGAGTATTCGCCGTTCGAGGGCGCTGTAGGGAAGGTAGCCGTACAGCGTGGCGGGTCTCGCGCGCCCAGCCTCGGCGATCAAATCAGTGGCTACGCGACCCGGGGATTCATCGTGAGACCGGCAGAAAAACCAGACCACCGGAGCCGGGCCGCCAATGGCGCGCTTCACCTCCCCAACGGTGTCGTCGTCAAGCGCGATAACGCGCACCTCCGGCTTGAGGCGTGCGAGGAGCGGTTCGGCGAAGGTGTCGTACCCGTTCGTGACAAGGATCGAGCCCGGAGGAGAGTCCGCGTTTATGGTCTCAGCGATCCGCGAGTACGGAACGCAGTATTCCTTGTTCAGAAATCCCGTGCGGGCGAAGTAGCTGTAGTCGCCCAGAGCGTAAGCTAGAACCAACGCTCCCGTTGCCGCTCTGGCCAATCGCATGCCGCCAATTCCGTCCGCGACGAGGATTAGAAAGAAAGGCAGGAGGAACAGGACGCGAGCGGGAGTGAACGGATATCCCGTCCATCTGCTCACGCCGATGTATGCGATCGCGCCCGCGAGAGCGATCATTCCAAGCCACTCGCGATGCCTTCGTGCGGCCGTAATGACCGCCCATACGACTATCGGTGATAGGATTACCCCAATCAGAATCTCCGCGAGTGAAAGAGTCTCGCCGAAGCTGAAGGACACGAACCACCAGGCAAGCCGGATGATCTGATCGATGAGGACGCTGGTCTCGGGAATCGCCGGATAGCGCATCCATTCATCGATTGCGTCGGCGAGCGACGGAAGGGAGGGCGCGTAGAGAATCGCCACGAGTCCCACAGAGCCGAACAGCGGCGCCGCCCGAAGGCGGGGCGCCACCATGGCTCGAGATGCGAACGCGAACGAAGCCGCCGCTATCAGGGCCAATCCCGGCAGATAGTGGGTATAAAGAAGAGCCGCGGCGCCAGCGGCATACGCCGCCATCCTAAAAACGCTGCGAGGATTCTCGATCCATCGAAGCGCCGCCGCGAACGCGATCAGAGCGATGGCGAGCTGCATGCTGTACGATCGCGCCATCCGCCCGTAAAGCAGCAGACACGGCGAGAGCGCGAACAAAACGCCGGCGATGCGTGCGCAACCGGCATCCTCGCGCCGAAGCCACAGCCGATGGAAAACGATCGCGGCCGCGATCGCCCATAGCGCCGACATTGCCCTGAGCTTCCACAGCTCGCTCATCGGCAGCGGAATGCAAATCCAGTAGTGCGCGAGGAAGAAGTACAGCGGAGGATGCCCTACCTCGCGCGCGATGGTACGGATTTGATCGAGGGCGAGGGGAGCCGTCCGGAGCGTGAACCACTCATCGCGCCAGGGCTCGAGCAGATCGAGATGCCAAAGGAGCAGGAACGCCTGAATCGGCAACGCCCACAGCAGCGGGTTTCGCGGCCGTCCGAGCCACCCCTGCATCCTACGCATCGGCGCCGATACTATATCGGCGGTTCGGGGTTCTCCACTCGCCTCGGCTATACTGGGTCTTCGATTCTGTTCGAACTATGAGAATGCGAAGAGCTCGAAAGCCTTCGCGGGCGCGGCGAGTGCGTCACGTTTGGAAGCGGGCCGGCTCGCGCCCGCCGGAAGAGCGGGCGTGACCGGTCGCAGCCATCCCGGGCCTCTCCGCGAGACTATCGCAATTGCCGCGGCGGTCCGCCACTTTCTCGATCCCGGCCGGCATCCGCCCGACTGGAGCGGAACGGATCCGGACAAAGCCCTGCGCATCGCCATCGCGCACGCGGTCGCACCGATAGTCTTCAGAGCGTCAGGCGACACGCCGGAAGTCGCCGGTCATTTCCGAGCCGCCGCTCTCGAGGATTCGCGCTTCGACCTGGCTTTGAGCGCCGAGCTGTGTACGCTTGCCGAGATTCTTGGGGACGGAGGCATTGCGTTCATCACGCTGAAAGGCCCGGCGTTGAGCCGGCGTCTGTATGGCGATCCCGGCATCCGCGCATCGGCGGATCTGGATGTCCTTGTTCGGCCGGGCGATCTTCTTGCGGCGCGCGATCTGCTAAGTCGCAACGGCTACGACATCGTCGGAGCGCTTCATTGGGATAGCGACTCGGCCTGCATGAGATCGCGCGAATGCGAACTTCTGATGGAGCATCGGGAGCGCGGAATCACCATCGATCTCCACTGGCGAATCCTGCCTTCCTACTTCGCAAGCCCGTTCGATCGCTTCGAGCCCTGGGACTCGGCGATGGAGGGCGAAATTGCGGGCCGGCGAATCCTGGAACTCTCGCCCGAGCATCTGCTGCTTTTTCTTTGCGCGCATGCGGCCAAGCACGCCTTCGAGCGCCTCGGATGGATTTGCGACATAGCCGCATGTCTCGCAAAGAATGACTTCGACGCTGAACAGGCATATGCGATGGCGCGGGAAAGCCGCACGGTGCGCCAGCTCGCGTTGGGAGTCCAGGTCGCGGCCGAGCTCTTGGGTGCGCCGACCCCAGGCGAGTATCCGCGGGATCGACTGGTGGAGCGCCTTGCGCGGGAGATCATCGATCGATTCCTGGCCGACGGGGATCTTCCCACACCGGAGCGCGAACTGATTCCGATGTGCATGCGGATGTTCGAAACGACGCGGAATCGTCTGCGCTATCTTGCGGGGCACATGAGGCCTTCGGACGCGGAGTACCAGGCGCTTCATCTGCCGCCCGCGCTGCACTTTCTCTATTATCCATTCCGCCCGCTGCGGTTGGCATCGCGTTTGATGGGCCGGGCAAGACGCTCGGTGGCGGCGCGTCGCGGCGCCCGGCCGGCATGACGGCTCCGGTACGTGTTGACTTCGCTCGACGCGTTGTGAAGATTTAGCGCTTGACGGCTGCGGAGGAAGAAGAGACCTTGCGTAGAACAGGTCCTCCCGCGATTTCGATCGTAGCGCTTTCGATTGTCTTTCTTTACCTCTCGCTTTTCATCCTGCCCGCGAGCCCGCGCTTCTGGCCCGGAATCGAGTTCATCAACCTCGAAAATGTGCGGCGGATGGTTGCGGGCGAGACACTGTACAAGGACGTGTTCCAGTACACTCTGCCCGGAACGGAACTTCTCGAGTTCCCGCTGGTTAAGATCTTCGGCGTCAAAATTGCGCTGACCAGCGTCCTTCTGATTCTCACGGGGGCCGCCGAGATGTGGATAGCGATGGAGATGGCGGCTCCGCTTATCGGCAGATGGGATGCGGCGCTCGCGGCTCTGCTGTTCCTGTGCTTCGGATTCCATTGCGATCTTGACGCTAGCCATCACAAGTTCAGCATCCTGATGGCGTATGCGGGCGCGGCCGTGCTGATTCCACGGCGCAGCATCCCCCGGCTGATTGCGGCCGGCGCGATGGTGGGCCTTGCGGCGTGCTTCACGCAGACGCGCGCTCTGGTCGCGCTGGGGATCGGCGCATTCATCATGTGGGAGAACACCCATGAGCGGCGCGGCGTTCAGCGATTGTGGCGCGACGAGATGGCGTTTTTCGCGCCGTTCGTCTCGGTGGTGGGACTGGGATGCGCCTATATCGTATGGAAGGCCGGATTCTCGGAGTTTGTTCGGATGGCAGTGAAGTTCCCGCTTCTGTACTACCGCAGCGGCAACTGCAATAACTGGGCAACCTCTTTTCAGGACTATTTTCCCGACCTCCGCGGGATGATCGTCTGGGCCGCGATGAAGTTGTTCGTGCCGGGAACCTACACCGCGTTCTTCGCGTTTTGGTGGCGGAATACGAAACGTTGGACGCAAAGCTTGCCGGCAGAGGCAGTCCTGCTCGCATTCGTGGGCGTCTCGCTGCTCGCGACAATCTGGTACGCGCCCCTGCACGTCCTGATGGCGGGGATGTCGCTGCCGGCGTTCATCCTGGCCATCTGGATGCTCGATCGCATGGGCGTGGCGGTGTGGAGAGCGGGAGGATGGGCTATCGCGTCAGCGTTCCTGGTGCTGGCAACAATCAAGACCCAGACCGCCCACTACGAGTTCCTCGACGCACCGGCGGGTCATCTGGCGATTTCGGATCCCGACCTCTATGAAGAGATGAAATGGGTCGAGCAGCACACCGATCCGGGCGAGACGTTCTTTGCCGCCGACGGCCCGATGTTGTATGTCGTGTTCGACCTTCGAAATCCCACTCGAGTGCCGTTCGTCGAACCCGACGAGTACACGCGGCCGCGCCAGGTGAAATCGAGCGCCGAGAGTATCAGGCAGGCCAAGCCTCGATTCGTCATCTGGCCCTTCGAGGGCGAGCACTACGATCGGCCGGACGACGTGCTCTACGAGTTGGGGCAGGAATTGCGCGCGCACTACCGGCCGGTGCGCTCGCTGCGCGGCGGGGACGTGTGGGAACGACTGGATCTACCAGGCACGGAGCAGGTCAGATCGCAAACTCCGGAGTCTTACCGATGAGGAACGCTCCCGCCCTCGACAGCATCGACTCGCTCACGGCGGCGTGCTGGGTGAGCGTGTGGATGTCGCGCAGGTGGCGCTGGAGCGGAGACGAATCGTACGGCGCCGTTCCGCCGCCGGCGGTGTAGCAGGTATCCACGACGCGTGCCGCGACGCTCGCGGCCCAGGCGACGCTGCCGATCGTCCTTGCGGTCTCGGCCGGCGTCGGTGGCCGACCCGCCATCGACCCCGCCCACATCGCCCGCGACTCCGCCATCAGCAGCTCCCGCGCCGCCCGCAGGCTCGTGTCCGCATCGGCAATCCGGAAGTGAAAAAGCGCGGAGTCGGCGATCGGCGAGGCGGTGTAGAGCCGTTTCTTGGTGGTGCCGACGAGCTCGATGATGTCGGCGATCGCGTGGCGGGCGATTCCAAGGCCGACCGCCCCGATATGAAGGGCAAAAGACAGCACCGGCGCCATGTACAGTGGTCCCGGCAGGCACGGCCGTCCGGCGAATATGTCGAGCGAATCATCGGATGACACCCGAAGGTCCTTCACCTGGATGTCGTGACTGCCGGTGCCGCGAAGCCCGCTTACTTTCCAAGTGTCGATGATTTCCGCCTGATCCGTCCTGAAGAGCATCGCCCTGACCGCGCCGGGACCGGAGAGCGGCTCGCCGTTTCGAGTAACGACACAGTTTCCAATGAGGTACTGGGAATGCTGACAGCCGCTCGCGAACCCCCATCGCCCGTTGACCCGATAGCCGCCATCGAGAACCTCGGCGCGACCGCGCGGTGCGAAGCCGCCGCCCATGATCACGTCAGGGCCGGAGGAATAGATGGCGTCGAAGCGATGCCTCGGCAGGAGCGCGATCAGCATCGGCGACTCCGATCCGATCATCACCGTCCATCCCGTGGCCCCGTCGGCGGCCGCGATCTCCTCGATCACTTCCATCGACTCCGGGAAGTCCAACTCTATGCCGCCATGAGTGCGCGGCGTCAGCATCCGGAAGCATCCCGCCGCCAAGAGCTTGTCGAGCAGATCCTTCGGCAACCGGCGGGCCGATTCGATTTCCGCGGACCGCGCGCTCAATTCGGGGGCGAGGGCTCGAACAGCTTCGAGTGGTGAAACTGCGGCGTCAGGCATGGACGGTTCCTCCCGAGCGAAATTCCGGCTGTCATCCCGACCTCCGCGCAGCGCAAAGGGAGGTCTCTTCGAAGCCGCCCGACCGTTTTTAGTGTGTCGGCAGGGGGAATTACAATCGGACCCGGAATTGAGTGTGCCCGTGTTCGGACGGGAATCGAAACAGCGGGAACTCAGCGCGCCTGCGCTTCGGCGTAGCGCTTGAAGGCGTCAAGCGCGACGTCCCAGAACCTGCTCATCTCCTCGAGCTTCGCGATCACTTCTCGGATCGCCTCACCACCCATCGGCGCAAGTTCGTAGATCTGCTCGCGGCCGACCTTTCTGGACCTTATCAACCCGGCCTTCTTGAGCACCCGCGTATGCTTGCATACGGCGGGACGACTGATCGCGAACCCGCGGGCAAGCGCGCTCGCGCGGCTCGGGTTGCGGGCGAGCCGCTTGAGCAGTTCGCGGCGGGTTGGATCGCCGAGGGCGGCGAGCGTGTTGTCGATCTTCACCGAACAATTACGTAACTACGAAGTTACGTGACTGTCAAGTGGCCCCGCGTTCCGGCTTCGAAATGCCGCCTAGGTCGCGCGCCTTCGCGCCTCCTCGCGCGCGCGCAGCTCCCGCCGCATGATCTTCCCCGTGACCGTGGAGGGAAACTCGTCGAGGAATTCGAATTCGCGCGGCGCTTCGTGCGCGGCAAGCCGGGTTTTCACGTGGGTCTGAATCTCCTTAATCAACTGATCCGAGGGCGAGAACCCGGGCATCAGCTTGATAAACGCCTTGATCGCCTGGCCGCGCTGCGGGTCCGGCACGCCGATCACGGCGCACGATGCGACCGAGGCGTGCTCCATGATCTTGGCCTCGATCTCCGACGGCCCGATTCGGTAGCCGGAGCTCTTGATGACGTCGTCGTTGCGGCCCTGGAAATAGACGTAGCCCTCGTCGTCCATGTGGCCGAGGTCGCCGGTCATGCACCATTCCCCCTTGAACTTCTCGCTCATCGCGGCGGGGTTCTTCCAGTATTCGCGCATCACGACCGGCGAGTCGCGCCGAATCGCGATCTCGCCCGTCTCGCCCGGCTTGAGGATCTCTCCTTCGGGAGAAACGATCGCCACGTCGTGCCCCGGGTAGGGCTTGCCCAGCGGTTCGAGGCGCGCCTTTTCGACGCCGCTGCAGGTGCCGATGAAGTAGTTGGCTTCGGTCTGGCCGAAGCCCTGGTTGAATTCGACCCGCAACTCTTCATCCACCCATCGCGCGAGCTGCGGACTGACGGGTTCGGCGCCGCTCACGATGCATCGCAGCCTGAGTTGGGGATATTTCTCGCGCGGGTTGCGAATCTCGCGCATGACCTTGAGCGCGGTCGGCGGATAAAGCCCGACCGACGCGCCGTGCTTCTGAATCAGCCGGAACGTGACGTCGGGATCGAACCGCGCCTTGGTGCGATAGGCGAGAACCGGAATTCCGTACGGCCATATCGCGAGCAGGCCGTCGAGGAGTCCCCCCGCCCACGCCCAATCCGCCGGACTGTAGTAGAGATCGCCTTCGCGGAGATAGTTGTAGGAGTAGTCGATGCCGTTATGGCCGAGCACATAGCGGGCGACGTGGAGGACGCCCTTGGGGTTTCCCGTCGTACCCGAGGTGTACATCAGCAGGATCGGATCTTCGGCGCCGGTCTTCTCCATCGTGAATGAAGGCGCGCCCCGGCTCAGCAGCTCGTCGAACGACAGACCGCCCTTCCCCCCTCCCGCGAGGATCACGTGTTTGAAGTTGGGCAGCGCCCGCCGATCGACCGCATCCATCTTCTCGACGGTTTCCGGCTCCATCAGGATCGCCTTGGCGCCGCTGTTCTCGAGGCGATATTGGATCGCGTCCGGTCCGAACAGCTTGGAGATCGGGAGCGCGATCGCGCCGATGCGATAGGCGGCCATGTGCGCGATCGCGGTTTCGGGGCGCTGGGGGGTGTGAACCGCGATGACGTCGCCGCGGCCTATTCCGAGTCCGCGCAGCGCGTTCGCGAAGCGGTTGGATGCCTCGATCATCTGCGCGAACGTATAGGTCGCGCTGTGTCCTTCTTCATCCTCGTAGATAAGCGCGACTTTGTCGCGCAGGCCGGTATGCCGATCGAGGCAGTCGACCGCGACGTTGTAGTCGGCCGGAATGTTCCATCGATGCATGCGGCGGAGTTCGGCGAACGATTTCGCTCCGCGCACGGTTTGTTCCTTGAGTCCGATCATCTGGACGCCTCTCCCGGGTCGTAGTTCGAACGATTTGCGCGATTGGCGCATCCGCGCCGCTTTCCGCCCTTCCCGGGACGGGTGCGGCGGGGCGCGATGTGATCTCTCTGCCACATTCGGGCGCGAAAAGTCGAACCCCGCGATCGATCCTCCGGGCGGAAGAGCGCGGGCGGCGGACTGTCAGGTGATCGATGACTGCAAGGTGATTGGGACGATTGACGATTTCGAGCGGACGCTCGCGGCTATGCCGCGATCGAGGATCGGGGAATTCTCGCGATCCGAAGCGCACGCCCGTAACGCCGCATCGGCAGGTCCTGCACCTGGAGCTTGGCCAGACGACGTCGCAACGCGTCGGAATCGATTCCGAGCGCCTCGCAGACCCCCTCAAATCCGAACAGACCCTGCGGAATTCCCGGAGGCGGGAAGAACCACGCGCAAACCTCGTCGAAGGCCTTGCGCTGCTTCGGGTTCGAGCACTTGGCGTTCACCAGGTAGTCCCGTATCGCATCTTCAAGGACCGCCCACAGAAGCCGGTACTCGCCGTTGAAGCGCGAGAAACGCCGGCGAATCAGATCGTTGAATTGGGAAGGGAGGACCGCATCGTTGAACTCATCGTTCGCCAGCCGGGTTTCGGTTTGCATGACCAATTGGCTCCACGGACCGAGAATTGACCAAATCCTGCGGTCCTGGAGACTGCAAGATACGGGCCGTTCCAACCTCCGCCGTCCCGTGTCCGAAAACCCCAAGCCGTGTCTCTAAGTGAACCATGCCCGATGTCGCCATCGGTCGCACGCCCCACCCGCAGCGGGGCGGCCCCTACACGCCGGGCGACATGACAGCCTTTTCAGAAGCTTTCGACTGGAGGGATTGTTCGCCCCCGCAAGCGGTGCGTCGCCGGTAAGGAAGATCCTGGCGGAGAGGGAGGGATTCGAACCCTCGGTCCCGGTTGCCCAGGACGCCAGATTAGCAATCTGGTGCCTTCGACCACTCGGCCACCTCTCCGCTCGAAAGAGAACGATAGCAGGATCGGCTGCCTGCCATCATGTGGCGGTCGTCGAGCCGCGAGCGAAGAAACTACAACGTTATCGCGGGCGATTCCACAGACCCTCGCGGGCGGAAGGTGATGCGCCTCCTATCGGCTCAGGTTGAACTGATTGAGCGCCAGCACGGCCAGAAACGGCAGTTCGCCCAGATGATCGACGAAGTCGGTGCCGCCAAAAATGCTCGGAACGATGAAATCACCATTGGACACCAGGAATTCCTGGTAAGGGCCAGCCGGGTTCTGCGTGGTGAAGAATGAAAACGCCACGTGGGTGTTGACGGGGGTCACCACCGAATCCTCGCTCAGCGATACCATCGCGAGCCGAAATGCCGGAATGAACTGGTAGGTATCGGCCGCAAGAAGCCGGGCATACAGCGGGTTGTTCGGATCGCCATTCATCAACGCCTGCGCATAAGCGGAGGTCAGCAGGGGCTGGATCGAGTTGTTGTCATCGGGCGTCCACGATGTCTGCGAGGCTTGCGCCACCGTCGCGAGCAGAACCGTAATGTCCGGAAGCCCGGACTCATAGTAGAGCCCGTCGAGCGTGCCGCTGCTCCCGCACATCGGCTTCACCTGTCCGGCGCAGTCATAGAACGGCTGAACCATCACCTCGGTCGCCGCGACGTTCTGATAATGGGAAAAGCTCAGCGCAAGGTCCGCGCTCAGAAAGGGTTTGGAGAGCGCCGAGATGCCGGGGTTGAATGAGAACCACGGATTCGATTCATCCGAGATGTTGAAGAACAGGTAAGGCAGCATCGTTCCCGTCAAGTCATAGGCGCCCGAGATCGGAACCACGTCGGTTAGCGACACCTTGAGAGCCTTCGCGTACCGGGGATTCTCCTGCATCAGGCGACCCGCCTCGAGCGCATAGCCGCCGCCTTCGGAATAGCCGGTTACGAACAGCGGCACGTGTTTCTTGACCCGTTCCTCGAGAAAGGTTCTCGACGCCAGCACCATCGCGAGCCCGCTCTGCGCGTTCTCCTGCGGATAGATCACGTAGGGGTGGGGATCGGCGGTGTCGTCGCCCAGCCCGATGTAGTCCGGCATCACGACCACATATCCTTGCGAAGCCCATACCGCCGCCAGCGTCGCCCCGCTGGGATCCCCGCCGGAATTGTCGGGCGTGATGAAATTGGAAGGCACATTGGTGCGCTGGGTCGTCGTTCCGTGGAAAAAAAGGATGATCCCCTTTATCGACTCGGGGGCGGCATTGGGGATGGCGATGCCGCCCGAGACCGTGACCGGCGCTCCACCGACGTTGATTGCGCCATAGGTTATCTTGACCGCATCAACCGCCGTAATGCCGAGGGGATTGTTGGCGATGGGATTCCGGCTGAGATCGAAATTTCCGAATATAGGCGTGTTGAGGCTCGCCTGGTTGTGCGTGCAATCCGCGGGATTGATGCTGCTCGGGCATATGGTTTGAACGTAAAAGCTCTGAAGATCCATCGGCGCCTCCCCGTCCGCGGACGCGACCGTGGCGGGACCCGTCGGGTAGGTCACGACTACCTCGGCGCTCAGGAGTTTGCCTTCACCCTTGGCAGTGTCGAACGGCGCCGGATTGCCGTTGTTTTGGGAACTTCCGGACGATCCGCCGCACGCGCCTAGGAACGAGGCGAGAACCAGAAAAAGAAGCGCGAAATTTGACGCGCGATAACCGGCCGAGTGACGGTTTGTCACAGTATCCAACCTCCGACGAAGACCACCATCGTGATGATTTTGATTACAAAAATGAATCGATACGCCGACCCGAGAGAACTCAGGGCGCGTTATTTTTAAACCCGACACGACGTGTCGGGCAAGAGATATTCTGACCTATTGACAGATCCGCGGCGCGCAGCGCGGTCCTCGCTTGACGCTGCGATGCAAGTGCGGAGGAAAGGCGGTCCGTTTTCGCGGACCGCCTTTCAAGAGCGCAAACTCGCCAAAAAGTCTATGGTGCGAGATCCAAGCTCGAAACTTCCAAACGGAGGATTTGCGGAGTCGGTCCTGAGATCATCGGATTCGCAGCGCCGACAAACAGCGCATTCTTGGAACCAACCATCGATGGCGCGCTGCGATTTGCTGGTCGTGGTCACGATGTCGGTTGGAATCGAGCGTGGCCGGAAAGATGATGAAACGGGCGAGTGCCGATGAAATCGGCACGCTCATGGTCCCGAAGACGCAATACCCGGCTGGAGAGATTCGCTGCCAGTTGAAGCCGGCTTCCTGAGACGAAGAGGGCCAAAGCGGCAGGACCGCAACTCGGGACGACAAGGCCACGGACTTCGATCAGCATGGGTGAATAGGCGGCCCATCCCGCCCTGACGGGAGGCTCCTCGCGCTCAAGCGGGAGTCGCGATGAACTTCCGCAGAAGCCGAAGCACCAGTTCGGGGCGGTCATTGAGCGGTGAGTGCCCTGCCCCATTTATTCGCTCAAGTCGGACCAGGTTCCGCGGCATTTTCGAGGCCATCTCGAGCGCGCCTTCCATCGGGCAGGCGGGGTCATCCTCGCCCGCGATGATCATCGTTGGGCATCTGATGGAAGACAGCCGCTGGGTGAGATCGATCGTGCGCAGCTCTCCGCGCAGAAGCCGCATCGTCATTTCCCCATTCGCCTTCATCCGAAGCGGCTTGTCCGGATCCTCGGGCTTTCGGTTGTAAAGGGGCAGGCAGTCGCGGGCATAGAGCGCCCCGGTCTCGAGGGTGGGCTCCAAGAAATCCTTTGCGCTCCTGTAGGCGCGGCTTCCTCCCAGCCGGCGGAACACCGCGAGCGATGCCTCCGGATGAGGCCGGGCCTCGGCTCCGCACAGGATGAGCTTGGCCGGATGGTCAACGTAACGGGAGGCGTAAGCGATCGCGACATAGGCGCCATAGGAATGCCCGAAGATGATCGGACGGCGGATCTCAAGCGCCTCGCAAAGCGCCCACACGTCATAAGCCCATCGATCGACGTTCCATCGCTCGGGCGGGGAGGGATCGCTTCGCCCCGTACCGCGCATGTCGGGAAATACAAGCTGGGCGACATCAGCAAGGGGCTCAAGCTCGCACTTGAAATACGAATGATCCCCGCCTGGACCGCCGTGCAATGCGACAAGCGTGGGACGCTCGACCACCCGGGAGCCTTCCGGCGCGAGCTTGCATCCAACGACGTCGAAGAACAGCCGGCCTCCGTCAATTTCGATTCGCATTCGCCGCGCGCCCTCGATTCGCCGGGAAAGATTGTGATTGCCGCGGCAAGCCGCCGCAACCTGCCGACCATCGCCCCATGGAGAATGGCGCGACGGGTGTTGTTATGCTGTCTCACCGACGAACGTGAACATCAGAACTTCGGATCACGACCTCAAACCACGCGCGCGGCTGTTGTTGGCGCTTGTCCTGGGCGCCGCCGCGATCGCTGCGCTGGCGTGCCTGGCCCTGTTCCTGCGCGGAGGCTTCACCACCTACTGAAGACTGGCCGCA
>Ga0070740_10004972_pt1 | contig 12664 bp, 14 predicted proteins | sample Coa_R2_FD_67286 | JGI IMG/M metagenome (GOLD analysis project Ga0070740, IMG submission 67286) | Surface soil microbial communities from Centralia Pennsylvania, which are recovering from an underground coalmine fire - Coalmine... | ecosystem: Environmental > Terrestrial > Soil > Unclassified ...
GGCGTCGACCGCCGCGTGCTCGCCGAGATCGCCGCCGAGATTTCCGCGACCGAGCGGCGTGCCATGGTCGCCGAACGCGAGACGGCCGACCGCCTGATCGCGCATTTCCTCGCCGACCGCGTGGGTGCCGTCTTTGCCGGCCGCGTCTCGGGCGTCACCCGCGCCGGTCTTTTCGTGCGGCTCAACGAAACCGGCGCCGACGGCCTGGTGCCGGCGCGCATGATCGGCGAGGACTATTTCCGCTATGACGAGGCGCGCCATGCCATGGTGGGCCGCGAGAGCGGCGAGACCTACCGGCTCGGCGATCCGGTGACCGTGCGGCTGGTCGAGGCCGCGCCGGTGGCCGGCGCGCTGCGCTTCGAGCTGCTCTCGCGCGGTCGCCCCGGGCGGCCTGCGGGCCGTCGTCAGCGCCGCGAAACGCGGCCGCACCGCGGCAAGAAACCACGGAACGCCCGATGACGCACGACACGTCCCAGCTCGGCCGGCTATGGGCCGAGCGCATGACCAAGGCGGAACGCGACCAGTCCTTTCCCGACAGCGAACCGCGCGACGCGGCGACGCTGATGCTCGTCGATCGTTCCGGCGACGTGCCGCGCGTTCTGCTCGGCCGCCGCCATCACGGCCACGCGTTCATGCCCGGCAAGTTCGTCTTTCCCGGCGGACGCATCGAGGCGATCGACGGGCAGATGTCGTCGGTGAGCGAGATCCACCCCGAGATGGAAAAGAAGCTCAACGCGCGCGTCGCTCATCCCGGCCCGCGCTTCGCGCGCGCCCTCGCCCTGACGGCGATCCGCGAGCTCGCCGAGGAAACCGGGCTCCTGCTCGGCGTCAGGCGCGACGAGCCGCCGCCCACGCCGGGCCCCATCTGGGCTCCCTTCGCCGCGGCCTGCGTGCATCCCGACCTTTCCCGCATCCATTTCATCGCGCGCGCCATCACCCCGCCACGCCGGCCACGGCGCTTCGATACGCGTTTCTTCACCGCGGACGCCTCGGCGATCGCGCACAGGATTGACGGCGTCGTCGGCCCCGATTCCGAACTCGTCGAGCTTGCCTGGGTGCCGATCACCGAGGCGGCGCGTCTCGACCTGCCGACCATCACCGGCATCGTGCTGGAGGAACTGCTCGCGCGCGTGGAAGCCGGCATGGATCATTCCCTGCCGGTGCCGTTCTATTTCATGGAAGGCCAGCAGTTCTTCCGCGAACTGTTGTGAACCCGGCCGCCGGCGTTGCGGCTGCATCGCAAGCCACCGATATCGACCGGCCGTCGCGCGCCCCGGCGACAGGCGGGGGCGAAGCAAACCAGATGCGGCAGGGCAACACCTTGCGCCTCCCGCACACGACCCTCGGGCCGGCCCGCCGGGATGGCTTCGGCGGCTGCGCCGCCTCGCAATGACGGGGACCATGGCGGTGCCCCCGCCTCCCTCCCATGACTCGCGGGGCGGCTCGCCCGACGCAGCCGCGGTCGCCTTCGTTGACATTTTTCCTCGTGACGCTAGGTTGCGCGGCACGGAAAGAAGCCCGCGGAACGATCGAGGATCCCATGGCCAAGGCCGTCACTTTGAAGATCAAGCTCGTCTCCAGCGCCGATACCGGCCACTACTACGTGACCAAAAAGAATTCGCGCACCCACACGGAGAAGCTCGTCAAGAAGAAATATGATCCGATCGCGCGCAAGCATGTCGAGTACCGCGAGGCCAAGATCAAGTAGGCACGAAGGCTTTCCCCGCGCCGCGGGCATGCGCGCTGCAAAGGGCGTCGCCTTCCGCGGTTTCCGCCCTGTGCCGAGGGCGAGCCCGCGATCGGAATATCCGGCCCCTCCCGGACCTGATAGGATCGGGGCGTCAGATCATCCGGGAGCTTGACCCATGACCGTCCTTCGTCGCGCCGGCCTCCTCGCCTTGCTGCTCCTGCCGCTATCCTTCGGCAGCGCCGCCGCGTTCGAGAAGCACCGCCTCGCGCTGCAGATCAGCGACGACGATCCGGCCAAGATGAACGCCGTCCTCAACGTCGCCGCGAATGTTTCGCGCTATTATTCGGAAAAGGGCGACGAGGTCGAAATCCAGATCGTCGCCTTCAACGCCGGGCTCACCATGCTGAGGGCGGACAAGTCGCCGGTGCTCGACCGGCTGAAATCGTTCAAGCAGGGCATGCCCAATGTTTCCTTCATGGCCTGTCAGAACACGCTCGATGCGATCGCCCGCAAGGAGGGCAAGGAGCCGCCGCTGGTGGACAACGCCACGCGCGTCACCGCCGGAGTGGTGACGCTGATCGAGCTTGCCGAGAAGGGCTGGACCATCGTGCGGCCTTGATCGGCCGCCGCTCCGCCGAGCCGCACGACGCGTCCCGCCGACGAGCTGGTCATGTGGGTCATTCCGCGCGGGCGAGCTTGGGCGAACGCGACACGATCGCGCGGCGCAGCGTGCCGACGATGCCCTGCGGCATGAAAATGATGCAGAGGACGAGCAGCGCGCCGTAGATGGTGTTGGCGGCGCCGATGAAGGTGACGCCGAACCACACGCGCAGGCCTTCGGTCAGGGAGATCGTCAACAGGGCGCCGACCGTGGGGCCGAGCATGGAATAGACGCCGCCGGCGATGGCCGCAAACACGATCTGCAGCGAAACGGCGATGCCCGATACGGATTCCGGGTTGAGATACATCATGTATTGCCCGTAGATCGCGCCGCCCAGCGCGGTCAGCGCGGCGCTGATGACGGTGATCCGCAATTTCTCGCGCAGCACGTCGATGCCGATGGCGGCGGCCGCGTCCTCGTCCTCCGAGATCGCCTCGAGCGCCTCCCGGTTGATGCCGCGGTCGATGCGACGCCACACCAACAGCGCCAGCAGCCAAAGCCCCAGCGCGATGACGTAGAAATAGGTCTTCTCCGGGAACTGCAGCGCGTACCAGGAATGTCCCGCCGCCTTCGGCGTGAAACCGAGCGAGCCGCCGGTGATCTCCCGCGCGGCCACGAGCGTCAGCAGCACGACCTGGCTCAGCGCGAGCGTGACCAGCGCGAAATAGTGACCGACCACCTTGAGCCGAAAGCACGGATAGCCGATGACGACCGCGATGAGGACCGAAAGCGCGATCCCGGCCGGGATGCCGAGCCACGGCGTGAGGCCGAAATAGTTCCACAGCAGCGCCGGCACATAGGCGCCGACACCCACGAACGCGCCGTGGCCGAACGAGACGAAACCGAAACGCCCCATCAGCGCCCAGGCCGTGTAGACGGAGGCCCAGATCAGGATCTGGATCAGCAGGTGCAGGAAATAGGCCGGCCCGGCAGAGACCAGCGCGGCGGCCGCTGCCGCGAGCACGAATGCCGATGCGCGCGGCCCGCTCATCGCGCGAACAGCCCCCGCGGCCTGACGAACATCAGGATGATGAACAGCGTGAAGGCGAGGACGTAGGACAGCTCGGTGCTCGAGTAATAGCCGCCGATGGCGATGATCTGGCTGATGATGAACGAGGCGACGAAGCCTCCGATCATGTTGCCGAGCCCGCCGAGCACGCAGATCATGAATATGACCGGACCGAACGTGTTGCCGATGAACGGGTGCACGTCGTACTGCAGCACGAGCAGACATGCCGCGAGCCCGGCAAGCGCGCCGCCGATCGCCGAGGTGGCGAGGTAGATGCGACGCTGATCGATCCCCACGAGCCCGACGATGTCGCGATCCTGGGCGACGGCGCGGATCGCCGTGCCGATATAGGTCCGCTTGAGGAAGAGATAGAGCGCCACCGCCCCGATCAGACCGAAGGCGAAAGCGATCAGCCGTGCGAAGCTGATGTAGATCGAGGCAATCTCGACGACCGGCAGCCGCACGCCGATATTGCGGAAATCGGTGCCGAACAGGAGCGTGGCGAAGCTCTGCAGGAAGAACAGCAGTCCGCCGGTGGACAGGAGCTGGTTGATCGGAGCCGAATTGAGCACGGGGGCGATGATGAGCAGATGGACGGCGACGCCGAACACGGCCATTCCGGCAATTCCCGCAAGGCAGGCAAGGAGCAGCGGGACGTCGTATTGGGTGTAAAGAAAATAGATCACGTACATGCCGCACATTACGATATCGGCATAGGCGATCCACACCACGTCGATCACGCCGAAGATCAGGTTGAGCCCGAGCGCAAGCAGCGCCAGCACGCCGCCGAGAAGGATGCCGTTGATGATCGCTTCGACGAGGAAAATGTCCATCGCGGCTAAAGCCCCATATAGGATCGGCGGATGAAAGGGTTGCCCTTGAGCTCGTCGGCGGTGCCGGCAAGCCTGACGGCGCCGACCTCGAGCAGATAGGCGCGGTCGACGACCTCGAGCACCTGCTGGACATTCTGTTCGACGATGAGCACGGTGAGGCCCTCGCCGCGGATGCGGCGGATCAGTTCGAACACCTGGCTCACGACGAGCGGGGCAAGGCCGGCGGAAGGCTCGTCCAGCAGCAGCAGCTTGGGATCCGACATCAGCGCGCGACCGATCGCGCACATCTGCTGCTCGCCGCCCGAGAGCGTTCCCGCCGGCTGTTGCCGACGCTCCTTGAGACGCGGGAACAGGCCATAGACCCGATCGAGCTGCCGGGCGAAGCCTCGCCTGGCGCGCGGGATGAAGGCGCCGATGCGCAGGTTTTCCTCCACGCTGAGCCGCGGAAAGAGTCGCCGGTGCTCCGGCACGTGCGCGATGCCCTGTTCGACGATCCGATGCGCCGGCAGACCGTCGATCGGTTCTCCGTCCAAAGTCACGGTCCCGGAGCGGATCGGGACGAGGCCGGAAATCACCCGCATCAAGGTGGTCTTGCCGGCGCCGTTCGGTCCGATGACGCCGACGGCCTGCCCTCGTGGCACGTCAAGCGAGACGCCGAACAGCACCTGAAACGAACCGTAGCCGGCGCAGACCGCGGAGAGAGAGAGCATCGTGCCGCTCACGCCTTCCCGAGATAGACCTCGACGACGCGCGGATCGACCGCCGCCTGCGCGGGCGCGCCCTCGAAGATCTTCTCGCCGTGATCGAGCACGATGACCCGGTCGACGATGCGCATGAGCACGCCCATGATGTGTTCAACCCAGACGATGGTGATGCCCATGCGGCTGCGCAGGCTGCCGAGCAGATCGGCGGCCTGCTCCATTTCGCTGGCGTCGAGGCCGCCCAGGCTCTCGTCGGCGAGCAGGAGCCGCGGCCGTGTCGCGAGCGCGCGCGCGAGCTCCAGTTTCTTGAGCGCGGCGGCGCCGAGCCCGGCGGTGCGCGCCGAAGGATCGGACGGCAGGCCGACGAGATCGAGCGCCTGCCGGGCGCGACGCTCCGCTTCCGCGCGGCTGATGCCTTTCACGGCCCCGTAGAAGGCCGCGAGCGCCACGTTCTCGAGCAGCGAGAGTTTGTGAAACGGCCGCGGGATCTGGAACGTGCGCGCAATTCCCCGATGGCAGATGGCATAGGCGGGAAGGCCGCCGATCTCGGCGCCGTCGAGCCGGATCGAGCCGGCGCTCGGCCGCAGGTTTCCGGCGATCAAGTTGAACGTCGTGGTCTTGCCGGACCCGTTGGGCCCGATGAGCCCCAGGATCTCTCCCGCGCGGACCTCGAAGGATACCTGATTGACCGCCAGAAATCCCCCGAAACGCTTGGACAGCCCCTCGACCGCCAGCATTATCGGCTACAGGGCGTAAACCGAGGATTTCGGCAGCGGCAGCACGGGCTCCTGCGTGCGGATATTGGTCGGCCAGACCACGGCGATATGTTCGCCGGCATTCTGCATCACCACCGGCGTCGAGCGCGCATTCTGGCCCGACAGCGGCGTGCCCGGCGGATAGAATTTCACGCCGTAGCCCTGGATCGTGCCCCCCGCCGGGATGTCGACATCGAGCGCGGCCTTGCGCACCGCCTCGGGATCGAAGCCGCCGTATTTTTCCTTGGCGACCGGCAGCACGTGATTGAGCAGGATCCAGGTCTGGTTGAAGCCCATTGAGCAATGCGGCGGCACGTCGTTCGCCTTGGTCGCGGCCTTGTAGCGATCGACCATGAGCGTGATGAGCTCGCCCAGTCCCGGCGCCAGCTTCTTGGGATCGAGCAGCTGGGCGGGCACCGGATCGATGTTGCAGAAATTGTCGATATCCTTCCCGAAGGTGGCGCGCAATTTGTCGAGCTGGCTGTAGCCGGCGCCAGCGCCGAACAGCATCTTGAACCGGAGGCCGCCCTCGCGGGCCTGGCGCAGGAAGAGGGTGATGTCGGGATTGTACCCGATATGCGAGATGACATCGGGACGCGCGCGCTTGAGCTTGGTGACGAGCGAGGAGAGATCGGGCGCGGCGGCCGAGTAACCCTCCTTGAGCACGATCGGCAGACCGGCCTTCGTCGCATAGGCCTCGTCCGCCGCGGCCACGCCGGCACCATAGGGTCCGTCCTCATGGATGATGGCGACCTTGACCTCCTTCGGCTCGACGCCGAGCTTCGCCTTCGCGTGTTCGGTGAGAAAGGCCGCGAACGCCTCGCCGTACTGATCGGAATGGATCTGCGCGCGGAACACGTATTTGAGATTGCGATCCTTGAACACCGCGGTGGCCACGGCCGTCGTGATCCACAGGATCTTCTTCTGCTCCTCGACCTTGGCCGCGAGCGGAACGGCATGCGCACTCGAATAGACGCCGTCGATGATGTCGACCTTCTCCTGATTGATCAGCCGTTCGACCTCGTTGATCGCCACATCCGCCTTGCTCTGGGAATCCGCCTTGACCGGCACCACCTTGTATTTTCCCGCCACGCCGCCCTTCTCGTTGCACAGGTCGATCGCGATCTGCGTGCCCACCGCGGAGGCGACCGAGCCGCCGGCGGCAAAGGGTCCCGAAAGATCGTAGACGACGCCGATGCGCACGGTCTCGCCCTGCGCCCGGGCAAGCCGCCAGTCGAGGCTCAGGGCCGCCGCCGCGGCAGCCGAATTCTTCAGCAGCGTTCTGCGCGAGGTCTTCATGGCGTCCTCCCCGGATGAGCCGCTTGAGCGGTCGTTGTGTTGTTTTTGGGATAGGGAAGTATTTGGACAACGCTCCGGAATGTCAACGCGCAACGCACGCCGGATTCGTTGTCGAACGACGATCGCAAGGCATCGGTCGTTCACCCCGCGCCGCGCCGGTCGGATCGCGGCCACCGCACGACGGCCGGTTCGGCGGCTGCGTGCATCGTGCGCGATGCGCACCGGCAATCGGCTGGACCGTGGAAGATCGCTTCGCGGCGCAGGCGCATCAAAAGTGGCCGGCCCGAAGCGGCGTCATGAGGAGGCCACTCGCGCCGCCTCGAGGCCGGCCGAACCCCGCAGGACCCAGGAGATGCGGCGGACCTGGCACCCCGCAGGGCAATTGAGGCTGATCGGCGGCAAGGTTAGACCAAGCGCCCCGCCAAGGCCAACCGCCCGTCAAGCCCTTGGCGGATCTCGGCCATCTGTCGCGGCCGCGCCGCCAAAGGCGGCGCGCGGGCGCGACTCGGCGCTCAGGCTGCGTCGGGAACGACCCGGTTGCGCCCGTCGCGCTTGGCGCGGTAGAGCGCGCGGTCGGCGCGCTTGAGCAGCGCCGCCGCGGTGTCATCGGGTCCCGCCAGGGTCGCAATCCCGATCGAGATCGTCACCCCGAGCCGGCGTTCCCCCTGCTGCACCGCGAAGGGCTCGTTCGCGATCAGGCGCCTGAGCCGTTCGCCGACCATGGTCGCCACGCCCATGTCGGTCTCCGGCATGACGATCACGAACTCCTCGCCGCCATAGCGGCAGGCGAGATCGATGTTGCGGACCGACTTGCGCACGCGCAGCGCGAATTCGCGCAGCACGTCGTCGCCCGCATCGTGCCCGTAGCTGTCGTTGATGGCCTTGAAATAATCCACGTCCACCACGAGAATTGCGAGCGGCTTGCCGCGATTGCCGGCCTGCTCCACGAGCCGCGCCAGATGCGTCTCCATGTAGCGCCGGTTGTAGAGACCGGTCAGCGGATCGGTGATCGCCATCTCGATCGACATCTGCACATTGTCGCGCAGCCGCTCGGTGTAGCGTTTGCGCTTGACCTGGGTACGCACCCGCGCCAACAGCTCGTTCTTGTCGACCGGTCGAATGAGATAGTCATTGACGCCGATCTCAAGCCCGCGCGCAAGCCGTCGATCGTTGTCGGCGTCCGCGATCGCGAGGATCGGCAGGCCGCGGGTTCGTTCGAGCGAACGCACCTGGCTGCACAGGCGCAAGGCGTCGTAATTCTGCAGGCCGAGCGCGACGATGAGCAGGTCATGGTCGCCCTCGGCGAGGCGGAACAGGGCGTCGTTCGGATCTTCTTCCACGTCGATCGCGTGCTCGCTCGCAAGGGTGGCGACGATGCGCTCGCGCGAGCCCGCGCGGTCATCGACGAGCAGGATGCGGCCCTGCCGGCCGGTGTCGGCGATCGCCTCGCATTCGGCGCTGCGCAGGCCGATCTCCCTGGAGGTGCCGGCCCGCATGCGCAGTTCGTCGGTCACGGTCTTGAGGCGCGCGAGCGAGCGCACCCGCGAGATCAGCGCGACGTCGCTGACCGGCTTGGTCAGGAAATCGTCGGCGCCGGACTCGAGCCCCCGCACCCGGTCCGATGGCTGGTCGAGCGCGGTCACCATGACGACGGGGATGAAGTGCGTTGCCGGATCGGACTTGAGACGCCGACAGACCTCGAACCCGTCCATATCCGGCATCATCACGTCGAGCAGCACGACGTCGCATTCGGCCCGCTCGCAGATCGCCAGCGCGTCGCGCCCGCTGTAGGCCGTCAGCACGTCGAAATATTCGGCAAGCAGCCGCGCCTCCAGAAGCTTGACGTTGGTGGGCAGGTCGTCGACGACAAGAACGCGAGCAGTCATTTCAGGCAGGTCCAAGAAATTGCCGAACGGTCTCCATGAACTTTCCGACCGAGATCGGCTTCGACAAATAAGCCTCGCAGCCCCCTTCGCGGATTCGCTCCTCGTCGCCCTTCATGGCGAAGGCCGTCACCGCCACGACCGGAATCGACCTCAGCTCGGGGTCGTCCTTGAGCCATTTCGTCACTTCGAGGCCGGAAACCTCCGGCAACTGGATATCCATCAGGATGAGATCCGGCCGATGCCTGCGGGCAAGCTCGAGGGCCTCGATCCCGTTGCGGGTGCAGACGGTGCGGTAGCCGTGCGCTTCCAGGAGATCGTGAAAGAGCTTCATGTTGAGCTCGTTGTCTTCCACGATCAGGACGGTTTTCGGCATTCCTTTCCCGCCCCCGTTGTCCCCGCGCTGCCGGCGCGCCGCGCATGGCGTCGCCAATCCATGAAGCGTCCGGCATGATGGTGACGGTAGTGCGGATTCCTTAGAAAAAGGCAAATCCCATTCATGAAACCCCGCCCGACAATGACCCGAGATGCGGCAGAAACGCTGGCGATTCAAGCTCTTGCCTATCTCGCCGAGGATCGGGAGCGACTCGGCCGGTTTCTCGCCGAATCGGGTCTCGCGCCGGCCACGATCCGCCGCGCGGCGGCCGCACCGGGCTTTCTTGCCGGGGTTCTCGACTATCTCGCCGGCAGCGAGCGGCTAATCGCCGCATTCGCGGCGCAGACGGGCTGCGACCCTGCCGACGTCGAGCGGGCGCGGCATGCCCTGAGCGGCGCGGGAGGAGGCGACCGGCCATGAGCTTCTGCCGCGACTGCCTTGCCGACGTGCCGCCTTCCGCCGCGCGCTGTCGTGTCTGCCGCTCGCCGCGTCTTGCGCGTCATCCCGCGATCGACCGCCTCGCCATCGCGCATGTGGACTGCGATGCGTTCTACGCCACGATCGAGAAGCGCGACGATCCTTCGCTGCGCGACAAGCCCGTCATTGTCGGCGGCGGCCGGCGCGGCGTGGTGGCCGCCTGCTGCTACGTCGCGCGCACCTACGGCATTCGCTCCGCGATGCCGATGTTCGAAGCCCTGCGTCGCTGCCCCGACGCGGTGGTGATCCGTCCCAACATGGCGAAATATGCGGAGGTCGGACGCGCGGTGCGGCGCGCCATGCTCGCGTTGACGCCGCTGGTCGAACCCGTGTCGATCGACGAGGCTTTTCTCGACCTCACCGGCACGCAGCGACTGCACGGTCTTTCGCCGGCCAAGGTGCTTGCGCGTTTTGCCCTCGACGTCGAGCGTGCATTCGGCATCACCGTGTCGATCGGGCTTTCCGCCAACAAATTTCTCGCCAAGATCGCTTCCGACCTCGACAAGCCGCGTGGCTTTGCCGTGCTGGGGCTCGAGGAGGCGCCGGCATTTCTCGCGCCGAAGCCGGTCGGCTTCATCTACGGCGTCGGCACGGCGGGCGCCGCGCGGCTCGCCGCCGACGGCTTGCGCACCATCGCGGATCTGCAGAGCGCCTCCCAGAGCGAACTCGTGCGGCGCTACGGCGAGGAAGGCGCGCGGTTGTGGCACCTTGCGCGCGGCATCGACGAGCGCCGGGTCAATCCCGACCGGGAGACCAAGAGCATCTCGGCCGAGACGACCTTCGAGCGCGACATCAGCGAACGGCGCCCGCTGGAAAAGGCGCTGTGGCCGCTTGCCGAGAAGGTCGCGGAGCGGCTCAAGGCCTCGGCGCTCGCCGGATCCACCGTCACGCTCAAGCTCAAGAGCGTGGACTTCAGGGTCCGCACGCGGGCGCGGGCGCTTGGCGCGCCGACCCAGCTTGCCGCGCGCATCTATGCCGCCGGCCGCGATCTGCTCGCGCGCGAAGTCGGCGGCACAAGCTTCCGCCTGATCGGGATCGGCGTGAGCCGATTGCAGGACGCGGCGGGCCAGGATCTCGACGACCTCCTCGAACGCCGCAGCGCGCAGGTCGAGCAGGCCGTCGACCGTCTGCGCGCCCGGTTCGGCCGCCGCGCCGTGGTGCGGGGCTTGCTGATCGACGAATAGGTCGCGCTCAGCGGCACGGCTTCGTGGGCATGAGCTCGAGCGAGGTCAGCCTGCCCGACAGGGTGAAGTCGCTATAGTCGAGCGTCAGCGCGCGCGAAATGCCGTTCTCGTAGAGCTCGAAGCTGATGACATAGACCGGCTCCTGCTCGCCGCTACGCTCCTTGTCGCTGCTCAGCGCGTCGAAATAGCTGATGGTCACGGGCCAACGCGTGAGCGTGCCAAGCACCGGCACCCGGGCGGAGGCATCGTCGGGCGCGTTGCGCCCCGGGGGGATCGGCTGACCGATCACGGTGAGCGTGTGGTAGAGCCTCTGTCCGTTTTCGGAGCCGTCATAGACCGGAAAGGCGAGAATGGTCCTGCCCGCGCGCGCCGCTTCGATGATGCGGCGGATGTGCTCGGTCGGAAATACCGCGCCGGCTGGAACGGAAAGGGTCTTCCGCTGCGGTTTCTCCAGCGTCACCGTGATCGCGGCGGGCGTCCGGTCGGCATGACCGTCGACCGCGACCGTCTCCTGCTCGTTGAGCAGGTTCTGCGAATTGAAACGGAACTTTTTCGCCCTGCCGTCCTCCCAGGTGGTCGAACGCAGATCGTTGAGGACCGGTTCGGAGTCGCCGGAGGCGAGTTTCGAAACCTGGCGGAACTGCAGCGTGTAGCCTTCGCAGGCATTGCCGGAAAAATCATAAAGAATGCGTCCGCTCACCGCGTCAATATTGCGGGTGCCGCGCGATTTGACGAGATCGAGATCATAGATCGCCCGGTGCGGCGCGAGCACCACCGCGGCGGGCGATGCCGGCGCGCTCGAGGCGGCAACGGCCAAGGCCAGCACGGCTGCCGCGGCCGGCACGATCGGATGCGGGCAAGCGGATGGATTCATCAAGGTTCTCCACCGGAGCGACGCGCGAGCCGACGGTGCGGCCCGGACAGGTGCAGGAAACGGGCAAGATAGAGACCACGCGGCGCGGCGGCAATCAACCGCTTCGGCTTGCGCTCGCCGCGATGATCGGCCAACACGGTGCCCTTCGTCTCGTCATGACCCCTGATGCGGGAGGCAACCATGTCCGGAACCGTGGAAGCGCGGCTCGCCGCTCTCGGCATCACGCTGCCGACGCCGGCCGCGCCGATCGCCAATTATGTGCCTTACGTTCGTTCCGGCCGGCTCCTGGTGATTTCCGGCCAGCTCTGTTTCGGTCCAGACGGCAAGCTGACGGCGACGGGCCAGCTCGGCGCGACCGTCTCGATCGCGGACGGGCAGCAGGCTGCGCGCGCCTGCGCCGTCAACCTGCTGGCGCAGGCCAAGGCCGCGCTGGGCGATCTCGACGCGGTCGTGCGGGTGGTGCGGCTCGGCGGCTTCATCAATTCGGCGCCGGGCTTCACCGACGGACCGAAGGTGATGAACGGCGCCTCCGACCTGATGGTCGAAGTCTTCGGCGAGAAGGGGCGGCATGCCCGCACCACCGTCGGCGTTTCAGCCCTGCCGGCGAATGCCGCCGTGGAAGTGGAGGGCCTGTTCGAGGTCGCGGCCTGATGCCGCGCCTTGCCTCGCTGACCGCCCGCCCCATCGCCCATCGCGGGCTGCACGACAATGCGAGGGGCGTGATCGAGAATACGGCGGGCGCCTTCACCGCGGCGATCGCCGGCGGCTACGGCATCGAATGCGATCTGCAGCTCAGCGCCGACGGCGAGGCCATGGTGCATCACGACGACGCGCTCGGTCGCCTGACCGAGGGCGAAGGCAGGCTCGCCGCGATGACCGCCGCGGCGCTCAGGGCCGTCCGGTTCAAAACCGGCGGCGACGC
>Ga0070740_10004973_pt1 | contig 12664 bp, 12 predicted proteins | sample Coa_R2_FD_67286 | JGI IMG/M metagenome (GOLD analysis project Ga0070740, IMG submission 67286) | Surface soil microbial communities from Centralia Pennsylvania, which are recovering from an underground coalmine fire - Coalmine... | ecosystem: Environmental > Terrestrial > Soil > Unclassified ...
ACTAATGGGTCGGTGAGCTATAAAGAGCAAGACATTACTCATATAAGTCCAGATAAGCGTGCAAAATTAGGAATATTTTTGGCATTCCAAAATCCATTGGAAGTCCCTGGCGTTAAAGTAGCTACCTTTTTAAAAGAAGCTCATCAGGCATTGACCGGCCAACATTTGAGCGTCACTGAATTTAATACATTGCTTCAAGATACCTTACAATCTCTGGGATTAGATCCGTCATTTGCATATCGCAATCTTAATGAAGGATTTTCTGGGGGCGAAAAAAAACGTCTTGAATTGCTACAAATGGTGATACTTAATCCATCGCTCATTATCTTAGATGAGATTGATTCTGGTCTTGATATCGATGCATTGCAGTTAGTTGCAAATGCAATCAATCACCTTAAACTCAATAATCCACAATTGAGTATCGTTATTATCACGCATTATCAACGAATTTTAACATTCTTAAAGCCTGACTATGTTCATGTTGTGGCAAATGGCATGATTATCAAATCAGGAGATAGTGCGCTAGCTCAGGAACTTGAAAATAAAGGATATCATGGAGCAATTTTTAACTGATAAGGCCCATTTTAGAGTTGAAAAAGGGCTCAATAAAAAAATTGTTACCCAGATTTCTGAGCAAAAAAATGAACCAGGCTGGATGACCGATTTTAGACTTCGCGCATTAGAAATTTTCGAACGATTGCCTATGCCGGCTTGGGGCGGTGATTTAAGCAAGCTTGATCATAACGATATCTATTATTATGTGCGGCCACTTGAAAAAGCTGAGAACTCATGGGCAGACATACCACAAACGATTAAAACGACCTTTGATAAACTGGGAATTCCACAAGCTGAGCAACAATTTTTAGCAGGCGTTGGTGCGCAATATGATTCTGAAGTTATTTACAAGAGCTTAAAAAAACGTTGGGCAGATTTAGGTGTTATTTTTCTCGATATGAATGAGGGATTAACTCATTACCCGGAACTGTTTAAAAAATATTTTGCAACTATTGTACCTGCACATGATAATAAATTTGCTGCACTAAATTCAGCAGTATGGAGTGGTGGAAGTTTTGTGTACGTGCCCAAAGGGGTTCAAGTAGAAGCGCCATTGCAGGCCTACTTTAGAATTAATGCATCAAGCATGGGTCAATTTGAACGCACCTTAATTATTGCAGAAGAGGGCAGCAGCGTCCATTATGTGGAAGGATGTAGCGCACCGCTTTATAGAAAAAGTTCTATGCATTCAGCAGTTGTTGAACTTATTGCGCATGATAGTGCTCAGCTGCGCTATACCACTATTCAGAATTGGTCAAACAATGTGTATAACTTGGTAACAAAACGTGCTATTGCTTATCGAAATGCTACGGTAGAATGGGTTGATGGCAATTTTGGCAGTAAACTTACCATGAAATATCCTTGTATTATTTTAAAAGAGCCGCATGCCAAGGGACAGATTATTTCAATTGCCGTGGCAGGAAAAGATCAGCATCAAGATGCGGGTGGAAAAGTTATTCATTTGGCACCACACACAACTTCAAATATTGTTTCAAAATCGATTAGCAAAGAAGGTGGACGCAGCAGCTACCGTGGTTTATTAAAAGTTATTAAAGGTGCTCATGGAGCCAAATCAAAGGTGCAATGTGATGCATTATTACTCGATGAGCATTCTCGTTCTGATACATACCCAACCGTTGATGTGCATGAGCAAGCAGTGGATGTTGGGCATGAAGCATCGGTAAGTAAAATTAGTGATGAACAAATACTCTATTTACAAAGCCGTGGTTTGAGTGAGGCTGCAGCCCGGGCAATGATTGTAAATGGCTTTATTGATGCATTTGTTAAAGAGTTGCCAATGGAATATGCGGTTGAAATTAATCGTCTTATTGCACATGAAATGGAAGGATCAATAGGATGATGCAACGAATAATAATGCATGATGGCGCATTGCCAACGATGCAGCAGTTGAATAGCTTGCAAGGATTTCTTGAGCATACCGTGCCTCCGGCTATTAAGGCCTACCGTTCGTATGTAAAAAACATGTATGAGCAACAATCTTTTGCCAATGCAGAATGGAAAACAACACCATTCATATCTGTTGCATGGGATACCATTAATTTACATGATTTTCATGTGCCCACCGTTGAGTTGGGTGGTGGTGTGGTGTTTTGTGATATTCGAGATGCAGTATACCGATACCCTGAATTGGTTAATCAATATTTATTATCGCGTGCAAATAAATCTTGGCACAACAGAAAAATTGTTGCACTTGTTGAAGCATGTTTTAACCGTGGGGCTGTTTTGATCGTGCCTGCGGGCGTGCAGATGCTCAAACCGCTTGATTTGCAATCGTTACTTGGTGGATATAGACAGGATTTGTTGCTTGAGAAAATTATTGTATTGGTAGGTGCGCAAGCATCAGTTACTATCCAAGATACCTTACAATCTACGCATTGTGCAGCACATTCGGTTTTGCGTTCTATAGAATATGTTATTGGTGCCGCTGCTACTCTTACGATTAATCATAATCAACATCTAGCATATGATGTATATAATCTAGCATCGGTAAGTTTTAGCTGTGCTGAGCATAGCGTTCTCAATTGCAACTATAGTGTTACTGGTGGTGCTACCACTAAAACATGGTACGATCTTTATCTTCAAGGAACACATGCAACAGCTACTATTCATGGAGCATTTGCACTTAAAGATAATCAGCATTTGGCATTCGATACTTTGCAAATGCATGAGGCAGAACATACTAGTTCTCAATTGTTGCTAAAAGGAATATTGAATGATAGCGCGCAGAGTGCATATAAAGGGAAAATACATATCCAAAAGAGTGCCGTAAAAAGCAAAGCATCTCTCAATAAGCATGCCTTATTGCTTAATTCACATGCGCAAGCTACAGCAATACCAACGTTAGAGGTGTTGAACAATGATGTACAATGCGCGCATGGTAGTGCTATTGGTCAACTTGATATGCAGCAGCTGTTTTACCTTCAATCTCGTGGGCTTGATTTGCATCATGCAAAAAGATTATTACTCGAAGGATTCTTTGCTGAAGTAGTAACTGAGGAAATAGCGGCCCAAATGATGAATAAAGTAAGTATATGAATTCTCTTCGATCACTATTTCCAATTCTTGATACTAAGATTAATGGAAAACCATTGGTCTATTTTGATAATGCTGCAACCACGCAAAAGCCAATTTCGGTTATTAAAGCGGAATCATCCTTTTATATGGCTTGCAATGCAACAGTGCATCGGGGAGTTTATTCACTTGCTGAACGAGCAACGGCAGCATATGAAGATGCTCGTAAAAAAGTTGGTCAATTTATAGGTGCGCAAGATCCCAATACTATTGTATTTACCCGAGGTACTACTGAAAGTATCAATTGTGTTGCCCTCAGTTGGGCGATGCATCATATTCAAGAAGGTAATGAAATAGTTATCAGCGAGTTGGAGCATCACTCTAATTTATTACCATGGCAGAGAATAGCGAAAATAAAGAAAGCAAGTTTGCGTTATATTCCTGTTCTTGCTGATAGCACATTAGATCTTGCCCAATTGCCTACCTTGCTTTCTGATAAAACAAAGCTTGTAGCAATCACTCATGTTTCTAATGCATTAGGCACCCATGTTGATATTAAGCAGGTAATTGATGCAGCGCATGGGGTCGGAGCTAAGGTACTTATTGATGCAGCTCAGTCTGTTGCCCACCAAAAGATTAATGTTGCAGAGTTAAATCCTGATTTTTTGGCTTTTTCTGGCCATAAATTATTTGGTCCCAACGGAATTGGCATTTTGTATGTAAACAAACAATTGCATGATCAATTAGAACCATTTCAAGTTGGTGGTGGTATGGTGTATGAGGTTGATTTTCAGAAAGCAACGTGGCGCACGATGCCTTATTTGCTTGAAGCAGGTACCCCAGCTATTGCTCAAGCAATTGGATTAGGTGCAGCGCTTGATTTTATCAATGGACATATAGATTTTACCGCAGTGCAAAAACATGAAGCTCAATTGTGCGCACAACTTATTGATGGGTTGGATCAAATTAAGGGGATAACCGCTTTAGGCCCAGTTGAACAACTTAAAAAGATGGGACATTTGGTAAGTTTTACTGTTGACGGAATACATCCGCATGATGTTGCTGCGTATCTTGATACATATGGCATTTGTGTGCGGGCTGGTCATCATTGTGCGCAACCATTAGCTGCTAAAATGAACGTTGAAGCATCAGTTCGAGTTAGTTTTAGTGCCTATAATACTGCCAAGGAAGTTGACTTATTGCTCGATGCTCTTGAGCAATTAATGAAAAGCACAATTATCAAAACCGCTTAACTTCTCTATTTTTTTCTCTCAAAAAAGCTCAAATATATTATTTTAACAACATTTTTTTCAATTCTTGGCAAAGTGATTGCCCTGTTATTTTGCTCTGATATATATTCTATATTAGAAATAGTTATAAATATTAAACATTTATAAAAAATGTGCAAAAGAGAATATGAACAGGTTGTTTAAAGTAGGCTTGTTATTGCAGGTTAGCGCGTTAGCAACGATACAAATGGTACATGCTGGCCAAGAAAAATCAACTTCATTGCAACAGTTAGAAATGAGTGCTAAAGAAGTTTCTCTCTATTTTTCTCAATTAAATAAAAAAATGAGTATTCCTCATATTTCACATGCAATTGATATTCATGATGAAATTGCTCTAAAAAATATATTACACAATACAATAGATCTTAATAAAACTATTTCCAAGCAACTTGATACCGCGATTGGGTTTTGGAATTTATACCTTGATACTATTTCTGCCCCAACTGCTGAAACCTATTTATTAGGTCAGGTAATGGCATCTCTTTTGGGCACGGTTCGCGCTCTTTTTTTACAAAGCAGTGTGGACCAGGCAATGATTTTCAGTCTTATACAAAAGATACCTGAATAATTAGGCATTTTAGTTCACATTAACTCCACAAAAAGGGCATTGTTTTAGGGCAGTGTCCTTTTTGGTTATATAATGATATTCCTTCCTGGATCTATCTATCTAACCTGGCCCCCCTTTTGACAGGCTGAAATATATGGCGTACCCTTAGAATAAGATGGCTGTAAAAGCCATGGATTGAGGTTATAGAGGTTATATCTGGAGGTTCATTATGTTACGCATATCCCTTAAATCGTCTATATTAGCTTTTTCGATTCTTATTGGTGGTAGTACCTGTTTGAAAGGTATGGAGCATCTTACTTTATTTAATGCTCTTCAGGCCTATATTTATGGTTCTACAATAAATCGTGAATGTTGGGATCCTAAAAATGGTAGAGTCTTGACGCGTCAAGATGTTCAAGGAATTCTTGAGCATGCCCGAAGAATCAAAACCGCGGCAGCTGCAGTTCAAGCTAAAAAGGCAGTTGTAGTAAGAGATTCTTCTCAAAGAAGAAGGGTTCAATCAGCTAAACTTACTGGCCCTCAAGCAAGTAAAGATTCACATATCATGTTAGACGATTATCGCATTAATTTTAATAAAGAAGGCGAGCCAACAGGTACTGTTGCACCAACACATGATGGGCAACTCATGCATTTTGCACCTGGTGTGCAACCTGAATGGACTTTCTTATGGAAAAAAGTTCCTTTTACCGTAGCGCGATTGACTGCATTTTTATATGTTTTGCGTAAAATGCATAGAGCAGGTGATGATTTATTAAAAAATGGTCTTGAGCAAGCAGGATTGGCCAATAGTTATACCGGTTCTGCAGCACGTGCAGTGGGTACTATAGGTCTTATGTTCACCGTGCCAACGGCAATGAATTGGCTCTATAATAAGATAGCTAACTCAGCATTTGGCAAAACGGTTGAATATCAAGTGAATCAATTGGTAAGTTCGCGACCACAAAGCCCAGCAGCTATTGAGCAACCGAAACCGGTTGTTGCAACGATCAATCCATCAGCATCTGTTGCAGCAAATGCAGTAGTAAGGAAAACAGCCAAACCTGCTAAGAATAAAACCGTTGCAAGAAGAAAAAAGATAAAAAGATAAATCAGTTATCTTTTATTGCTGTAGATAATATATACAGTCAATAAACTTAAAACAGCAGCAAAAAAACACCATACTGAAGCAAAATGTTCAGGGAACCATACGTGAGTTACCAAGTAGGCACCAATTATCCCTAAACCAAAAAACCAGATCTGTTTTAAGCTTGATATAAAACTGGGTAAGATCACAGCAGTTCCATATAAAATCATCGCAATAATATTTGGTATTGGTAACGAATGCGTTAGGTATGCAATATGATTATTTATCGGCATGCCTTTAACGCCATAACCAATGTAGAAAATCAACGCAAGAATACTGAAAATGATCCCACAGCATAACGGAATATAGAGCATCTTTTTACGATACAGATCAGTTTCTGCATAACGTGTACTCAAAGGTATCCATACCGGCCACAATACCGTGGCTATAGTAAAAAAAATTATAGTCGCTAATGAAGCGAACGATCCCATTGGATCGAGCCAAATTATGCCTTCGCAGCATTGTTGGATGGCAAAAATTAATGGAACACAAGCAAGTAAGCGCAATGATGATTGCGCTTTTTTTATGCTTAAAATGCCGGCAAAAGTAAGTAAACCACTAACCGTAAAACTGGCAGTAGCTGAAAAGCACATAATTAATCTCCTATTCCCAATTTCGGAATATAGCTGATATTGTTTCGATTTTGAGCGACATAGAATAAATAGCATACGGCCGCTATAGTATGCAATATCCTTCGCAACCATTGCTTTTTTATCATTAAATGCACGAGGATAAAAAGAGGACATTAAGGCCAATAGGGGGGAATTATGAGTGCCAAAAAATCAAGCAATCTTCAGTTGTGGCTAAAAGTTTTTGTCATAATAGGGGTAATTGTACTCTTTTATTATCTTGCCTCTAAAGTAGTAACGTTCGAAGATATTCGTCAAAAAAGTGCTGAATTTAAAATGATGATTAAAGATCATTATATTAAAGTAGTGCTCTTTTATATTGCAGCAGTATTTTTAACGGTCGCTTCTTCATTGCCGATCATGATTCCACTTGCTTTGGTAGGAGGCTATATCTTTGGTCTTATCGGTGGCATCTATACTGCTATTGGAGCTACTTGTGGATCAGTGGTTTCAATATTAATGTTTAGATATTTATTTGCTTCACGCATTCGTCATCATTATCAAGATCGGTTGGCTTCATTTCATAAAAGTATGGAAAAATATGGTGCATTTTACTTACTTTTTCTTCATTACAGTGCCGTAGTTCCTTTCTTTATTATTAATTCTCTTATGTCGTTGAGCAATATGCCATTGTGGCAGTTTACCTATATGACTTTCTTGGGTGTGGTTCCCCTTTCTTGTATTTATGCATTTGCTGGTCGCCAGTTAAGTACTATCCATTCAGTGAGTGATGTATTTTCTACTGAAGTTATTTTATCCTTGGTCTTGCTGATGGTATTAGCACTTATCCCATTTGCCTTGAAACGTATTAGAGGACCAGTTCAATTATGAAAATTAAGATCTTTACTGTTTTATTGATTATAGCGCTTATTATCGTTGCATGGTTTGCGGGAGTGCGCGATTATTTAAGTTTAGAAAAATTAAAGGAAGATAGCGTTATATTGCAAGCAATGGTGGCAGATCATTATGTTAAATCGGCGTTTCTTTATATTCTTCTTTATATTGCAATAACCATGCTCTTTATGCCATTCGTTTCATTGGTTACTTTGGGTGGGGGTTTTTTATTTGGTACCTTTTGGGGATCAGTCTATACCAATATTGGAGCAACTATAGGATCCACAGTAGCTTTTTTGTTAGTAAGATATTTTTTTGGAACGTACGTACAAGATCGTTATGCAGTTCAATTGACCCGTTTTAACAGACATATGCAAGAAGGGCAAGTGAGCTATTTACTCGCTATTCATTTTATATCAATTATTCCGTTTCCCATAATCAATTTATTGGCTGCATTAACGCGCGTCCCTTTATGGACATTTATTTGGACAACTTCGGTTGGTATTTTCCCAGGATCATTAGTCTATGCATTTGCAGGGCAACAGCTTACTACCATTCATTCAATTCGTGATGTTTTTTCTCTCAATATAATGATAGCATTCGTTTTGCTTACCTTGTTAGCGGTGTTTCCACTGCTCATTAACTGGTTTGCTAAAGCGGTGCGTTAAGCAGCTGGAGCGGCTGCTGATACATTTTTTTGCGCTAAGTAATTGCGCAATGCATCAACATCTATATCACTCTTTAAAGGGCATTGGTACGTTTGTTTTTTTGTCACTACACAACCGCCCATATTCAGAGCTTTTGCTGTTTTGATGTTTTCAATGCGATCATCAAAAAAGATAGAGTCTTGGGGCAGAAGTTTATGCGTATGTAACAAATGATTATATGGCGCCGGATCAGGTTTTAATGAACCAACTTCTCCTGATAATACAATACCGTCAAATTGATCAAAAAAGGCTGGATGCATTTGTTTAAATAATTCAAAAGATTCACGATCCCAGTTAGAAAGAACAAATAATTGATGGCCTTGAGCTTTACATTCTTTAACAAAATCAGCCATTGAAGGGATTAATTTTCTTGTAGTTACATAAATTTCTGGGGTAAACATCATCGTAATCATAGCGCGTATCATTTCACGCTCAGATTGGCTCCGGCAATATTCAGGATGTTCATCTAGAGCGATTAACAATAGTTCGCGTGTTTGTCTATTTGAAGTGGTTCCATCAAGCCATTCACACATTATTCGGGGCAATAATATACCATGTTGATCCCGTGCATCTACTTGGTCAGGTAATCGAGGAGCTACTTTATTCAAGAATCTAAAAAGACATTCATATTGCAGAAATGTACTAACATTGAGCAATTTATGCGGATTGTTAAGAAGGTGGTGGGCTATGGGGGAGAATCCCATGTGCCGAAGTGCCATTAAAGTATCAGTTTTGATCAGCACTTCCCCTAAATCGAAAATAATATTGAGCCCATTCAATAAGGGGCAAATTAGAATAAAATACCCTAAAGAGAGGGTTTTAATGCCGGGTTTAAAACTGCCCATACATAATCCTAGAATAATGAATTCATATTTATAAATAGATCTTTTTAACTATCGTATGGCATATCCCAAAAATTGCAATTGGTTACAATTGGTGCTACCATAGCCAACCATAGAGGTAAATAATTTAAAAGATAATTAAGTCAAATAACTGTATTTGACCTAGAAACTTGACTTTAAAGGTGAAGTATCTATAATCAAAATTCAACATGCATGTACTATTGAAAGGAGAGTTATTTTGCTGCGGGGAACAGTGGCAAGCAGTAATGGATTATAATTTTGATTGAAAATTACGTTGAAAAAGTGAAGTATAAACAACAATAACAAGGGGTCTCAAATGACTGCTAAGAATATGAAATTAGGCGTAGTAATGGCAAGCTTACTCGTTATGGGTAGCGCAGTTGCAGCAGATGGCAAAGAAAATAAAAATCCTGCTCCAACTCCAAAAGCGCCAGTAGTAACTTCTTCTGAAGTTAATGCATTAGCAAAACGTGGTAAACTTGAGCAAGCAAAAGCTAAAGCTGACAAAGCAAAAGCTGAAGCTGATGCAGCAACTAAAGCTCAAATTAAAGAAGGTGCTGCAGGGCTCAGAGCTGATTTAGCAAAGAGAAAAGAAGAACATAATAAAGCTCATGGTGCAAAAGTTAAAGAGGCGCAAGCTAAAGTAGAAGCAGCAAAAACTGAAGCTGAGAAAAAATCTGCACAAGAAGCTGTTGAAAAACTTGCAAAAGCTGGTCAAGAACAAGAAAAAGCTTTTGAAGCAGAAGCGGCTAAAATTGCAACAACAGAACAAGCAGCATTAGAAGGCAAATTTGCAGATGATAGCATCTTGAATTCTCTCAAGCCAAGCAATCTTTACAATTCTTGGAAGAATGCAAGCTGGACAACTGTAGCTAAATACACTGCAGTTGCAGCAGTTGCTACTGGTGTTGTCTACTATGTTTACAGCAACTATTACGCTGTAGATTCAGAAGACGAATCAGCTGACTAACTTACCTGGCGTAGCTTGCCATGCGGGAACGCATGGATAAGTGTAGACTGGTTAGATTCCTGATTATAGCAATAAACAATGAGGGTGGTTTTAAAACCGCCCTCTTGTGTTATATAGATTAATTTTGAACTCCAGGGGGAGGGAGTATTAATTTTGTTGGCCCACTTGCTCCTGAAAATCTTTTTTCAGCTTTTGGTATAGCAATGGCATCTTGTTGTGCTTTCAATTGTGCCTGTCTTTGTAACAATTTAGCCAAAAATTCTTGTCTTTCTTTAAAGCCTTTCATTTCAATCAATAATCGAGCATCTGTTTGCTCAAATTTGGTCACTGCTCCAGAAGCTTGCTCTACTTTTGTTCCCAACTGTGCAACGGTTAATTGCATTTGAGCTGTTGTTCCTTGCAATTGCTTAAGTTCATCTTGTAGTTGACCAATTTGTTCCCCCGTTTTGCTCATCATACCTAAGGCAGTCGATTTCATATGGCTTACTGATGCGGCAGCTTTCATTTCGGTTGCTTGCATTCTTTCATCAACTTGTTGATCTTGCTCAGCTAGCTTCAGAAATAATGCTTTTTGTTCTTCGTCTATCATGGAATGCAATCTCCTTGCTTCCTCGCTTTGCTGCATAGCAAGAGCGTTCAATTGCTTTGCCATTCCTGCAGCAAATAGATCATTCTTTCTCCGCTCCTTATCTAATTCCTTTTTTAGTTCCTGTTCAAATTGCTGCCTCAATTTATGCGCATGCTCTAAGTCTTGTTGCGTCAACTTAGTAAATGCTACCCACTGTTTAGTTATATGTTCTTCATGCGCTAATAGGTCACTTTTAAATGAAGTTTTCAATTGGGCAACTGCATCTTGGTGTTTTCTTTCCTCTTCTTTTAATTTATAACGCCATGGAATTACAATTGCTTCTTTTACTTTGTAGGCAACGTATGCTGAAATACTTAAGGTGGCAATTGGTTTTAAAAATGGTTCTAATACTGATTTGCCCATACCAATGATAGCGGGTATTTCCAGGCCCGTAATAAAACGATGTTGAGTTCGTGCTTTACGTACAACTGCAACGGGATCTAATTGATATACCCAATACAATAGTGAAAGGCCGCCGGCACCTACCAGGCGATCTACAGTAACTGCAGTATTACTACTTTTTGATAATGTCTCTAGTGCTTCAACTTGTGCTTCTGTTAAACCCAATTGTTGGGATTGGCTTAATAAACGTTGTGTTTCAACATCTAATGCCTCAAGGTTTTTCATGATAGCATTCAAAGAATCTCCTTCGTGCAGCTCAGGCTCATCCCCAGAGTGAGATTTTTTATCTCCCTCCATATCAGGGCTACGCCTATTTTGGTTCTGATTTTCTGATGATGAACAGGTTAATCCCTGCCAGACCCGGTCAAAGGTTCTTCCGAGTGAATAAATAATAGTAATGAGTGGCCCAAATACCGGGCCATTGCTTGATAAGATCGCATCAATAGACCAGTTTATTTTCAGATGGCTTGGGTCATGGGTTAAATCGGTATGTTCCATGCCTTGGGTAGTAATTGGGGTTAAGAGCAGAATAAGTAACCATCGGCTTAAAACCATAATAATCCTCCTTTATTTACCGGTTTTGCAATATGGCACATTCAGTTATAATGAAAGGGGGATATAGTTGTATAGATATTTAATATACACAACCTTGACTATGTTCCGGCTGGGGCCGATTAACGAGCGATTAAATAAAGTATTTCTATGTGATAAAATTTGTTTAGGTATACAAGAGCTTTATGAGTTCAATTATATGAATATTTACCAACAAGAATTACTGGATCATTTCCATAATCCACGCCACAAGGGGCAGTTATCCCAGGTCGATTTTGCTTGCGAACTGCATAATCCATCATGTGGGGATAGCATTAGTTGGCAGGGTTGCTTGCATGAAGGATTGATTTCCTCACTGGCTTTTCAAGGCAAAGGGTGTGTAATCAGTCAGGCAGTAGCTTCTATGCTTGCTCAACAATTTCATGGCCAATCAATACAGGCTATACAAGATTGCACTGTTGCAACATTAGTAGCTATGATTGGTATTGATTTAGGGCCAACACGGTTAAAATGTGCTCTATTACCATTGCAGGCTTTGCAAAAGGCAGTTTCGCATCAGTCTTTATAATCGCTGTAAGTGGGTGGCCCTGAAATTAACTAAATCATATTTCCTGGTATACTGCATGCAATAAATAAATTTAATGGTGCAGGATGCTCAATAGAACAAAGCTTATCCGTGAACTTCAACAACTATCTCATAAGCTGTTTGTCTCTTACGCAAGTGAATATACTATCGCTGAAAAAACGTGGGATCGCATAGCTAATGATGTAACATTCATTCATCAAATTAAACAAGCAACAGTGCCATGGCCACTCCCTACTTGGGAAGGTAAGTTGAATGCTACGTATGATATTGAATCCGTTCCAACTTACTGTGCGCGTGCCGTTGATGGTTCGCAAATTTATCCTGATCGGCATCAAGGTACCGGTTGTTTTTTAATTAATATTGGTACGGTTGCAATCACCTATGGATCAGAACATAGCACCGTGCAATTTGATTCTGTGCCGCATG
>Ga0070740_10004975_pt1 | contig 12658 bp, 11 predicted proteins | sample Coa_R2_FD_67286 | JGI IMG/M metagenome (GOLD analysis project Ga0070740, IMG submission 67286) | Surface soil microbial communities from Centralia Pennsylvania, which are recovering from an underground coalmine fire - Coalmine... | ecosystem: Environmental > Terrestrial > Soil > Unclassified ...
CTGCAAGGCGTGATAGGTGTCGCCGGCGATGCCCCAGCCCTGCGCCGGGTCGGCCAGGCCGGAGAGGGTGTACAGGACGGTATCCAGGTCCGGGCAGACGCGCAGGCCGAAGAGGTCCAGGTCGTCGGCCGTATTGACGATCACGCTGAGCGAGTCGGGCGGCAGAGCCCGGTAGAGCCCGTCGGCAAGTCGCGCGCCGCCCACGCCGCCCGCCAGGGCTACGACCTGCTGTACCATGCTCACATCTCCGAATATTGGCCTCTCAGGCACACGTGGTGTATCGGATTGTACCATAGCCCGATCGTCCACCGCTGTAGCGGCACGCGCCGAGTATCTGGGGTAGAATGGCGACGTGAAGACAACATGGTACTATGACAATGATGTGCGGATTCGCAGGCCATATCTCCGTGACGAGTGGTGCGAGCGTGTACTGGCCGACCCAATCAAGGTGGAAAGGGAGCGCAACGGGCGCATCCGTCACTGGGGCATTATAGAAGAAGCGGGCCATCGTGTACTGCGCGTTGTAACATTACCCGATGGTGAAACAGTACATAACGCATTCTTTGATCGCGGTTTCTCGTTCTAAGGTGAGACGCGCCATGAAACTAGCCTACTACCCTGACACAGATACGCTATCTATTACGTTGCGGCCAGATGCACCAAGTGTTGAGTCGGAAGAGATTGCAGAGAGTATTGTTGTCGACTTTGACGCGGATGGGAACGTTGTAGCCCTTGAAATAGACAACGCATCAGAAAAGGCCGACCTCGATGTCACCCAGCTTATCGGCCTGTCGAACGTTCACGTCAGCACCGCAACGGCTCGCCAGCCCGGCGCACCCCCTTTGGAGACGGCGCGCACGGCATAGATCCGCTGGGAAAGCGTCCGACTATCGCGGGACAAGCGGTGGCCGGGGGGTGGAAGTCCCGGCCACCGCGGCAACCGGGCCACCGCCGACCCTGATGGAGGCTCGACGTAGCCCCCGTGTCCTATGGTCTCCGGCTGTAGCCGCGGGCTCCTGGCGCGGCTATCCCCCTTAAGACCAGCATCAGGCCCAGGGATACGGGCTGTGCGACTTGGGATGCAGCGCGCCGTCGCTGAAGCGCGAGAAGCGGAACGGCTTGAGCGCCTCGGCGCTGCCGCCGGTCAAGAGACTGGCGACCTCCTTGCCGACGCCCAGCATCTTGAAGCCGTGGTTCGAGTCGGCCACCACGTAGACGTTGGGCAGCATCAAGTCGAAGACCGGGAAGTTGTCGGGCGTGAAGGCGCCGATGCCGCCGTTGGGGCGCTGCTTGTAGGAGCGGCTCTTGCCCTTGAAGCGGTCCAGCGTCCAGGCCAGGCCGGCCGTGAAGTAGTCGGCGAAGGACTCGTCCACCACGTGCTCGGGGTTATCGTGGCCGTACGGTTCCAGGTTGACCTTGGGGCCCAGCGAGATCGGCACGGCGCCGCCCTGCACCCCGCCCTTGTCGCGCTTGAAGTAGATGCCCCACGGCTTGTCGGTGATGACCTGGCCGGTCATGTCCGAGACCAGCGGGATAGTGTGGTCGACGTGGATCACCGGGGGTTCGCCGCCGCTGGCGGTGGCGTAGCTCACGTCGGTGTGGACCTCGCCCTCCTGCAGCTTCATGTAGTTGAACATGGGCCGCCGCTGCACGCCCTGCGCCGAGTGCACGTCGATCTCCATCGGCAGCCCCAGCATCTCCCAGAAGTGGCCGGCCCAGGGGCCCGGCGCCACGATGACCATCTCCGCCTCGACGGTGCCCTGGTTGGTCTCCACGGCGTGGACCGAGCCGCCGCGGATGTCGAAGCCGGTGACCTCCACGCCCTCCAGGATGGAGACGCCCTCGCTGCGCGCGAGCTGGGCCAGGCCGGCCACGGTGATATCGCGCTCGGCGTAGCCGCCCTGCTTCTCGTGCAGCACCGCCTCGATGCCCTCCGTGTGGAAGTCCGGCAGGATCTCCACCATGTGCTTGTGGCAGTCCTTCTCGCCCAGGATGATCTCCGACTTGTAGCCGATCTCGGCATGGCGCTTGGCGATGGTCACCAGGTCACCGGCCTGCGGCTCGGGCACCGCCGCGATGTAGCCGACCGGATGGTAGCCGAGCACGTCGGGGTGCTCCTCCCAGACGCCGACCGAGATACGCATGATCTCGTTCATGGCCGGCTGATAGTAGAAGTTGCGCACCACGCCGCAGGCGATGCCCGAGGCGCCCGCGCCGACCCGCTTCTTCTCCAGCAGCACGATATCGGCGCCGCTGCCCTGGCCCTTCTCGCGCAACGCACGGCCCAGGTGATAAGCGGTGCTCAGGCCGTGCACCCCCGCTCCAATCACCACGTACTTGGACTTCGCCGGTACCGCCATCTTTGCCTCCCTCAGTTTATTGCCATATATACGAAACTATCGTACAATGGTCCATAACATTAGAAATGGTAACGCTCACGGGCGAGGATGTCAATGGGCAGGACGAACAAGCCGGCGCAGCGCACGCTGCTCTCGGTGGACAAGGCGCTGGCGCTGTTGTGGAGTTTTGAGGGGACCCAGGTCGAGCTTGGAGTGGTGGAGCTGAGCAAGAGGACGGGCATCAACACCAGCACGGTCTCGCGTTTGTTGGGCTCGCTGGTGGCGGGACGCCTGGTGGAATACAACGAGGACACGGGCCGCTACCGCCTGGGCCTGGGGCTGGTGCGGCTGGCCTCGGTGGTGACGGGTCGGCTGGACCTGCGGGTGACGGCACGCCCCCACCTGGAGACGCTGGTCGAATCGACGCACGAGACGGCCAGCCTGAGCATCTTCGGCGGCGAGCAGGCCGTGACTGTCGACTTCGTGCCCAGCCCGCGTTCGGTGGCCAGCGTGGTGCAACTGGGACGCCCCAGCCTGGTCCATTGCACCTCGGTCGGCAAACTGCTGCTGGCCTTCCAGCCGGAGGCGGTGCGCGAGCGTGCGCTGGCCGGGCCGTTTACCCGCTTCACGGCGCGCACCATCGTCTCTCCGGCGGCGCTGCGCGCGGAGCTGGCGCGCATCCGCGAGCAGGGCTTCGCGACGGCGGAAGAGGAGCGCGAGCCAGAGCTAAACGCGGTGGCTGCGCCCGTCTACGGGGCGCAGGGTCAGGTCGTGGCGGCGCTGGGCCTGCAAGGGCCGGCGCACCGCTTCGATCGCGCCGCCATGCTGCGCGCGCTGCCACTGGTGCGCAAGGAGGCGCTGGCCCTCTCTCGCGCCCTGGGCGCGCCGCTCGGCGGCGAGCTGACCGCCTGACGGCGCCGCATCGTGCCGTTGTAGAGCAGCCGTCAAGCAGCGTAGAGGTCGTCGAGGGTCAGCGCGATCACGTCGGGCCGCTGGGCCACGAGGTGCAACATGGCAGGGTCGAACCCGCCCGCCGAGAAAAACAGATGCCCGGCAGAGCGAGCCTCTTGCGCATCTATGGCCCATTTCTGTCCCGAATTGCCCAGGTCTTCCAGATCGCGCGTCAGAGCCGAGATCAAGCTAGGACCCAGCGGCTTCGACGACCACTTGATCTCGCCGGTGACGATGCGCCTGTCATCCAGACGAGCGACAATATCGACCTCGATGGAGCGACGGTTACGGTCGTGTCCCTCCCAGCGCGCCCACTCGCTGGCGCCCGGCAAGCCCCAACGCTGATGATGGCGCACGAATGCCTCGTAGCAGATGCGCTCGAAGACCTTGCCCATATAGGCGTCCAGGTGAGGGACAACGCGATGCTCCCAGACTTCCTTGATAGCCCCTGTCGCCAATCGGCTGCGATTGGCATGCACGAAGCGAAACCAGAACGCCACGCCGTTATCGGCAATGCGATAGTGATAGGGTACAGTACGTGCCGCATCGAAATTGCGCTCACGCCATACATATCCCAATTCTTCCAGCGTGGCCAGCACTGTGCGGACAACATCGGCGTCGATGCCCGTATGGGTCACAATGCCGTCAGGCGATGTAACTCTTCTACATCGACATCCCGGTCGATGAAGTCTTGTCCGCCCGCCATCGCACTGCCTCAGCACATTCACATAACACCCTACTTATACAACATACACCGATAGGGGCATGATCCTATAGGTGTATACTCGGGAAGATGCCTCGGATGATCTCAGCCCATGGCAGCAGGCGAATACGGCCTGTACCTACGAACTGTTGCTAATGTCCAGAGACTGGATCAGCCGCTACAGCGGCCCGCTCGATGCGCATCAGATACAGGCGCGGCCCGTCCGGGGATAGCTGCACCGTCGTCAGGTGGCGGAATCCCGCCTTCTCGTAGCAGCGTATGGCCACTGTGTTATCGACCTCTGGGTCGATCAAGCAACTCGTCGCGCCATAGGTGCCGAAGACGATCTCGCGCAGGAACCGGCGCAGGATGTGGCTACCGAGGCCCTGATGGACGTAGTCGGGGTCGCCGATGAGCAGGTCAACCCCGGCCATGCCGTCGACTATGTCGATGTGTCCCCGGTAGGTGGGATAGGCGGCGATGCGATAGGTCTGGATCTGGCCGATCGGCCTGCCGTCGTAGGTGATGATGAAGCCGTGGACGGGCTCTTCTCCCCGGATCGATGGGGCATATTGGGCCACGACCTCGTCGTAGGATAGGTCCGCCTCGTCGCGATACCACGTCGCGACATGGCTCTGCGCGAACCACCGATGGAGGAGTTGGAGATCATCGATCGCCAGAGGGCGGAAACCGATCAGCGCAGGGTCGAGAACCATCGATACCGTCCCTTTCGCCCGTGCGTCTACCCTCTCGCATCCAGTGTACGCCAGATGCTGGGGCGTTGCCTCTCTCGGGGCGACGAAATATCCCGGATTCAGAAGGATGCCCCAACATTCCCCGAGTTAACGCCGCCGGCCGCGTCTGCGGACGATGCGAGCCGGCCGCTGTGATGGAGCCAGCGCATGAAGCGCAGACGCTCCATCTCGCGGGGACTGAAGAGATCGTGATCCTGCTGGTAGCGCATGCGCATCGTCTGCAGCCTCTGCCACTCGTCCGGAGCAAAGGGGGATGCAATATCCGGTGATGCCGCCTGAGTAGTCATGGTTCCTGCCGTCCTTTCCGCGGTGCTGGGTCTATCTCTTTGAGTCCCATTGTGCGCCTGCGGGCTCACGTCAACCATCGACACGGCTCATACACTGCTCGTACAGTGGCAGTTGAGGGGACGGGAGCAGATGCGTCTGGCGGCGCGAGTGAGCCTGGAACGGGGAATGCAAGAGGGGCGCGATCGAGGCTTATTTCGGCAGCGCGATGGCCGCCGGGCGGCGCCAGTCCTCCGCGAAGGTTTGCTCAAGTTTGGCCACGGCCCGGCGGTCGCTCAGCAGCACGCCCAGCTCGCGGTTGCGGTCCAGCGAGGCGCTGGAGAGGTTCTGCGAGCCCACGAAGGCGCGCTCGCCGTCCACCACGATGGCCTTGGCGTGGATGTAGAGCTGCGACTGGGCCAGGCGATGCACCGCGACCCCGGCGGCGGCCACCGCGGCGACCGAGGGGCCGTCCGGGTCGGGTCCGCTTGGCGCCGGCAGCAGCAGGCGCACCCGCACGTGGCGGCGGGCCGCGGCGGCGAGCGCTTGCACCATGCCGCCGTCCTGCAGCTCCTCCGCGTAGAGGTCGAGCGCGCGGCGCGCGGAGGCGATCAGCGCCGCCAGCGTGGCGCGCGCGTTGGTCGGGCTGGTCACCAGGTTGGGGTCGGCGGGCGTGTAGGGGCGCCCGGCCCAGTCGGCGGCGAACAGCGCGCTCAAGGCGTCCGCCTCGCGCCGGTCGCGGTCGATCACGTCGAACTCGCGGTTGGCGCGGAAGGCGGCGCGGGTGAAGTTGGTGGTCATGATGTAGGCCGTCGTGCTGTCGATGAGCATGCTCTTCTCGTGGGTGAGCGCGTAGCGGGCGCTGGACCAGCGCACCGGGATGTCCGCGGCCAGCAGGTTGTTGTAGGCATAGAGGTTGGTGCTGCTGCTTGAACCGTAGGGGTGTGGCTCCAGGATCACCCGGACATCCACGCCCACGGCATGGGCGAATTCCAGCGCCCGGATCACGCTATGGTCGGTCAGGATGTACATGGTCAGCCGGATGGAGCTATTGGCCCTGCGAATGGCGCGGGTGATCGCGCCCAGGCCGTCGTCCGGCTCCACCAGCAACTCGACGTGCTGCACGCCGGAGGACAGGGATGTGTGGCTTGCCGCCTCGGCCGGCGGCACGGAGGCGAGGCAGGCCAGGGCGAGGGTGAGCGACAGCAGCCGCTCAGGTATAGTGCGCACCATGCCTCAAGTGTAATGGCTCAGGCGCCCGGTGTTGCCAGACCGTGCGGTATAAATGTGATGTGATACGCGATGATGAACTGCGGCAGGGCCTAGCGCACGTCTTGCTGGGCGAGGCCGGCCGCGGGATAGAAGTGCCGCAAGGATTGCGGGCGGCGCTGGCCCTGGGCGAGCCGAAAGCCCTCAAAGAGCCTTTGCAAGAGGTGGGACGCGAGGCAGCGCGCGCGAATCGCCCGCTGGCCACGCTGCTGGATGTGTGGGAGATCCTGGTCGCGGAGTCCGGCGCCGGGTTGCGCGTGGCGGCGCGGGGAGGGGCCTGGCTGGCGCGCGGCTACACCGAGGTGAAAGCCCGGCCCGATGGGGAGTCTTTGCAGCAGGCCGCCTATTCGCTGGCCTCGCGCAAGGCGGAGCTATCGGCCCTGCATCGCGTCAACGCCGCGGCCAACTCCAGCCTCGACGAACAGGAGATCCTGGCCACCGTGGTGCAGGTCGTGGTGGAGGTCACGGGCGCGGCCGTCTGCTCCATCTACCTCTTGCAGGCGCCAAACCAACTGGTACTGGCCGCGACCAAGGGGCTGAACCCCGCGGCCATCGGCCACGCGCACCTGGCCCTGGGCGAGGGCGTCACCGGCTGGGCCGCGCGCGAGCGGCGCACGCTGGCCGTGAACGACATCTGGCGCGACCCGCGCGCCAAGTACCTGCCCGAGACCTCCGAGGAGCCGTTCCACGCCATCGTCTCGGTGCCGATCGTCAACCGCTCGCTCGACCGCCTGCTGGGCGTCCTCAACGTGCAGAGCGAGGAGCCGCGCGAATTCGAGAGCGACGAGATCACCTTCCTGGAGATGGTCTGCGGTGAGCTGGCGCTGGCCATCGAGAACGCGCGCTCCTATGCTTTGACCGATCGCCAGCTGCACCGCAAGGTGGATGAGTTGACGGCCCTGCGCCACGTCATCGCCATGGTAGCCTCGTCGCTGGAGACCCAGCGGGTGCTCGACAGCATCGCCGAGGGCGCCGTGGCCCTGGCCGAAGCCGATGCCTCGGCCATCGTGGTGGTCGAGACGACCAGCGGCGAGGCGCGGGTCGCGGCCTGCCACGGCATCGCCGAGGGCCATGGCCGCACCGGGCCGGTCGACGAGGGTCCGGTCGGGCGCGCCCTGGCCACCGCGCAGCCGGTGGTGGTGCTGGACATCGCGGCGCGACGTCTGGGACCGGGCGGCGACGACGTGGCGCTGCACCAGGACTTCCATTCCATGTTCCTGGTCCCCTTCCAGGGCCGGCACCTCACGCGCGGCGCGCTGTGCCTGTATTCCCGGGCCTACCGCAACTGGACGCGCGAGGAGGTCGATCTGGTGGCCGCCTTCGCCAACGAGGCGGCCATGGCCCTGGAGAACGCCTCGCTCTATGAGGAGGCCCAGCGCGGCCTCGCCACCAAGTCGGTATTGCTCGCCGAGCTACATCACCGCGTCAAGAACAACCTGCAGACCGTCGCCTCACTGCTCTCGCTGGGCCTGCGCCATGCCACCGTGCCCGAGGCGCGGCAGGTGCTGGAAGAGAGCCGCATGCGCATCCAGAGCATCGCCGCGGTCCACGACCTGCTCTCGCAGAACGACGTGGGCCTGACCACGGTGGCGGAGGTGGCGCGCAAAGTGGCGGAGATAGCGGAGCTGCAGGGTTCTGCACCGCAGCGCAAGGTGCGCTTCAGCGTCAGCGGCGAGCGCATCTCCCTGGCCACACAGCAGGCCACCACGCTGGCCATCGCCCTGAACGAGCTGCTGACCAATACCCTGCGCCACGGCTTTCACGGCCGTACCGAGGGGCAGGTAGAGATCTCCCACCGCGCCGATGGCCGCTTTGTCGAGTTGACGGTGGCCGATAATGGCGTGGGCCTGCCGCCCGACTTCGATCAGGAGCGCGACAAGGGCCTTGGCCTCTCGATCGTCGATGCCCTGACCCGGCAGGACTTGCGCGGCGAGTTGCAGTTACGGCCCCGTGAAGGTGGCGGAACCGTCGCCGTCCTGCGCTTTCCGATTGGCCCGGCCGAATAGCGGTACTAACAGGCTATAGAAATCCCGCGCCCGATGCCTGATGCTGAATCCTGTCCGCGCGTGCCGGCTCATCAGCCCACTCACTAACAAGCCGGCAGATCAGCGGTGAGACCTGAATCTGCAAGGATTCATCTGCGTCGGGGTCGCGGCAAGGCAGGCTGCACAGAGCCGGTCGAGCCAAGCCGCCTCGTGGAGAGCGCCCCGTCCGGCACGAGTTTGGGGGAAGGCCGTGTATATACGTCGGTTTGGATACAAGATCTTACCGGGCCAGGAAGAGCGTGCGCTCGTGCTCTGTCATCACTACGTGCAGGCGCTGCGCGAACGGGACATTCAGGCTCAGATCGTCGTGAGCACCTCCCGCGATGCCACGCTACACATCGTGGAAGAGTACAGTAGCCCGGAGACCATGCGCGAGGTGCGGAGACGGCTAGAGGCCGACGAGAGCTTCCGCCGGACCATCACCGCCTGGGCGACGGAATTCTATCCCCTGGTGCAGGCCGCCTATCCGGCCAGGCATTCCGGCGATCAAGCCGCGGCCTGAGCCGATTCTCGGTTATCGACAAGCCGCCGGCGGACTGTGAGGAACCCGCTGCAGGGACGCGAGAAGCGTTAGCTAACAGCGCCGCGCCAGGAACGGCGGCGGTAGAGCAGGCCCTGTATCAATCGGCCCGCGGCAACGAGCCTCTGGAGACGCCGTGGTCTCGTCGCCGTGGGCCGCTGCCCCGAGCCCCGCTCCTGCTCATCGATAATCTGGTTGCAGAGGGCAACGCACTCATTGCAGATGAAGACGCCGTCCGGCCCGGCGATCACCCGTCGCACCCGTTCCTGCCGCTTCCCGCAGAATGAACAGCGAATATCCGAACGCCGCGCCATAAGCTTTCCTCCTTCGCCAACTAGCCGCCTCATTCATTGTAAGTCAGGGCACCCCTTAAAGCTCAGCGGCCCCGCATGGCACATATAAGTGTGATGCATCGCAAACCGGCGGCCGAGGTGGGAGAAGAGCAGGCGGTGGACCTGTGCAGCCTGGTGGAGCGTGCCCGCTCGGGCGACGGCGCGGCGTTTACCGCCCTGGTCCGGCGCTACCAGGAGATGGCGTTGGGCTACGCGCTGACGCTATTGCACGATTTCCATCTCGCGCAGGACGTGACGCAGGAGGCGCTCGTCGTCGCCTATCACGGGCTGCGGTCGCTGGACGACGACGCCCGCTTTCCGGCGTGGCTGCGCGGGATCGTGCGCCATCTGTGCGGGCGCGTCCTGCGCAAGCGGACGCTCGACCTGTTGCCCCTGGAATATGCCTACGAGGTCGCGACCGGCATGCCGGGTCCGGAGCAGCATCTGGAGATCAAGGAAGGCTTCCATCGCGTGCTGGCGGCGATCCGCGCCCTGCCCGAGTCGCAGCGGGACGTGGCCATGCTCTTCTACATCAAAGACTATTCGCAGCGCGAGATCGGCGCGTTCCTGGAGTTGCCGGTGACGACGGTCAATAACCGGCTGCACGCGGCGCGCAAGACCCTGAGAGAGAGGTTAGCCATGGTGAGCAAGCGAGTGGGACGCGTGGTCGGGATTCACGGCCCCGTCATCGACGCGCAGTTCGCGCCCGAGGAGGTGCCCCTGATCCTCAGCGCAGTAGCCCTGCCGGCGGGGGCGGGCGGGTCGGGCAGGACATTGCAGGTGGTGCAGCGCGTGGGCCACGGCCTGGTCCGCTGCCTGGCGCGAGGCGAGCTCGAAGGTATAGCTATAGCGCCCGGCGCCGAGGTCGTCGCGACCGGTGACCCCATGTTCGCGCTCCTGGACGCGCAGACGCTGACTCAGGTCATCCCTATCCTGAGCGCCCCCAACGGTGATTCCAGAAACACAGCCAAGCCCCAGATGCTTGAGACGGGAATCAAGGTGATCGACCTCCTCTGCCCCTTTGCCAGGGGAGGGACAGCGGGTTTCTTCGGCCCAGCCGGCTGTGGTTGCTCGGTGGTAAGCGCCGAAGTGCTACGCAACACCGCGCGCGACGAGCGCGGCGTGTCCATTATCGCTTTCCCGAACGGCGACTTCGACTCCAGGTGGTGGTATGACACGCCGGGCGACGTGCCGCAGCCAAGCGGGGCCGGCCAGATGATCTGTCTGCCCATCAAAGATCCGATCGACGTGCTGTCGCTCGAGGTGCTGGCGGCAACGGAGTTGCTTGACGCGCGGATCTGCCTGTCGTTCCACCTGGCCAAGAGAGGCATCTGGCCCGCCGTCGATCCGCTGCTTTCAGTCTCGCGCCTGATGGATCCGGCGATCATCGGCCGGGAGCATTACGATGTCGCGATGGGCGTCCGGCAACTGTTGCGCCGGCAGCGGGATCTGCTGGAGGGCGCACCCGATGGCCGGACGCGGCACCTTGACGCCGACGATCTGACCCTGCTGGCGCGCGCGAGCAAGGTCCAGCGCTTCTTCTCGCAGCCGTTTGCCGTCGCTGAACCGTTCACCGGACGCCCCGGCCGGGTGGTCCCGCTCGCGGAGACCATCCGCGCCTGCAAGGCACTGCTGGCCGGCGCCTACGATCATCTCCCGGAGGATGCCTTCACGTGGCGTGGCACCATCGACGAGGTCGTGGCGTGAAGGAATTCTACTGGCCAAATAACGCCTGAATGTCCCGACTGCCTCGTACGACATGGAGAATCAGCACGTCTTCGCCCTCGATGCGATAGAGGATGACAGACGCGCCCACGGGAAAGCTCCGCAGGCCGGGGCGCAAGTCTCTGTCACGAGACCGGCCCATGTGAGGGTGGCGGGCCAGCATGACAAATCGGTCGGTAATGAATCAATAAGCCGGTCGGCGATCTCGGTGCTGTCGCTCTCTGTAGCGACGTAGTACCAGATCTCGTCAAGCTCGGCTTCGGCTTCCCGTGCGAGGCGGTGTGCCATTAGAGTGAGGCGGTTTGCCCGGCGGCAAGGCGAGCGCGGCCACGCTGTTTAACTTCACTCGCCAGCTCACGCATGGATTGCTCAGTAATGATGCGGCCTTCGCCACGGGCAAGAGCGGGTGATAAATGCCACAGATGTGCAATGCCACAGATGTGCAATAACAGGGCGAGGATGAGTGGGATGATGAATTGCTTCACGTCAGCCCCTCATTGGGACGCGCTGTTGTCCAGGAGCCAGCGGTCCAGGAAGGCCCCCACCGCGGTGTAGCCGGCGATGCGGTTGGGCAGCTTGACCAGGCCGTGCCCCTCGTCGTCGAAGCGCAGGTATTCCACCGGCCGGCCCCGGGCGCGCAGCGTGCCCACGATCTGCTCGGCCTCATCTACCGGCACGCGCGGATCGTTGGCGCCGTGGATCACCAGCAGGGGCGCGGTGATCTTCTCCACGTAGTGGATGGGGGAGATCTGCTCCAGGAACTCCCGGTCGCGTTCCAGCGAGCCGTACTCGGCCTCGCGCAGGGCGCGGCGCCACGGCCCGGTATTCTCCAGGAAGGTGACGAAGTTGGCGATGCCGACGATATCGACCGCGGCGGCCCACAGGTCGGGGTAGCTGGTGATCGCCGCCAGCACCATGAAGCCGCCATATGAGCCGCCGATCACGGCGATGCGCCGGGGATCGGCGCCGTTCTGGCGCAGCCACTCCACGGCATAGGCCAGGTCGCGCACCGAGTCCATGCGCAGGCGCACGTCGTCCAGGTGCATGTACGTCTTGCCGTAACCCGTGCTACCGCGCACGTTGGGCGAGAGCACGGCGTAGCCGCGGCCGGCCAGATACTGGATGGCGGCGGACCAGATGGGCCGGCGTTGCGACTCGGGCCCGCCGTGGACCTCGATCACCACCGGCAGGCCGCCGGGCGGTTGCTCGCCACGCGGCTTGAAGAAGAGGGCCGGTATCTGGCGCCCGTCGAAGCTGGGGTAGCGAATCACCTCGGGATCGACGAGGTCATCGCGCGGAATGCCGCCCCTGGCGCTGCGCGTGACCGGCCAGGCGCGCCCCTCGCCCAGGTCGAGCACCCAGATATCGGCGGTGTCGCGCGGCCCATTGAGGGTCAGGGCGAGCCGGTTGCCGTCGGGCGACCAGGCGAGCTGCGCGTAGGTGGCGGGCGGCAGCGCCGGTACGGGTAGCGGCGTGCCCGTCGTCAGGTCCCTGATGCGCAGCTCGGAGTAGCCGTCGACGTTGATCGTGTAGGCCAGCTTGGTGCCGTCGCGCGAGAGGGCCAGTTCTTCCACGTCCCACTGCGGCGCATCGACGACGCGCAGCTCAAGCGTCTGGAGGTCGAGATACATCAGGGCCGCGAAGTCGCGCTGCAGATCGGAGATCAGATAGAGCCCGCGGCCGTCGGGCGTGGCCGCCGGAAACTGGTACAGCGCTTCGGACGGGTCCGGCGTGAGCAGGCGCGGCTCCGCCGAG
>Ga0070740_10004978_pt1 | contig 12655 bp, 10 predicted proteins | sample Coa_R2_FD_67286 | JGI IMG/M metagenome (GOLD analysis project Ga0070740, IMG submission 67286) | Surface soil microbial communities from Centralia Pennsylvania, which are recovering from an underground coalmine fire - Coalmine... | ecosystem: Environmental > Terrestrial > Soil > Unclassified ...
CGCGCGGTACCGTGAGGCGCGGATGATCTGGACCTGGCTCCACCGGCATCCGCGCCTCGTCGACCTCGGCCTCGCCGCCGCGACGTTCGCGGTCGGTGCGGCGGCGGCGACGCGCCATGCGCATCCGGTGGCGGGGATCGTCCTCGGCGCGCTCGCCTCGCTCGTCCTGCTGTGGCGGAGGCGGCGTCCGGCCGAGGTCGTCGCCGCGGTCGCGGCGGCCACGATCGCGACGATCGCCTCGGGTGCCTGGCCGGTCCCGTTCCAGCTCGCGATCGCGGTGTTCAGCCTCGGCGCCGCCCAGGCCGCGTACGCGCGGCGGGTGGCGGCGGCGGCGGTCGCGGCGACGGTCGCGACGCTGCTCGTCGCCGGGCAGGAGCTCGGCACGACCGCCTTCCACGCGCTCTTCCTCGCCGCCGCCTGGTTTCTCGGCGACAGCGTCGGCTCGCGGCGCGCCTACGTGCGCGAGATCGAGGAGAAGGCCGCGCGGCTCGAGCGCGAGCGGGAGAGCGAGGCGCGGCGGGCGGTCGCGGAGGAGCAGGCGCGGATCGCGCGGGAGCTGCACGACATCGTCGCCCACGCGCTGAGCGTGATCGTCGTCCAGGCGGGCGCCGCCGACGACGTCTTCGAGCGGGCGCCGGGCCGCGCGCGGGCGGCGATCCGCGCGATCGACGCGGCGGCGCGCAACGCGCTCGCCGACCTGCGGCGCGTGCTCGGGACGCTCCAGGAGGAGGTCGAGTACCGGCCGCAGCCGGGTCTCGCCGCGCTCGACGGCCTGATCGAGCAGGTGCGGGCGACCGGCCTCGACGTCTCGCTCGTCATGGAGGGCGCGTCGCGGCCGCTGCCGGCGGCGGTCGACCTGTCCGCGTACCGGATCGTGCAGGAGGCGCTCACCAACACGCTCAAGCACGCGCAGGCGACCCGTGCGAGCGTGCGCGTGCGGTACGGGGACGAGCTCGAGCTCGAGATCGACGACGACGGCCGGGGGGCGGTGAACGGCGCCGGCGGCGGGAACGGGCTGATCGGGATGCGGGAGCGGGCCGCCTTGCTCGGCGGCACGCTCGAGGCGCGCGGCGCCGCGGGCGGCGGCTTCCGGGTCGTGGCGCGGATCCCCGTGTGAGCCGTGTGAGCGTCCGCGTCCTGATCGCCGACGACCAGGCGCTCGTCCGCAGCGGCTTCCGGCTGATCATCGACGCCCGTCCCGACCTCGACGTGGTCGGGGAGGCGGAGAACGGGGCCGAGGCGGTTCGGCTCGCCGCGGAGCTCGACCCGGACGTCGTGCTGATGGACATCCGGATGCCCGTGGTCGACGGGATCGAGGCGACGCGGCGGATCGTCGCCGCCGGGGCGCACGCGCGGATCCTCGTGCTCACCACCTTCGACCTCGACGAGTACGTCTACGCGGCGATCCGGGCCGGCGCCAGCGGCTTCCTGCTGAAGGACGTCCGCCCGGAGGCGCTCGTGGAGGCGATCCGCCTGGTCGCGGACGGGAACGCCCTCCTCGGCCCGAGCGTCACCCGCCGCCTGCTCGACCACTTCGCCGACGGCAGCCCGTCGCCGGTGTCCGGGATCGACGCGCTCACCGACCGGGAGCGGGAGATCCTCCAGCTCGTCGCCGAGGGGCTCTCGAACGCCGAGATCGCCGCGAGGCTCGTCGTCAGCGAGGCGACGGTGAAGACGCACGTCTCGAGCGTGTTGCGCAAGCTCGGGGTGCGCGACCGCGTGCAGGCCGTGATCGCCGCCTACGAGAGCGGGCTCGTCCGCCGGCGCCGAGCCCCGGAGGGCGCGAGCCGCCGGGGCTGAGCCCCGCCGCCTCGGTCTTCGCCGGGCTTGCTCGGTCGCGTCGCCGGGCTTGGCGCCGTCCGCTCACAGGTCTAAAAACACCGGTGGGAGAGGCGACGGTGGAGACGAACGCGACCGACGGCCCTGCGGCGGAGACGCCGGCGTGGGGAGACTGGCTCCGCCGGGCGCTCGGACTCCCGGATGGAGAGACGCCCTTCCCGTGGCAGGAGGACCTGCTCCTCGGTCTGCTGAAGGGGAAGGCTCTGCGAGCTGTCGATATCCCGACGGGACTCGGCAAGACATCCGTCATGGCCATCTGGCTCGTGGCGCGGGCATGTGGCGCTGACGTGCCACGGCGCCTCGTCTATGTCGTTGATCGCAGGGCTGTCGTCGACCAGGCCACGGACGTCGCGGTTGGTCTCCGGGAATTCGTCGAGAACGATCCGGCCGTGAAGCAAGCTCTCGGCCTGGCGCCGGATCGCGCTCTTCCGATCTCCACGCTTCGCGGCAGGTTCGTGGACAACCGTGAGTGGCTCGCGGACCCGTCCTCTCCCGCGATCGTCGTCGGGACGGTCGACATGATCGGCTCCCGCCTCCTGTTCGAGGGGTATCGGGTGTCTCGGAAGATGCGCCCCTACCACGCCGGCCTGCTCGGGGCCGACACTCTCGTCGTCCTCGACGAGGCCCACCTCGTACCGCCGTTCGAGCACCTTGTGCAAGACATTGCGACCAGCCCTGTTTTTCGTCCAGACGACGGCCGCTTCGACCAACTGGTCCCTCGGCTTCGATTGCTGACGCTCTCAGCTACAGGGCGCGCGCAGACCAACGTCCTCAGACTCACTCCGGAGGACATCGAACATCCAATCGTCGCGAAGCGGCTGAGCGCCACGAAGTCTCTTCGGATCGAGCTCCTCGACGAGAAGACGAAGCTCGCGGAGACGCTGGCGAATTGCGCGTGGCGACTCGCGGGCGAGGGTAAGAAGCCCGTCCGCGTCCTCGTCTACTCCGACAGCCGGGACGTCGCACAGAAAGCCAAGGCCGCTGTCGAAAAGTTCGCGGAGGACCGCAAGAAGACCGGCGCACCCTCCGCCGAGCTCGCCACCGAACTCTTCGTCGGCGCGCGCAGGGTCTTCGAGCGCGAGGCGGCGAAGCAGCGGTTGGCCGAGCTTGGGTTCGTCGCCGGCAGCAACGTCCCATCGACCTGCCCAGCCTTCCTGTTTGCGACCTCCGCGGGCGAGGTCGGCGTCGACCTCGATGCCGACCACATGGTCTGCGACCTCGTCGCCTGGGAGCGGATGGTTCAGCGCCTCGGCCGTGTCAACCGGCGCGGGGACGGCAACGCCCAGGTGATCGTCCTCGTGGAGCCAGAGCCCGAGAGCGCCGACAAGCTGCTCACGAAGAACCCAGGTGAACTCTCGGACAAGGAGCAGGCGACAGCTGACCGTATCCTCCGCGCGAGGTCCGTGACAGCTCTCATTAAGCAGCTGCCGCGGACGGACGGTGGCTGGGACGTAAGCCCGGGTGCGCTTGATCGTCTGAGGCAAGCCGCGGAAGCGGACCCGGAGCTCGAGCGCCTGGTAGGGGACGCCATCACGGCCGAGCCCCTTCGGCCCGCGCTCACGCGACCGCTCGTGGAGGCGTGGTCGATGACCTCGCTCGAGAAGCACACCGGACGCCCGGAGATCGGTCCTTGGCTTCGCGGATGGATCAAGGACGACCCGCCCCAGACGGCCGTCGTGTGGCGGACGCACCTTCCGGTGCGCCCGGGCGGCCCGGCGCCGAGCAAGGAGGAGATCGAGGCCTTCTTCGAGGCGGCGCCTCCGCACACGAGCGAGCTTCTCGAGACGGAGGCCGACCGAGTCGTGCGGTGGGTCGCCGCTCGCGCCAAGAGCGTTCTCCAGCAGCAAGGAGAGGCGCACCGGCCGACGGACACGGGCGAGCCGGGCTTAAGTGAGCAAGACGTGGTGGCCTTCGTTCTCGATCCCGCTGGAGGTCTGCGGCAGTCTCTGGCGCTTGCAAAGCTCGAACACCCCGAGGACAAGAAGCAATTCGAGCGGTTGATCGCAGGCGCCACCATGGTCGTCGACGCCCGCTTGGCGGGCTTGAAGGATGGACTCCTCGACAAGAAAGAAGCCAGCTCCCCGAGGACGGCCGACGACGACGGCCTCTGGGTGCGCGAAGGGGCGGTCGGGTTCCGTGTGCGAGCCGTCGAGGCCGGCGCGGCGATCACGAAGGACACGAACTGGCGCGAGCGCCTGCGGTTCGCGTCGGAGACGTCCGAGGACGGCGACGCGACGCGCTGGTTTGTCGTGGAGAAGTGGCGGCAGGATGCGGCGACCGAGGATGATCGCTCGGCGGCGACCCCGCAGCTCCTCGAGGAGCACCAGTCAGCCGCCGAGGGGCATGCTCGCCGGCTGGCAAAGGCGCTCGGTCTCGACGACGGACACACCGACGTCCTTGCCCTCGCCGCACGTCTTCACGACGAGGGCAAGCGCGCTGCGAGATGGCAACGCGCATTCAATGCTCCGGTAGAAGGCGTCTACGCAAAGACGGAGGGCCCCATCAACTACCGTTTGCTTGACGGCTACCGGCACGAGCTGGGCTCGCTTCTCCGCACTGAGGACGACGAGCGTATCCGGAGGCTCTCCGAGGAGGATCGCGACCTCGTCCTGCACCTCATCGTCGCGCACCATGGCTTCGCGCGGCCCGTGATCGGCACCGGCGGCTGCGAAGACCTGCCACCCTCGGCTCTAGAGGAGAAGGCCGCAGAGGTCGCGCTTCGCTTTGCCCGACTGCAAGCCCGCTGGGGCCCGTGGGGCCTGGCTTGGTGGGAGACGCTCTTGCGCGCGGCCGACCAGCACGCATCTCGCGACGCCGCGGGTGGAGGCGCATGATGGCGCGGGCGTCGATTCCCGTCGACCTCTTCAACCCCGGGCAGGTCTTCGCCTGTCTTGGCCTCCTCGAGGCAGCGGGAGTTCTGCTCGGGCATGCCAGTGGTGGCTTTGAATGGTCGCACTCGGGTGATTGCTTCCACATCGAAACATGCGGAGATCGGGATCCCGTCGCGGTGGTTATCGACTTCGTGAAGGCGGCAGAAGTGAGATGGCTGAGCCCGCGCCACGATCTCAAAGAACGCGATGGTGGCGAGACGGAGCACCGCGAAGGACTCGCTGCTTCCAGGGATCCAAAAGCCGCCGATTTGCCGGGAGTGATGCGCGGACTGCACGACGATACGACATTCGAGATCCCATTCGGTTTCTGGGCAGATGGCTCCTCACGGTTCGCGACCACATTCAAGAAGTCGACGAATGGTGCCTCGGCCCACATCCGGCTCAGGAACGCGCTGGACGCGATCAAGCAATGGGAAACGGCATTCGTGCTGCTGGACCCTTTCAATTGCGATGCCCGTACAGAATCGCTGTTTCGCCTCGATCCTAGAGGGAGTGTCGATCCAATCCATGGTGGCTTCTCACCCGACACTCTGCGTAAAGGTGAGAAGGGTCGTCTCGATGTGAGGGTCGCCACGTACCCGATCTGTGAGCTGCTTGCCATCCTGGGGCTGGAGCACGCGAGGCCCGAGCAACTGAACTCGAATCAATTCGCTTACTGCGTCTGGGATCTCCTGCTACCGCCCGTGCTTGCGCGCGCGGCGATCGCAGGAACGCTCGGATTCGGCCGCGTGCGACGCTTCGTTGTGGAACACGAGGAGGTCAAGAGAGGGAGAGGGGGCGATAGGAAGATGAACCATGTAACAGAGGAGCTGACCGCATGACACACGTGACCGACCAACTACTGGATGACTGGGCTACGAAATCAGATGGTCCGGTGGCGCTGCGCCTGAGGCAGCAACTGCTACCGGTGGAGGAGAGCGGGATCATCTTCCCACCGACGTATGCGGACATCGGCTACAACATCGACACGCTCTCAGACGGCACGCGAGTCGTGACGATCGACAGTGTCGGGTCGCAGGCCAACCGGCTCGAGCCGTTCTTCAAGTCCGATTCGAAGCGTCCGTCGGACTGGCTCGTGCCACAGATCGAGATTGTCATCCGTGAGGACGATTGCGGCGAGTGCGAGGCGTGCAAGAGGAATGCGGAGTCGGGTGAGACGAGGAAGGATCAGAAGGCGGCATGCCAGCAACAACGTCCGGTAACGCGCTCCCTGCTCGACCTCGCCCACCGAGCCGCAGATGCGGTCGTTCAATCCTCACCCGACCTGCTCAAGCTGGTCGCACCGGCCTTCACGAAACTCAAGCAGGGAGACGCAGGGCCGCTGTGCGCCATCGCGCCGACGTCGCTCGTGTTCGGCGTCTGGGACTCGCGCGGCGGCACGGGAGAGAAGCGCCCACGCCTCGTGCGCTCGATCATCCGCGCCTGGGACGTGGAGCCGCTCCACGCGGCCGCGCAGTTCAACTCGGTCTGGAAGCTGCTCGACGAGCAGCAGCAAGAAGAGCTCAACAAGAAGGCGAAGAGTAGGAAGGAACTCTCGGTGAGGGGCCTCGCCGACGCTCCAGCGACGTTCCGCAAGGCCAAGTCTCCGCAGCACCGGGACGACTCGCCGAACCCCGACGCGAGGGTGCTCGGCGGCGTCCTCGTCAACGGCCGGATCGAGCGCGACGTGACCGTGAACCTCGTCGCGTTACGCGGCCTGCGCGGCGCAGATGACGAGGAGACGACCGCGATCCGCAAGTACCTCCTCGGCCTTGCGCTCGTGGCCGCGACCGCCGACGTCGAGCTGTTCCTACGCGAAGGCTGCTTACTCCGCTACGCCGAGAACGGCGACCAGTGGTTCGAGGTGCCCCGGCGCGGCGAGCCGATGCGGGTCGATCTCACGGCGGACACGGCCCAGACGTATGCGAACGCCGCAGCCGAGCACTTCCGATCGGAGTGGTGGCCGAAGACCTTCCAGGACAAGTGGGATGGCGGCGACGGGCAGCTCCCGGAGCTCGTGTACAGGTTCGATCTAAAGGAGGCGAAGAACCTCCTCGCCAAGAAGTCAGCGGAGGAGGAGGCCGCGTAGACGTCCGGGGAGCCGACGATGAGCGCACTCGTCCTCTACGTCCGTCTCCACGACGGGCGCTACCACGGCGAGGGGGACTGGCCGCCGTCCCCCGCCCGCCTCTTCCAGGCGCTCGTCGCCGGAGCAGGCCTCGGTGGCCCGCTCGGAGATGATGTCCGCTCAGCGCTCCAGTGGCTCGAGGAGCAGGAGGCTCCGACCATCGCAGCACCACGGGCCTGGCGGCCGGGCCGGGGTGTCCTCTACTACATGCCGAACAACGACAGCGACAGCATCGGGGGCGATCCAGCCAGGATCTCGAAGCGAACAGCCAAGGTGTTTCGCCCGCACTTCTTCGACGCCGAGATTTCGTTTGTGTACGCGTGGCCGCTTGCGACGGATGACCAGGCTGCGCGTGCGGTGTGCTCTCTCGCCGAGCTCGTCTACCAGCTCGGGCGAGGCATCGACATGGCCTGGGCCTGGGGCGAGATCCTCGACGGCGAGGCGCTCGACGCGCTCCTCACCCATTACCCGGGCTGCGTGTTCCGCCCGTCGGTGGGGAGAAGCACGCTGGTGCTTCCCGCTCCGCTCCCGGGATCGCTCGAGAGCGTCGAGCGCCGCTATCGAGCCTCCGGCGACCGATTCCGCTACGGCCGAGGCGGCAGGACGGTGAGGGTCGTCTTCCGCCAGCCTCCCAGGCCCCGCTTCCGACGGGTCTCCTACGAGAGCCCTCCTGCTCGCCGGCTCTACGAGCTTCGCCAGCCCACCCCGGAATCAGCCTTCGCTCCGTGGCCGCTGGTGCGCGCACCCGATCTCGTCGTCCGCTTACGGGACGCCGCAGTGGCACGGCTCGAGAATGCCCTGCCGCAGCGCAAGGCCGAGGTCGCACGAGTTCTCATCGGCCGGAAGCCAGACGGCACCAACGACGGGCCCACGGGAGCCCGCGTGCGAATTGTGCCCTTGCCGAGCATCGGGCATCCCCAGGCCGACCGTGACATCAGGCGCGTCCTCGTCGAAGTCCCGGCGCAGTGTCCCCTCCGAGCAGACGACGTGTGGTGGGCGTTCTCCGGGCTCCAGCTCTTCGATCCCGTCACGGGCGAACTCCTCGGCGCCGTCCTGACGTCCGCCACAGACGAGAGCATGCTCAGGTGGTACGGCATAGCCGACGCGGGGTCTTGGCGGACCTGGCGTTCCGTAACGCCCGTCGCACTCCCGCCGGTCCGAAGACCCAGGGCGGACGAGCGCGCTCGACGACAGGCCCACGCGGCAGCGGCCGTGGTGCAGGCGCTCCGCCACGCCGGCCTGCGTTCTTCTCCAGAGACGGTGCGCGTTCAGCGCGAACCGTTCGAGAGCAAGGGCGTCGGGGCGGAGTCTTTCGCGACGAGAACTCGGTTCACGCGAGACCGGCTCTGGCATGTCGAGGTCACCTTCCCCGAGCCGATCCACGGACCGCTCGTGATCGGCGACGGGCGATTCCTCGGCCTGGGCGTCCTGCGGCCGGTCGACCGGAGTGAGGGCGTTCACGCGTTCGCGGTCCACGGCGGGCTGGGCGAGGGCCCCGATCCAGGCGCGATCGCGCGGGCGCTCCGCCGCGCTGTCATGTCGAGGGTTCAGGAGCTACTGGGCCCAGAGCGCGGCCTGCCGGTGTTCTTCTCCGGGCACGAGCGCACCGGCGAGCCTGCACGCTCGGAACGCTCCCCCCACCTCGCGTTTCTGTTCGATCCCGGTGCCCTGGGTCAACCTCGCCTTCTCATCGTGGCTCCTCACGTGCTCGAGCGGCGAGAGCCTACGCCCGAGGAACGCTGTCACTTGCGGAATCTCGACGCCGCCCTGATCGGGTTCCAGGAGCTGCGCGCGGGCTCCGCAGGGCGTCTGATTCTGCGCTCCGAGATCATCGACACCGGAGAGGACCCGCTCTTCGCGCCTGCGCGGGAATGGGGGAGCGTGACTCCCTACCAGGTCACCCGCCACGCCAAGAACGTCGGGGTGAGTGAGGCGCTGGCTGCTGATGTCCGTGCCGAGTGCCGACGTCGCGGACTCCCCGAGCCGCTCGTCTCAGCTCGAGGAGCACGCGCACTGCCTGGGAGGGGGCTGACCGGCGATGTGCGGCTCACCTTCGTGAGCGCCGTCGAGGGTCCCATCGTGCTCGGGAGGAGCCGCTATCTCGGTGGCGGGCTGTTTGCGGGATCACCGGTCTAGAGTTGGCCAGCCGTCGGCTCCGGGCCCTCGTGGTGAATCCTGTGCGGCCACGCGCGACCGTCGGGGCGCGATCGCCTGCAGGAGCCGCTCTGCGTTGCCGCCGGGCTCGCTCTTCCCGGAACGCGGACCGATGACGTGCCGGTGAGCGGGCCAAGCTCGAAAGCCGTGCCGGAACTCGTCCCGGCGCGGATGCTGAACGAGTTCGTGTACTGCCCGCGGCTCGCGTACCTCGAGTGGGTCGGCCAGGGGTTCGCCGACAACGCCGACACCGTCGAGGGACGTTTCGTCCACCGTCGGGTCGACACGGAACGAGGCACGCCGCCCGCGCCCGGCGGCGACTGGCCTGCGAGCACGTCGGTCACCCTGGGGTCGGAGCGGCTCGGCCTGATCGCGAAGATCGACCTGATCGAGTCGGAGGGCGGCGCGGTTGTCCCCGTCGAGTACAAGCGCGGAAGGCCGCGGTCGCCGGAGCACCCGCTCTGGGAGCCGGAGCTCGTGCAGCTCTGCGCGCACGTGCTGCTGCTTCGCGACGCGGGATATCGGGTCGACCACGCGGAGGCCTACTTCGCCGAGACGCGAACGCGGCACCGGATCGACGTCGACGACGAGCTCGTTGCCGTCACCGAGGAGGCGATCGCCGGCCTCCGCCGTGTCGCCGCCGCCGACGAGGCCCCGCCGCCGCTCATCGACAGCCCGAAGTGTCCGCGCTGCTCGCTCGTCGGCATCTGCCTCCCGGACGAGGTGAACACCCTGCGCGGCGTGCGAGCGTCGCGGCCGCGCCGGCTGATCGCCGCCGACTCGCCGGCGACGCCGCTCTACGCTACGACGCCCGGCTCGCGGCTCTCGAAGCGCGGGGGCCGCATCGTCCTGCTCGAGGAAGGCCGTGAGGTGGCCTCGCGCCGGCTGATCGACGTCTCGCACATCGCCGTGCACGGGAACGTCACCGTCGGCAGCGCGGTCCTGCGCGCGTGCTTCGACGCCGGCGTCCCGGTCCTGTGGTTTACCTACGGCGGCTGGTTGAGCGGCTATGCCAGCGGTATGCCGTCGAAGAACGTCCAGGTGCGGATCCGTCAGCACCGGGCGTCAGCCCTCGGTGCTCCCGAGCTCGCGGCGGCTTTTGTCTCCGGGAAGATCCGCAACAGCAGGACGCTCCTCCGGCGGCACGGGGGGAAGGAAGCCGCCGCCACGGTTGGCCAGCTCGCGGGGCTGGCGCGGCAGGCGGAGGCAGAGCGGCGGCTCGAGAGGTTGCTCGGGATCGAAGGGACCGCGGCCCGGCTCTACTTCGGCGCGTTCGGTAGGCTCCTCGCCCCGCGTGGCCCTCTCGGTGTTTTCGACTTCGAGGCGCGCAACCGCCGTCCGCCACGCGACCCGGTAAACGCGATGCTCTCCTTCGTCTACGCGTTGCTCGTGAAGGACACGCTTGTGGCAGCCCTCGCCGCCGGGCTCGAGCCGTACCTCGGGCTCTACCACCGGCCCGGCTTCGGGCGTCCGGCGCTCGCGCTCGACCTGGCGGAGGAGTTTCGGCCGCTGGTCGCGGACTCTGCCGTGCTGACGGCGGTGAACAACGGGGAGGTGGATGCGGGGGACTTCGTGTCGCGTGCCGGCGCGGTCGCGCTGACCGCGCACGGTCGGCGCAAGCTGATCCGCGTCTACGAGCGCCGCATGGCGACCGAGCTCGTGCATCCGCTCTTCAAGTACCGGGCGACGTACCGGCGGACCCTCGAGATCCAGGCGCGCTTGCTCGCCGCGGTGCTCCTCGGCGATATTTCCACCTACCGGCCTTTGACAACTCGATAGCCCGATGGCCGACCGGACCCGGTACCTGCTCGCCTATGACATCCGGGACGCACGGCGGCTGCGTCGGGTGCACGAGGTCGCCAAGAGCTACGGCGAGCCGCTGCAGTACTCCGTCTTCGTGTGCGATCTGACCCGAGTCGAGCTGCTGGGACTGAGAGCCGACCTCCTGCTCGAGATGAACCTGCACGAGGACAGCGTCGGCATCTTCGACCTCGGGCCGCCCTCCGGTCGTGGCCTCCGGTGCGTTGAGTTCATCGGCGCGCGGCGGCCGTTGCCGCGCGGTGACGAGGCTGCGATCTGGTGATGCGAGGGGCGAGGTGGTGCGCGAACGCCTGGAGGCGCTCGACCGGCCGTTTTCCCTGCACGTGGGCATGATCCGCCGGACACTGGTTGCGGGATCGCCTCGTCGCCCCGACCAAGGGCTGTACCGCTCGCACGGGCATGGAAACTCCCTGCAAACGGGCATCGAATCTCGCGAGCTGTATCCGGGGTGGAATATCCCCGGCCCCATTGAAGCCTTCGCCGTCATGGGCTCGGACGGGTACCTGGACATCTGCACCGTATCCGGGGTGGAATATCCCCGGCCCCATTGAAGCATCGACCCATTGATGCGGTTTCAGGCCGCGGTTGGCGGGTATCCGGGGTGGAATATCCCCGGCCCCATTGAAGCCCCTTGAGCCCGCCGGCGACCTTCTGGATCGCGTCGAGCGGTATCCGGGGTGGAATATCCCCGGCCCCATTGAAGCGCGAGCGTGAGCGTCGCATCGAATGCAGGGTCGCGCGAAGTATCCGGGGTGGAATATCCCCGGCCCCATTGAAGCTATCGCGCCCACTCTCTGTTCGTCGTGATCTCGGCGCGGTATCCGGGGTGGAATATCCCCGGCCCCATTGAAGCCGGCGCCGCGTCAGGCTGGGTCATATGACACCTCTTCGGGTATCCGGGGTGGAATATCCCCGGCCCCATTGAAGCACCCTCACCGTCCGGCTCGGCAACGCCGCGCTCGAGAGGTATCCGGGGTGGAATATCCCCGGCCCCATTGAAGCCGAAGAACGTGGGGCAGATGAGCGGTGGAACCCGCCGGGTATCCGGGGTGGAATATCCCCGGCCCCATTGAAGCAACGTCCACACGAGCGGCGGCCCCCCGTCCGGGCCCGCCGGGTATCCGGGGTGGAATATCCCCGGCCCCATTGAAGCCAAATCATGGCCGGAATGCTCCCCAGCCCGGGTACGATGGTATCCGGGGTGGAATATCCCCGGCCCCATTGAAGCCACGGCGGCGCCGCCCAGGGGGTCATGTAGTCGGGCAGTATCCGGGGTGGAATATCCCCGGCCCCATTGAAGCCTTGTAGCGGTGGCTGCCGAGCGACGCGACGTTCTTGTATCCGGGGTGGAATATCCCCGGCCCCATTGAAGCGGGAAGACCAAGCCGCCGTTTGGGACCTTCCAGACGAAGTATCCGGGGTGGAATATCCCCGGCCCCATTGAAGCAGGCCGCCGGTGCCGCCGGGGGCATAGGCGCCTTCGACTTGCTCCTGGTATCCGGGGTGGAATATCCCCGGCCCCATTGAAGCTACATCTGGACTGAGTCGTACGAGGAGAGCCGGCTGTATCCGGGGTGGAATATCCCCGGCCCCATTGAAGCTTCAGCTCGGCGTTCAGCGCCGCCTCCTTCGCGACCGCGGGTATCCGGGGTGGAATATCCCCGGCCCCATTGAAGCACCGACGAAGGGGCGCCCTCGGCGGCGAGCGGCCGCCGCCGAGGGTGCGCTCGAGGGCGCGCGCCGACCGGCGTCGACCGGCTCAGGCCGCTGTCGGCGCCGCTGCGAGTTGCCCCGACCGGCGCGTGCGCGGGAGGTCGAACCGGTCGAGGTTCATCACCTTGTC
>Ga0070740_10004981_pt1 | contig 12652 bp, 6 predicted proteins | sample Coa_R2_FD_67286 | JGI IMG/M metagenome (GOLD analysis project Ga0070740, IMG submission 67286) | Surface soil microbial communities from Centralia Pennsylvania, which are recovering from an underground coalmine fire - Coalmine... | ecosystem: Environmental > Terrestrial > Soil > Unclassified ...
TCAGCATATTTGATTGCCGTCACCAATCCCGGCAATCCGGCGCCAGAGCCAAGGTCGAGCCAGTTGCGCGCGTCAGGAACCGCATCCGAGACTTGAAGCGAATCGGCAATGTGCCTGATCCAGACCTCATCGAGGCTTAAGCTGCCCACGAGATTGACCACGCGCTGCCATTTCCGCAGGAGGCCGGCGTAGATCCTCAGCCGGTCGAGCGTCCCGGCTGGCAGCTTCGCCAGCAGCGGATGCGCGGCCGCGGGATCGGTTATCGGCAAGGCTCAGGACCCTGTGCGGCGGACTCTCGCCGCTAAAAGCGTGAGCGCGGCAGGCGTCACTCCTTCGATCCGTTGGGCTTGGCCGATCGTGCGGGGCCGCACAGTCTCAAGGCGCTGGCAGACCTCGCGTGAGAGGCCAGGGAAGACGGCGTAGTCGATGCCGTCGGGAATCAAGAGTGCCTCGTCCCGCTGGAACGTCTCGATGTCCCTCTGTTGACGTTGGAGATACGGGGCATATTTGGCGTCGATTTCGATCTGTTTTGCCGCGACGGGGGAGACGGCAGACAGCTCCGGCCAGACTGCGCTCAGGGAGGGCAGCGTCATGCCGGGCAGGGCGAGGAGGTCTAGGGCCGTGCGGCGCACCCCGTCCTGGTTGAGCGCGATGCCGTAACGCGCGGCTTCGCTCGGGGTCAGGCTCAACGTCTCGAGGAGGGATCTCGCCGCGGCAAGTGCCGCCTCCTTCCCCTCGTAGGCCTGCCGCCGCTCCTGGCCAACGCAACCGGCGGCAATGCCAAGACGCGTGAGCCTCTGATCGGCATTGTCTGCCCTGAGCGAGAGACGGTATTCCGCCCGCGAGGTGAAGATGCGATAGGGCTCGCTCACGCCCTTAGTGACAAGGTCATCGATCATGACACCAGTATAGGAGTTTGTCCGGCTGAAGATGATGCCCTCTGCGCCGCCCGCCCGGAGCGCGGCGTTGAGCCCGGCTACAAGCCCCTGCGCCGCGGCCTCCTCATATCCCGTGGTCCCATTGATCTGCCCGGCAAAAAACAAGCCGCGAATCCTCTTCGTTTCGAGAGTAGGCCTGAGCGCGCGGGGATCGATATAGTCATATTCGATGGCATAGCCCGGCCGCAGGATTTTCACGCGGGCGAGGCCGGGGATTGTCCGGACGAACTCCTCTTGTATGTCCTCAGGCAGCGAGGTCGAGATCCCGTTTGGATAGATCGTCGGGTCGTCGAGGCCTTCTGGCTCGAGGAAGACTTGGTGCGACTCCCGCTCCTTAAACCGGACGATTTTGTCTTCGATCGAGGGGCAATAGCGCGGCCCTCGTCCTGAGATTGCCCCGGAATAGACAGGGGATGCCGAGAGGTTGCGCTCGATGACGGCATGCCCCGCGCGGGTCGTGCGCGTGATAAAGCAATCGGTCTGGGGCAGACGGACTGTCTTCGTCAGATAAGAAAAAGGCTCGGGATCGGGATCTCCCGGCTGGCGTTCGAGGCCGGCCCAGTCAATCGTGCACCCGTCGAGCCTTGGCGGCGTTCCGGTCTTGAGCCGCCCGAGAGGAAAACCGAGGGCACTGAGCGTCTCTCCGAGGCGGACCGACGGATTTTCTCCCATCCTTCCGGCAGGAAAGGTCGTTGCGCCAATGTGAATGAGTCCCCGCAGGAAGGTGCCGGCCGTTAGAACCAGGGCGGCGCACGGGAATTCGTCCCCGGCCGTGGTCTTTACGCCTTGGACCTCGTAATTCTTGAGGACTATCTCGGCGGCCTCGGCCTCAAGCACGGTAAGATTGGCGATGGAGCGGATCACCCCCTGCATCGCGTTCCGGTAGAGCTTCCGGTCGGCTTGCGCCCTCGGTCCCCGCACCGCCGGGCCCTTCGCCCGGTTCAGCACACGGAACTGAATCCCGGCCTCGTCCGCTACCCGTGCCATCACGCCATCGAGCGCGTCGATTTCCCGGACAAGATGCCCCTTGCCGAGGCCGCCGACTGCCGGATTGCACGACATCGTGCCGACCGCCGCAAAGGAAAGGGTGAGGAGGGCCGTCTTGGCCCCAAGGCGCGCTGCAGCGGCGGCGGCTTCGCAGCCTGCGTGTCCGCCCCCCACTACGATCACGTCGAATCCATCGCTCATGGCGTTCCCCTAAAGCGAAATCGTGTTCTGCTTTACGTGAAGCAGTGCCCCTGCCCGGCTTGAACCCCGGCCCGGAAAAGCTTCACGTGAAACACTCCCGCGCTATTTGCCGATACAGAAGCGGGCAAAAACCTCCCCCAGAATCTCCTCCACGTCCACCGCTCCGGTGAGCCTTGAGAGCGCAGCCATCGCAATCCGGAGGTCCTCGGCAGCCAGTTCGGCCGGAGCCTCGGGGGCAGCCAAAACCCGGGAGAGCGCCGACTCCGCAGTCTCGAAGGCAATGCGGTGCCGCTCGCGTGCGATCAACCCCGCATCGCCGCCACCCAGCGTGGCCTGGCCAAATTCATAGAGCTTTTCGAGGAGGAGATCGATTTTCTCGCCGGTCCGGGCACTGACAGAGAGGCCTGGCGGCAAACGCCGCCTGCTCTCTTTATCCAAGAGGTCAATCTTCGTCAGGACTGGCCAGACCTCGCCCTCGCCCTCGCTGACCTGCGGCGGCACGGGAGCCGCGGCTTCGGACAGCCATAACACAAGGTCGGCCGACTTCGCCCGCTCCAGCGCCCGACCGACCCCAATCTCCTCGATGGCATCGCAGCCTTTGCGTAAACCCGCTGTGTCAATGAGGGTGACCGGGCAGCCAAAGAGATCCATCGGCACCTCAATAAGATCGCGGGTAGTGCCAGGGATCGCGGTGACAATCGCAACGTCGCGCCGCGCCAGGGCATTCAGAAGGCTCGATTTGCCTGCGTTGGGCGGGCCAGCAATTACGACTGCCAGACCCTCGCGGATCCGCTCGCCTGCGCGGGCGGCGGCGAGCTCAGCTCTGAGGCTGGCGGCGACGGGAGCAAGAATCTTACCGACCCTCTCTCTGCTATTCGCCGGCACATCCTCCTCGTCTGGAAAGTCGATTGCCGCCTCAATAAGCGCCGCAGCCTCGACGAGCGCAGCGCGCCACGCTGCCGCCCGTTGGCCAAGCGCGCCACCGGCCTGGCGAAGCGCCGCCCGGCGCTGCCATTCCGTCTCGGCCGCAATGAGATCGCCGATCCCCTCGGCTTCGGTCAGGTCGATCTTGCCATTGAGGAAGGCCCTGCGGGTGAATTCGCCGGGCTCGGCTGGGCGCACCCCTTCAGTTTCACCGAGGGCCTTCGCCATCGCCGCAAGAACAGCTCGACCCCCATGGACGTGAAATTCGGCATAATCCTCGCCAGTGTAGCTCGCGGGCGCGGGGAAAAAGAGCACCATCCCGCGATCGATCGCCTCGCCCGTATTGGAATTGCGAAAGGTTGCAAGCGTTGCGGCGCGCGGCTCAGGGAGTCGTCCCCCGATGCTCTTAATCACATCCGTCACAGCCGGCCCCGAGAGCCGCAGAACCGCGATGGCCGACCGCCCCGCACCCGAAGCGGGGGCAAAGATTGTGCCGGTGTTCTCCGCCATTCTGTTGCTTCGAGCGCAGAGGTTTAGACCGGAGCGCTGAGAGTGAGGCGCTCCTTCTGAGGTGCCTTTTCCACCTGTCCAATTTCAGGACGCGCGCGGCTTTCGCCCATTGCCCCATTCCGTTGCGGCCTCTCAGGAGCGCCTAAACACGTTGCGCATATACGAGAATGCTGCGGCCCGCTGAGCTCTCGGCGCGCTTAGGAGAAGCAACGGCGCACTTAAGGCGCCTATAAGGACCACGTTTGCAAGGAGGCCCGTTATCGTATTTGGCGAGACAAGAAAAGAGGCCGCGCGGGAAAAAGCAAAGCAGCTTCCAGCGCCAGCCAACCCCAAGAGCTGACAATTCAAGAGCCTGCCCGCACCTCCGCCGAGGAGCCGGGCGCAATACAGGGGAGCGAACACGGCATTCTTAAAGACCAATATGATCCCGCCGATCACCGGCACGAGGATTGGCTGCTTCGAATCAACAAGGCCCAGTCCCGCAAGGATGACAAGGTATAGGCCGCCCAAACCCAATGTCACCATTCCCGGCACCCGCACCTTATTAAGGATGGGGAACACCAAAAAGGCCGGCAATCCGACGATGTTGGGCAGCAGCAAGCCCAGGACAACGGCGAAAGGAGTTATGGTCTCCTGCGCCAGGCTTGGCCCGAGCCAAATGGTAAGGATATCGCCCGAATAGGAGATTAGGATCCCGATGGTGAAGCCGAGCAGGAGAGCCAAGCCATTCTGAAAGCTCGCGAGATAGCCGGGCAGCTCCCTCGTCTGCGAGACGGCATAAAGCTGGGCCGCCTTTGGCAAAGCCACCTGGGCGACCATCCATGCAAGCATCCGGATGGCCAGCGCTGCCTGGGCAACCGCGCCGTAAATGGCGCCGGCGCCGCTGCCCCAATAGATATTAATGAAAAACAGGTCCATCAATTCAAGAAACGAAGCCCCAATGTGGGTCATGAGAACCCAAAAGCTTGTCTGACCGACAGACTTTAGGATTGCCTTATCGAAACGGGCAAGTGTTATGGCTGCCTTGGGCAAAAGAGTCCGCCAGTAATAGATTGAAGCGCCTAGGCTAAAGAGTGCGCCGGCAAACATGGAAAGGCCCACGAACGCCAAGCGTCCTCCTCCCAGACGCAAGAGCGCCAGTGATCCGCAAAAGAACAACAGCTTGTTGCCAATCTGCGAAAGATTTCGAAGATCGATCCGGTTCATCGAAAACGTTACGACACTGATCCCGGCTTCGATCAGCGAAATAAGCGCGGACGTCATAACGAATAAATAGAATAGTCTGACATCGCTGACCAAATTACTCGGAATCACGATTACATGCTCAATGCCTAGCGCGAACAATACTATGAGCGGCGCGATACCTGCTGCCAAAGCCAGAGAGGCGATGTTACAAGTACTAAATATTCGTAGAGCTTCAAGAGTGTCTTTATGGAAAGCAACCGAGAAGAAATTGCTATAGGTGTAGGTAAGAGCGGACATTATCAGGATAATAATTGTTGAGAATGTCATCATTAACGGATAATAGCTATATGCATCGATACCTATATATTTGATGATTACAGGAGTTAAGACAATTCCAGATGTTAAGTTGACGCAATACAGAACAATATTAACGCCAAGATTTTTTATAGATCGCCCAATGCTGAATGCATTTGAACTGGTTGCCATAAGCCGATACGCTCGTAATACGGGCAGCGGTGCCCGGGCCAGAATTTAGTCATCGCTTGGACAAGCGAGCTGCTTGCTCCAGTACCCAAAATCAGCCAAAAAAGCTGCCTGAGTGCCTTGAAAGCAGCAGCATCTCTTGGGTTTAAATTAGGCGAGGCCTCGAGCCAAGGCGCCCTTTTCGCAGAACTGAAGTCTTTTATCAGCATTCTCGCTGGCGGATCAACGCGATCAAGACGCCGTTCAGGAAATTCCGGGCGCCATCGCAAAGTGTCCGATCCGCCGCCGGCGCCGGAGGGAATTCCATGCTGAAATTGCGATCCGGGCCTCGCCTTCCAAATGAGTCGATTGGGAGATGGGCCGTCCTCAAATTCTTGCGGATTAGCTCACGCGCGCAAATGCGGCCCGCAGCAATTGCCACGGGCGGCGTAATAGCGGCGTAATAAATGAGCCGGATTGGGCAGCGGCAAGAACAGCGAGCAGCCGCTCACCCGGCCGTGCTTACCCGCGGCACAACCTCGCAAGCCTGGCACTCAAATTGAAGCGAAGAAGCTGAAGAAATCTCTTTATGAGTAAGAGATCTTTAGAACCTCGATACGTTCAATGCCTCGAGGCGTGCTGACGTCAACGATGTCGCCTTCTCCGGCCCGCAGGAGCGCTCTCGCGATGGGTGAGACCCAGCTCACTTCATCGCGCTCGGGGCGCGCCTCATCGATTCCGACGATCCGGATCGTCTTTTCTTCATTGCGGCTGTTCCGGTATAGCACCTTCGCGCCGAAATAGATCCGCTCGTGGTCTTTCTGCCGTGCGGGGTCGACGACCTCGGCGACCTCCATCCTCTTGCGCAAGAAGCGCAGGCGCCGGTCGATTTCCCGCAAGCGCCGCTTTGCGTAAATGTAGTCGCCATTCTCGGACCGGTCACCGTTCCCCGCTGCCCAGGCAACGGTTTCGACCGTCTGCGGGCGTTCGAGTTTCTGCAGGCGATCGAATTCGTCCTGCAGTCGTCGCAGCCCCTCCGGCGTGATGTAATTTTTTGCTCCTGGCGGAAGCGCTGGGAGTTCTTCCTCGAACTCTTCGTCCGTTTCAGCATCAGGATCTTTGATGAACGCTTTACTCATGGTCCAGGCCGCTACGCCCACCGCAACAGTGAAACCACCTATGTAGGGTGATCGGGGCCAAAGCCAAGTCTTGCTCTTTGATGGAGCAAGCCCCGTACGTTCAGCGGTTGACCGCCGGGTCCGCTTGGCGCACGAGCGCTATGTCCCTCGGCCGGGACTCAGCCGGAGGAAGCGCCGCCTGCGGTCTGGCGGACACCGGAGCAGCCACCGCGTTCTGCGGCTTCGTTGTTCCCCCATTTGCCCCGGCAGAGGAGGTTTCATTACGCCTGGGCGGCAATGGGACGAAGCTTGAGCGGTCTCCTGGTGCAGCACGCGCCTCTGGCGCTGGCGGAGCGGTTTCTGCCTTTACCTCCGGCACCTTGGCGCCCCAGAGACGGCTGAGAAGGGATGCATAGAGCGGCTTTTCGGTTTCTGGCGCGGATGCAGCCGCTAAAATGACGGGCTCTGCGGACTTAGCAAATGTACTGTTCTCGCCAACGTCCGAAGCCCGTCCGGAAACTGGCTGCAGATTCCCGGATTTGCCCGCGCTTGCCACTCTCGGTCTTCTCGTTTTGCCTTCGTCGAGGGCGATGTCGACCGGAGCTTTTTCCAGCGCTTCAGGGCGGCTCACGCCCGCTATGGCGCGAGAGGAAAAAGCGGGATGCTGGCCTCCGTCGGCGTAAACCGTGCGCACGGGCCGGACCCCTTGGGCGGCGAGGGAGGCAATCGTCGCATCATCGCCCTTTTGCTTTTCGCTCACGCTGCGCTGGATGGCTTCATCGCGCTTGAGCGGCGGACAGGGGCTTAGGGCGTCGAGCTGAGTGCCTAGGGCGGAGGTGGCATTAAAGACATAGTGCTTGCCGCAGACCCCGACTGCCACCTCCTGCTTGGTCACCTCAAAATTATCCGACCCCTCTTTCAATTGACGCCAAAAGCCTACATTCGGATCCAGCCGGTACTTTGCAAAGTTTTCCGCTGTCATACGGAAAGGATAAGATTGCATCTGGACAGAGCGCTGGCCTCCAGCGAATGCCTCGCGCACAATCGCATAGATTTCTGCGATTTGCTCATCGGTCATCGAGAAGCAGCCGGCCGAGGAGCACACGCCATGGACCATGATCGAGCCGCCGGTGTGGCCGAGCGCGCGGTCCAGGGCGTTGGGATAGCCTATGTCAAAAGAAAGATAATAAGCCGAATTGGGGTTCATCCTGGCGGGGGTGATCGAATAGAATCCTTCCGGCACCTGCCTGTCGCCTTCCTTGACTTTAGGCCCGAGCTGTCCCGACCAGCGGCACATCGGGTATGCCTTCAGAAAGGCGTAGTGCCCGTCAGGCTTCATTTTCCAAATCTCGAGCTCCGACTCCTTCTTATAAGCGCGGATAAGAACAGGAGCGTTTTTCGACGAGCCGATTGCTTCTATTTGAGCCAACGTCTTCTGCGGAATGGGTGAGGAAGCCTTTATCGAGGGAGAAAGGGTTGAGTCCTCGCAGCCTGACAAAATGATTGCGCCCGCGAGGGGCAGGATCGAAGAAACGAGCTGCTTTAGCAAAGTGCGCCGCATGTAACTGGCCCGCGATTCCAATCCGGCCGAGGCTGGCCCAGATTACGGCCGGTAAGCTTATGCCAAGGTTACCGGATGATTGAAGTAATCGGAGACAATCTAAATCTGAGTTAATGGCCAAAAAAAGTTGGAATACCGGCGAAGCTGTGAGCGCCGGTGCCTGAAGGCTCGGTGGCGGCCAAAGTTGTTGACTTGCGGGAACTCGGCCGGCCTAAAATCTGGATGAGCGCATGCTTGCTGATTAAGCAGCCAATTGATCGGCACACTTCCAGGCGGGGGCCGGAACACGAAATGTAAAGAATCCTTACGGTATTTTGAATACCCGCGCTCTTCGCCATTTTGCCGCGCTCTGCACAGAAAATTTTCCTTTTGCTCACCGTTTCGCTCTGGAAATCTGGCGGCGGCGCCAAGTGATGCTGGCTTTCAAAATTAGTTGCCCACTGGATTGCCGTCTTCGCGGTCTAGCCAAAGCGCATGCACGGCTATATGAGAGCCAAGCAGAACCTTGGTTTCGAAGTTTGTGGGCGGCGCGAGCCGGGCCGCGTTCATTTTAGGGCAAACGGATAGGATGAAGACCAGGCGCGGTAAGAATTTCAAACCGGCAGCCATCTGGCAGGGGGATGAAGTTGCGATTATCGGCCGCGCATGCAGGCTGCCCGGAGCAAGATCTTCAGCTGAGCTTTGGGAAGTGCTCGCCTCAGGCAGGTGCACTGTCGCGACAATTCCCTTAGATCGCTGGCCGCACCAGAGATTCCTGCATCCGCGGCCCAAAGAGCGCGGCCGCAGCTATACTTTTGCCGCTGGCATCCTCGATGATGTTTGGGGATTTGATCCCGGCCCCTTCGGCATTTCGCCGCGCGAAGCCGAGCAGATGGATCCTCAGCAAAGGCTCTTGCTTGAGCTTTCCTGGGAGGCGCTCGAAGACGCGGGTATCCGCCCATCCTCGCTTGCGGGCAGCGAGACCGGCGTCTTTGTTGGCGGATCGGCGCTCGATTATGGCAATCTCCGTCTCCACGACCCGGCTGGCGCCGACCCTTATTTTGCGACCGGGAACAATCTGGCGATCTTATCGAACAGAATTTCCTACATTTTCGATCTGCACGGCCCAAGCTTCACGATCGATACGGCGTGTTCCTCCTCTCTCGTTGCCCTCGACGCCGCGGTTGCCGCGATCCAGTCCGGGAAGATCGACACCGCCATTGTCGGCGGCGTGAACATTTTGGTGAGCCCATTTGGCTTCATCAGTTTCTCCCAAGCGACAATGCTCTCCCAAAGAGGGCTCTGTCAGGCCTTTTCCGCCAAGGCCGATGGCTATGTGCGCTCAGAAGGCGGCGGCGTCCTCATTTTGCGGGCGCTTCGGGCAGCCAAGGCGGCGGGCGACCGGATTTATGCCGCCATTGCCGGCTCCGAGATCAACTCAGATGGGCGCACAAGCGGAATTTCCCTTCCCTCAAGGGCCTATCAAGCAGCTCTTCTTGAGCGCGCCTATTCCAAGAGCGGCATCGGCCCTGAGGCTGTCGCCTTCGTCGAGGCGCATGGCACGGGGACGAGAGCGGGCGACCCCGTCGAGGCGGCCGCAATCGGAGAGGTATTAGGCCGGCGGCGGGCAAGCCCGCTGCCGATCGGATCGATCAAGACGAATATCGGCCACACAGAGCCCGCCTCCGGGCTTGCCGGTGTCTTCAAGGCCATGCTGGCTCTTGAGCATGATGAGCTGCCGCGATCGCTCCACTTCGACGAGCCAAATCCCGATATCCCTTTTTCCGAGCTCAATGTTACCGTCTGCGCAGCCCCTCTTCCCTTGCCGCGCGAGCGGCGCCGCTATGCCGGCGTGAGCTCCTTAGGATTTGGCGGAACGAACGCTCATGTTATTCTCGCGGATCCTCCGGCTTGCAAGCTTCGCAGCAAATCTTCACGCCCGCCCTCGTTCCTGCTGCTTACGGCAAAGACGCGGGAAGCCTTAGCAGAGCTTGCCAGACAGTACTCCAGAACGCTCGCTCAAGTTCCAGCGCGCGAGGCTGCGCGCATTGCGGCGGCGACAGGTCACCGGCGCGAGCTTCATTCCGAACGGCTGGCCCTTCCCTTTGGCGATCCGGCTGCAGCCTGCGCCGCACTCGATCAAGCAGCGGAGGCGCTGGACGGCGGTGGACATGAGGAACTCCTTGCAGCGGTAACCGGGACAGCCATCGAGCGCGCCTCGCCCGTTGCGTTTGTGTTCAGCGGCAACGGCAGCCAGTGGCCGGGCATGGGACGGGCGGCCTACGAAACAAACCCCGTCTTCCGGGCGGAATTCGATAAGATTGACCGATATTTTCGAACGCTGGCCGGTTGGGCCCTGAGCGAGGCGATGTTCGATCCCGCCCTTCGGCGCCGGCTCGCCAAAACGAGCATCGCTCAGCCGCTCATCTTCGCCATCCAGGCCGCAGCCGTGCGCTGCCTGGCCCGTCTGGGCATTTCCCCCTCGATAGTGCTTGGGCACAGCATGGGGGAAATCGCCGCGGCCGAGGCGGCCGGGATCCTCGACTTGGAGAGCGCCGTCCGGGTCGTTTACTTTCGAAGTCTTCGCCAGGAGATTTGCCACGGGGCCGGCAGCATGGCGGTCGTGTTCGGGCCGCGTGAGTCTGCTGAGGCCCTTGTCGAGCAGGTGCCAGGACTTTCTTTGGCCGCGCACAATTCGCCCCGCAGCTTCACAATTGCGGGATCGAAGGCCGCTTTGGATCAAGCATCCAAGCTCAGCCGTGCCCTAAAGGCGCATCTGCGCCAGCTTGATCTTGCGTATCCTTTTCACAGCGCGCTCATGGCGCCCGTCGAGGCCCCTCTCGTGGCCGACCTCAAGGAGTTGCGGCCAGCATCGAGCCGTTTAGCGTTCTTCTCGACTGTCGAGGGGCGCGAACTCACCGGCCGCGAAATCGATGGCCATTATTGGTGGCGGAACGTGCGCGAGCCCGTCCGCTTTATGGAAACCGTCGCGCTGGCGCTTAATAAGGGAGTGCGCGTTTTTATCGAAATCGGCCCAAGCCCCGTGCTTTTGTCCGATGTGCGCAAGATTGCTGAGCAGACCAATTTACCTACTGCTGCGATTGCGGTCTTAGAGCAAAAGCAGACCACGGGCGATCCATTCGAGCATGCGGCGGCGCAAGCGCTGGCACTTGGGGCAAAGGTCGATTCCGGGTCCGTGTTCGGCGATGACCCCGGCCCCGTCGCCAATCTTCCGGCCTATCCCTGGCAGCGCAAGCCATACAGGCTCGCCGACACGCCCGAGTCAACTGGGTGGATGCGGGCCCGGCCATGGCACCCGCTGACCGGCGCAAGGCTCTCACCCGACGCTCTCGAATGGCGCACCCAGCTTGACCCAGTCCTTGTTCCTGCACTTGCGGATCACTCTATTGACGGCCAAGTGCTGCTGCCGGGGGCAGCCTTTGCTGAGATGGTGCTCGCCACAGCCGGCGATTGGCTTGACTCGCGCACGGCCGCCGTGAAGGACTTGGAAATCCTCCAGCCGATGGTGTTTCCCCCTAACACCTCGCGGGAGGCAATGTGCCGGGTGACACCTGCGACAAGCACCATAGAGGTGATGAGCCGGGCGCGGCTGAGCGATACACCCTGGACTGTCCATGCCAAGGCCAAGGTCGCGTTAAGGCCCGGCCCGCCTGCAGAGCTGCCCTGCCTTCCGCCGCTTGAGGGAGAAAAGATTCCCGCCGAGGCGCTCTATGCGGCTGCCCGGCGTTGCGGGCTCGAATTTGGGCCGGCGTTCCGGCAGGTGCTTTCGGCCTGCCGCATTGACCCCGCAACGATTGCCGTTCAGCTTGTCCCGGGCGAAGAGACACGAGAGTACGGCCTTGATCCAGCCCGGCTCGACGCCTGCTTTCATGGATTGATTTCGCTGTTCCCAGAGCTCGGCGAGAATGGAACAGCGGCGGCCTATTTGCCCGTTCGCTTCGGTGAAATTAGGCTTGAGCGCCCGGGTGAGCCGATTGCCGTGGCCCGCATCGACGTGCGCCGCCGCGACCCGCGCGTCATTGTCGCAGACTTTGCTCTCTTTGGCCGGGACGGCATGCTGATCGCTCTGCTGAAGGGTGCTCGCTATCAGGCCTTGCGCCGTGAGGCGGCCAAGGCTGCAAATCAAATTCTGGTCCAGACTCTCGCGCTGGCAAGCGAGCCCGCCGCGGGACGCCGGGACTCGCGCCCCCTGCTCAAGCCGTTGAGAGCGGTTGTACCTGCTGAGGCAGAAGACCAAGACTTGCCCGCAGACTTTGTCCTCATCGAAGGTTGGGCCACGGCCGCTGTTTACCGCCTCGCCTGCGCTCTCGCAGAGAACGGCGTCGTGGCGCCTTACCGGCTCGCGAAGCCCTTGCCCGAGAACCGGCGCGGCTGGCTTGCGGCTCTGCTTACGGCTCTCGAAAAATGTGGGCTTTTAAGGTCTGAGGGCGGGGAATTCGTCTTGAGCGATAGCGTCTCGCTCCCTGATCCCAATCGGATTCTGCGCAGCCTCGCCGCAGAGCACCCGGACAGGCCAGCCGAGCTGCTCCTGGCCGCGCGTGCGGGATCCCTTTTAGAATCGCTCGGCGAGGGGCAGGACGCGCCCCCTTTGATCGCCGACTCTACTCTGGACGCATTTGAAACCGGTTCGGCCTTTGCCGCCGCCGGGGCCGCTTTCCTCGCGTGCATGCTGGAGAGCGCGAGCGGATCTTGGCCGAAGGACCGCGCCTTGCGGATTCTCCAGATCGGATCTGGGCCTCTGACCAGCCGCTTGTCGGCGCTGGCGC
>Ga0070740_10004982_pt1 | contig 12650 bp, 12 predicted proteins | sample Coa_R2_FD_67286 | JGI IMG/M metagenome (GOLD analysis project Ga0070740, IMG submission 67286) | Surface soil microbial communities from Centralia Pennsylvania, which are recovering from an underground coalmine fire - Coalmine... | ecosystem: Environmental > Terrestrial > Soil > Unclassified ...
ATGGCGCATCGCTGCGGCTTCACGCCGACGCTGATGCTGCGCCGGCTCAACGAGGCGTCGTTCACGGAGATCGTGCTGCGCCGCCGCCCGTCGCTCGAGCTTGCGGCGGTGGCGCGCAAGCGGGCCTCGGCCGACGCCGCGGCGCGCGACGCGCTGCTCGCCGAGCTCGAGCTGTGAACATCCTCTTCGTCCACCAGAACTTCCCGGCGCAGTACCGGCACCTCGCGCGGCACTACGCGGCCAAGCGCGGCAGCCGCGTCTGGTTCGTGAGCCAGCCGAACGAGGCGGAGCTGCCGGGCGTCGCCAAGGTGGTGTACCAGAACCCGCCGCGCGAGGTGGCGGGCTGCCATCCCCTCACCTTCGACCTCGACCAGGCGGTGCGCACCGGCGCCGCCGCCGCGGCCAGGTGCCGCGCGCTGCGCGATGACGGCGTGCGGCCGGACCTCATCGTCGGCCATAGCGGGTGGGGCGAGACCCTGTTCCTCAAGGACGTGTTCCCCGACGTGCCGCTTCTCAGCTATTTCGAATTCTTCTATCACTCGGTCGGCGTCGACGTGGATTTCGACCCGGAATTCACTTCGGTGTTCGCCGATCCGTCGCGGCTCCGGATGAAGAACGCGGTCAATCTCGTGGCCTTCGACGCGACCGACTGGGGCCACACGCCGACGCGCTGGCAGCGCGGGCTCTATCCGCCGGAGATGCGCTGCCGCATCACCCGGATCCACGAGGGCGTCGACACCGATATCGTGAAGCCCGATCCGGCCGCCTGGCTCAAGCTCGAGCGTGCCAATCTCCGCCTCACGCGCGCCGACGAGGTCATCACCTATGTCGCGCGCAATCTCGAACCCTATCGCGGCTTTCACATCTTCATGCGCGCGCTGCCAGAGATCCTGCGGCGGCGCAAGCGCGCGCACGTGGTGATCGTCGGCGGCGACGGGGTGAGCTACGGCCATCCCGCGCCGCCCGGCACCAGCTATCGCGAGATGATGCTGCGCGAGGTGGGCGGCCGGCTCGACCCGGACCGCGTGCATTTCCTGGGGCAGGTCGCCTACGCCGCCTATCTCAACCTGCTGCAGGTGTCGTCGGTGCATGTCTATCTCACCTACCCGTTCGTGCTCTCGTGGTCGTTCATCGAGGCGATGGCGTGCGGCTGCGTGGTGATCGGCTCGGCGACGCCGCCGGTCATGGAGGTGCTGAAGGACGGGGAGAACGGGCTCGCGGTCGATTTCTTCGCGCCGCGCGACATCGCCGACCGGGTGGACGCGGTGCTCGACCACCGCGACCGGATGCGGCGCCTCGGCGCCAACGCGCGCGAGACCGCGGTGACCGAGTTCGACCTGAAGCGGCGCCAGATCCCGCGCTGGGAGCGGCTCTTCGACGACATCGTGGCGGGACGGCGCCCGGCGCTCGAGGCGTGAGCCGCGATCCGTTTACCTTAAAGCAATCTCGGCTAGGTATAGATTAACGCGCCGCCCGCGCGGCTCAGGAACCGGGGCAGATCATGCCGTGCGCCATCGCCACTCCCAACGCCGATGAACCCCACGTCCAGGCCGGCATCCCGGTCTGCCGCGACTTCAAGGGCGAGACCATTCAGTCGCGCAAATGCGCCGCCTGCGGCTATGTGCGGTTCCCGACGCCCGCGGCGCGCGTGCTCGACGAGTACTACCGCACGACCTATCCGGAAACCTCCGCCGCCTGGTACAACGCCGACGCGGATTTCGCCGAATGGAAGCGGCAGACGCGCGCGGCGCGCGTGCTCGAGACCGCCCGCGCCTTCGGCCTCGAGCGCGGTGTGTTCCACGAGGTCGGCTGCGCCTTCGGCGGCACGGTGTTCGAGCTGCAATCTCGCGGGCTGAAGGCCACGGGCACGGACCTCAACGCCGCCGCCGTCGCGGCAGGGCGCAAGCGCGGCGCCGACATCCACGCGGTCTCCGACGCCGAGTTCCTCGCGCGGCAGAAGCAGAAGCCCAACGTGGTGTTCGGCTTCCACATGCTCGAGCACGTGCCGAGCCTGGTCGCCTACCTCGCCGCGCTGCGCGACCATCTCGCGCGCGACGCCATCGCGTTCTTCGTCGTGCCGAACGCGATGGCGGCCTTCCCGCTCGTCTATCACTACGTGCGCTATGTCTGGTACGGCTATCCCGAGCACCTGCATCTGCTCTCGCCGGCCTCCGCGGAGTGCCTCGCCGAGGCGAGCGGCTTCGAGCTGTTGCGCATCGGCTCGCTGCCCTATGGCATCGAGCCGGCGGCGACCGACCGGATCGCGCTGCCGCTCCCCGGCAGCCCGGTCGCGGCCGCGCTGCGCGATCACGCGCTGCGCGAGGCGCTGCTGTGCGAGGAGCTCGAGTTCGTGCTGGCGCCCAAGGGCTCGGCGATCGCCCGGCGCCACGAGGCCGAGGCGATCGGCACGAAGCTGCGCTGCGACCGCGCGCGGGAGTTCGAGAAGGCCGTCGGAGAGATCGCGAAGACGAGCGCCGCGCCCGATCCGTGGGCGCGGTAGGCGGCGGCCGCCCGCGCTTCGGGGCGGCTGCTCCGCTCAGCCCATCACATGAGAACGCGGCCGGCGGCGAAGCCCCGCCGGACGGCGCTCAGTCGGCATTTCCGGTGCGCACGGCGCGGACGCACTGCGCGTAGGTCGAGAGAATGTACTGGCGACGCTCCAGGTGATGCGCCGCGGGCTTGGCGAACGGATCCTCCTGCTCGACGATGTGCAGGAAGAGCTTGTAGGCGATCTGCTCCGGCGTTCCCTCCTGCACGTGAACGAGCTGCTGCGCGGTCCGGGGCGCGCTGTCGCCGCGCGCCAGCCCGGCGACGTCGTCGTCCCGGCTGCGCAGGCCCGCGCCGCGGATGTCATGCACGTTGCTGCCCTCGCCATCGCGCGACAGGCTGACCGCGTTCTTCGTCCACATCATCATGTCTGGGCCTCCAGGGAATGTTCGCGGGGTGTGCGACGAGACTCCTCGCCGCTCGCTCCGACGCAAGGCCCGTGCCAACCGCGCAAATCCTTGATTCGGCAGATATTTACCGAGGCGCCGCGGCGCCGGTGTAAAGCGCGCCTACAGTTGACGTGAGGACCGCGCGAGCGCGCGCCCGGGGCGGCGCGCGCGGTTCACCATTGCAGCGTCGTGTTCGGCACCGACCAGTTGTTCATCTGGTCGCGGAACTGCCGGGTGAGCGCGGTCGCGTCGCTGGCGCTGGAGATCACGTAGGGTGTGATGAACACCATCAGCTCCTGCTTCACGTGGTTCACCGACTGGCTCTTGAAGGCGAGGCCCAGCACCGGGATGTCCTTCAGATAGGGCACGCCCTGGTCGTTGTCGTTGATCGTGTCCGAGATCAGGCCGCCCAAGACAACCGTCTGGCCGTCGGCCAGCGTCAGCTCCGTCTTGATGTCGCGGTTCTGGATGACCGGAGTGGTGCTGAGGGTAGAGGTGGTGTTCGGCACCGCCGAGCTCACCTCCTGGCTCACGGTGAGGTCGACGCGGTTGCCGGAATGCACCACCGGATTGACCGACAGCAGCACGCCGGTCTGCTGATACTCGATCGATTGCAGGATGCCGCTGTTACCGCCGACCGAGGCCTGGCTGGTGGTCGCCTGGCCGGTGACGATCGGAACCTGGCTGCCGACCTGGATGCTGGCCTGCGAGCCGCTCTTCGCCAGCACGCGCGGCGTGGAGAGCACGTTGAGCTTGGTGTTCTGCGCGAGCGCGTTGAGCGCGAGCCGCACCTGCCCCGCGCCGTTCAGCAGGGTGTAGTTGAAGCCGGCCGCGGGCAGGCCGAAACCGCCGCCGCCACCGCCGGTGCTGGTGATCACGCCGGGCGTGGTGCCGAGGCTCTGGATGTGGCCGCCGCCGATATTGTTGAGGAGCGCCCATTCGACGCCGAGATTGGTCGAATCGTTGAGCGTCAGCTCGGCCACCGTCACTTCGATCAGCACCTCGAGCGGCGGCACGTCTAGCGCGGCGAGCACCGGCCGGACGCGCTCGTAGTCCTGCGCGGTGCCGACGACGATCACCGCGTTGCGATCCTTGTCGACGACGATGCGCGCGCCGCTCGAGGTGGTGCCGGCCGCCGCCTGCGGCGGGGTCTGGGCCTGCTGCCCCTGCGCCGTGCCGGGACTGCCGGGCGTGCCCGGCGGCTGGCTCAGCGGCGACGGCGCATAGGGCTGGATGCGGGTCTGGCCGGCGCCCTCGAGCCGCGCTCCGGGCGCGGTCGGCACGGCGCCGCCACGGCCGCCGCCCAGCACGTTCAGCACCGTCGCGCCGAGGCTGTCGGCGGTGGTGTTCTGCACCTGGTAGATGAAGATGTTGTTGTCCGGATCGGCGTTGGCGGGGCGATCGAAGTCGTCGACCCACTGCCGCACATGCGCCAGGATCTTGGAATCCGCGGCGAGCACGATGATCGAGTTGTTCGCCTCGACCGGAATCACCATGACCGCCGCTGTGTTGTTCGCGGCCGACGTGCTCGCGTCATAGCCCTCGGCCTTGAGCACGACGACGAGCTGATCGGCGAGCTTGCTGGCGGGCCAGTAGGTCGGGCTGATGCGCAGGCTCTGGCGTCCGGCGAGGCGCGAGCTGTCGAGCACCTGCACCGCCTCGACCGCCGCCCGCACGTCGTTCGGCAGGCCGAACAGCAGCAGCAGGTTGGCGCGGGGCGACGGCAGGATCTTGACCTTCGTGCCATAGACGCTGTTGAGCCACGACGCCATGTCGCTGGCCGAGACCTGGCTCAGATCGACCGCCTGGAAGATTGGCCGCAGCGCGGTCGGCAGGTCCGGCAGCGCGCGGCTGCGGATCACGTCCGGCATCTGCGCGAGGAGCGCGTCGTCGGGCACGAAGTTGAGCACGTGCCCGTCCCAGTTCGCAGCGATGCCGTAGCTCGACAGCACCTTGCCCGCCATGGCGTAGAGCTCGCCCGAGGGCAGCGGCTTCCCGGTCCGCAGCGTGACGACATCGGTGCGCGAGGCGACGCGCTGATCGATGCGCACGGTGAGCTTTAGCGCGTTGGCATAGACCTCGTTGATGAAGGTCGGAAGGTTGACCTGCTCGAGCGCGAGGGTCTCGGCCTCGCCCTGCAGCGGCGGCGCCGTGGCGGAGATCTGGCTCGTGGCGGTGGGAGCGGTCGCCGGCGGCTCCGGACCGGAGGCGAACCGGTCGCGCGGCGCGACCGGCCGGCTGACCTGCGGCAGGAGCGGCGTCACAGCCGGCGCCGTGCCCGGCGGCCGGACCTCGAAGGTGGGCGTGACCGCCGAGGCGTCGAACTGGTTGGTCGCGCAGGACGACAGCAGCGCCGCCGACGCGCAGGCGAGTCCGGTGCGCAGAAGCCGCGGAGATACCGACATGTGCTTACTTCTTGTCGAAGAGGCGATAGACGGTGGTCTCGGGAGCTGCCGCTTGCGGGGAGGATTCGGGCGACGCGGCAGAGGCGGGAGGCTTGATTTCGGTCTTAGCACTGTCCGCTGAAATTTGCACGAGGATACTCCCATCGGGAAGTGAATCGCCGACGCGCCGATATTCGTACGTGGTCTGACGCGGGTTGCCGGTGGCGATGAGCACGAAGGATTCGTCGCCGCGCTGCACGATGCCGGCGAGGCGCCAGTTGGGGCGGGGCCGCGCGGCGGCCGCGGCCGGCTTCGCGCCGGGAACGACGCGATTGACCGGCGGGCGCTTGGTCATGTCGATGATGCCGGTCCAGGGATGCCGCGCCTTCAGGATCCCGAGATCGTGATCCGGATCGTCCGGCGTGCTCGCCTGCAGCGCCCAGGCTTCCTTGCCGACCGCGGGCGGCGGCGGCGGCGGCGTCTCGCCGGCCTTCCAGCCGAGCGCGGCGGCGGCGGCGAACAGCACCGCCGTGACGCCGGCGATGCGGACGAGGCTGCGCTGCAGGGCGCTGCGGGGCCATCTCATTTCGGCGCGTCCCCGGCGGTTCCGGCGAGCTTGGCGTAGCTCACGAGCGTCATCTGCATCGTGCCGGCCGGGCGCTGCTCGACATGGAGCTGATCGACGACGAGCATGTGCGGCTCGCGCGCGATGCGGTCGAGGAAGGCGGTGAGCGACGGCTCCTCCTGGATCGCGGTGATGGTCGCCGTGAGCTGGCGGATGTCGGCCGACACGCCCTTGGGCTTCGCCAGCTCGACCCGGACCTGCATCTTGCCGAGCCCGGCTTCGCGGCCGGCGGTGGTGATCCAGTCCTGCATGTTCGCCAGCGCGACGCCCTCGTTCTCGAAGCTCCAGAGGCGCGCCTCGAGCTTGGCGAGCGCCTCGCTGCTCTGCTTCGCCCGCGTGGTCCAGTCGCTGTCGCCGGCGACCGCGGCGGCGCGCTGGATCAGGCTCGCCTCGGCGCGGAACGCGGCGCGCCGCGCGGCGACCGCGTCGTCGAGCAGCAGCAGGCCGTAGAGCGAGACGAGGCTCAAGACCGCGATCAGGCCGGCGAGCGCGCGCCGGTTGGTCTTGAGCTCGTCGCGCAGCGCGAGCGCCTGGCGCACCAGGCCCTGCTGCGGCGTTTCGTTGGCTTGCGAGCTCATTTGGGATCGACCGTGAGCCGGATGCGCAGCGAGTTCTCGTCGAAGGCGCGCTCCGCCTCGACATTCTTGAAGCCGCGGATGCGCTGCAGTGCGCGCACGAAATAGAGCGCATCGAGCCGGTGCAGCGCCGCCACCGTCACCTGCAGCTTGCCGCGATCGAACAGCCAGCCGATGATCCGCGTCTCGTTCGCGGGCATGATCTCCGCGACGCGGGCCATCACCGCGAGCTGCGACGGATACAGGTCTAGCTTGCGCAGGCTCTCGACCGCTGCCGCATTGGCGAGCGCCGTGCTGCGCGCCTCGAGCTCCGGCTGGACCGTGCGCGAATGCGCGGCGGCCTCGGACTTGAGCGCGATGATGTCGCGCTCGACCCTGAGCCACTCCGCGCCGAGAAAGCCATAGGCGATGACGATCACCGCCGCCACCGTCGCCGCGATGAGCTGCAGATTGACGCGCGAGAGCCCGATGGCGCCGGAAAGCCGGCTCCGCGTCCACGGCCGATCGAGCCACGCGAGCTGCAGCGGCTCCGGCGTGGTGGCGGTGATGCGGTCCGCCGGCACCGAGGCGCCGCGCTCGAACATCACCCACGCGCGATCGTCGGGCGGCGCGGGCCAGAGCCGGCTCGCCGCGAGGCTGCCATTGATCCAGCTCTGCGCTTCGTACCCGTCGAGCGTCTCCACGAGCCGCACGCCGTCCTGGGCGTTCTGCACCAGCGCCGTCTCCGGCAGGACGCGGATGCGCGCAAGGTCGACGCCGACCGCCTCCGCGGCCTGCCGCACCGCGCTCTCGTCCCACAGCCACAGGCTGATGAAGTCGGTGCCGAAATGGCAGTGCGAGCCGGTCTCCTCGAACACCGAGAGCCGCCGGATCTGCAGCGCCAGCGCGTCCTGCTGCTGCTTCACCGTCGCGCCCTGCAGCAGCGGAACGCGGAAGAAGCGGCACATCTCGCGCGCCACCACCCAGATCGGCCGCGCGCGCCCCGGCGGCGGCTCGCGGACGCCGCCGCGCGTCTGGAGGTAAAGCCGGAGCGGCGCCGAGGTCCAGCGGGGAAAGGATGTGAGCTGTCGCACGGGCGTTCGATCCTTGCGCGGCTCAGTTCCGCGGGGCCTGCGTCTGCGCCTTCAGCCGATCCCCCGCCCCGCCGACGCGGCGGTAGCCGAGCTTGGCGATCTCGATCGGCGGGACGGACTGGCTGTCGGGGAAGCGGAAGGTCATGCGATAGAGCGCGACGCGAAATATGCCGGCGCCGATCCGGTAGCGGCTGCTCTGCCGCTCGTCCCGGATCCGCTCCGACGTCCACGCGATGTGGTAGGTGCCGGCATCGAATGTTCCCTGCGGCGAAGCCATCGGATTGATCGTCTGGGACAGCTCCAACGCGTTGGCCTGGCGGTCGTACGCGATCGAAGCGGCCTGCAGGCGGTCGGCCGCGTGGAACATGGTTACGAGAAAACTATAAAACGCCATTAACCCGGCCGAGAGAATCACCAGGGCGACGATCGTCTCGAGCAGCGTGAAGCCCGCCTCGGGGCGATGCGGCTCAGCGGCCCGCATTGACCAGGCGCGGCCGGCAGAGCGGGGGCGGCAAGTCATAGGTGAGTGTCACTGGCGCGAGGGTGAAGGAAACCTCGCCGCCCTCGCACACGCCGGTGAAGTGGTAATAGATCGGCTTCGGCACGGTCATGCTCCAGCCGGAGGGAAGGTCGAGCCGCAGCGTCGGCCAATCCTCGACGCCCGGCTTCTTCAGCGTGAGCGCGCGCGCCCGCGCGAGGTCGTCCTCCGAGAGGCCGATCAGCACGCCGCCCTCGCCGCTGTCGCGCACCCGCTCCGGCAGGTCCAGCAGTTGCCGCTGCAAATCGTCCTGCTCGAGGCTCGCGCGCACGCTCGCATAGACGCGGACGAGGCCGGGGAAGGCCAGCGCCGCGAGGCCGGCGAGGATCGCCAGCACGACGACGAGCTCGATGAGCGTGAAGCCCGCGCCGCCGTCCACCGCGGGCGCCGGTCCCGCACCGTCAGCCCTGCGGCAGGATGCCGATGCCCTTGTTCGTGCCGTCCGCACTGGGCTTGCCTTCCGCGCCGTAGCTGTAGAGGGCGAACGGCGGATTGCCGGTGCCCGAGAAGACATAGTTGTAGGGATGGCCCCAGGGGTCCTTCGGCAGCGCGTCCTCGAGATAGGGTCCGCGCCAGCGCGCGCGCAGCTCCGGGTCGGACGGCGGATTGACCAGCGCGTCGAGCCCCTCCTCGGTCGTCGGATAGCGGCCGACATCGAGGCGGTAGGTGTCGAGCGCGGTGCGCAGGTTCCGCACCTGCACCTCGGCCGTGGTCACGCGCGAGCTGTCGAGACGCTCGAGCAGGCGGGGCCCGACGAGCCCCGCGAGGAGGCCGATGATCACCAGCACGATCAGCATCTCGAGCAAGGTGAAGCCCTGCTCGGCGCGGCGCTTTGTGGCTGTCACGGAAAGTCCCAAACGCGTGGCCCAGGCTGAGGAAAATGCGGATCGTTCCATGGATGCGTATCTGCGAGCTAAACGCCGGTCGGGCATACGCGGCGAGGTCGTGCGCCGTTCGGCACACGAACCGGCACCGGCATGATAACCGATCGGCGCGAATTTTCAAGGGTTCGCCACGCTTTTTGCGCGCATCCCTCATGATTAACGCAGGATTATTATTCGGCATGGTTAAGAAAACCCGAACTTCATGAAATCGAATTTAGAATTGGCGAGGCTAGATATTGTCCCGCCGCGAATACCGGCGCGGCGGGAGCCGGCTGCACTATGGAATTGCAACCATTTCCGGCTATCATCCGCGCGGCGACCGCCAATCCGCTGGCGTCACGCTGATGACGCGCCTATCATTTTCGTGCAGCCCCGGCGCCCTCGAGACCGCAAGCATCACCGCAAGCATATTCCAGACATGACCCAGGTCGATTTCCAATCCATGCCGGCGCCGGTCGCGGCGCCCGAGCCCGCGTGCATGCCGATCGGCCAGCTGCTGGTGATGCGCGGCTTCATCAGCCCGGCCGACCTCGAGCGCGGCCTCGAGTTCCAGGCGCAGTTCGGCGGCCGGCTCGGCGCCGTGCTGGTGCGCATCGGCGCGCTCGCCGAGAGCAACCTGCTGGTGGCGCTGTCGGAGCAATTGGGCCTGCCGATCCTGCCCGGCGGCGACATGCCCACGGACGCGAGCGGCATGCTCGCGACGATCGCACTCTCCGGCCTCGCACCGGAATGGTGGCTCGACCAGGAGGCGCTGGTCTGGGAGAACCTTGCCGACGGAACGATCTACTGCGTTGCGCGCGACCCGCTGCTGCCGAGCCTCAACGAGGCGGTGGAGTTCGCGCTCGGCCGGCACCATCAGCTTCGCTGGTGGCTGACGCTCAACCAGGACCTCGACCGCGCGCTCGATCTCGTCGAGCAGGCGCTGCGCCACGAGCGGCACAGCGTGTCGGAGGAGATCAGCCACCTGCGCGAGCTCGCCGAGGAGGCGCCGGTGGTCGAGCTCGTCAGCAACACGCTGTCGCAGAGCTTCAACGACCGCGCCTCGGACATCCATATCGAGCCCGAAGAGCGGCAGTTCCGCATCCGCTACCGCATCGACGGCGTGCTGCAGACCCGGCTCACCCTGCCGCGCGACCGGTTCGACGCCGTCGCCTCGCGCGTCAAGCTGCTTGCCGGCATGGACATCTCCGAGCGCCGCCTGCCGCAGGACGGGCGCACGACGCAGCGCATCAACGGGCAGGACGTCGACATCCGCGTCTCGGCGCTGCCGGGCACCTGGGGCGAATCGCTGGTGCTGCGCCTGCTGCCCAAGGAGCGCAGGCGGATCGATCTCGAGACGCTCGGCATGGAGGCGGACCACCGCACGCTCTTCGAGAAGGAGATCACCGAGCCCAACGGCATCATCCTGGTGACCGGGCCCACGGGCTCGGGCAAATCGACCACGCTCTACGCCGCGCTCGAGGCGATCAACGACGGCAGCACGAAGATCATCACCGTCGAGGACCCGGTCGAATACCACATCAAGGGCGTGAACCAGGTCCAGGTGCATTCCGAGATCGGCTATGACTTCGCGCGCGCGCTGCGCTCGATCCTGCGCCAGGACCCGGACATCATCATGATCGGCGAGATCCGCGACCTCGAGACGGCGCAGATCGCGGTGCAGGCGTCGCTCACCGGCCATCTCGTGTTCGCGACGCTGCACACCAACGACGCGATCTCCTCCTTCATGCGGCTCATCGACATGGGGCTCGAGCCGTTCCTGGTCGCCTCGGGCCTGCGCAGCGTGATGGCGCAGCGCCTGGTGCGGCAGCTCTGCCGCGCCTGCAAGGTTCCGGCGAAGCCGCCGCACGCGCCGATCCTGGAGGAGCTCGCCTCGGCCGCGCGGATCCAGCGGCCGCAATGGGCGAGCGCGGTCGGGTGCCCCGAATGCCAGGGCACCGGCTATCGCGGCCGGCTCGGCATCTACGAGCTGGTCCAGGTGACGGAGCCGCTCAAGGACGCGATCCAGCAGCGCCTGCCGACGCACGACACGATCGAGCTCGCCCGCAAGGCCGGCTTCCGCTCGCTGCGCCAGGACGGGCTCATCAAGGCCGCCATGGGCATCACGAGCGTCGACGAGGTGATGCGTGTCACGGGCCTCAAGGTCGAGGACTAGCGGTTGATCCGCGCGTCGGGACGCGCGGCGCGCGCTGCGGGCGCGCGCCGGGGCTACCCTGCGGGCTTCACCTTGATCGAGGTCATGGTGGTGCTGGCGATCGTCGCGCTGATCAGCGGCAGCCTGATGATGGCGTTCCAGCGTGTGCTCGACGTGCGGCTGCGCATCGCCGCGTTCCTCGACGGCACCGATACGCCCAATCTCCTCGCCGGCTGGTTCCGCGGCTCGGTCGACGGGCTCGTCGCCGACGTGCAGGGCGGCGCCGACCAGTTCGCCGGCACCGCGCGGCAGTTCACCGGCCTTTCGGTCGCGCCGATCAACGGCATGGCCGGGGTGCCCACGCGCATCGTCTGGCAGCTCGACTACGACGCGAACGAGCAGCGCACCTATCTGCGCTATCAGGCGGCGAAGGATCCGCGCCTCACCATCGCGTCGTGGCCGGACAATCGCGGGGCGCTGCAATATTGCGCGGCCGATCTCTCCTGCTATCCGGCCTGGCCGCCGCCGGGCAAGACGGTGCCGCAGGTGCCGTCGCTCATCCGGCTCGACATCGTCAGGGGCACCGAGCCCTGGGCGATCCTGGCGGCGCCGGCGGGCCGGCTCACGACCCGGCCGCGCCCGCCGCGGCCGGAGGACCTGAGCTTCAAATGACCGGGCCACGCATCGCCGGCGCGCGGCAGGAGGGCTTCGTGCTGGTGGCGGCGGCGTGGTTCGTCGCGCTGCTCGCCCTGGCGGCGGTGATCATCTCGGGCTGGGTGTCGGGCTCGCTGCGCGGCGCGGCCGCGCTGCGCGACCAGATGGTGGCGCGGGTCGAGATGACCAACGCGACCAACGAGGTCGCCTATCTCATGGTCAGCAACTTCTTCAGCGTACGCGGGCTCGAGGTGCTGAACGGCGCGGCGCTCAAGGCGGCGCTCGAGCCGCAGCGCTTCGAGCTCGAAATGGTGCCGCCGAAGGACAGGCCCTTCCTCGCGCTCGACGGCCGCCCCTACCGGTTCGGCAACGGCGTGATCGAGCTGCAGGACCCCAAGGGACTCTACAACCTGCACGATGCGTCGCCCGCGAGCCTTGCGCGGCTGCTCGACTTCTACGGCACCGAGCCGCGCGTGGCGCAGAGGCTCTACGACAAGCTTCTCGACTACCAGGGCACCACGCCGTTCAAGCGCATCAACGGCGCGACGGCGGACGATTACGCCGCAGCCGGCCGGCCGCCGCCGCGCGGCGCGGCGCTCATCACATCGTGGGAGCCGCTGCGCATCCTCGACTGGGACAGCCAGAAGATGTGGACCGGGCCGATGGCGTTCCCGGAGATGGCGTCGGCCGACCCGGCGCAGGGCTTCAACCCCAACACGGCGCCGCCCATGGTGCTGAGGAGCTTCCTCGGGCTCGATCAGGACGCAGCCGACCGCCTGCTCTCGCTGCGCAGCAATATCGTGTTGCAGAACTTCTACCAGTTGCAGGCGGTCGCCGGCGAGGAGCT
>Ga0070740_10004984_pt1 | contig 12644 bp, 6 predicted proteins | sample Coa_R2_FD_67286 | JGI IMG/M metagenome (GOLD analysis project Ga0070740, IMG submission 67286) | Surface soil microbial communities from Centralia Pennsylvania, which are recovering from an underground coalmine fire - Coalmine... | ecosystem: Environmental > Terrestrial > Soil > Unclassified ...
AAAGCTCATAGCTGGCGATCGCGACGCCGAAATTCACCGCGGCGGCAACCAGCGTCGCGGCGCGCATATCGTAAACACGCAGCAGGTAAAATCCCGCCAGCAGGCAACCGGACACCGCGCCCGCCAGATTGCCCCCGTACAGGTAGCCGAGCCACGACACGCCCTCCGCCGTGGCTTCCACCCACCGCGCGATGGCCGGAAGCGACGCGCCCATCAGCAGCGTGGGTGGTACCAGGCAGATGGCCGCCAGAATCGCCCGGGGCACGATGCCGCGCCATCCATGGCTCGCCACGGTGGCGTAGAGGCGGTCGAGCAGAGGAACCGTAAATAGGACGAGAATCGCCAGAACGCCGGTGCCCGCCTCCAGGGCCGCGTAAACCCGCAGAGGATGGCGCTTTGCAGGAACGAACTTCGGCAGCGCCAAGCTGCCGAGGCACAGCCCCCCCATATAGGTGGCCAGCAGAACCCCCAGCGACACCGCCGAGGAGCCGATGGCGAGCTGGAGCAACTGGAACCAGACGATCTCGTAAACCAGCGCGGCGCAGCCGCTGCCGAAGAACAGGAACAGGAGAACGGGGTAATGCCGGCGAGGAGTCAAGGGGCCATCATACCGCGGTTTATACAGTGGCCCCGGGATTGCGTATGTTCGCGCTTGAACGGCCCGCGTCCCCGGCCTCCCCCGATGCAGGCGCTTTGTGTTTCAATGCTTAAGCTCGCTAACTCCTGGCTCCGTAGCAGAAAACGCCTTTCTGCTCTGAAAAATTTACCACCGGTTCTTTCGATGTTATGGAGCGCGGCTCCACGGGAAGTGGCCGCCGGAGCGGCGTTCCGAATCGTGATCGCGCTGCTACCCGTGACCGCGTTATGGATCGGGAAACTGATTCTGGACGTGGTATCCCATGCGAAGGGAGCGTCGAATACCCACATCTGGGTATTGCTTTTTGCGGAGTTTAGTCTGGCGGCCCTGGGCGGGATCCTGGGCCGCGCCGCCGATTACTGCGATGCCCGGATCGCGGACAAGTTCGCGCGCGACGTGAGCCTGCGCGTGATGCGGCACGCAGCAACGCTCGACTTGCAGTCCTTTGAAGACCCGATCTTTTACGATAAGCTGGAGCGCGCGCGGGTGCAGGCGCAGGATCGCGTGGGAATGCTCAACGCCATCGGGCGCCTGCTCCAGCAATCCATCACGCTCGCCTCGCTCGCGGCGGCCGTGATGGCGTATTCGCCGGCGCTGTTCGGGCTCCTGGTGGTCTCCTTAGTCCCGGCGTTCCTGGGCGAGACTCACTTCGCTTTTCTCGGATACTCGCTCGCCTACAGCCTCACGCCCTTGCGCCGCGAATTGGACTATCTGCGGGACCTCGGATCGAAGAAAGAATCGGCGAAGGAGCTGAAGATTTTCGGCCTGGGGGAATTTCTGCGGAACCGCTTCTGCGCGGCCTATGACGAGGTCATCCAGCGTAACCGCAAGCTTGGAACCCGGAGGCTGCGAGCCGGCGCGTTGCTGGCCGTGCTCGGATCACTGGGATATTACGCGGCGTATGCCACGCTGGTGTTCCGCGCGATTCGCGGCGAGATCACGATTGGCGATCTCTGGCTGCTGGCCGGCGCGCTGGCCGGCGCGAGCGCGCAGCTCCAGACCGTGTTTTCCACCTTCACCAGCATCGCCGACCAGGCACTGTTCCTGACCGACCTGATTCAGTTCTTCGCCGTGAAGCCCACCATCGTCTCGCGGGCGAACGCGCTTCCCGCGCCGCGTCCCATCCGCAGCGGCTTCGAATTTCGGGACGTCTGCTTTCGTTATCCGGGCTCGGACCGCCTGGTCCTGAAGAATCTTAACCTGCGAATCGGCGCGGGCGAGCGCATCGCCATCGTGGGCGAAAACGGCCAGGGCAAGACCACGCTAGTGAAATTGATGAGCCGTCTGTACGAGCCCACGCACGGCCGGATCCTGCTGGACGGGGTCGATCTCCGCGAATACGACCTCGAGGATCTGCACCGCGAAATCGCCGTCATCTTTCAGGATTTCATGCGCTATGACATGACAGCGCGGGAAAACATCGTGGTGGGAAATGTTGGAGAGGCGCGCAACGAAGCCCGGCTGCGCCTGGCGGCGCGCAAAAGCGGGGCGGAGGAACTGATCGCGCGCTTCCCGGATGGCCTGGATCAGATGCTCGGCCGGCGCTTCGAAGAGGGCGTGGATCTTTCCGGCGGTGAATGGCAGAAATTCGCCATGGCGCGCGCCTACGTCCGTGACGCGCAGATTCTGATCTTGGACGAACCCACGGCCGCGCTGGACGCGATCGCCGAATATGAGGTTTTCCAGCACTTCGCGGAACTGACCTCGGGAAAAATTGCAGTGCTGATTTCGCACCGTTTCTCCACCGTGCGCATGTCGGACCGGATCGTGGTGCTGGAGGGGGGCGCGATCCGGGAACAAGGCACGCATCAGCAACTGGTGGCCAGCGGAGGACGGTACGCCAGCATGTTCGAACTGCAAGCCGCGAGTTACAGGTGAACGCCATGTCCTCCAGCCCTACTCTCGAACGTTCTCCGCGGCCGGAATCTCCCGCGCGCGGCCTGCCCGTCGAAAGCCGGCGGGGCTCGGCGGGGACGTCGCTACGCGAGACCATCCGCGCGATCGAGCGCGCCCTGGAGCAGGCTTACGCCACGCCCGGCCGGGCCGAGGCCACAGTATGGCTGCGCGACAACCGGTCCTTCCTCCGTGCTCAGGTCAAGGAGGTAAAAGAGTCTTTTGGCAAAAAGTTCTGCGCGCGCTTGCGCGGCGGCTGGCCCGTTTATCACCTGGTGAGCGCAGCCATCGGCGAGCGTTTTGTGGATTGGGACACGCGCGCGGTGGCGCACCTTCTCGAACCGGAGTGCCTGCGCGCGTCCTTGACCCTGGCCGAGGTCTGGGCGATTCCGCCGGTTTTCAAGCTGATCCTTCTGGAGCGGCTGGCCGCGGCCGCCGCGGCGCGTAATTCGGCGCGCGTGATCGGCGTGATCCGTAGCCTGCACGCACTCGACCGTGTCCGCTGGCGGGACGTAATCGAGTCCGTCTCGCCGCTGGAGCGCATCCTCCGCCGCGATCCCTCGGGTGTCTACGCGAATATGACCTTCGAGACCCGCGATCTTTACCGTAAATCGGTGGAGAAGATCGCCACCGAGACCGGCGCCAGCGAAGAAGAGGTCGCGAGCGCGGCGATGAACTGCGCGCGCGAGGCTTGGGCCGCGAGCCGCGATCCGCGGACCGGGCACGTCGGCCATTACCTGATTGGCTCGGGCATCGTCCATCTGGAACGGCGCGCCGGCCTGTCGCGGAGTCTTGGAACGCGCATCGCCCGAGCCGTGCGCCCGAAGGCGGAAGTCTTCTATCTGATCTGTATTGCCCTGGCCGCAGTGGCGCTCAGCGTAGCGTTCGCGCGCGCGCTACACGGAATGCACGCGTGGTGGCTGGCGCTATTTTCCATCGCTCTGGTTCAGACAGCGGCGACTCTGGTCAACCTCGGCGTCAACATGACGATTAAGCCCGCCCAGTTGCCGCGGCTGGATTTCTCCAAAGGAATCCCGGATGACTGCCGCACCTTCATCGTCGTGCCGGCGCTGCTGCTCTCGCGCCCCGTGGTGGCGAGATTGCTGAAGCAGCTCGAAATTCATTACCTGGCGAATCGCGACCGCAATTTGCGGTTCGCGCTGTTGACCGATCTGCCGGACTCGAAATCCCCGGAAGGCGTCCGGGAGCCTCTGGTGGATCTGTGCGCGCGCGGCATTTATCGACTCAACCAGCGCCACGGGACTGGCGGCTCCGGGCCGTTTTATTTGTTCCATCGCCGGCTCCGCTGGAACGAGGCCGAGGGCGTGTGGATGGGCCGCGAGCGCAAGCGCGGCAAGCTGGAGGACTTCAACCGCTTCCTGCTGGGCGAGGGCGACGCGTTCGAATCCAAGGCGGGGGATCTCGAAGCCATCGGCGAAATCCGCTACGTGATCACGCTGGACTCCGATTCCCAACTGCCGCGGGACACCGCTTGGAAGCTGGTGGGGACCATGGCGCATCCCTTGAATCGCCCGGTCATCGATCCCGAAACCAAAATGGTCCGCCGCGGGTACGCGATTTTGCAACCGCGGTCCACCATCAACATGGAGTCCGCCGGCCAGTCGCGGCTGGCCCGCATCTATAGCGGCGACACCGGCCTGGACCCCTACGCCACGGCGATTTCCAATGTCTACCAGGACCTCTGCGGCGCGGCCTCTTACACCGGCAAGGGCATTTACGATCTGCGCGCCTTCCACACCGCGCTCGACGGCCGCTTTCCAGATCAGACGCTGCTCAGCCACGATCTGATCGAAGGCGAGCACGCGCGCACCGGCCTGGTGACCGACATCGACATCCTCGAGGATTACCCGAGCTCCTACGAATCGCACTCCAAGCGCAAGCATCGCTGGGTGCGCGGAGACTGGCAGATTTTTCCATACGCGTTTGGGCGCAATCCGCTGCCATTGATCTCGCGCTGGAAGATTTTCGATAATCTGCGGCGCAGCCTGTTTGAGGTGGCGCTTCTGGCGGCCATCGTTTCGGGAGCCGCCATCGCGCCCAACGCGGCCAGCCGCGTTCTGGCCGCCTCCGCGGCGTTGTTGCTTCTTCCCGCTTACGTCGAATTCGCGGCCTCGGTCTGGCGCGTTTCGAAGATCCAGTTTTTGCCGGGACACGTGCGGGAACTCCTGTCGAACCTGGAAAGGGCTCACGCGGAAACCTTCCTAATGCTCGCGTTTCTGCCGCACCAGGCGCTGCTGATGACGGATGCCATCGTGCGCACCCTGGTTCGCATGTTCATCACGCGCCGCCGTTTGCTGGAGTGGGAGAGCATGGCGCAGGCTGAATTGAACGGCCGCACGATCCACTTCGTCACCCTGTATCTGATCGCCTGCCCGTTGTTGACCCTGGCGTTCGCCGTCTCCTGGAGCGGCCCTCTCCCGGCCCCCTTATTCACGCTGCTCGCGCTCTGGATGGGCTCGCCCCTGCTCGCGCAATTCGTCAGCGCACCGCCGGAGCGGGCCGAACCGGAGCAGCCCAGTGACGTCGATTTTCTGCGCGAGATTTCGCTTCGCACCTGGCGCTTCTTTGAGGATTTCAGCGCCCCGGAATCCAACTGGCTGGTTCCCGACAACGTGCAGATGGACCCGGGAAAGGTCGCTCACCAGGCGTCGCCGACCAACATCGGCCTGCAACTCAGCAGCGCCGCAGCGGCGCGGCATCTGGGCTATGTGACCCACGCGGAATTCGCGGAGCGAATCCGCCGCGTGCTGGAAACCATCCAGCGCATGCCACGGCATCGCGGCCATCTTTACAACTGGTACGACACGCGCACCCTGGACATTCTCGCCCCGAACTATGTTTCCACCGTCGATTCCGGCAACCTCGCCGCCGCCCTGATTACCTTAAAGCAGGAGCTGGCTGCGATGCCCCGGCAGGCCGTCATCGGGCCGCAGGTGCTGGCCGGCCTTCGGGATCACGTCACGCTGATCGCCAGCCTGCTTCCGCAGTCCATGCGCGGCGGCGAAATCATGCCCTGCCTGGCCTCGCTGTTGCGGCTGCTCGATTCCAAACCCACGAATCTGCTGTTCTGGCGCGGCCTGCTGGGCGATATCACGGTCGTGGTCCAGGAGCTTAATCTGCATCTGGATTGGGCGTGCCGCTATCTGGCGCCGCAGAGCGCGCAGACCGCCGAGGAGCTTCGTTACTGGCAGCGCTCCCTGCAACAGCGCGTGGACTCCGCGCTGGCCGAGTTGTGTTCCCTCGCGCCGTGGATGGCCCACCCTTTTCACGAGGAATTGCGGGCCCGCGCCGCCAATCCCGCATTCCAGGAACTGATGGAGATCGCCTCCGGCATCCCGGTGCTGGGCGACCTTGCCGATACCTACGACGCTCTGGAGTGTGCCGTCGAATCTCTGCTGGCGCGGCCCGCCGGCGCCGGCTTCCGGGCGGCGTTAGAGCGTCTCCTGGGCCAGATCGCCTCCGCGCGCACGCGGGCCGGGAGGCTCATGGATCAATTCGCCGCCTGTTCGCGCACCGCGTCGAGACTCGCCCTGGGCATGGATTTTCGATTCCTGCTGGACGGCGAACGCAACCTGCTGCGCATAGGCTACGACGTTGCCAGCGGCCGTCTGGACGATTCCTACTACGATCTGCTGGCCTCCGAGGCTCGCACAGCGGTGTTCTTCGCCGTGGCCAAAGGCGATGCTCCGCGCGAAGTCTGGTTCTCGCTTGGCCGGAAAATCACCTCGTTCCGCGGATTCCGTACGCTGATGTCCTGGAGCGGATCGATGTTTGAGTACCTGATGCCGTCGCTGTTCATGAAAACCTTCGCCCCCACGCTGTTGTATGAAATGTTGACCGGCGTGGTTCGCATCCAGCAGACGTACGCGCGCGAATATGGCATCCCGTGGGGCGTTTCGGAATCGGCGTGTAGTGCGCGCGAAGCGGACCTGCGGTATCGCTACCGCGCCTTTGGAATCCCCGCCGTGAGCCTGCGGCAGCGGTCAGAGGACGAGCCCGCGGATCGCGTGGTCGTCGCGCCTTACGCCTCCGTGCTGGCTCTGCTGGTCGATCGTGCTACCGCGGTGGAGAACCTGCGTGAGATCGCCGGCCGGGGATGGATGGGCCGCTATGGATTTTTCGAGTCGATCGACTTTCCTGTGGGTCCGGGCGAGGAGCGCCGGCCCGATGTGGTCCGCTCCTTTATGGCGCACCATCAAGGCATGACTTTGCTGGCCCTTTGCAACACGCTTTGCGACAACGTGATCCAGCGACGTTTTCACGCCGATCCCCTGGTGGCCGCGGCCCAACGGCTGTTGCAGGAGCGCGCCCGCGCGTCGTTGCTCCCGCTGGAAGAAAACGCGGCAGAAACCGGCGGGACCTGGCGAGATCGATTCCCCAGCTTCAAGATGGAGTTTTGAATCGGCTTGAATCAACGGATCCGCGGCGTGACGGTCTCGCGCACCGCGGAGGATCTGGTCCGCTATCACGGCAAGATCGCCGGCCGCCGCGAGCTGTGGGTCATGGGCTCCAACAGGACGTTTCTCGACACCGGGCGCAGCCGCCGCGCGTATCGTAAATGCCTTCGAAGACGATTAGAAGCTCGCGGCCGAGGGGCGCGCGGAGAAGATGGAAGACGGCGCCGCGCCTCCACCGGCCGAGAAGGTCGCCAAGAAGATCGCGAAGGCCGTCGTCAAGGAGCTGCCGCGCGTGGCGCCCGGCGCTGGCGCAACTGATCCAAGACGTGACGGGAGAGGCGGAGCAGGCCGCTGCCTTGGCGCCGGAGTCGGAGCAGACCGTGAAGTCCGCCGTCAAATCCTAGGGTGAAGGATGTGCTGGAAGAAGTGGTCGAGGGCGCGGTGGAGGTTCAGCCCGGCGGCGAACACGCCAGGAACAACGGCCACAAACGAGCGGGCTAAGGCTTCCGGCAGAGGAGGGCCAAGCGGTTGCCGTCGGGATCCCGAAACGCCGCCGTCCACAGCTCATGATCCGCCATGCGAGCCAGCAAATGGGGCCCGGACTCGAACGCGACGCCGCTCGCGGTGAGCCGCTCGTACGCGCCTTCGATCTCTTCGACATCGAAGGAGACCATCGCCCCGGAGCCGTCGTGCGCGTCGCCCGCCGAAGTGAGCAGGAGCAGCCGCACCGGGCCGCCGTCAAACACCGCCGAGCCGCCCGACTCCACCAGCAGCGGCAGCCCGAGCACATCGCGATAGAAGCCCACGGCGCGGGGAATCCCGGAGACGCGAAGCTCGATCTGGCGGATCGTCAGAATGGCTACTTCACCACAGTCTTGGCCACGGCCTGATTTTCGAACTCGTCGGAAACGCGGACGGCGATGGTGGCCTCGCCTTGAGGCCGGCCGATTTGCGTGCGGTAATCGTGCTCTTCGGAGTCAGTCAGGCGGGTGGTGGGCTCGATCACGGTCCAGTCGCCGCCGTTGACGGAATACTCGGCCTTGCCCAAATTGCTCAGAGCGTCCCTGGCGTGGAATTGCAGATCGATTTTTCCGCCGGCGGCCGCCGCGGAAAGCGCGCTGATTTCGGGCGGTGTGTTATCGATCCAGAAGGGATCGCTTTCCCGGGATGAGGAGAGCGCCTGATCGGGCGGATTCGACGGCGCATCCCACGCAGTGACGCGCAGGACGTATTTGCCGTCCGGATAAGCTGTCGAATCCCAGCTCACGTAGTGCTCCGAAATTTTGTCGCGGATCAGCTTCCATCCGGTCTCATTCACGCCGCGAATCTCCACTTTGAACTGTAGGGTGTCGCCGTTGTCATCCGTGGCGAGCCAGCGTGCGCCGATTTCGCCCTTGGCCCAGGTGAGGGCGGGAGAGTTCACGCCGCCACTGGTGCTGGAGGAGGAAGCGGAGTTGCCCGGCTTCCGGCCCAGCGGCGGAAGGCTGAGCGTCACCGGGCTGCTGGATGTTGACAGAGGCGCCGCAGGCGCGGGGAACTTGTAATTGACCGGAGTGATTTCCAGCTTTTCGATGACGGGAGCCACGTTTTTCGTTTGATAGGCGATGTCGACCTCTTCAAGCGCCGCGCTGCCGGAAAGCATCGCGCGATACTGCAAAAACCGCGCGGGCGGCGACGCCACCCGGTCCCCGTTCAGTTTTTGCCAGGGGCTCCAGTTCTGCTGCGGGCGGTTCAAATTGCCGCTGCGCGTTTCAAATGTAACGCCGGGCTGATGTTCGGGCGCGCCGCGCAAACGCCCCCAGTAGGTGAACGCGCCGGCGTCGAGCACGTCGCTTTCGAAAGTGCCCGAGGCTTCCGTCGCAGGCCCGATCGCGAACAGCTTGCCGATATTTCCGGTCACCGCGTACAGCGTGCCGTCCGGCGCGGCGTCGAGCCCGGTGATCTGTGTCGATTCGAGCGCGACAAGCCGCGTATAGGAGTGATCGGAATCGAAGCGGTAGACATGGCCGCGATTTCCCGTGCCGGCAACCAGCCGGCCCTCGCGGTCGAAGACCAGCGCATACGCGAGTTCTTCGGGGTTGCTCCAGACCTTGCGAGCGTAGCCGTCCGGCTGGATGCGGTACACTTCGGAGCCGCCCGTGACGCGTTGTTGCGCGGCCACGGTGGGAAAGGCGCCGTTGCCCCGTGGATTCGCCGTCACCGCGACCGCAGAAGGCTGCCCTTGCGGCGCAGCCTCCGGGGCGGGCGAAGCCGGAGCGGGCGCGGGCGCCGGAACCGCTTGTTTATTGCCGATTCCCGCCGCGTAGATCGTGCCATCGGGCGCCACGGCGACGGCGGTGATTTCACGCTTGGGAGCCTGGTAGAGGACGAAGCCCTCGCCCGCCGGGGAAACGCGCAGAATCAGGCCGCTCGGCTCGGTGCCGACGATCAGGTTGCCGCCGGCATCCATCGCCAGCGAGCGCGCATGCGCCTCCTCGGTACGAAAAAACACGAACCCCGCGCCCGCCGGGGTGACGCGATGAATCTCGCCTTGGTCGCCGGTGGCGACGTAGAGATTGCCCGCCGCATCGAAGGCCAGCGCCCAGATGTATTTCGCCTTGGGGTCATAGAAGACTTCGGCTTTGCCGGAGGGATCCAGGCGATACACCTTGCCGTCCGGCGAAGTGGCCGCGTACACGCGATCGGCGCGATCGACGGCGATGGCCTGAATCGCGATGCCGTCCAGCTCGGCCAGCGGTTTGGCCTGGCCCTGGCGATCGACCCGGAACAATTTGGCCTTGGCCGATCCCAAGCCGCCGCCCGCGACATACACGTTGCCCTTGGAGTCGCGCGCGAGCGCCCAGAGGAAGGCCACGGACGCATCGAAGACCTCTTTCACGACGGGCGCCAGCGTGAGCTTGCCCTCGCTCGAAAGAGAAAGACGCCGGAGCGTGCCTTTTTCGAAATCGGCCATCTCAGCCTGGGTCCAGGTCTTGGTCTCGACGGCGAAGGCGGCGCAGGCAGTAAGGAGAAGGCAGCAAACCCGACTTGCCGCCCCGCTGAATTTTGGCATGTACAAACTCTATTTAACTGTGATCCGCAGCGAATAGCTGCCGGTGACCATTTGATCGAAGGGGAGCGAGACCTGCTCCTCCACGGTTTCCGTGGTGCCGACCAGAGAACGGCTGGCGGTGCGTTCGGTCTGAAGGACGTTCAGCAGAGAGGCAGGAAGCGCGGGCAGCGTCTTATCGTCGGAATAATACGTGGCGCGGCCCTCCATCAGCGAAACATAAACCCGATTGTTCGTACGCTCCTGATTCAGCAGGGAAACCGTTTCGGGAATATCCATGAAGCGGTCGCCGGAAGCCGCGGCGGTCTGGATCCGGTTCAGCGTATCGGCATCGCTGAACAGGATGCGATGCTGGCCTTTGGGCATGCCCGCCGGGATGCGCACGGTCAGCGACCGCTCCATGCGCTCGCCGCGGAAGGGCCGCAGGAAAACCTTCACGGGAATTTCGGTGCCGGCTTCCACTTCGGTGGAGGGCGTCCAGGCGCTATCGATGGTGGCCTGGCGGCGTTCGGGCAGCAGGTCGATGGTGCAATCCACGTTCTTGAGCTTCGGCATGGTCACCGGATTCAGCAGCAGGCGGTTGAACTTATCGCCCCACCAGGTAGCCAGCACCATCGGGGGCGGCGCGGGGGTCTCGTTGCCCGCCAGGATGGTGGAGAGCTTCACGCTGCCGACCCCCTCCACCTCCACGTTGCCGCTCATGCGGTAGGTGACCTCGTCGGCATATTCGTTGATCTGCTGGAGCGTGTTGGCCAGCGTCAGCATCATCAGGTACGGCGTCCACTTCTGATGCACGAACATCGCGAAATGCAGATCCTTTTCCCGCAGCACCCTGCTCATGCCGTCGAGCGACCGCACCTTCAGATGCACCGGCACGGTGGGAGCCTCGTCACCGAGCTCGCCCATGATGCCGCTGAAGCGATCCTGATGCAGCGCGCCCACGACGTCGGTCGTGTTGGGAAGCTTGGTGGGCTGGTAGCTGGACGCCAGAGTCCAGACCACCTCGCTTTTGGCCATCGGCATATCCACCGGGCCGAGGCTCATGAATGGATGCCCGAAGGCGAGGACTCGCTTGCCGTCGTTATATGTGACGGTGCCCGTGCCCGTGATCGAGAGATCGCCGGAGACGAGAATGCCCGCGATGGAATCGCCCGGGTTGAGCGATTTTTCCCACCCGGCGACCGGCTTGGCGCTGAGAGACGTGGCCGAGCCTCCCCCGCCCTGCACGGCGCTGATCCCGATCTGCGAAAGCATCGGTTCGAAAGAGCGGAGTGTGGCCGCGTTGAATCCGGAAAACACCAGCGGCGTTTCTATGGGCGTCATGAGCGGCTCATGCTGCGGTCCGATGCCGGTCACACCGGCGGAGACCAGACGCCCCAGCAGCTCATTCGGCATTTCCGCCGCGGCGGCGGAAGCTCTCTGCGCCGGCATAGCGCCGGGCGCCTTCGCGTCGGCAGGCCGGGACTGATCGAATTCGTTGATCTCCAGCATGGACTCGATCGGCGTGATCCCGCAGATGGCGTCCGGCGAGAACACGCTGATGCGCAGCGCAACCGCACCGACGAGTTTTCCGTCGATGTAGACCGGGCTGCCGCTCATGCCGGCGGCGACTCCCGTCTCCTTCGCCTTGCCGAGCATCTTGGCGAGAATCACATCGTTGGGCCCGCTGCTTTTCTTCCAGACGCCGATAATCTCAACCGGCACCGGTTCGGGCTGCGTGCCCTGGAAAACGGTCCAGGCGACGGCTTTCATTCCGGGCTGAACGTCCTTGAGCGGAAAAATCCGCGTCTTGCCCGCTTGGGGAGCGGTCAGGTCGGCGGCTTGGGCCAGTACACCGGCACAGAGGAACGCGGCGGCGAACCAACGATTCATGAATACCTCTTAACTTCTATATTAGACACCTGCCGGCGCCAAAAGGTCCCGGCGCAGACTGTATTCGCGCCCTATTTCAGAAGGTTCGCGACTTTCGCCACGCCGGCCCTGGCGCAGGCGTCATCCTGCTCCTGGCTGGAGCCCGAGCTGCCGACGCCGCCAATGGCTTCGTTGCCCGCCAGAATCGGCACGCCGCCCCCGAGCGCCAGGATATCGGCCACCTGGCGCTGCGCCGCGTAGGCGGGGTCGTTGGTGCGCTTCTGAAATTCCAGCGTGGTGGTGCGGAACATGCGCGCGGTAAATGCCTTCCGGCGCGCCATCTCCGCGGTCTGCGCGCTGGCCTGTTCATCGCGCAGGATGACCATGACCTGCCCGGCGCGATCCACGACCGCCACCGAAGTGTGATAGCCCTTCTCATGGCATTCGGCGAGCGCGGCTTCGGCGATGGCCTTAGCGAGGCCCAGAGACAGGTTTTTTTGCATCACCACTCCCTGCGCGCGGGCGGGCCGGACGGCGGCGCCGGCGATTGCGATGACCGCCAAGATTTTGAGCGAATGCGACATGGACCCTCCTGCGCGTGACGATTATACAGGAGCAGGCGGCCCGGCATGCGATCCGCTGCGCCGGCGTGGAGCGATATGCGAAGCTCGATAGCATGGCGAGGTTCGAGGCCATCGAGGTTGAGCGCGAAGGTGCCGCGATCCGGCTCCGTTTCCAGATCGATGCGCCGGGCGTGATCGGCTGGCAGATCTTCGATCCGGCTTCGGGGGCGTTC
>Ga0070740_10004985_pt1 | contig 12642 bp, 7 predicted proteins | sample Coa_R2_FD_67286 | JGI IMG/M metagenome (GOLD analysis project Ga0070740, IMG submission 67286) | Surface soil microbial communities from Centralia Pennsylvania, which are recovering from an underground coalmine fire - Coalmine... | ecosystem: Environmental > Terrestrial > Soil > Unclassified ...
GCGCTCGCGGCGATCATTCTCGATATAGGCAGTGCCGGGCTGGTACACCAGCGGCTCATCGTTCTTGCGCGGCCCCTTGCGCACCAGCGCGCGCCCGCTCTCCAGCGCCTCGGCGTAGGGCAGAAACTCCTCGCTGCCCTTATTCTTGCCGCGCACCACCGCCATCGGCACGGTAGCCACGCGCAGCTTAAATTCCAGCAGGCCCTCATAGATACTGCCCAACTGGCGCACGCCCAGGCTCTTATAATCGATCATCATCAGCAGGTGCGGCGGTTTCGGCTGGACATCGCGGGCCAGCGCATCGAGGCCGAGGGCCAGGTACTGATCGGGCACGCGATGCAGGGCCAGGAAGCGCGCTATGCGTCGGTCGAGCGGCTCGCGGGCGCGGGCCTCGGCGTCGGCGGCCAGGCGCTGCTCCTCCTCACGCGCCTGCTTCTCCGTCATGGTCAGAAAGAGCCCGCCGTCATATGTTGGCAGATTCAGCGCCGGGTCGCCCTGATCGATAGCGCGAAAGAGCCTGAGCAGGTGTTCATAGAGGGCATAACTCTCAGGAGAATAGACCCGTTTGATCTTCTCGTCGGTCTCCTCGCGCGCGCTCTGGCGGGGATCGACGGAGCGCCGGGGCTCGCGCCGGGTTTGCTCAGCGATTGCGTCCTTGAGCGCGGCCAGGCTGTGGGGATAGTACGCCGCGCGGTCGCGCAAGGGGAGCAGATTGCGGCTCTCCGCGTAGAGCACAAAGAGCAGGCGGAAAAGCAGGCCCAGCGTGCCCTCGAAATAGCGGGCCAGTTCGTCCGCGCGCTCCTGCTCGCTCAGGGTATCCAGACGAAGCAGCCCCTGCTGCTGAGCGTGGAGGATAAAGCCCTGAGCGAGATGGGGAAAGATCTGCTTAAAGACGCGGTCCTTCAAATCATTGCCCAGCTTCAGGGCTCGTTCCTGGCCGCGCTGCAAGAGATACTCCAGAAACGTCTGCGGGCTATCGCCGCCTGCGTAGCGCATGGAGAGAAAGGCGCGGGCGCGGAAGATCAGCCAGAAATAGCGCAGCGCATCCTTTGCCTCCGCCACCTCATCGGAATTGCTCAGCGGCAGGCTCAGCGTCTCCGCCAGATCGATCTCATAATAATTCGTCGCGCGGCTATAGGCCCTGGTCGAATAGAGCCGCCAGACCTGCCCGTTGGTCAGCATCGCCCATTCCGCGCCCGTCTCCTCCAGGCGGGCCACCACCATTGCGCCCGGATTCTCATCCGGGCGGTCAACCGGCGTCTGGCGCGTCGGGTCCTCGCTCTCATAGCCATCGAGGTCGCGGCCCCAGGCATAGGCCAGCAGAATCGCCACGCGGCCCGTCGGGAGACCGCGCGGGTCGGGCAGCGAAAGCTCATAATCATGCGGCCTGCCAGCCGATCGAGAGAACGGCGCATAGAGAAAGCCCAGGCGGCTCAGCACGGGCTCGATCAGCCTCCTGCGACACTCCTCGACCGAGCGTTCATGCAACTCCTCGCGCGCATCCTCGTACAGCGCGCGCAACTCGCGGAACGCCTCGTCGAACGCGCGCTGTTCCTCGCCCGGCTGCGTCGTCGCCTGCCAGACCTGCGAATCGTCCTCCTTCAAATCCAGCAGGAAGTGATCGGAGAAGAGGGAGTGATTATTAAAGAACTCCTCGCTCCAATCGGCCAGATCGAAGGCCCCTTTCAAGCGGCGGCACTGCGCAAAGATATCGCGTTCAGCCGGCCAGTCCAGATTTTTCAGCATGCGCAGCGTCACGCGCTCACTTCTCGCGTCGGGCCAGCGCAGGTTACGCGGATCAAAGGCGTAAGAGCGCAGGCGCGCGCGTTCCCTGGGCGCGCGGCCCGTTCTGCGCGCGGGCGCGTCCCCTGGCGAGCTCGCCAGCAATTGCCCCTGCATCGCCTGCGCCTCGCGGTCCAGGTACGAAAACTCCAGCGTCCTGAAATGCGTGTCGGCCAGGACAAAGAGAAACTCACCGCCCGCGTTGAGCAAATCCTGAAAAATCTCCTTGCGCACCTCCGCATTCACGCTCGGCACCACATAGAGCAGCACAAAGAACGAGCGAGCATACTCCTCATCCATGCGCTCGCCCAGCGTAAAAAAGCCCTGCACCTGCTCGTTCAGCGAGCCATAGGGATGAAAGCGACCGATCTCGTCCGAGCGAAACGCCCCGTGTGCATCCTGCTCAAGCCGGCGCGGCGCGCCGTTATAGCCCAGGTGCGAAAAAAAATCGCGCAGCTTCTGTGGGTTCGTCAGGTCCTGAATCTTCTCGCGTGTTACCAAAAACCCCTTCTGGAGCATTGAACAGCCCTCGCAAATCTAGCCCGGCGGCGCAAACAAGCACGGAAAGAAGGATGGCGACATTGTCTTCCGCTCATTGTCCCGCTTAGGGTAACATCGCATACGGGAGGTGTCAAGCCCACCGCCCGCGTGTGTATGATTGAGAGGCAGACACCTTTCCCCTTTGTCTCTTCTTCTAATACGCAAGGTTCTCGCAAAAACGGAAAGCAAGGAGTCATCTCGCTCCCCCTCCATCTCTGGCGGGCCTTGCCTTTCCGCGCCTACCGTTTCATCACGCGCAGCACGCTGCCCAGCGGACCCTCCGGCACAATCGTCACATTCGCGCGTCGGCAGATACGGGCGAGCGCCGTGTAGAGCGCGTTTTTGACCTCGTTGGAAGGCTCATCCTGAGAGAGCGCGAGCAGGGTCTCCAGCGTCTGCTCGTCGCCTGCAAGCTCGCCCAGGGCCTCCGCCAGGGCGAGGCGCACCTCCTCAATGAGCGTGCGATCCGCCAGGTCTGCCAGAAAGATAGGGACAGCGAGGCTGCCATGCCGGCCAGAGCGGGCGATCTGCTCGATAAAGCTGGCCCGCACCGCGTAGTAGATGCGGCGGTCCCGGCAGATAGCCAGCAGTTCGTCCGTTTTGCCATGCTCGACAATGCGCTCAATGAATGCATCTGGAGTGAGATAGAGCTCCACGTCACGGTATGCTTTCAGGCGCATGTATTTGCCGTTTGCGGCGGACCCGATATGCCAGCGATCCGCTGTTGTGCTGACCAGGCACTCATGCAAATCCCTCATCGCTGTGGCATCCCCGCCCTCGATCAAGAGCGTGAAAGCCTGCAAGAGAGCGGTGAGGGAATAGTCCTCTGGCTCTTGCTGGCGAACCTGAGCGACCATCGCCCACAGCGCATCGCGGACCGCCTGCGGGTGCGTCTGCCAGAGACCTTCTGCGATCTCTAAGCGCAGCGAGAGAGGCGTTGCCTGGTTGTCCAGCAGCGCGAGCAAGCGCTGGATGAGGTCGGGCTGTGCGCTCTCCGTGACCACCGCGACGATCGTCTCGCGCATGTGCTCCGACTCGCCGGGCTCTTCGAGAATCCGCGCGACCAGCAGTTCCGTCTTCTGCCAGCCCAATTTGCGCAGAGCGGCCAGCGCGCTTCGTCTGGTAAACGACCAGTAGCCCCTGTTCCAGAGCACCTCTTCGAGAAAGTCGCTCAACTCTGGCGAGAGGCACTGCGCCAGCAAGCGCATCCCGTGAGAGAGGATCAGGCTATCGGGCGGAAAGCGGGAAAACGCGCGTCTCACGTAAGGGACGATGATGGCTTTATCCTCCCGTTCACACGTGGAAAGCGAGTTAAAGGCGCGCTGGTAAAGGAACAAATCCTTTGAGCTTTCGAGGTGGTCCAGCAGCCACTCAAGCGTAGCCGTATCCGCACAAGCGCAGAAGATGTCTATGAGATAATCGCCTACCGGCATGGCAAGCGAGTCAGGATCTTCCAGGAGCTTCTTCAACTGCGGTCCCAGCGCGCGATCTCTGGACTTTTGCAGGAGATCGACAATCTTCGTAGCGATGCTTCTGCTGAGAGAGGGTTGCCTCAGCAGGGACAAGAGCCGTCTCTGCAACTCGCGTCCCCCGGCTGAGCCGATGCCATCCAGCACAAGCAAGCGCAGTTTCAAGGGTACATTTGTATTCGCCACCATCTCAAGCAGCCAGTTGTTCGCCTCATGCTCAGGATAGGTCCTGCCGATCTCCGCCAGCACCTCAGCGGCCTGTTGCTGGAGCAGAGAGAACGGGCTAGAGAGCTGCTCGCGCAGGCGAAGAGGAATCGCGGCGCGCAGGTCTCTCTGGAGGGTAAGCTGCACCTGAGCGGCGAGGCAGCGCCCGGCGAGCAAGAGCTTGCTACAGAAAATATCCTCGGGGGCCTCGCCGTCGCCACCGGGCGAAAGCAAGCGCATCAGCAACTCGCTGGCATCGTCCGCCAAACCAGCGTAGAGCAGGATCACCTCCTCCCACCAGGGATGGCCGAGCTGCTCCAGGAGCAAGTCCAGGGAATGAGTGTTCGCAAGATGGCGTGCGGCAAAGTACTCTTGCAGAGTCAGGTGCAGGAAGCCATAGGTTTCGTGGGCCTGCTCGCGCAGCAGGCCATTGTCGCTGGTAATCTCGTCGAGGATATCTTGCAGGTGCTCCTCGCGGGTAGACTTGCCCAGGCTCTCCGCGAAATCCTTGATGCACACCAGCAGTTCGCGCCGCGAGAAATAGCGCAGGCCCTGCGCATGAAAGTGCCAGGCCACGCGGGGCAACAGGCGCTCCTGCTCGTAAGTATTGATGGCGGGATGCGCGCGGCGAATTCTGCGTTTATCGTCCCATTTGCGCAGCAGCGTCTCCACGCAGATCTTATAGAGATCGGCGCGATTAGACGGCAGGCGCTCATTATTCTCCTCGTAGGTATAGGCAATCAGGCCAAGCAGCAAGGGATTAGCGGCCAGGGCGCTGAGGCGCGGATTATTCTGCAAGCTTGCCAGCAGCCCCTCGGCCATATCGCGCCGTTCCTCTTGAGGATCGTGACGAAACCAGTTGCGCACAAACGCCTCGACCTGCTCCGGCAGAAAGTCCACCACCTCCAGCAGATCGAAGCCGACCAGGGGCGCGTGCTGATGATAGGCCGCCTTGCGCGCCGTGACCATCATGGGAGTCTGAGGATAGGCGCGGCGCAGATCGCTGACCGCCTCATGGATTGTCTGGTACGTCTGCTCGGCCTGCTCACTATCATCGCCGAGCATCGTCTCGTCCAGTGCGTCCAGCAGGACCAGCATACGGCCCGCGCGCAGGCGGCTCTGGAGAAAGCGCCGGGCGTGCGCTTCCTCGAAGTGATAGACCCGCTGCCAGTCGCGCAGGATATACTCCAGCAAGCCCTCATCGCCCTGGCGTTTGCGCGCGAAGGTATGCAGGCTGACAAACACCGCGTCGTCTGCGATCTCCCTGAAGTTTCCTCTGGCGACCTGCAAGGTCAGGTACTTCAAAAGCGTGGTCTTGCCCGCGCCGGGGTCGCCCACTACCACGCTGTAGGGATACTTCTGCACCGCCTGCTCTGGCTCCAGGCCGGCGCGCTCGCGTTCCTCCAGATACTTCTGCTGGGAGCGCAGAATCGCCAGCGGATCGTGCTCCTGCCCGGTCTGCAAGCTGCCCTCCGCCGACTCGAGCGACGCGCGATAGCGGCGCTCACGGTGAATGCGCACACGCACATAGATATCGTCCAGCGTCAGGGGATGATCCATATCCAGCACCTGGATCATCGTCAACTGCGGATCAGTGCAGAGCGCCTGGCGGTACTCCTGCGCGAACGCCTCCTCCTGCTGGGCCGCTTCCTCTTCCCGCCGCGCCGCCTGCGTATCGGCGGACGCCTCCTGCTGTGGAGGCTCAAAAAGCGTCGGCTGATTCCATGCATGGCCGGGCGCAGCGCGCACCGGCCCGCGCAACGCCTTCTCAATCTCCGCGCACACACGTTTCCAGGCCCGGTTCCGCTCGCTCCTGCTCATATCTTCTATCGCCTTCGCGGGCGACAGAGCGAACTGGTAGGGTTCAAGCTCAGTCATCTCATACGCGCAATTCCCCACCAGCACCTGGAGGATAGTCAGTTCGCCCAACCTGGCCGCCTCTAGAATGCGCGGAAGTTCCTCATGTTGAATAAAATCAGAGTTAAAAAAGTCCACGCTGAGCAGCAGCACAGCGACCTTTGTGCGTGCAAGCGCCTCAAAAATTTTGGTGCGCCAGAGTTCGCCCGCCTGCAAATCCTGGTCGCTCCAACCCTCAACCAGGCCACGATCGCGATATATTCTGAGATGCGCCAGAAATCGCTCGGCATGCCTTTTATCTTTGTGGCTATAACAGAGAAAGACCTGCGTGCGTTCAAGCGGGGAGGATGTCATAGAAAATGCTCTCCTCTAGCCTCAATCCGGCAAGACACGGAAAAGTGAAGTCCAGGCGTAATTGCGCATTGATTATACAGGCTGACTGCTGGTGTGTCAAGCATGGCGGGCGTTGGATCTGCCACGCTCGAGGGGCGCGTTGACATATAGCTCATGCATTATTTATACTGATACCACATCAATTGTTCGTATCAGCAGAGCGTTGTCGGCCCAGTCGACAGAAGAGAGGGACTTCATGTATAACGACTCGAACAGTTCGCCGGGCAATCCGCTGGACGGGTTGCCGCCGGAGGTCAGGCAGCGCGTGGAAGAGGCGCTGCGAGCATCTGGCGGTGGGGCATTTGGGGGAATAACGCCATCATATGTACACGTCGAAGTTTCGAAGCAGCCGGCGCAGATCCACCTCGGCGGCAATCGGGCCTGGGCGCACTGGGAATACGGTCCCACCGAATGGGAACTCTTCGATAAGATCGATTGGGGAATCGCGCGACGCAGATATTGGCTGCTCGTCTGGATAAGCACCCTGGTGTGTCTGTTCATCATCGGCGTACCGGCTCTGTTTCTCCTGGTTCTTCGGCCATTTAATCCCAATTATGCCCTTTTTATGGCGGTGGTCGCTTTTCTATTACTGCTGGCCCTCTTCCTGCTGATTTTATTTCTCAGTCTACCCCTACAGTGAAGCAAAGAAACGTCACAAGGCCCGGCAGGATCAGGCGCAGCCGCGGAGAGTTACCTTTTCAGAGCGAGGCGTATGGGAGGCCGGCACCTATTTTCCGCTCAACGAAGTCCTCATGAACCTCAAAAATGTCCGCATGACCTCGCAGCCGTCCGTCCTCCACTTCAAGCGCGAACGAATACATTTTCGCCAGTCCAGCCAGCGTGACACCCTGCGCGTGCTGGTGCCCTGGGGGCGCGAGGCGGAGGCCGCGCAGCTTATGCAGCGTTTTCGCGTCGAGGTGATCGAAGCGCAGAAAAGAGGCTACAGCCCCAGGGAACCGGATTAAATGCGTGTGGCGCGCAAGCTCATCCGATGTGAAGACGAGATATTGTCAGCCATTCATTCCAGAGCGAGCAACGTCTACTTGCGCGAGCCGCCCTTGCGCTTAGTGTTGTTGCCGGAGGACTTTGGCCGGGACGCCACGACTGCGGGCGCGGCTCTCTCAGTCTGGGGACTTGAGATAGTGACGGGCGCGGTCCTCTCTACGCGCGCAGCCGGCAGGCGAATGAGCTGGTAGACCAGCGCGCCGATGATGCCGCCGGCGATCGGGCCGACGAAATACACCCACAGGTTCGTCCAGTGCAGCGAGACCAGCGCGGGACCGAAGGAGCGGGCGGGATTCATCGAAGCGCCGGTGAGCGGGCCGCCCCACAGCGCATCCACCAGAATCGTCGCGCCGATCGCAAAGGCTGCCATCTTGCCGATACTCTGCGTATCGGTCGCCACCGCGCTAATCACAAAGACCAGGAAGGCGGTCAGCAGCGCCTCCACGCAGGTCGCCTGGAACAGACTGACGTGCAGGGCGGGCGCATTAACTGTCAGCGCGATGGCTTTGGAGCCGAAGATGCCCAGCAGGGTCAGCGCGCCCAGCGTTGCCCCCACGAACTGTCCAAGCAAATAGAGAGGCAGCTCGCGCCAGGAGAGGTGTCCCGTCACGGTCAGCCCGATGCTCACCGCCGGATTGAGGTGCCCGCCAGAAATATGCCCGGTTGCCGCGACCATCACCGCGATAATCACGCCAAAGGCCAGGGCCACGCCAATGCCGGGCAGCGCGCCCTGAGAACTGACAATAATTGCGCCACAGCCGGCTGTGACCAGCCCGAACGTCCCCACCAGTTCCGCGCCAATTTTGCGCGCCACTATTGAATATTCCATACGATTGTTCTTCTCCTTCGCAGAGATTTCTTATGAAGAGCTTATCATAGATTGGCCCTAAAGGCAAAGCGAGAATATACCTCTTTGGGGAAAAATGGAGAGAGAGGTGAGCCCAAACGCTCCGACCCGCGAACCCCCCCTTGCAGAATCGCGTCCCTTGTGCATACAATACGGATGACATACTTCTTCTTATTAACATACTTTTTGGAAGGAAGGAACATACAGCTATGACATTGAGCCTGGGGTTGCTCATTCTGCGTCTGGTGGCCGGGCTGACCATTGCCGGGCATGGCGCGCAAAAGCTCTTTGGCTGGTTCGGGGGAGCCGGCTTTGTCAAGATGATGCAGGGGTACCAGAAGCAGGGCTTCAAGCCGGCGTGGCTTTGGACCTGCCTGGTAATCGTCGGGGAGCTTGGCGGGGGCCTCTCGCTCGCGACCGGCTTGCTGACACCGCTTGGCGCTGCCGGCATGGTGGGCGCGATGGTGATGGCCATCTTCAAGGTTCACTGGAAGAACGGCTTCTGGAACAGCAATCGCGGGATAGAGTTTCCCCTCTCGCTGCTAGGTGCGGCCCTGGCCGTTGGCTTCACCGGACCCGGCAATTACGCGCTGGACGCCCTGTTCGGCCTTGCCCTGCCGACCCCGCTGCTCTTCGGGATTCTGGCCGTGCTAGCCGTCATCGTCGATATCGTGGGGCTGTTTATCGCCCGTCCCGCGCCCACGCCGGCTGCTACCACTGAGGCCGTGCCGCGCGCATCATAGGGAATGCTCCAGACCTGAATATTCCGTTTTGTCCACCGCTTAGATGGACGGGCAAGCACGCCGGTGAGGGCAGAAGAGTGTGAAGCGCATTTTTGCCTCATTGCGTATCCTTTTACCCTCATCGGTGTGCTTGTGTATATGTGCGGTAGGAACCCTGGAATAGAAGGATCCTGAAGCTACCTGTCCAAAAGACCTGTCCGCTTCTGTTCACTCGTACAATAGTAATCCCTTGTGCGGTAATGTAGAGTAACGGCAGAGAAATCCGCAAGTTCAACCGAAAGGGAGCGATACAATGAGTGGAGCATCATCAACGGCCCTGATAACTGGGGCCTCGCGGGGTCTTGGCCTGGCGCTGGCGCGCGAACTGGCCCGGCGCGGCTGGAATCTCCTGATCGACGCACGCGGAGCGCAGGCGCTGGAAGAGGCGCGCAGGGAGTTGACCACGCTGGCACAGGGAAATACCATCGTCGCTCTGCCCGGCGACGTAACGGACGCGGCTCATCGCGCGGAATTGGCGCGGGCCGCGCACGAATTGGGCGGGCTCGACGTGCTGATCAACAACGCCAGCATCCTGGGACCCAGTCCCCAGCCGGCGCTGCTCGACTACCCGCTGGACGTCCTGGAGCGCGTCTATCGCGTCAACGTCATCGCCCCGCTGGGACTAATCCAGGCCGTCAGAAACGAACTCAAGCCGGGAGCCTGCGTCATCAACGTCACCAGCGACGCGGGCGTCGAAGCCTACGAAGGCTGGGGCGGCTACGGCTCGAGCAAAGCCGCGCTGGAGCAACTCTCGCACATCCTGGCCGCCGAAAATCCCACCTGGCGCGTCTACTGGGTCGATCCCGGTGACATGCGCACACAAATGCATCAGGAAGCCTTCCCCGGCGAAGACATCAGCGACCGCCCGCTGCCAGAGGTCAGCGTGCCGGGATTTATGAAGCTGATTACGGGCGAGTTGGAGAGTGGAAGGTACGCGGCAAGGGAGCTCAGATAGCCCGTGTTCTGTTCTTGGGTCTTTATGGTATAGTATGAAGTCGGAGATGGCCGTACTATGCTTGAAGAACATACAGGAACGCGGGAACACTACCTCGTAAGAGAAAAAGAAAGAGACCTGCCTGAGCAGGTTGATCTTTTGCGCCTGCATGCCAGTAGGAAGCTGGAAAGAAGCCAGAAAGCAGAAGCAGGGCAGTTTCTTACTCCTGCCCCTCTGGCCCGCTTTATGGCCTCGTTGCTTCAAGCGCAATCTTCCAGTTTGCGTATTCTGGATGCAGGCGCTGGTGTTGGCTCGCTTTTCGCAGCCTGTGTGGCCGATCTGTGTATGCGTAAAACGCCTCCAAAGCAGATCCATGTTGTAGCTTATGAGATAGATGCAAAGCTTATTGCGCCTTTACAGGAAACGCTTCGCCTTTGCCGGTCAGCGTGCGAGCAAGCTGGAATCGTATTCATTGGAGAAGTGAGACAGGAGGATTTTCTCGCTGCCGGTGTAGAATTATTGCAGGACACGCTTTTTGCATCTCATGATGAGAGCATGCGCTTCCATTGTGCCATTCTCAATCCCCCCTATAAAAAAATCCAAACGCAATCCCGCGAGAGAAAGCTCCTCCAGAGGGTTGGTATCGAGTCGAGCAACCTGTATGCTGGTTTCCTGGCCCTGGCTGCACAGCTTCTAGAGCCATCTGGCGAATTAATTGCCATCACCCCGCGTAGCTTCTGCAACGGTCCTTATTTCAAAAACTTCCGTGAACAATTTTTGCGAATGATGGCGCTGAATCGCTTGCATGTGTTTGATTCACGCAGGCAGGCATTTAGCGAGGATGATGTTCTTCAGGAGAACATCATCCTTCACGCTGTGAAAGCACAAGAAAAGCCAGGGAGCGTTCTCATCTCTTCCAGCACAGGGCCGGACGACGAATACATGCTCATGCATGAAGTCGAATACAGTCAGGTGGTTCAGCCAAATGATCCTCAGCTTTTTATCCGTATAGTGCAGGACCATGTGAGTGAGAGCGTCGTCCAACAGATGGAGCGGTTTCAAACCTCTCTTGCTGATTTAGGTATCGCTGTATCGACCGGGAGAGTGGTTGATTTTCGCTCGCTCGATTTTTTGCAAACTCACTATGAGCCTGGCACTGTTCCTCTCCTGTTTCCAACACATGTAGGCTACGGCTCGGTTGTATGGCCCAAATACGAGAGCAAAAAACCCCATGCATTGCTGGATACGGTGCAGACAAAAAGCCTTCAGATTCCCAATGGTTATTACGTTCTGGTCAAAAGGTTTACCGCAAAGGAAGAGAAAAAACGTCTGGTCGCGGCCCTGTATAATCCCATAGATTTCCCTGGTGCAAGCATTGCTTTTGAGAACCATTTAAACTATTTTCACTGCAATGGCAAAGGACTCGATCCAGCGCTGGCCAGGGGGCTGGCAGCATATCTGAATTCAACGCTGGTAGATGCTTTCTTCCGCCTGTTTAATGGGCATACGCAGGTAAACGCCACAGATTTGCGTAATATCAAATACCCCACGTTAAGACAACTTGAATCATTAGGAAAGCGGATAGGGGCGGAATTTCCCGCGCAAAGTGAACTTGATGAGCTTGTAAAAAAGGAGTTATTGAGCATGGAGAAAAATGAGCCAGTGGGAGTTCGAGGGCGAGATCCTGTTCAGCTCAAGCAAAAAATAGATGAAGCCCTGAGCATTCTTAAAGTACTTGAGCTTCCTCGTTCGCAGCAGAATGAGAGATCGGCATTGACTTTGTTGGCATTACTTGGTCTTAAACCAGATATGCCCTGGTCGCAAGCTGGAAGTCCTTTATGTGGTATTACGCCGATGATGGACTTTTTTAGGGAACACTATGGCAAAAGTTACAAACCGAATACACGCGAAACGGTGCGCCGCCAGACGGTTCATCAATTTCTAGAGGCTGGTCTGATTGTAATCAACCCCGATGACCCGGCTCGCCCGCCAAATAGCGCTCATACAGTTTATCAGATTGAGCAAGGAACATTGGATTTGCTTCGTACTTTTGGAACGCCAGCGTGGGAGACACATCTTCAGACCTATCTGGCTTCTGTTGAGACCTTGAAAAAACGGTACGCCCAGGAGCGCGATATGCACCGAATACCGGTAACAGTTGCTTCTGGGAAAGTGTTAACGCTCTCGCCTGGTGGGCAAAATGTGTTGATCGAACGAATTATCCATGTTTTTGCCCCACTGTACATACCTGGGGGGGAGGTTCTCTATATTGGCGATACAGATGAGAAATTCGCGTATTTTGACGAGGAAGGTTTTGCTGACCTGGGTATTAGAATTGATCCTCATGGAAAAATACCAGACGTAATCATTTACTATACAGAAAAGAACTGGTTAGTATTAATCGAGGCTGTTACCTCACATGGTCCAATTGATGGTAAGCGTAAAGATGAATTGAGGCGCTTGTTCCAGAATTCTAAAGCCGGTTTGGTGTTTGTCACAGCATTTTTAACGCGTAGCGCCATGGTGCGATACCTTCAGGATATTTCCTGGGAAACAGAAGTCTGGGTTGCGGATCATCCGACGCATTTGATTCACTTTGATGGTGAACACCTTTTAGGCCCAGATGGAAACTAAAAGCGACGGAGTACAGACAACATGGCTTGCCAGCACTCCTTTCTGATCCCAACTTCACTTCACAATCAAATGCACATCCCCAAACTCATGCCACAGATAGCGTTCTCTGAGCGCCTCGCGGTAGGTTAATTGCAGGTGGTCGCGCCCAGCAAGGGCTTCGAGCATGGCGAGGTGGGTGGAGCGGGGTTCGTGGAA
>Ga0070740_10004988_pt1 | contig 12638 bp, 14 predicted proteins | sample Coa_R2_FD_67286 | JGI IMG/M metagenome (GOLD analysis project Ga0070740, IMG submission 67286) | Surface soil microbial communities from Centralia Pennsylvania, which are recovering from an underground coalmine fire - Coalmine... | ecosystem: Environmental > Terrestrial > Soil > Unclassified ...
CCGCTCGTCCAGAAGGTTGGCGAGCACGCGCTCAGCTTCAATGGGGCCGCGACTTAATAGTCGCGGAGACTGGAGGAAATCATTCCGGATCAAGAAGCCAAGGTTAGGCTTCAATGGGGCCGCGACTTAATAGTCGCGGAGACGTAGTACATCATCCACCCGTCCGGGTGGCAGCCCGTGCTTCAATGGGGCCGCGATTTAATAGTCGCGGAGACTCGCCGCGATGCGTGGCTGCTCCGTATAGACAAAGGCTTCAATGGGGCCGCGACTTAATAGTCGCGGAGACGCGGATTACATCGCACCGGAGCACACGCCAGAAGGTGCATCGCTTCAATGGGGCCGCGACTTAATAGTCGCGGAGACGTGCATCGAACGCCATCAAACGCCCGCACACTTCTTCGCTTCAATGGGGCCGCGACTTAATAGTCGCGGAGACAGGCAGTTACCTGATGATTGAAGAATCGTACTTCAAGCTTCAATGGGGCCGCGACTTAATAGTCGCGGAGACGCTGGGACAGCTCGGCAACTTCTTCGGCTCGGTCGGGCTTCAATGGGGCCGCGACTTAATAGTCGCGGAGACGAAAATTCACTATAGGTGCCTAGAGAAAACAAAAGGCTTCAATGGGGCCGCGACTTAATAGTCGCGGAGACGGCTCTCTCAGGATACACTTCGCCGGTTAGAGATTGGAGGCTTCAATGGGGCCGCGACTTAATAGTCGCGGAGACATGATTATCGCGACTCCCCGCGTCTCGGTCAACGGGCTTCAATGGGGCCGCGACTTAATAGTCGCGGAGACGGGCGCGAGCTCAAGGCACCGCGGGAAGAAGCGCTCGCTTCAATGGGGCCGCGACTTAATAGTCGCGGAGACTTCTATGACGTCAGCTGCCGTCGAAGCGGCGTCATGCTTCAATGGGGCCGCGACTTAATAGTCGCGGAGACAACCCACGCCCCCTCCGGTCACGGAAGTTCTTCGGAATGCTTCAATGGGGCCGCGACTTAATAGTCGCGGAGACGTTTACAATGACAAAACCATCCTGCAGTGAGAAAGAAGCTTCAATGGGGCCGCGACTTAATAGTCGCGGAGACATTCATGCGCCCGGCTGGGGGTATTGCCGTGTTCCTGGCTTCAATGGGGCCGCGACTTAATAGTCGCGGAGACACCTGGGTCTGGTTTTGCGGTTCTGCATTTCCTGCAGAGCTTCAATGGGGCCGCGACTTAATAGTCGCGGAGACTATTCTGCAGAATTGTACCGCGCAGAATCATCCGCCAGCTTCAATGGGGCCGCGACTTAATAGTCGCGGAGACGATTTGTTGCCTGAACTGTGCTCTGCCACGGTACCTGCTTCAATGGGGCCGCGACTTAATAGTCGCGGAGACAGACCGGTATCCGTTCCCGCTTCCGGCGCATGAGGAGCGCTTCAATGGGGCCGCGACTTAATAGTCGCGGAGACACACTCTATGCGTTTGTCGGCAGCGCACGGTACTGCGCTTCAATGGGGCCGCGACTTAATAGTCGCGGAGACGGAGAAGAGAGAAGGGGGTATGGGGGAAGAGAGAGGCTTCAATGGGGCCGCGACTTAATAGTCGCGGAGACCTCGTCCTTTTCCCGGACGAGGTCGTCGTGGAGAAGGAGAGCTTCAATGGGGCCGCGACTTAATAGTCGCGGAGACAGCGACCCGCTCAGTCGCGCGGCGGATGGCCGCCGCGCTTCAATGGGGCCGCGACTTAATAGTCGCGGAGACACATCTCAATCGCAATGCCCCGCAGGTAGTTTGCATCGCTTCAATGGGGCCGCGACTTAATAGTCGCGGAGACCACGCAAGCCCATGCAGGCGGAACACCATTTCTGGGCTTCAATGGGGCCGCGACTTAATAGTCGCGGAGACTCCGGTGCAGCCCGTCTGGCAACAGGGCACATATGTGCTGCTTCAATGGGGCCGCGACTTAATAGTCGCGGAGACGCGAGGGTTTTCCGGCGGAGGGACTACATCAGGCAGAGCTTCAATGGGGCCGCGACTTAATAGTCGCGGAGACGTCAGACCGGCGGTGCGCAGTACAGTCCCATTGACGCTTCAATGGGGCCGCGACTTAATAGTCGCGGAGACCCGGATATACTCGTCGAGGATTTCGAGCTGCCCAGGCTCGGCTTCAATGGGGCCGCGACTTAATAGTCGCGGAGACCACCAGCTCGAAGCCCTGCGTGATCGTAGGCGGCTGAGCTTCAATGGGGCCGCGACTTAATAGTCGCGGAGACAGCAGGGTCGGGTTGTCGAAGACGGTCGCGGGGATGGCTTCAATGGGGCCGCGACTTAATAGTCGCGGAGACAGCGCCCGTACAATCCCCTGGTTTTCAAAGAGCTAGACCGGGCATTACGAGCGGTCCCGCCGCCCGTCAATCCTTTCTGGTCGTCCGTGACCCACATCGTCCACAAGCCATGCTCCGAGCACCACTTCCAGCCTGCGAGTGCCTCCCGGGCTTTGCGCATCACCGGACTGCTCGCTGCCCTCAACGGGTCACAAAGACCGGATAGGGCCCCACTTCGCCTTCAAGCACCCTGGCCAGCAGCCGCGTCTGGATCTCGAGCAGCCGCCGGTAGCTGACCCGGTAGCCAAACAGCGGGTGCGTCACCAGCGTGTCCATCCGGAGCTCGTAGGCCCGGAAAAAGGCACGGCGTCCGTCGGGTGTCAATGCCACCGACGGACCAACGCGAAGAAAATCCCCGGGGCCGATCATACCCGTGTTGACGGCCATCAGGACGGCCGAATCGGCAATCAGGGGCCGGAACGGCTCCATCAGATCCAGTGCCAGGGCCGGCCGCCCGAAGCGCGGCTGATGATAGTAGCCCAGGTAGGGATCGAAACCCACGGCATAGCACGCGATGGTGAGATCCTTCACCAACAGGCTGTAGGCCAGCGAGAGCATGGCATTGATCTCGTCCCGCGGTGGGCGGCGGTTCCGACCGGTGAAGTCGAACCGGAACGGCACGGGCGACCCGGCCGCCGCGTCGCGCTCTATCATACCCCCGAAATGCTGAAAATAGAGCCGGGCGGCGAAGCCCTCGATGCCCAGCAGCTCCTCGAGACTTTTTGCCCCGGCCGCCTGGTCCGCCAGCTGCTTGAGTGCGCCCAGCACGGCTGCCGGCGGCTCGCGGTGGTTTCGCCGCAGCAGCGTACGCTGGTTGCGAATCTTGCCGGCCACCAGCTGCCGCGCCAGCTGCAGCGCAAACCAGTCCTCTTCGGCCAGCCGGAACTGCGCCCGGCGCAGGAAGACATTCTTCGTGTTGAGCCCCGTCGTTATGCCGTAGAACCACCCACCCTGCGAGAAGTAGCAGATCGGAATCTCCTGCTCGCACAGGGCCTGAATGGCCTGCGTCGATAGCTGAACGTTGCCAAAAAGGTTGAGCTGGCAGATCTCATTCAGCCGGACCTCGGTGAGTGTGCCCTGACGGTCGCGAATCTGCAGCACGCTGCCGCTTTTGCCCACGCGGGCGCCCTGAGCGTTGAGGTACAGCGGCCGCAGGTCATCGCGGGGTGCGATCAGGGGACGCAGCTCGCCGGCCGGCTGCTCGGCGGGCGCCGACCGGGCGCCGTCACCGAACAGCGAAAGCTGCTCGGCCGGCCGCAGGCTGCTGCCGAGCAGCGCGGGCAGCGCATGGGTCTCCTCCGGCAGGCAGATGGTGACCAGCGAGCAGCCCGGGCATTTGGGGGAATCTACCAGCGGCGGTGGCCGCCGACCCGAACGCGCCAGCTGCCAGGCATCGGCGATGGCCTGCTCGGCCTGGCGCAGCAGCTCGGCATCGAACACCACCCGCACACGCTGGCGCGTTCTGGCGTAGTAGACAATGCCCTCTTCGACCTGATAGCCGTTTTCGCGCAGGATCAGGCCCTGCACCGCCAGCTGGATGCGGTCGGCCGGCCAGGCCTCCAGACCCTGCTCGGTCTCACGGGGAGCCCCGTGCTTGTAATCGACCGGCGTCAGGCAGGCGCCGGCGCCCTCGACCAGATCAATTCTGGCGATCACCCGCAGCCGCTCGCTCGACAGCGTCACCGAGCGGGAGTGAATGGGTTCGTCGGAGGCCTCGGCCGCCGCGGGCAGCGCAGTCGTTCTGGCATCGACGCGCTGATGCTGGTAGCGGCCTTCGACCGTATCGGCGCTGTCACGAAACAACCCGTCGACCCACTCGTAGAAAAACAGCCGTGGACAGTAGACGAACTCGTTCACCATGCGCGCCGGCAGGTAGTCGGGCAGTTCGGCGCGCGTCGCCCCGCCGCCCTCCTCGCCGGAGGTGATTGCGGCGGTGTCGAACGACGGGGATTCCATCTCGGCGGTTCCGGGTCTTCAGACCACAATGCAGGGGGCATCGATGGCCACATAGGGCCGGCCCAGCGACGTGATCACCCGCTCGCCACGCCCCTCGGCCGGACCCAGATTGACGAACAGCACCTGATCCTGCTCGTGGTGGATGATCTGCGCCAGCTCGTTCCGGCAGCGCACCAGGTCGAGCGGCGTGAACTGGCACTCGAAGACGGAATACTGGAGATGATCCCCGAAGCCGCGCATCACCTGGTAGACCTTCCGCAGCCGTTTGTCGTCGCAGATGTCATAGCAGACCAGGTAAGTGGTGCGCATGGCGAGCACTTCCCCCTGTCTTTTGTGGAAAATCTTGAACCATCCGTGCAGCTCCTGCGAAGGGGGAGCGGAGCCCAAAAGTGCCTTAAGGGTCATCTTCTCTGGATTTTCTCGTCAGACGAGAACGGGTCACCGGCAGGCGAGCCCGGACCCGTGCCCACGCATCGCACGACCGGCCAGCCGTCCCGCACGAAGTGGCGTATTGACAGCCGGCTGCTCCTGCAGCAGAATACGGCCAACTTCAACGAAACGGAATTCCATGAGTTTTCGGCGGCCTGAGCTTACATCACCAGAGCCGCTTCAAAATCTGCCTGAAAAGGTCCCTCCAAACCTCTGCGCAGGCGATCTGAGAGAGAACCGGTCGCAGGTCAGGCCGGGTGGCAACGATTCGCAAGAAAACTTCTGCGCTCAACCGCCTCCCCGACGCACCCCGGCAGCCGGCCTCCACCGCCGACGCCGGGACTCCGATGAACAGCAGCAGCCGGCAGTTCGCGGCACCGTCTTCAGCCCCCGTCTGGCCGTCTTCGCCCTGGAATGGTACAGCGGCCCCCGGGCCAGCCTGAATCTGCTGGAGACCCTTCCGCTCGTTCAGCGCTGGCGGGAAGCCCTGCTGAGTTACTGCGAGGACGCTGCTCCACGTGTCCGAGCCATGATCAGCGGGCACGGCCCCAGTGGTCAGCGCCTCGAGGAACCCCATCTGGCGCTTGCCCCGCTGGCCTTCGTCGGGCATCCCAACGCCGACGGCCACATCGCTGGCCTGGCCGCTGCCATCCCGGCAAGTCTGGATCCAGGAGCGCGGCAACAGGTAGTCCGGATTCTGGGACAGGTGCGGGAACTCAGGCTCGGAGAGCTGGGCGTGTGGCGTCTGGTCCAGAAGCTGGATGGCCGACCGCCTTCGTATCTGCGGGCTGAGGCCTGGACGGCGTACCCGGCGGGGGCCACTCACTGGGCGACCGTGACCCCGGTAGCTTTCGACCGTCACCCCAGGTCCAGGGATCGCAGGGACCATCAGCAGGAGGTCTCCGCGATGATCGCCGACGGATGCGAGGCGATCGGACTGCCGCAGCCGCGGGAGGTGGTTGTCACCCCCGTCTCGGCGCATCCCGGCGTGCCCCCTGCCTACAGCTTTCCGCGTCTGACCCGCAAGGACGGCACCGAACGCCGCCACGCCCACGCCATCCTGGTCTTTGACCAACCGGTGCGGGGGCCCGTGCTGATCGGCGCCGGCCGGTACCGCGGCTACGGACTCTGCCGCCCAATCAATGCGGAGGTCTGGTTGTGACCCTTTCGTTTAATGAATTCTTTCATCAGGCTACCGGCTTTCAGCCCTACGACTGGCAAAAGTATGTAGCTGAAAACGGATTTCCCGACTTACTCGAGGTGCCAACGGGATGGGGAAAAACTGAAGGGGCTGTACTGTCATGGGCATGGCGCCGGCTCACAGGCAAGAACGAGCCGCGCCATCTGGTGTACTGCCTTCCGATGCGCACGCTCGTGCGCCAGACAGTGGAACGGCTCCGCGAGTACTTCCAGAAACTAAAGGGGACGATCGACCTGGAGGTCTACCAGCTGATGGGCGGCACCATCGAGGACGAATGGGCCGGCCGGCCTGAACAGTGCTGGGTACTCGTCGGGACCCAGGACCAGCTGCTTTCGCGCGCGCTCAATCGCGGCTATGCCATGAGCCGGTTCGAGTGGCCCGTGCACATGGGCCTCCTCAACAACGACTGCCGGTGGATCATTGACGAGCTTCAGCTGATGGGACCGGGGTTGTGGACGACGGCCCAGCTCGACTGGATGCGCCGGAAGCGCTTCGGAACGATTTTTGACTGCCCCACCACGTGGATGAGCGCCACCGTCCACCCCGGCTTCCTCGACACTTCGGACCGGAATAAGGACGGTCTAGAAGCACCGAGCTGTTTACCTTCCAGTTTGATCGACAAAGACCCGAACCCGGAAATCCAGCGTCGGCTCAACGCGCACAAATTGGCAAAACGCTGGTCGGCAAAGGAACGTCAAAATTTTTGGAAAACCTTAGCAACTGCCGTCGCTCAAGAGCACGTACGCGGGACACTTTCGCTCGTCATCTGCAACACGGTCAAAGCGGCACAATCCATTTTTGTCAACCTTCCCCAGAATAACAATGTACCGAAAATCTTGCTCACCTCGCAGTTTCGTCGGCAAGACCGGAACCAACACGAGAGCATGCTGCTCAAGTTCGAAAAGACAAGGAGGCAGGCTGAAGCAGATCGCGAGCGCGAGGGCCGTAACCACGAAATGGGGAAACCGCTGCCCCGCAATCCCGGACTCATCTGCGTAAGTACTCAGGTGGTGGAGGCTGGCGTGGACGTCTCGGCCCATCACCTCTGGTCGGAAATTGCCCCCTGGCCATCCGTGATCCAGCGGCTTGGCCGGCTGAACCGCGACGGCCGCGATCAGGAAGCGAAGGTCTGGTTCTGGGAGTCGCCGGCGGAAGAATCCGGAAACCAAAAAAGAAAGAAAAAGAAAAAAGAGCACGTACGAGTCGGTCCCTATGATGCCGAAGATATCGAGCCCGCTAAAAACCTGATTTCCGCCATCGTAAACGTAAAAACGCCGAAGCCCTTTTTCCAGTTGCTGAAGGATGTCGCGGCAAGCCACGAAGAGGACTGGAAAAAGGCGGTGAAATTGAAGCCGGAGCCCATGCCCCGTGCCCTCGATGTACACGGCTTATTTTCGACGGAGCGAGACCTGCACGGCGGTTTCACTGACGTGAGTGCCTTCGTGCGGGGCTCCGACCCCGACGCGGACCTGACGGTCGTCTGGCGGGAGTGGGACGGCGGGGTGAAGAACGCCCCGCCCGCCGGTGAGGGACTCGACGGCCCCCCGCTGGACGTGGCGAACGAGGGCTGTCCGGTCCCGTTCTATCGGCTGCGCGACGCGCTCAACAGTCGGAAGGCGCGGGCCTGGATATGGAACGACGAGGATGACAGGTGGGAGGAGATTCGCCCGGACGACCTGCGGCCCGGCATGGTGGTGATGCTCCACCGCGACGCTGGCGGCTACAGTATGGAACTCGGGTGGACTGGGGACGCCAACGACAAGCTTAGTGAGGTTCCCCGCGCAGGCCGAGGCCGGACGCTACGCGATGACGAACGTACGGAGACGGGCTATTGGGTAAAGCTGGACGTGCACCTCGAGGATGCCCGACGGGAGGCCGAGCAGCTTTGTAGAGCACTCGGTATTCAGGATCCCGTGCTTACCGCTGTCGTCGAGGCGGCCGGGCTTCACGATCTGGGCAAAGCCCACCCCCAGTGGCAGAGCGCGGTCCCTGCGGGGGCGGACCTTGGGCCGGGGCCATGGGCGAAGTGCCCGCGCGTGCTCGCGGTCGACGTGGCAAGCGAGGACCTCCGCGAAGCGCTTGAAAACCAGGTCCGGGAGCTTCGTCCATGCGCCCTCGTGCTTGCACACGAGAGGCGCCAACGCAACCGGAAGGAGGTCCTGCGGCTGCGCTGGGCACTCGATGACCGGCTCAAAGGAGAGGAGCTTGACCGGCTCCGCGCGCTCCGTGGCGTGCTATGGGCTGGGCACGTGCCGTTTCGTCCCAACATGCGTCACGAAGCGGCGGCGGCGCTGGCGATGTGGCATCGCTACCGAACGGGAGGTGCAAGTTATCCGGCGCTCGCCGTCTACCTGGCAGCGGCCCACCACGGCAAGGTGCGCACCGTATTTCGCTCCCTCACGGATACGGGGGACGACGCCTTCGGCGTGCCCCCACAACCGACCGCGCTCACCTGGAACGGACAAACGTGGCCGCTGGACTTCTCGGTCGTGAAGGACGGTGCCGAAGGTCAGTGGACAGCGGCAGGTTTCGTGCTCGAGGGTTACGGCTGGACCGGGCTCGTTGCCGACCTGCTTGGCCCGTGGCGGCAAGAAGATAAATCTGAAGCGGGGGTAGTGCCAGAAAACGAGCCAAGGGAACTCGGCCCGTTTCGACTCGCCTATCTTGAAGCCCTCGTTCGTATCGCCGACTGGCGTGCGAGCGACAAGCCCTCGAAGTGCATCAAGCTTTCGGAGGTCCGCCGTGGCGACTAGCAACCCGGTCCTTCCAGTCATCCCCCTGCCCGGCCTTCGCCTCGAAGTGCTGGGCAACTACCTCGCGTCGCTCGGCCTGCTGCGGTTGCTCGCGCGGAAGTGGCCTGGGGTTCGCATTGCATGGCGGGATGGCGTTCTGCAGGTTGTCGGCGGCCCACAAAACCTTGACGAACTGCTGGAGGTGCTCGTCAGTGTTGCCCAAAATCGGGAATGGACGCCTTATAAACGGCAATGGAAGGAAGACCAACAAGAAGCTACGAAGCAGAAAGCCGGTCGGCCTCTCGCAATCTGGAGGGCCGAGGCTGATGAAGAATCAATCGAACTCTTCGATGCGCACGACGTTGCCCTTGACCGGGTGGCTTTCAACCCTCTTCTTGGCACTGGGGGCAACGCAGGGAAACGAGATTTTGCAAGGGGATGGTCCAGGGTGGTAGATGAACTCCAAAGTCCGCCAGCGGAAATCGATCTCCGGCAGGAACTCCGGGCCTGGCTTCTCGGAAAGGTAATTTGCTGGATGATTCCTGGCGCCGCCGCCGCGTCCTGGTTCAGCAGCGCCAACAAGCTCTACAACAGCGGTCAATCTCCGTTTCGTGAAGAGCCTCTGTCGCCATGGGCCATGGCACTTGCCTGCGAAGGGCTTCCTTTTTTTGCGGGTAGTGCGTCCAGGCGACTCGGCGCACGCGCCCGGGCGCAGGCTGCGTTTCCCTTCGTATGCCAGGCGGCGTCGCCAACTACGGCGGGTGAAGCGGGCCGCGATCGCGGTGAGATCTGGGCTCCTGTCTGGGACCGGCCCATGACGCTGCCCGAGGTGCGGGCTCTTTTCCAGCGCGGCCGCGCAGAGGTTCGCGGCCGGGGAGCGAACACCCCCGCGGCCTTTGCGGCGGCGATTGTTCGGCGCGGCGTCGATGCCGGCCTCTGCGGATTCGTGCGCTACGCCCTTGGGGCTACGACCAGTGCCAAAACGTTCGAGCCTCGCCACGAGGGCCTCATCCCCGTTCCTGTGCCCGCGGCCGTGCGCGCCAGTGTCTACCAGGCGCGGTCCACAACCGTTGAGCGAATTTTGGATCTCATCGAACACCTGCCGAAAGACCTCAAAAAGGGCCAACGCTGGCTGTTCGTCGGCCTCCGTGGCCCGATCGAGGAAGCGCTGATCCGCTTCGCACAGACACCCCCGGAGGATCCCTTCGCCTTCTGCGAGCTTCTAGACGCCGTTGTCTCGGCCCTGGATCGCGTGGACCGCAATGTGGGGTATCGCGAGAAACGCGTTCAATGGGAGCCGCTTCCCCTCGAGATGCTGCAATCCATTTTCGCCAGCGCTGCTCCGGACCTCGAGGCCCGTCTCGCCATGGCCCTGGTTTCAGCGTTTCCCGCTTTGCGCCCATTCGCGCTGTATCGCTTCGGCGTCGTCGTGAACAGATCCGGACGCTTCGAGCATCCGAAGAATCCTCCTGCCCAGTGGGTATATCGCGCCGGCCAACTACCCGGAATTCTCACTGACGTTTTGCTTCGCTCCGTGTTGGACTGGGAGAAAAACTCGACATCTGATACGCGCCATAGCGGCACGTATTTCCGTCAAGACCCGCTGACCGTCTCGGCGGCAGACCTCGACAGCTGGTTTGCAGGTGACGTCGACGAATCTCTGCTTGCCCGCTGGCTCGGACGCCTCGCTCTATTTGACTGGAAGAGGGTGCCCGATCGCCTCAGAGGTCTGTGGCGGCTGGAATCCAATCGCGAAAATTGGCCTGACGGTCCTGTGCTGCTGGTCGGGCTATTTCAACCGTTGTTCGATAGCCGACCTCTTGTGTTGCCGTCGGAGCCCGAGCGCGGCGATGTCTTGCCCGAAGAAACCGGCGCACGAACGCCCGGAGCTGCGCGGGCCATGGCCGCCCTGATTCGGACGGGCCGACTCAATGCCGCCACTGCAATGGCCAAAAGCCGCTATGCAATGGCGAACGTGCCGCTGATGCGCACAAATGTGGACTGGCAGGTTAGCGAACCCGAGCGACTGCTCGCTGCCCTGCTGTTTCCGCTTAGCGAGTCCGACCGAAGCACTTTGATCCAGCGCTGGCTCCGACCAGTCCGGATTAAAAAAGAAATAGGAGGCTACGCCTATGTCTGAACCCAGAAAAATTACACCCGCTGAGGTTTTACAGGGAGAATCCCCGCTCGTCCTCGTGGCCACGTTCAGGCCTGTGGCGGGCCTCGATCGCTTTCAGCCAGCCGGATTCCCAGAAATAGGTCACGTCATTTACAAGGCCCCGCGCGTAAAGGATGGCGAATTCTGGCAGGAGAACGTTTGCATCGTCGACAGCGCCGCCAGCATGGCCAATCACCTCGAGTCGGTGTGCATGCGCTCCCCGCACGACTATGAACTCGTGGACGAACTGGCTGGTATGCCCTACCTTCGCTGTGTCACGGGTGAACCTAAAAATGACATTTTGCCACCACACAATAGAGAGCTAGTGGTTACGAGCCTTACGGAAGGACACCGAATTGCATCAAACTATTTTCTCGATGGCCAAAGCATCGATTCAAGCGGACGGCTTGAAAAAAAGCAAAATGAGGGCAAAACGAAGGGGAAGAAGGCAACTGATTCAAATCCGAAACTGTTTAAGGAAATCCTTGTGGACCAATTCGGCATTGTTCTGCCGGACAGCAAAAAGGCCCACCCGCCGGCTGAAAAATGGTGGAACGTCTTCTCCACGATCTTCCGCTACGACCCGAACGCGCTCGTCCACGGTGTCCTCTTTCTTCAGTGGAACATCAAGATCCCGCGTGTGCTCACGGCTCATCTGGAAGCTTTTGGCGCAGCCCGCGTGGATCGTTCGGGGGTCAAGTTTGACCGCCTGGGCAAGACGACCTCGGGCCAGCCGATCTTCGCAGTGGACGATGCGACCGCACATGAGATTCGCGCGACGTTCATTCTCGACATAGCTCTCGTGCGTTCTTTTGGCCGCTCGAATGGCAATACCGTGCTCGGGCTCAAAGAAAAACAGAAGAAATTCCTGGTCGCTCTGGCACTCTGGAAGATCAAGCGCCTGCTCGAAAAACCATTCCGGTTCCGCTCGGGCTGCTTCCTCGAATGTGTGAGCCTGAAGCAGGGTGGGGATGAAGTCACAATCGACGTTGATATCAGGAAGGCGATCGAACACGCGGAATTTCAGGAGCCCCGGATCACGGACATCTACTGGCCACGGGAAGAGCTGTACCGTAAGGCCGAGGAAGAGCAGTCGGAGGCCAAAGGCGAGCCAGAAGAGGAAGGTGGCGAAGATGAGACCGAAGAGTAGGGTGCGGTGATGCGGATCGTCCTCAAGCAGGTTTTTCCACTGGGTCGTTTTCACGCCACGCCCTGGCGGGTGAATCCGTTTGACGATCCGCACGGCGAGTGGCCACCGAGCCCCTGGCGCTTCGCCCGGGCGGTCGTGGCGCGGTGGTACCAGTGGGCGCGGGAATCGCCAGCGGTTCGTCCGGACCACGAGCTGGACAGACTCGTAGAGGCGCTGTGCACCAGCCGGTACTCCTTTTTCCTGCCTCCGATCGCTCGCAAGGGAATGCCCTTACGGCAGTACTTTCCGGTCGAATTTGATTGGGACCCGAGAGAGAAGAAAAAAGCCAAGATGCGGACATACAAGAAGAGCCTTGCCCAGGACAACTACTGGTGCACTGCACGCTGCGAGGAAGGCGCAGTCTGGTGGTTTATCGAGGGCGAAAACTGGAACAATGACCTGCTCGAGGTCCTGGACCGTTGCCTGGAACGGATAACGTACTTCGGCCGCGCAGAGACATTTACACGAATCGAGCGGGTCATGGACGCCGGGTGCAAGCCAAACTGTGAGCTTTCCGACATGCCGCGGGCCGGCGCTGTGCCCGTCCTGGTCCCGTCGCCTGATGCCGGGCGCGCGGATCTCGAACGCACAACGGAGGATGAGATG
>Ga0070740_10004992_pt1 | contig 12633 bp, 12 predicted proteins | sample Coa_R2_FD_67286 | JGI IMG/M metagenome (GOLD analysis project Ga0070740, IMG submission 67286) | Surface soil microbial communities from Centralia Pennsylvania, which are recovering from an underground coalmine fire - Coalmine... | ecosystem: Environmental > Terrestrial > Soil > Unclassified ...
GCGCTCGCCAATCTCTACACCTTTGTGCGCAGCGAGCTCGATCTGGTCCCTGCCGACAAAGAATTAACGCGCAAGACGCGCGACCTGCTGCGCCAGCACACCAGCAGCAGCCCCCTGCACTTGCCCGGGGCCATTCGCGAGCTGGGTCCGCAGGAACTGGCCATGCTCAAAGCCAGCAACGTCTCCGCAACGATCAAAGCGCTCAATTTGCGCAAGCTGCTCAACGTGGTGGTGGAGGAACGCGCGCGCTATGAGCCGCATGTCATCCCGATCGGCGAGCGGGCCGAAGAGGTAGCCAAACAGTACGAGGAACGGCATATCGCCACCCAGCAAGCCCTGGAGGATTACGAGAAACTGGCCGAGCAGTACGTGAACGCCAGCGAGGAGCGCCGCCGGCTTGGCCTGAACCCCAACGCCTTCGCCATCTACATGGAACTGCGCTACCTCGCCCCAGCAGTCACCGCCGAGCAGGCGCGCGAGATCGACGCGCTCTTTGAGCAGTATCCCGACTACCAATGGAATCCCCAGCAGGAGGCGCAGTTGCGCGCCCAGCTCTATAAGCGCCTGCTCCCCTTGTGCGGGATGGTAAAATACATAGAGGGAGCCACAAAAATCTTACGCCTGGAACGCCTGTGAAACACCACACCTCTGCCAGCAACGATCCGCGCCCCGATCGCTGGTCCGATGATGAAGAGATGCGCTGGGCCATTCGCCAGTGGGCCACTCGCATGGGCGTCAAAGAGCCGCGCGTGCGTTTTCAGATGCTCGAACAGCAATGGGGCATCCTGACCCCTTCCGGCTGGTTAGCGTTAGACCCGGAACTGCTCCGCATGCCCAAAGAGCTGGGCGAATATGTGATTGTCCATGAACTGGTTCATCTTCTCGCGCCCAATCACGGTCGCCTTTTCAAGCTCTTTCTCCATGCCTACCTGCCCGACTGGGAAGAACGCGAGCAACGCCTGCAAACCTATGCTCATGGAGAGCAGGGGTAAGACTCGCCGCAATCACCTCTTGCTTGTAAGAAAGGACCTCGGTCAGCAACGGCTTGAGCGCGCGCACTTCCTTCTGCATCTCCTCAATCGGGCATTGATGCAAGACCAGCCCTGTTTGCACTTCATTTGCCGTCCAGGGACCACACCGCCGCCTTTTCAGCCAATGAGGATGGAAACACAGTCAGTCCCGAACTGCACGCGCTTCATACGTGCTGAGGGAGGGCAGGAAGTTGAGAAAGGTGGGAAGATACGCTGGATCGTTCGGATGCAGCGTGACCATCCCAAAGTAGCAGACACACTCTTCGGGGAGGAGTTCATAGCCCTCTTCCTGGTCTTCGGCACCAAACCCGAGTTGTCTCTCCCGCACGATGAGTTCTCGCTGCAATAGCTCCCTCAGTTCAGCTATGGCCTGCGGGCTTCCCATATCGTGCAGCGTGCCGTCAGCATCCATGAGCGCTACAACCTGGCCTGTTTTCAAGTCATAGATTCTATATTTTCTCGCGCCATTCATAGAACCGACCTGTCACCTTTCCTGTTTTGCCAAAGACTTGCGGAGATTCTTCTTAGCTTATATCTTATCATAATTAACGCCAGGTGCAAGTTTCTCTTGCGCAAGAAAAGGCTCATGAATTCTCCTCAGAAGAGTTGCAAAAGCTCTTCTGAGGAGGACATTCATGAACCTGGACGACTTTATTATCACAGGTTTTTGTCGAATTGATGACAGGATGGATAGCCATGCTGACACAGCACCACCGACTTCGACAGCGAGAACCCACCCATGCTCCGGCTTTCGGATAGGGGGGGCTTGACGATGGAAGGCAGCAAAAGATGTAAGACCCTGGCATCTTACAAGTTCTGCCCAATAGAGAGGGTATCACTTAACCATTTGGCAAAGGTCTCCGCTTCCCGATCTGGCAGGACATCGACGACTTTGTGGAGGACTTGATCGATGAGAATCGTACCGTACCAGCGACCCCGTTCCCACTCGAAGTCGTCCACTCCTAATATGCGAGGGGCTGTGCTCAGTGCGTCTCCGCTCGCGCATGGCAACCTGCCGCAGCGTGAAGGACTACTGCGAGGCCAGAGTTGCCAGGCGCGTCCGGGCAATCTTCTCCATCACCGGCTGGTCGGTCTCTTGCGCGTAGGTAAGCAGCACGGTATAGACCGTCCGAGCCTTCTCCCACTCCGCGTGCAGTTCGTATGCTCGCCCCAGTTGGGTGTAGAGCTGCTCGATCTGAGGCGCAGGGAGCGTACTTCCCAGGTCACGTCCCTGCGCGTTGTCGGTCAGCAGATGCTGTGCTTGCTCGTAGAAGGAAATAGCGTCGCGCACGGCTGCCACTTGCAGCGCCTCATCGCCTGCCGCCAGGCTCCAATGGAAGGCCGGTTGCGCCAGTCCTGCCGCCCGCGCATGGTAGGCCAGTTCCGCCGCCGGGGCGCCCGCCGCTTGCAGCGCTTGCAAGGCCCGGCGATGAAAGATAGAGCGCCGGGCCTCGCCCGCCTCAGCGGAGACCACCGCGCGGATCTGCGCATGCCCGAACACATAGCGCCCGGAGATCTGGTGCTCTGCCTCCCCCTCTTCGTGCGCTGACTCCTGCAGCAGCCCGCTATGCAGCGCCTCGTCCAGGGCAGGGAGCCCGTCCTGTTCTGCGAGACCAGCCACCTGGCACAGGCGTGTAAAGGTGCTGGCCTGGCCCAGGACCGTTGCGGCCACCAGCAGCGCGAAAGCGTTGTGGGTGAGTCGATCGAGCCTGGCACGGATGACTTCGCGTACACTGGGTGGGAAGAACCCACGGACCACCGTCTCATCTGCCATTGCGACCGGAAAGTCCAGGGTCCATCCCCCCGTTTCGTTTGGGCGAGAGGCGAGCACGCCACGCTCAAGCAGGACCTTGAGCGTTTCCATCAGGTAAAATGGCTGTCCCTCCGTTTCCATAAACAGCCACTGCCCAAAACGTTCCCGGTCTGCCGCTGACCTCTCGTCTGTGCCTCCGAACCTCTGGAGGAGGCGCAGAATGTCGTCAAGAGTGAGAGGACCGAGCGGCAGGCGGGTGAGGGGGACTGCGCGCTCCATCCCTGTGCGCCACTCGGCCAGCACCCGTTGACTCTCCCTTTCCTCCTGGCGCAGCGCCAGGAGCAGCAGCGCAGGTGTCTGACTCTCGGCGAAGCGGCGTGCGAGATAATGCAGCAGGTCGAGCGAGCCAGCATCGGCCCATTGCACATCATCGATAAACACGACCAGCAGTGCCCGCGCGGCCAGGGCCTGACCCAGGCGTGCCACGGCCTCAAACAACCGGTGACGTGCTACCGACGTATCCGCGGCACCGGCCAGCAGGTCGGGATAGCGGTCGCTCACTTCGGGTAGCAGACGCGCCAGTTCGGCCAGCCAGGTGTCTGAAAGCAGGTCGTCCGGGGCATTCTCCCGCTCGATGCGCGGGCGCAGGGCCTCGATCACGGGCCGATAGGGCACCTGACCGCCACTGTCAAATGCCTGTCCCTGCAGCACGTCTGCTCCCTCAACCTCTGCCCAGACCAGAAACTCGCTCGCCAACCGCGTCTTGCCAATGCCCATCTCTCCCTCCAGCAACACAACTTGCGTCTGACCATGTTGTGCTGTATGGTAGAGCTTGATCAAGGTTCTCAGTTCCGTGGTTCGCCCCAGCAGCGGGCCATCGAGGAGCGCCGTCGGGAAAAAGGCCGCAGTGGGGCTGGGTGTCTCCCTGCGGCGGGGAGGGGCCTCGGCCCGTATCTTGCTGGCCAGGGCCACGCTTTCGGGCGCTGGCTCGGTCTGCAGGTGGGTGGAGAGCATTGTCCGGCAAGTGTCATAGGCGTGCAAGGCTGAGCTCCGATCACCGGACGCGAAGTGCAAGCGCATCAGACGCCGATAGGCGTCCTCCTGGAGTGGATCGAGGAAAAGCCAGCGGCCAACCGTTGCAATGGCAGACTCCAATTCTCCGGCCTCGAATTGCAGGTGGGAGAGGCAATCAAAGACCTCGTTCGTATGCAGGTGCCAGTACTCGCGTTGGAAGCGCACCCAATCGTCGAAAGCCGGGGCATCGCGCAGCCAGAAGCCCTCCAGAAACGCCCCCCGTAGAAGACCGGTCGCGTGTTGAAGCCGGGCGATCACAGCACGATGGTCGTCTTCTGGTATGGGCAGAGCCGTGCGGCTCGACCCGTGTGCCAGCGTCCAGGCTTCGTGGAGCGTATGGAGGTCGAGATCGAGCGCGGAGGTGAGGTTCAGGCCCAGGGTGTCGCGTGTGATGAGGAGGTGAGGCACCTCCTCGCGGTCCCCATCCTCACCTAGCAGATGGCGCAGATGCAGCAAGGTGAGGCGCAGGGAGGCCCGGCCATGTCTCGCGTCCTGATCTGGCCAGAACAGTTCGGCAAGTTTCCGACGCGCCTGAACGTGGCCTTCAACGGCCAGGTAGACGAGCAGCGCGAGTTCCTTGCGCGTGGAAAACTGCACCACCTGATCGGCATGGCGTACTTGCGGCGGCCCCAGCAAAGCCAGGGATAAGTCGCCCATACCCGTCCTTTCCGAGGGAAACCCCCAACTCTGGGAGGAAAGCAAGGCACTTAGCTTTTTTAACACTTCTTCTAACGCACTGCGGGTATCATACACTCAGAGTCGATCCAGAGAAGAGAACGTCCACCCTTTCCCGGCAGAAAAGCCCGGGAGAGCGTTTCAAGTCGATCACAGGATGAACTCTCTCTAGTATCGCACAAAACACGGTGTGAGTGAAAGAGGCGCTCCCATGACCTGGAAAAACCATGCCTTGCCTGAAGATCTGCAAACCAAACTGATCGAGATCCTGAACCGCCGCTTAGCCGACGCCATCGATCTCCAGTTGCAAAGCCGGCAGGCGTATTGGAACGCGAAAGGACCCTCGTTTCTGTCTCTGCGCGAGCTCTTCGAGAAAGTGACGCAGGAAGTGGAAGCATATACGAACCTGATCGCCGAGCGCATTGTGCAGCTTGGTGGCAAAGCCGAGGGCACGGCGCAGGTGGTCGCTGACCGCTCTGCGCTCGGCGGGTATGGGCTGGCGAATGCCGGCCACAGCGAGTCCCTGGCCACGGCGCTTGCCGACTTCGGGAGGCATACCCGCTATGCCAGCGCGCAGGCGGTTGAATTGATGGACGCCGATACCGCTGCACTCTTCACCGAGATTGCGCGCGGCATCGACAAATGGCTCTGGTTCGTCGAGACCGGCCAGCCGACAGGCCAGTGAGCAGAGTACTGCATGTAACGCTTTGTCTAACGCTCCAGAGGTATAAATGAAGGAGAGCATAGATGGCGTTCTCCCCAAGCTTCACGAAGCTGGAGGAGGAGAGCGCTCCCTGTGTCTCAAGAAAAGGATATCAGTATGAAACTTGCAACATTTGTGCTCGCCGCTGTCAATCTGAGTCTGTCAAGTGTGCTCTGGTGGCTGCTTGTAGGATTGATAGCTGGCTTTCTCGCCAGTCGGGTGATGCGTGGGGGAGGCTATGGATTGGTCGGAGATATTGTCGTCGGCCTGCTCGGAGCCTTCATCGGCGGCTGGGTAGCCGGTCTCCTGGGGATCGGGGGCTCCAGTAGCCTGATCGTCAGTATTATCATTGCCTTTATTGGAGCCTGCATCCTCCTTGCCATCTTGCATGCTGTTGGTCGCAGAGGAGCAACCAGAACCAGGTCGCGCGGATGGAGCCGGCGATAAGGGTGAAGGGAGAAACGAGCAAAAGGAGAACCATCATGCAAGATCCGATCACGCAGAATGAACCTCACGCTTTCGGCAACAAGAGAAACCTTCCATCTCGCAAGCCTACCGGGCTACTAGGAAGCCAGATCTCTGCATGTTCCAGAAAGATAATCCCCATAGAGTACGGAGAGCAAGCAGGGTAGCGAAAAAATGTCTGAGAGAGGTGAAACCATGAGCGATACAATGACGCAAACCCGACTTTCTATGCGCTTAGATCTGTATCTGAGCGAGTATAAGGGAAAGCATTTGAGAAAAGAGACACCCTTTCGAGGAGAGTGGGAGGCGGCGTGGAACGCTGCTGACGTTGCACGTACCCGGCGCAGGCTCACGCCAGAACTCGTTGATGATGTCCGACTCGCATTGCAGAAGCTTACGATCCCCCATGCAGACCATTCAGGAGGCGTGCGATGAATCTCTTGATCTGGCTGGTGATTGATGCACTTGCGCTTGTTGTGCTCATCGGCGCGCTCTCGGCCATTCGCGTTGTGCAACAGTACGAGCGAGGCGTGATCTTTGTGCTCGGACGATTAATCGGAGCGAAGGGTCCGGGTCTCTTCCTGGTGCCCCCTTTCATCTCCCGCATGAGCAAAGTGGATTTACGGATTGTCACACTGACCGTCCCCCCGCAAGAGGTGATCACCCGCGATAACGTCACGATCCGGGTAACAGCAGTTCTCTACTTTTATGTCGTCGATCCCATTACTGCGGTGATCAATGTAGTGAGCTTCAACCAGGCGACCACTCAGATCGGCCAGACAACCCTGCGCAACGTCCTGGGTCAGTCGGAACTGGATGAACTCCTGGCCGAACGCAACAAGATCAATCGAGACTTGCAAGTCATCATTGATGAGCATACCACGCGGTGGGGCGTCAAAGTGACGGCGGTCGAGATTAAGGACGTGGAACTGCCGCCGACGATGCAGCGCGCGATGGCCAAACAGGCAGAGGCGGAGCGGGAGAAACGCGCGAAAGTAATTCATGCCGAGGGAGAGATGCTCGCCTCAACTCAGCTCGCGCAGGCCGCCGCAGTGATTGGCTCGCAACCCGCTGCTCTGCAACTGCGCTACTTGCAAACGCTGACCGAGATCGCGGTGGAAAAGAATTCGACCATCGTCTTCCCGCTCCCCCTGGATCTGGTCGCGCCGCTGATCCAGATCATGCAACACCAGGCACAGGTGCCCGCATCTTTGCCACTGAATGGCCTGCATGAGGAAGCGTTTTTGCTGCCGGGTTAGCAACGTGCGGGAAGGCGAAGGCCGGCTCATTCTTGCTACGCGGGTGCCCAGACACTCGACGAGGTCTCCTCGTCGGTGATGAAGTTCCCCAGCCGTTCCACGTAGGGGACCGAAGGCAAGCACACTTGCTTTCAGCAAACGCGCAAGCCGATGCGGCACACGTTTTTGTCCAGAGACCGCGAAGCGAGAGGAGAAAATTGCTGTGGAAGGATTAGAGAGAAGAGAGAACAGGAGAAGTTTCGTGACTTCACAGTTGCTGGCAGATATTCCTCTGTTTTCTCATATGGATGAGGAGGAGCATCAGGAGCTCCACGCCTTGATGACCGAACACAGCTTTCAAGCCGGTCAAATGCTGATGAGAGCCGGGGAGCCAGGGGGAGCTTTTCAAATCATTCAACAGGGCGAAGTGGAACTTTGGCTCATGGACAGTGACGACAAGAAAGTTGTGCTCGATATTCTCGGCCCGGGGAAATTTCTCGGAGAATTATCGATGCTCTCTGAGGAGACCCGTTCCGCGAGCGCCATCTCCGAAGAAGAGGTGGTGACGCTCGAGTTGAGTCGCAAAGACTTCCTGGCTTTTTTACGCCGCCGGCCAGATGCCGCTGTCGATGTCCTCACGGAGTTGGGTGATCGCCTCAAACATACCGATGCGCTTCTGCGCACCCGGGTCAGTCGCAACCCGAATGAGGCGATTGAAAAGCATCTCTCCTCCGGGCAGCGCATCGCCGATCTCATCGCGGCGTTCAGTGGGTCGTTGCCCTTTCTGCTATTCAATCTCGTCGCCTTCGTCATCTGGATCGGGGTGAATACTATTGGACCACGGGGCGTGCATTTTGATGAGTACCCCTTTCAATTCCTCACGATGGCCGTGTCCCTTGAGGCGATCTTTCTCTCCATTTTTGTGCTGGTGAGCCAGAATCGGCAGGCGGCCAAAGATCGCCTCAAAGCCGACCTGGACTACCAGGTGAATGTGAAAGTGGAGATGGAGATGAGCATCATGAGCTCCCATGTGCGCGATATTGAGCGCAAACTTCATCATATCCATCGGGATCTCTTAGCACCCAGCGCGAACCAGGAGCGACGAGTCCCATTGCAAAGGTGTTGCTCTTCAACCATTGATTAAGTGACCCGGCACAGGAAGGAAGCTCACGGAGCATTTCTCCTGTTTCACGATGAAAGGTTTTCTTTATGCAACCAGATCCATTGAGACTCCTCCCATTGGAGGAGACACTGGCACCCACGCCAAACGAGCCGACGGAGGCCAGACAGGTCGCTTCGCCAGAGGAACACAAAGGCAGCGAGGGCAGTTCCAGCGAGACATCGCCGACACCAGCGCGTATGCACCGCCCGTTTCCTCTTCCACCCTGGCCAACCTCGCAGCCAGGGCCAGGGATCACTGCACTCTCCCCGGGTCAGAGGCTCGTCCCATTCCGCACCGACCAGGTGATGTACGACTGCTATGATCAAGAACGAGGAATGCCGGGTCCTCTTCCTCCTATACAGGCAGACGTAGAACAGGAGACGCCCCAGTGAAACCGCGACAGATAGCCTCCACGGCTCCTCATGCAGCCGTGCAACCGAGTAAGCCGTCTCTGCTGAGTGAGCAAGTGACGGTAGGCCAGCAGGTCTACGATACCCAGGAGGCACATGTGGGAAGGGTTGTCGTTCGCTTCCCCCTCTATCTCCTAATCGAGAGAGGATGGATTTTCCCGCGAGTGTATTATGTACCCCTTTCCCTGGTTGCGCACGTGAAAGGATCGTCGCTCTGGCTGAACGTCTCGGAAGCAATGCTCAAGGCGGAAGATTTTGCCCGGGTCCCTCTGGGGATCAATGATGTGCTCGCCCCACCGGCCAGTGAAGATCGCATCGACATCAGCGATGTTTCCTCGGTGGATATGTCTCCTCTGAGTCCTGCCCAAACCGGTCATTATCACTATGGTCCTCACAGCCCGGGGATCAATACCGATGCCGGCGGGTCGTATACACCCGCTGAAATTGATCCGCGGGGGCAGATCCGGAATCGTCCAGTCAGGCTCTATATCACCGGGAAACGCTGGAATTCTCGCAACGGAGACGGGGAGAGAAAGTAGCGCATATGACACAAGAATATGATCCCGATTTTCTCTTGACGTGGCGGCGAGCCTTGCCTGAGAAACAGGCAGACGAGTCCGAGAGAGGGGGAGAGAATCGTTGCCAGGCGAAGGAACAAGAGATTACCTCTGAAGCAGAGGCGTTGCGACGCTGGCTGGCTGCCGGCGGCAACCTGGACCTGGCGTTTTTGTATGGCCTGGAAATGGTCATTGAGGATGATACAATCAGTAGCGTTCTTGTTTGCGGAATTCGGTTTAAGCAATAATCATTCTGACTGTGCCATAGAAGCGTTCACACAAAAAGCATTTGACATCGCTTTCACAGTGCAATTTGGGGTGGCCTTCGCTATAACCGGGCGGTGCAGGACAAACGAGTCATCCAACAAGGCGAACCAGATGAACCAATTTCCCCCTGCTCCGGTATATAACTGTAGGGAGAACAAAAAGCGGACGCTCTCCCTCCCAGTTGCGGAAGGCCGGAACGATGATTTCCGATGAAGCGCTTTTTCACCAATGGCAGCGCGGCGATACAGATGCGCTCGCGACACTTGTCCGGCGTCATCATGCCTCACTGGTCGCCCATTTATACCGGCTGGTAGGTGACGCCCACCTGGCGGAAGATCTGGCCCAGGAGACCTTTTTTCGCCTGGTGCGCCATGCACACTCCTATGATGCTGCCCGACCCTTTTTGCCCTGGTTTTACCGCATTGCGCGCAATCTGGCCGCCTCCTCCCAGGAGAGTGCGTCTCGTCGGCCCGTTGCTCTCGAGGCCGATATGCTGGAGACGCTGATCGACGAGTCTGATCCACCGGCCTGGGTAGAGCGGCAGGAGCGCCAGGCCGACCTGCTCGTCGCTCTGGAAAAGCTTAGCCTTGAACAGCGAGAGGTGCTCAGCCTGCGCTTCGGCCAGGAACTGAGCGTCAAGGAGACGGCGCGGCTTCTGGCGGTGCCAACCGGCACCGTCAAAAGCCGAACCGCCAGTGCTCTGCGTCTGCTGCGCGCTACGTTAGCGCCGGCTCCTGCGTGGCCGGAGGAAAGGAGACCCTGATCGTGGCAAACCAGAATCATCACGCTGCCCCTCCCTCTCATCGGCGTGGCGAGAGGAAAGAGCTATCAGAGGAGTTGCTCCAGGTGGCGCGGCGCTACGCCCGGCTTCCTGTACCGCAGCCTACTGCTCAAGAGACTGGCGCATTGATCGACCGCCTCCTGGAGGCTGTTCGGCAGACCAGGGGACGCCCACCGGCGCCGGCTCCCAGACGCTCACGGCGCGTCCGGCATCTGCTGGAAACGCTCGCGGCTTGCCTGCTGGTCGGGGCGCTCATCGGGGGCTTTGTCCTCAGTTTTGTCCTGCGCGGCCCCCACCAGCCTGCCCAGCAGGTTTCAAGCCAGGCGCCGGGCATGCTGGTGAGCCTCTCGATGCCCACCAAAGCTTTCCCGGGTCCACCCACCATTGTGGCTCAGCGCGCCAGCGATGGCAAGCACCTCTGGAGCCGGGTGATCGGCCAGCAGCCGGTCTTCGCAGTGTTTCCGACGCTCACCGTACAGGACGGAGTGGTCTACGTCAAAGGGGGACAACAGGTCTACGCACTGAACGCCTCCGATGGCAACCTGCTCTGGCACCTCAGTCTGCCCTGGCCCAGCTCGCCGGGAAGCCCTCCTCCCTCCTTTGGTCATGATGCCGGGACTCTGGTGGCCGATCACGGCATGCTCTTGACCCAACTGCTGGATGATACCTCGGAAACGGCCATCCTCTTTGCGTTGCGCGCCCGCGATGGACAGGTGCTCTGGCAGTATCCCACCGGCGTCGAGCACCTGTTTACGGTCGCCGGCGGGACCATCTACGTCTCTGCACGCCTCCCCGACACTCCCTCCCGGCTGCTGGCTCTCCAGGAAACCACCGGGCGTCTGCTCTGGAGCTACCCTGCCTCGATTGCCAGCACCGCACAGCAGGACGGGCGGGTGTATGCCGTCTCCGTTGTCTGGCCCCATCTGGCGGGAGGAACGCCGCAGCAAGCGCAACCGGAGGGTACCCTGCTGGCCCTGTCAGTACAACACGGCACCCTGCTCTGGTCAAGCAAGATCGCCGTCACCTTCGGTGCCATCGAGGACGTAGGGCAGGTGCTCGTAGAGCACGACCGCCTGCTCTTCTTCAACGGCAGCCAACTCGGCGCCTACCGGAGCAGTGACGGACAGAAATTGTGGGAGGCAGCGGTCAGCGGCAGGTTTGCGTTGGCAAACCAGACTGTCTATGCGCTGGCAGGCCCGCAGAGTGCTCGGCTGGAGGCGCTGGACAGCACGACGGGCACGCTGCGCTGGTCTACGACCGTACCGGTCTCAACGGACACCCAGCTCAGCCTGATCGCGATCCTGCAGAACTCTATCTATCTCCTGGCGTCTCCCGAGGGAGGAGCCGCGAGCCTGTACGCCCTGAGCCTCGCCGATGGACAGCAGCGCTGGTCCTCTTCTTACCCGTTTGCGGTCCAGGCAACAGCCGCGGGAAGCTAGCCGCTTCTCTCTCACGGGAGAGAAGATCAATTCTCTCCCGCTGCCGTTCTCATGGCACGACCCGACAGACCTTCACGCCAAACGCCGGTATTTCGATGGCTTCCTGCTCCGTTTGGCCTGTGAGCACATCGATAAGGGCTGTTCCGCCGCTCACCTGGGGAGTAACCGAGAGCGGATGGTCGGCCTCGCTGATGAACCAGGCAAAGCGCGTGCCATCGGTGGAGATGAGCGAATCGACCAGCACGCGCGGGGTATCGACGCTGACTGGCAACTCGACGTTTGCTAGCCGGGTCAGAGCCCGGTACAACTGGTAGGTGTGGTCGGGATTGGCGCGGGGACGCGAGGCCGCGAAGTATTCCAGCGGGTAGGTGCAAAGCACAATTCTGCCCCGGCCTGCTGCCCGCTCCAGCAGCGCAGGATTGCCATGCGCGTCGGTCGCGATGACGCGGGCCTCGCCCGGAACACAGGGAAGGAAGGCGCGCCCGTTTTCGTTGCCCGCCGCGACGAAGGAAAGCTGCTCCCCGGCGGCAATACTGCCAAAATCACAGCAGAAGGAGAAAGTGACGATCTCGTCCTCGACAGGATTGACCAGGCCGTACCTGAGCTGGTGCTCGATGCCGAAGAACCGGTCGAAGAACGAGTGCCAGGGGCCACGAAAGATGGGAACCGAGCCAGGGAAATAGGAGACGTAGACGGTCGCTCCGTCCTTTGCCCGCTCCTCGAGCGCCTCCCACGTCGGGCCGGTGAGCTGCTTCGCCGATGGCACCAGGATCAGCCGGGCCTGCGGGACCCCATCCAGTTCGCGCACGTAGGCCGCGCCCATATCAGCCTCGCGCGTCACAATGTAGGATTGCAGGAGAATGTCGCGCATCGCCTGCCGTTCAGCCAGCGGGATAAACGGGTAGTCGGTATCAAAGTACGAGGAGATGATGACAGCGACATCCGTAGGCGAGCGGCGACAGCGCGTAATATCGATGGTATCCAGGACCCGTCGGAACGCTTCCAGTTCGAGCAGGGGAGCCTTCGGCTTTCCGTCTGTGGTCGTGATACCGAAGCGGAGTTCAAACGGGTGATGGCG
>Ga0070740_10004995_pt1 | contig 12629 bp, 15 predicted proteins | sample Coa_R2_FD_67286 | JGI IMG/M metagenome (GOLD analysis project Ga0070740, IMG submission 67286) | Surface soil microbial communities from Centralia Pennsylvania, which are recovering from an underground coalmine fire - Coalmine... | ecosystem: Environmental > Terrestrial > Soil > Unclassified ...
ATCCGTTCCCAATGCGCATCGCTCAATCGCTGCATGGAGCGATTGTAGACATCGCATCACCCGCCGCCAATGATTTTGAGATAGGTTCTACTCATTCCAGCGGGCGCTCATCCGATACGCGACTTCGCGCCGCTAGTCAGGCGTTAGGCTTTACCAAGAGATACTGCTTGACGAAGTGTCAAGCTCGGCTGTCCGACGTCACTTTTTCTGCCAAGCTGTAAAACGACTTTTCGAACGTTTTTCCGCCGCCTGATTGGCAGGTGCATACTGCCGGTCCGAGGCATCTCTGAGAGCAGAGGAGGGACAGTCATGAAGCGCATGAATGGTCGCCGTGCGATGAACCGCCTGGGACCTGGGCTGCTCGGTCTGGCGCTTGCTGCCGCCGGGTTATCGCAGGCCTCTGCTGCCCCGCTGTTTCCACCGCTCAATACCCTCGCCAACTTTGCCCCCAGCGATAGCGGACCCTTCGAGCTTTCCGCGCTGACCGAAGGTAGCGACGGCAATTTCTACGGCGTCAGCGCCTTCGGCGGCGCGGGCGGCTATGGCTACGTCTACAAGGTGATACGCCGCAACGGCCGGGTTGTCCATTTGCACGACTTTTCCTACGCGGATGGCGCCACCCCGCGCGGCAAGCTTGTACAAGGCATGGATGGCGATTTCTACGGCACCACCGAGGCCGGTGGCGCCAACGTGTCGGACTACTGCTATGCCGGCCAGCTCTACCAGCGCGGCGGCTGCGGCGTCGCCTTCAAGGTCAGCCCCGGCGGCAGCTTCACCAAGCTGCACGATTTCTATACCGCCGCCGACAGTTACCTCGCCGATCCCAGCACCGGCATGATCCAGGCCAGCGACGGCAACTTCTATGGCATCGCCTTGGTGGATTTTCCGCGCGTCAGTACTGCCATTTTCAGGATGACCGCCGACGGCACGACGACTCCGCTCTATCAGCTCCCCTCCGACGTACTGTCCTACACCGGTCTGATCCAGAGCACCGACGGCTATCTCTACGGCACCACCCTCGGCGACGGCGCGGCATACGGCAGCGGCATGTTCTTCCGCATCAGCCTGGCCGGTGCGTTTCAATCCCTGCACATCTTTTCCGGCAGCGATGGCGACCTGCCTTCCGGCACCTTGATGCAGGGCAAGGACGGCGCTTTCTACGGCACCACGCAATACGGCGGCATCACCACTGGCCACTGCATCTACGGCGGCTGCGGCATCGTCTACAAGATGACGGCCGATGGCACCGAGACGATCCTCTACCGCTTCACCGGCAGCGCGCTGGACGGCGAATGGCCACAGCATTCGGGCCTGGTGCAGACGAGTGATGGCAGTCTGTATGGCACCACCGGCGGCAATCCTTACGGCGATGTCGGCGCGACGTATTGCTACATCGGCAAGATCGCCAGCGCGGGCTGCGGCACGATTTACCGGATCACCGCGGACGGCAAGTTCCAGCAACTGCACACCTTGAGTTACGGCGACAGCGCTTTGGGTATCTGGCCGCTGGCGTCGATGATCCTCGCCAGCGACGGCAATCTCTACGGACCGACCATTGCCGGAGGCGGATGGGGCACCGGCACGATTTACCGGCTGCAGTTGAATCCCCTGACACCGGTGGTGGCGATTACCGGAACTTCACCGGCATCGGGGCCGCCCGGTACCAGCGTGATCATCAACGGCGTCGGTTTCACCGGCACTACCCAGGTGACCTTCCCTACCGGCGCGGCGACTCCCATCAATTTCACCGTGATTTCCGACAGCCAGATCAGCATCGTCGTGCCGCCCAACGGCGTCACCGGGGCCATCGGCGTCAGCGCACCGCGCGGCACCACCTTCAGCCCCACTTTGTTTACCGTCACGACTGCGGACGGAATGCCTGCCGCTCCCGCGGTTGGGGTGGGCCTCAGGGCAGCCGAGGGCGACAAACCAGTCACATTGTAGAAAATCGTCGGGAGCCGCTGCGAGAGGCGCTCATGCGATACGCCGCATAGCTCAGGCAATCGGGCTGCAGGAGAACGCATCATGATCAGACAAATCGGACTCGTACTGCTTTTTCTGCTTCCGGCGTCGGCGTGCTCCACGGTGCAGAACACGCCCAATCCACGATACGCGTCGTCAGGGCAAGGGGTACGCGTTTTATACCGTTACCCGCACGCCAGTTACACGAATCTCGGCACCTACACTTTCGACTACCACTATCGCGCGGGCTCCCCCGAACCGTCCGTTGCTGATGCATTGCCATCGCTCAAGGCAGATGTCGTGTCGGTAGGTGGCAACGCTTTCATCGTGCGCGATCAGGGTCTCTGCAGAAGCGCCAATTGGTGCATCAGCATTTCGAACGAGGTCCTGCGCGCAAACTGATCGACCGCGGAGTGTGCAGTTCTGATATCCCCGTTCCAGCGGAGCGCTCATCCGCTACGCGGGTTCGCGCAATTGAAATCGATCGGCTTTCGCCATGCCCAAAATCCTTGTTGCATTCGCACTCACTCTAGCCTTGCTGACAACCAGGCAAGCGGCTGCGTCCGAAAAGACCGATGCGATGGCGCCCGTGCATCGGTTCATCGATGGCTTCAACAAGGGCGACTTGAGGTCGGCCATCGCGGCTTGCGCGAACGAGTCGTCCGTGATCGACGATTTTCCTCCACACCAATGGCAGGGTAGAGGCTGCGAGAAATGGGCGGATGGTTACCTTGCCATCGCGAAGGAGGAAGGAATCACCGAGGCGAGAATTCTTCCCGGCGAAGCCCGGCATGTCGATGTCATGGGTAATTGGGCCTACGTCGTATTGCCCGTCACTCTCGTTTTCAAACACCTTGGCAAGCCGAACAAACTGCCGAGCATGTTCACCGCATCCCTCCACAAGGAGCCGGACGGCTGGCGCATCACCGGGTGGGCGTGGGCGGATTTGTAAATGTTGCACGCGAACGCGCTCCGCGCCGAAAACGAATGACGCATACCCGTCTGGCACAAATCGCCGACGCCGAAGCGATCGCCGCCGCGGAAACCGAAACCGCGCGGACGCCGGGGCTGCTGGTCGGCCGGCCGGGCGAGATTCCGCTGTCCGCGTATCGCGAGAAGATCGCCAAGCTCGCGCAGCACGGCCGTTACATCGTGTCGGAAAAAGACGGCGCGGTGATCGGCCACGCGTTCCTCGATCCCATGCCGATGCGCGCGAACGCACACGTTTTCCAGTTGACGATCGTGGTGCATCCCGGCCATACCGATCGTGGCGTCGGCGAGATGATGCTGCGCGATCTGCTGGAGTGGGCGGCGCGAGACCCGCGCGTGGGCAAGATCGAATTGAACGTGCGCGCGGGCAACGAACGCGCGCAACACCTGTACAAGCGGCTCGGCTTCGTGGAGGAAGCGCGCTTTCGCAAGCGCGTGCATCGCGGCGACGGCGCGTACGAGGACGACATCGGCATGGCATGGTTTCCCGGATCGGCCGACGATTGACAGCCCGTAAGGAGCGCGCGACGATCCGCGCAGCTGGTGCGCATTCCGCCGGCTGCGAGGCCATGGAGAACGACATGCGCGCTTTTCCGATCGCGATCGTGCTCGCGGCCATGGCCGGAACGCCGTAGCTTTCTCGCAGGATCGAAATCGTCGCACTCCACATACGTTAATGCAGCTTCGCGCCGCCAGCCCCGCAGAGGAAGTTCAGATGATCTCGACCAAAGGATTACTCGGACTGGCCGCGGTGTCGGCCGTTATCGCCGGGCTGTCATATGAGTGGTGGGGACGGCTGATCGCCGGCACATTCGCGGCGTGCTTTGAAGCAAGCGCGGGCGTAGACTGCCGCCACGCCGCACCGCTTTACGCGGCGGCATTGTTCGCCGTCGTTGCGCTGGTCCTGTTGTCGGTGGCCGCGGTCCGCGCAGTAAACGCTTTGCGCTGAACGCGGTCTGGCAAAATCGTCCGGTGTCGGATTGTTCAATGGGTTCCGGCAGTCCATCCAATTGTGCCCGATGCGGCGGCGAGATCCCGCGGGACGGCGGCTTCTGCCCCAAGTGCGGCGCCGCCGTCGCGGCTGAGAGCGGGTCTGACGCGATCTCTCAGCAGGCCTCCACAGCGAACCCGTCGAACCCCACAAAGCCGCAACCGCGACACCTTTCGGGACGCAAGATCCTCAGCGCGGTGGCCAAGACTCTCGCGTCGGTCCTGTTGACCATCCTCATCGGCAAGCTGCTGGAGTACATCTTCCCGGGGCTCGTGCATTTCTACCGCGCGGCAGATGCTTTCGTCGCCGATGGTGTCAGGAACGGACAACCGTTCCACTTCTATGCCGAGTACTTCCGCCATGTGCGCGATCTCGCCTTCTCGACACCGAATCCCAACCTGGGCACTTTGCTGGGTGCGGTGTTCCTCGGGTTCTTCGGCGCGATCGGCCAGATTCTGCACGAAGGTTTTGCGGCCACGCTCACTATGCTGATCGTTCTTGTGGTGGGCATAAGCGCGACTTACGACCGCAAGAACGAGCATCCCGTTCTCGTCGCGATCATTGTCGGGCCGCTGGCCGGAGGTTGCGCGCTGTATGTCTTCGAGTTGATCCTGTTCGGCTTCTTCAAGATCTTCGGCGAGGGTGCGAGATTGCTCGCCCTCATAGGTACAGCCGTCCCGATCGCGAAAACCGCGGTGGTGGTATGGCTCGATTCGCGGAAGGACAAATTCGCGGAAAGCGTGGTGGAGCAGATATCGCGGAAAGGCAATCCGCACATCTGAGCGCATCTGCAGACCGAATCATGATCGTCGGCGCGCACACCATCCTCTACAGCAAGAATGCCGAAGCCGACCGCGCGTTCCTGCGCGACGTGCTGAAGTTCGCTCACGTGGACGTCGGCCACGGCTGGCTGATCTTCGGTTTGCCGCCGTCGGAAATCGCCGTGCATCCTTCGGAAGAGAACGATGTGCAGGAGTTCTATCTGATGTGCGACGACATCCACGCGTTCGTCGCCGAAATGCAGCGGCACGGAATCGCGTGCGATGAACCCAGCGATCAGCGCTGGGGCATCCTGACGCACATCACCCTGCCCGGCGGCGGCAAACTGGGCGTGTATCAACCGAAACACGCGCGGCCACCGCAGGATTGATCTATCGCACCGCCCTGACGCAGGAGCATCCCCGTGCCCACTTCCATCAACGGCAAGATCTGCTATCTCGAACTGCCGGCGACCGACGTTGCGAAGTCGGCGGATTTCTATTCCAAGGTGTTCGGCTGGCAGATGCGCAAGCGCGGCGACGGCGCCACGGCATTCGACGACGCGACCGGCGAAGTCAGCGGCGCCTTCATCACCGGCAGGGAGGCGTGGGATACGCCGGGGATGTTGGTCTACATCATGGTCGACAGCGTGGACGCGACGTGCGAGTCCGTGGTGACGAACGGCGGCGCGATCGTGCAACCCGTCGGCGCCGACGCACCGGAGATCACCGCGCGCCTCCGCGATCCGGGTGGCAACATCATCGGCCTTTACCAGGAGCCGGATCGCGCCACGCGCGCTTGAACGTCGAATATCGAGTCGGGTTCGCGCGAACTTCGTCCGTGGAGAAGAAGATGGCTGTGCGCAGCGTCACGCCGATCTTGAACGTCAGCAGCCTGCCCGAAAGCTTCGCGTGGTTCGAGGCGCTGGGCTGGAGCCGCGGTTTCAGTTGGAATGAAGGCGGCATGATCGCGAACGCAGCGGATCGCAACGAACACGGCGAGGCCGGTTTCGGCAGCGTGTGCAGCCACGACGCGCGGATCTTCCTCTGCCGCGGCGGGCAGGGTTCGCGCGGCACGGTGATGCCGCGCTGGCCGGGCGACGACGAAACCGACGGCGTGTGGATGAGCTGGTGGATGGACAGTCCCGCCGACGTGGATGCGTTGCACGCGGCCGCGTTGCGCCACGGCATGACGGTGACGATGCCGCCGACGGACGAACCCTGGCGCGTGCGCGAGTTCCACCTGCGCCATCCGGACGGCCACATGTTCCGGATCAGCGCCGGGCTGGACAACGAGTGACCGCATCGCGCGATTGACAGCGCCGGAAACGCACGCGACGATCCGCGGCGACACCTACGCCTGAAGCCACAAGGGGATTGCTTCCATGGCCACGACTTCGTTTCGTCCGTTTCCGCGCCTGCGCATCTTCGAAATCCTGATCGCGATCATCATCGTGCTCGCGCTGTTTTCCAGTTTCATCACCGTCGGCCCGGGCGAACGCGGCGTGCTGATGACCTTCGGCGCGGTCAGCCACGGCGTGCTCGATCCGGGCCTGCACATGAAGCTGCCCTTCATCCAGACCGTGAAGAAGATGAACGTGCAGATCCAGAAATCGGAAGCGACCGAAACGGCCGCCAGCCGCGACCTGCAGGACATCACCACCGCCGTGGCCGTCAACTGGGCGATCGATCCCTCGGATGCAGAGTGGGTGTATCAGCGGCTGGGCGACGAGACCGCGCTATCGAACAAGGTGATCGATCCGGTGGTGTCGAACGCGGTGAAGGCGGTGACCGCTAAATACAACGCAGAAGACCTGGTGGAAAAACGCGACCTGGTCGCCGACCAGATCAAGAACCAAATCATCAGCGCGCTGGCGGCGTACAAGGTGCAGGTGCAGGGCGTGAACATCACCAACTTTCAGTTCAGTCCGGAATACACGCAGGCGATCGAGCAGAAGCAGGTGGCGCAGCAGCGCGCGCAGCAGGCCGAATACGATCTCGAACGCATCAAGGTGCAGGCCGAGCAGGAAGTCGCGCAGGCGCAGGGTCAATCGCAGGCGCAGAAGCTGTTGCAATCCACGCTGACGCCGGAACTGATCCAGTTGAAGGCCGTCGACAAGTGGAACGGCGTGTTGCCGCAGTTCGTCGGCGGCAACGGCGCGATCCCGATGGTCGGTCCGCTCGCGCCGCCCTCCACCGCCAAATAGCCGGCAGCGCTCAAGCCTGCGGAATCGTGAGCGTCACGCGCAGGCCGCCGTCTTCGCGGTTGGCAAGCGCGATGCGGCCGCCGTGCGCCTCGACGATCTCGCGCGCCAGTGCGAGACCCAATCCGCTGCCGCTGCGCTTGGTGGAATAGAACGGCAGCAGCGCGTTCTCCAGCACGGTCTTGCTCATGCCGCTGCCGCGGTCGCGCACCTCGATGCGCAATTGCGTGCCCGCGCGCTGCATTTCCAGTTCCACTTCTGCTTCCGCGCTGCCGGCCTCGTGTGCGTTCTTCAGCAGATTCAGCAGCACGTGTTCCATCTGACCGGGATCGAAACTGCCCTGCGGCGGCGGCGTGCCGATCACGCGAAAACGCACGTGCAGCGCGAGCTGCGCCAGGAACTCCGGCAGATCGATCGGCTGCGGGCGCGGCGCTGGCAGCTTGGCGAATTCCGCGTAGCCCGCGATGAAACCATGCAGATGGCGCGCGCGTTCGCCGATGGTGGCCAGCACCGCCAGCAGGCGCTCGCGCTCGTCGCGCCGCACCAGCTCCGCGCCCGAATGCGCCAATGATGTGATCGGCGCGAGCGAATTGTTCAATTCGTGGCTGATGGTTCGGATCACCTTTTTCCAGGTCGCCACTTCCTGGCGCGACAACTCGCGCGTCATGCGGCGTACCAGGAAAAGGCGATGCGGACTGCCGTACAGGCGGAAGCCGCGTTGTGCGAGATGGAAGATTTCCTCGTTGCCGTCCAGCTCCACGCCGAACAGCCGGTCGCCATCGCTGGCGAACGCTTCGCGCAGCGGCGCTGGCGCTTCGTCCAGCAGTTCGTGCAGGTCCAATCCATTGGGATTGCGGCCTTCGTTGAACAGGTGCCGCGCGGCGATGTTGGCGTACACCACGTGCCCGGCCGAATCGGTCAGCAGCAGCGCGACCGGCGTGTTCTGCACCACCGTGTCCAGCAGCAGTTCGCGCTGGGTGAGGTTGTGGCGCTGTTCGCGCAAGGTGGAACCCAGTGCGTTGTGCATCTTGACCAGCGCGCCGAGTTCGTCGCGCCGCGTGTTGGCGATCGAAATCGAAAAATCGCCGTCGCGGTAACTGGCGACCGCGCCTTCCAGCGAGCGCAGCAACTTGCGCAACGGGGAAATCGTCTGGTGCGCCAGCCACGCGCACAACGGCAGCAGCACGATCAGCGCCAGGGCAACGCCGTTGCGCGGATCGCGCAGCCACGCGGTTTCGAATCCCGCGCCGAACTCATGCGTCGCCCAGTACACGAACGCCGGAACCGGCCACGCGGTGATCGCCAGATAGACCAGCAGCGCACCGACCGCGGTCGCGCCGAGCAGGATCGTGAGGCGGCCTTCGAGGGAGAGGAGGCGCATGGTGAGAACGAGACGGGAGACGGGAGACGGGAGACGGGAGACGGGAGACGGCGAGAGCGTACCAATGAATCGTCATTCCGGGGTCATTCGCGACTTGTCGCGAACGGAACCCGGAATCCAGCTTTTCCTCATTCGAAGAGCAGATTCCGGATTCCGTTTGCTTCGCAAACGGCTCCGGAATGAAGATGGTATTGCCACCGCCCAACGTCGATCATTCAACCCGCCGTCGGAATCCCGTACCGCTCCATCCTTCGATACAGCGCCTGCCGCGAAAGCCCCAGCGCCTGCGCGGCGCGGCTGATCACGCCGTTGGCGTTGCGCAGCGCGGTTTCCACCGCGGTCTGCGAAGGCTCGTCGAGATTGCGCGCCGCGACCGTCGCGGAGTGCTGCGGCAGATTCAATTGCGTGGGAGTGATCGTGCCACCCTCGCCCGCCAGCAGCGCAGCGCGTTCGATCGCGTTCTTCAGTTCGCGCACGTTGCCCGGCCACGAATACGCCAGCAGCGACTCGCGCGCGGCATCGTTCAACTGCGCGCGGCCGGCGATGAAGTGCTCGGCCAGCGGCAGGATGTCGTCGGGCCGGTCGGACAGCGGCGGCACGTCGATCTCGATCACGTTCAATCGGTAATACAGGTCTTCGCGAAACGTGCCCGCGCGGATCATCGCCTTGATATCCGCATTGGTCGCGCTGATCACGCGCACCTTCACCTTGCGCGTGCGGCCGGAACCCAGCCGTTCGAATTCGCCGCTTTCCAGCACGCGCAGCAATTTCACTTGTCCGGGCAACGGCAGCGTGCCGATTTCATCGAGGAACAGCGTGCCGCCGTCGGCCAGTTCGAAACGGCCTTCGCGCGCGCGCGTGGCGCCGGTGTAGGCGCCGGCTTCGGCGCCGAACAATTCCGCTTCGACCAGTTCCGACGGCAGCGCGCCGCAATTCACCGCGACGAACGCCTTGTTGCGCACGGCGGAATTGAAGTGCACGATCTGCGCGATGCCGTCCTTGCCCGCACCGTTGGGTCCGGTGATCAGCACCGGCACGTCCGCGCGGCCGACGCGGCAGGCCAATTCGACCGCGCGGCTCATCGGTTCGGAAGAAAACACCAGCCCGCGCAGATCGTATTGCGCGGCCAGTTCCTCGCGACGGCGCGCGCGCTCGGCACGCGCGTGTGCGGCGGCGCGCGAGGCTTCGGAAAGCTCCAGCATGTTCTCGACCGTGGTCAGCAGCTTGTTGTCGTCCCACGGCTTGGCCAGATAATCCGCCGCGCCCGCCTTCACCAGTTCCACCGCGCTTTCAAGGTGCGTCCACGCGGTCAGCAGGATCACCGGCAGATCGGCGTAACGCTTGCGGATCGCACGAAAGAGATTCGCGCCTTCTTCGCCGGACGTGGTGTCGGCGGTGAAATTCATATCCTGGATCACCACGTCCACGCGCTCGCGTGACAGCCGCGCCAGGCCTTCGTCGGGCGTGTGCGCGACCAGCGGCCGGATTTCGTGCAACGACAGCAGCAGCGACAGCGCTTCGCCCACCGCCGGGTTGTCATCGATGATCAGGACGGTGCGCATCGACTTGGCATGCATGCGGACATGGATGCGTCCGCATGGAAAAAGGTTGCAATCATGATCGTGCCACCCGCGCGCCCGGCTGCACATTCCATTCGCGTCCCAGAAAACGTTCTTTCCCTCCACATAGCACTCTCATCGCCTTGTCGATGTTGCGCATTTTCGCATTCGCGGATTTCAATGCGGCAAAATAGCGCAGCATTTCCTTTTGCCGACTCGGTGACAGCACTTCCCATGATTCCCGCGCTTTCGGCTCCGCGCGCAGGCGCCGGGCGAACTCCACGGGCATCGCATGCACGGGACCGCCTCGATATTCGCCGTCAAAGGTCACCGAGATTTCCACTTTGTCTCCGACTTGTGTCGCCGACGCCTTGCGCACACTGCCGTGCAGATAAAGCCGGAAGCTCCCGTCGCCCACCGGCATCAGATTGATGCGCCACGGCGGGTCGGGTTGACCGTTGACCTGCACATTGACCGGCATCGGCTTCTTCCAGCCTGCCTTCAGCCGCTTCGCGCGCTGCGCGCTTACCGGCACGTATGGATTGATTTTGTCGAGATGGATAACGGCATGGAATTTCATCGAAGCATCCGCACCCTCTCGCCACAGCGGGGCGTGTGCGGCACGGTCGCGCCGCACACGCCTGACCTCAACCCGCCGGATGTGTCGGCGCCTTGCCGGCCTTCACCGCTGCGATCCAGTCGTTGACGCGCGCTTCCAGCACGTCCAGCGGCAATGCGCCGCCGCTCAGCACTTCATCGTGGAAAGCGCGGATGTCGAACTTGTCACCCAATTCCTGCTTCGCACGTGTGCGCAATTCCAGAATCTTAAGTTCGCCGGCCTTGTAAGCCAGCGCCTGCCCCGGCCAGGTGATGTAGCGATCGGTCTCCGCCTGCACATCCGGCTCGTCTTCGCTGGAGTGCGCGTGGAAGAAATCCACCATCTGCTGGCGTGTCCAGTGCTTGTAGTGCACTCCGGTGTCCAGCACCAGACGGTCCGCGCGCAGCAGTTCGTCGGAAAGGCGGCCGTAATCGGAAAGCGGATCCTTGTAGAAGCCGATGTCCTTGCCCAGTTGCTCCGCATACAGCGCCCAGCCTTCGACATAGGCGGTGTAGCCGGCCTGCTGGCGGAACGGCGGCAACTGCGGCAGCGTTTGCGCGATCGAAATCTGCATGTGGTGGCCGGGAATGCCTTCGTGATACGCGGTCGATTCGATCGTCAGCACGCTGCGGTTGGCGAAGTCGCCGGTGTTGACGAAGACCATGCCTGGGCGCTTGCCATCGGGCGTGCCCTGGTGGTATTCGGCCGCGGAGGCTTCCTTCTCGCGGAATGCTTCGTCGGGCACCACCACCACCTTGGTCTTCGGCAGCAAACCGAAGAGCTTCGGCAATTCCGGCTGCATGCCCGCGATGTAACCTCGATAGCGATTCAAGATGTCCTCGCGCGATTTCGCATGCGTCTTCGGATTGTTCTTCAGCGATGCGCGGAAACTTGCGAGATCCTTGAAGCCTTGGCCTTGCGCGATCTTCGTCATCTCGCCTTCGATGCGCTGCACTTCCGACAGACCGAGCTGATGGATCTGCTCGGGCGTCATGTCGGTGGTGGTCATCTGCTTGACGTCGAAGCGGTAGATCGCGTCGCCATTGGGCAACGACCAGACGCCGAACTCGCTGCGGCCGTGCGGCGCGTACTCCTTGGCCACGAATTCGCGCAGCTTGCGATACGCCGGGCGCACGTCCTCGTCGATCGCTTTCAGAATTTCGTCGTGCAGCCGTTTCTGATCCGCCGCGGAAATGGTTTTGGGAAATTTCTTCAGCGGTTGCGCGAACACGCTGTCCATGCCGGCCGGTTTTTCCACGTTGTCGATCTGCGTGACGACTTTCTCCAGCAGATATTTCGGCGGCATCATGCCGTCTTTCATGCCCTGCCGCGCCAGCGCGATTACCTGATCGAACACTGTCGGCACCTTGCGCAGGCGCGCGAGGTAATCCTCGTATTCCCTGGTGTTGTCGAACGGAATGGAGCTGACGAAACCGGGGAGCGCGATGTGCACGCCGTTCATCTGATCGAGCGGCATCTCGTAGAGTTTCAGCTTGTAGCTTTCGAGATTGTCCTTGAGCTGCCGGACCATCAACTGCTGGTTGAGCTTGTCGTTGTCGGAAAAACCCGTGGTGTCGATCGCCTCGAAGCGCTTCAGGTAGTCGGCGGTGATGTCGTTCTCTTTCGCCGCCTGCGCCAGCGAAAGGTCGCTCCAACGGTCGTTGTAGCGCAGGTCGCCCAAAACCGTGGCGAACTCAGGCGAAGTCTCCAGCGTGTGCTGCCACTGCTCGGCCAACAGGGCGTTCAAGGCCTGCACGCGCGCGGCGACATCGGTTTTCTCCGGCGCCTGCGCGGCGGCGGCCGCGGGCATTGAAATCGCCGCGATCGTGGTGGAGCCGAGCAAGACGGCGATCATAAGTGGCAGCGTTTTCATGCAGGTTTTCCTGTCGAAGGTGGCGATTGTGCCGACGCGACGCGCCACGCAACCGTGCCGGATGGCATGGACTCAAACGGTGCGCGTCGCTTCCACCGGCGATACGCGCGAGGCGCGCAGGGCCGGCGCGAATGCGGCGCCCTGCCCCAGCGCCAGCAGCACGATCACGCCCGCCAGCATGTAGAACAGCGGCAAACGCGACATCTCCACGTGCGCGATCATCCAGAGATTGATCGCCACCGCGAGCACGATGCCGAGCAGCGCGCCGCCCGCCGCGATCAGCAGGTTCTCGGTCAGGAAATAGCCGAGGATG
>Ga0070740_10004998_pt1 | contig 12625 bp, 8 predicted proteins | sample Coa_R2_FD_67286 | JGI IMG/M metagenome (GOLD analysis project Ga0070740, IMG submission 67286) | Surface soil microbial communities from Centralia Pennsylvania, which are recovering from an underground coalmine fire - Coalmine... | ecosystem: Environmental > Terrestrial > Soil > Unclassified ...
GGCAAGGCGAGCAGATACGAGGTAATTGCGTTCATATCCTTCTCATTGAAGCGATATGGCGGCATGATGGTGCCCGGCGAGAATTTTTTGGGATCGTTGAAATGCCCGATCAGCCAGTCCCGCGTGCGGTGCATTCCAACGCCGTTGAGGGGGGGGCCGAGGCGCTGTCCGACGCCGTTGATCTGGTGGCATGCGCCGCATTGGAATTTCTGATAAATCATCGCTCCATCCACGGCGAATTGTGGAGCGGAGGCGAGCGCTTCGGCGCTCTTCTCGTTCATTTTGGAGAAGAATGCGACGAGTGAATTCCACTGGGCGTCGCTTAAGGGGACGGGAGCCGCAGTTGCCGGCGCAGGCTGCTTGAAGTGGGGGAGCATCCAGGTTGACGGCTGGCGGATCTGGATGCTGGTCAGGTCTGGCGCCGGCCCCTGTCTGCCGATGGCATGGCAATTGGCGCAGTTTTCGGCGCGGAAGTATCCGACCGCGGCAAGATCTTCGGGCGCGAGTTCCTGCCATGCGCCAGGCTCGTTCAGTTCAGCCGCCGCGCTGCTTTCAGCCTGCTTGGGGGTGGTGGCGACCGCCGCGGCAGTCAGACCGGCCCAGCCGAGCGCCGCGAAAGCGACGATGGCCATTGCCGTGGTGCGTCTGGCCACGCGCATGGCGCGTCCTCGATCGATGAAGGGAACCAGGAAGAGCAGCAGGATAGCGAGGTTCGGAAGAATGACCGCGCCGACGACTTCAAGCGGGCCTTCGAAAAACTTCAGGGTTTGGAAAAGGAATAAGAAGTACCATTCCGGCCGCGGTATGTAGGCGGTGTCTGTGGGATCTGCGATCCTTTCCATGGGGATGCGGACCAGAACGGCCATAAGGAAAAGAATGGTAAATACGAGGAAAATCGCGACGGTATCCTTGAAGACCTGTTCGGGGAAAAACTTTTTGTGCGGGCGGGTATCGTCGGGCGCCGCCATAACGCCATGCTTCCGGACCAGATAGATATGAATGCCCGCCAGCAGCATGGTGAGCGGCGGCAGCAAGAGGACGTGCATGGCGTAGAAGCGGGAGAAGGTAACAACGCCCACGCCCCCCGAGCCGCCGATCAGGCGCGTAAGATACGGGCCCACGATGGGCGCCGAGCCAATAATCTGGGTCGTGACGACGGTGCCCCAGTAGGCCCGGTTGTCCCAGGGCAGCAGGTAGCCGGTGAGCCCGAAAGCGAGCGTCAGCAACAGCAGGCAGCATCCCGCGAGCCAAGTTGCCTCGCGCGGCTTTTTGTAGGCGCCCCACAGGAACACCTGGACCATATGGAGCACGACGACGACGATCATGACGCTAGCGCCCCAATGGTGCAGTCCGCGGATCAGACGGCCAGCGGTCACCTCGGTCATGATGTAGCGGACGCTGTTATACGCCTCGCCGGGCGAAGGGGAATAATTGAAGGCCAGGAGGACTCCCGTAAAGGCCTGGACCAGGAAGGCAAACAACGCCACGCTGCCGAACACCTGATGCCAGCCGCTTGAGGCCGGAATATCTTCGTAGAGAAATGTTTTGAGCGCGGTTTCGGCGCCGGTGCGGTCCTCGATCCAATCGATGATCCGGCGCAGCCGGCCGACCCTTTTTTCACCCGAGCTAGGCGACATTGGAGGCTTTTTGAAGAGGACCAATCAGAATGTGCCCGCGATCGACCTTGACCGCGTAACGATCCAGCGGCCGCGGCGCGGGTCCTTCCAGCACCTTGCCGTTAATCGAAAAGGCCGAGGTGTGGCAGGGGCAGACAAAGACCTTTTTCGAATCGTCCCAGTGATAGGCGCACCCAAGGTGGGTGCACTGTGGACTGAAAGCGACCAGGCCTTCTTTAGGGATTTGCACGACCCAGGCGGAGGTTTTTTCGCTGACGACTCTCCAGCCGTCGACGCGCCTGCGGCGGAACTGGAGCTCCTCGGGGACGTTCGGTCTGAGCTGACTGACGTCGCCGGCGTCCACCCACTCATTCCCCTGTCTGGCGCGCGGCGGTACAAACAGGTAAAGCAGCGCGGGAATTCCGAGCGCCATTCCCATAATGGCCGAAAGGCCGTAAACCACCGAGAGGTAAAACGTTCTTCGATCTGTCGTTGTCTCCGCCATCGATCCCCTGACGTTTAGTTGGACTCTGGTTCCCAGTCTTTGGAACGCCCGAACACACAGCTTAGCATCGCCGGCGCGGGCGCGATGGGGAACCGGCGCGGAAATGGCGCGCGGCGCTCCGCGCCGGATATTTTTTCGCGATTTGCGGCTGCGGGCGCGAAATTCAGGGCGGAGATCATGCGCCGGCTCGCGCTGAAAATCGCGGCCGGGAGGGGGCCGGCTGCTATGATGAGATTAATCCGCTGATGATTCCGGATACGATTCCCGAAGGCCTCACATTCGACGACGTGTTGTTGCAGCCGGCGCGAAGCGCCGTGCTGCCGGCGAGCGTGGACACCCGGACTCGCATCACGCGCAATATTGCATTGAATATTCCGCTGTGCAGCGCTGCGATGGACACAGTGACGGAGTCGCACCTGGCCATCGCGCTTGCCCAGCAGGGGGGCATCGGCATCATTCATCGCAACATGTCGATCGAACGGCAGGCGGAGGAAGTCGACCGGGTGAAGCGCAGTGAAAGCGGCATGATCGTCGATCCGATCACGATTGATCCTGACCAGAAGATCGCCGACGCGCTCGCGCTGATGAAGCGGTACCGCATTTCCGGGGTGCCGGTGACGCGGAACGGCAGGCTGGTGGGCATTCTCACGAACCGGGATCTGCGCTTTGAAACGCGCTTTGATCAGCCCGTCTCAGCCGCGATGACCAAGGACAACCTGATCACGGTTCCGGTGGGCACGACGCTGGAGGAGGCGCAGGAAATTCTGCACCAGCACCGAGTCGAGAAGCTGCTGGTGGTGGACGACCATTACGCGCTCAAGGGCCTGATTACGGTAAAGGACATTCAGAAGAAATTGAAGTATCCGAACGCGGCGAAAGACGCGCAGGGGCGGTTGCGGGTTGGGGCGGCGATCGGATCGACCGGCGACTATCTGGAGCGCGCCCAGGAGCTGGTAGCCCGAAAAGTGGATGTACTGGTGATCGATTCCGCGCATGGGCACAGCGAGCGGGTGATGCAGGCCATTCTCGAAGTCAAGCGGGCGCTTCCTGGGGTAGACCTGATCGCCGGTAATGTCGCGACGTTCGAAGGCGCGCACGATCTGATCGCTCTGGGCGTGGATGGTCTGAAGGTGGGCATCGGTCCGGGCTCGATCTGCACCACCCGGGTGGTGAGCGGGGCCGGCGTTCCGCAGATCACGGCCATCGCGGAATGCGCGCGGGCCAGCCGCAACACAGGCGTGCCGCTTATCGCCGACGGGGGGGTGAAATTTTCGGGCGATATCACCAAGGCGATCGCCGCCGGAGCGCACTGCGTGATGATTGGCAGCCTGTTTGCCGGGACGGAAGAGAGTCCCGGGGAGACGATCCTGTACCAGGGACGCACGTTCAAAAGCTACCGCGGAATGGGCTCGCTGGGCGCCATGTCGCAGGGCTCCTCGGACCGTTACGCGCAAGAGGGAAGCGGCAAACTGGTTCCGGAAGGAATTGAGGGACGGGTGCCCTACAAGGGGCCGCTATCGGAAATGGTATATCAGTTGATCGGCGGTTTGCGCGCCGGCATGGGTTACTGCGGCGTGCAGAGCATCGAAGAGCTGCAGGAAAAATCGCGGTTTCTGCGGGTCACCAGCGCCGGACTCCGCGAGAGCCACGTGCATGACGTGATCATCACGAAAGAGGCGCCGAACTACCGTCTGGAGTAGATTCGGTCACTTCGGCGCCCAGGCGTCCATAGGCGAGCCGGATGCGCACGGCGGACCCGACGGGAGCGGCGGCGGGATCTTTGACGATGGCTCCGTCTTGGTTCTGCACGATTGCGTAGCCGCGGCTGAGCACCTTGAGCGGACTGAGCTGACTCAAGTGCGCGGCGAGCGGGATGAAACGGTTTCTGGCGCTCAAGAGGCGCGTTCTCATGCATTCCGCGATGGCGCTCTGGGCGCGGTCCAGCCGCCGCCGGGCTCCGGCCAGGCGCAGGCGGACATCCTGGCGCCGGAGGCGTTCGGTGAGCTCGGCGAGACGCCGGCGGTGCAGCGTTTCGATGGCGCGAAGGCGGTTGCGCAGACGCTGTTCGAGTTCGTCGATCCGCTGGGCGCGGCGGTTGATCGCGCGATTTAGGAGGGTGGCGGCGCGATCGACGCCCTGCTGATGCAGGCGCCGGGCAGCCAGCGTGATGCGATACCGGGCCCACTGCTCGAGCTTGTTCTCATATCCAACGATCTGGTCGAGCAATTGATCTCGAGTGCAAATCACGAGCTCGGCGGCGGCGGAGGGCGTTGGCGCGCGCAGATCGGCGACGAAATCCGCGATAGTGAAGTCCGTCTCGTGGCCGACCGCGGAGATGACCGGCGCCTTACAGGCGGCGATGGCCCGGGCGACCGCTTCTTCATTGAAGGTCCAGAGATCCTCGAGCGATCCGCCGCCGCGCGCCAGGATGACGACCTGGGCCCATCCGGAGCGGCTGAAGTACTCGATGCCGCGACATACCTGGTCCACGGATCCTTCGCCCTGGACGAGAGCGGGATAGATCCGGATGTGAAGGCCCGGGAACCTTCGCGAAAGGATGTTCAGGATGTCCTGGATGACAGCGCCGGAGGGCGATGTCACGATCCCGATGCGGGTCGGGTAGGGCGGCAGCCGGCGCTTGCGCGCGGGTTCGAACAGGCCTTCAAGAGCAAGCTTTTTCTTGAGTTGCTCAAACGCCAGTTGAAGCGCGCCATATCCGCGCGGCTCGAGGGCTTCGACGACCAACTGATATTCGCCGCGGCCGGCGTACACGTCGATGCGGCCGCGGGCCAGCACAGAGACGCCGTCCTGGGGCTTGAAGCGGAGGTAGCGCGCAGCGCTGCGGAAACACACGCATTTGAGCTGCGCCTCTTCATCTTTGAGCGTGAAGTAGTAATGTCCGCTCGGCGCTTGTTTGCAGCCCGAAAGTTCGCCGGCGATCCAGAGATCGGCAAACTCGCGATCGAGCGTCCGGCGCAGGAGCTCGGTGAATTCGCTGACCGTGAACAGGCGGCGTACGGGTTCAAAGCTGAGAGCGATCTGCTCCACTACGGTCCATTTTGATCGACCCGGCGACAAGCGCGCAGCGCATCGACGCTCAAGCGGCAGGCCAGGGACAGGCTGGGCGGGGCGCTTTGAGGCGATTGAAAGCGATCCGGTTGCGGTCGGAGCGCCGCCGGAGGCGCAATTTCGCCCGGCGGACCTGTTTTTGTTGCCAGCCTTCGCCTTTCGCGTCATATTTGAAACTGAGCGCTCTGCGCGAATTATGAGCTCGGATCGCGGCCGATGGAGAATATCCTCTACCTCACCGAACTGCTCGGACTCAAGGTCTACGACCTCAAGCGCCGCAGGATCGGTGTGGTTAAAGACGCCGCGATTGTTCCGCTGATCGATCCGTCGCGGATCGACCGCTTTCTTGTCGGCGCCGGGTACACCTGGCTTAGCATTCGCCACGACCAGGTGAAGAGCATTTCGCTCAACGGCATCGAGCTCAAGGACGAGCGTCTGACGCCATATCACTCTGACGAATACATGCTGCGGATGGTCCGCGACCTTCTGGATCAGCAGATCATCGACGCGCAAGGCAGGAAAGTGGTCCGCGTTAACGACGTTACGTTTCTCATCCAGAGAACGAACGGGACGGAGATTTTGCGGCTGATCGAGGTGGATATCGGTCTGCGCAGCATTTTCCGCCGGCTGATGCAGGGCGCCATTCCGAGGACCTGGACGCGGAAGCTGCAGGAGGTGATTCCGCCGAAATCGATTCGGTGGGAGTTCTGCAACATACTTGAGCCGGACCCGCAGAGGCGGCTGCGGCTCAACATCTCGCACAAGCTGCTTGAACAGATGCATCCAGCGGATCTGGCCGACATCGTGGAGGAGCTCAGTCCGGAAGACCGCGAAGCGATTTTCGAGAGCATCGACAACGAAGTGGCGGCCGATACCTTGTCGGAGGTGGATCCCAATATTCAGGCGCGCATTCTGGAATCGCTCGACACCGAGAAGGCGGCTGAGATTATCGAGGAAATGGCGCCTGACGAAGCCGCGGACGTACTGTCAGAACTCGAAGAAGAGACCTCGGCGGAGATTTTGGAGGAAATGGACGTCGAGCCCAAGGCCGAGGTCAGCGAACTGCTTGAATTCGAGGAGGACACAGCCGGCGGCTTGATGAACACGCGGTATGTGGCGCTGCACGAGAACTCGACGGTGGGCGACGCCATTGCGGCGCTCAAGGGCAGCGAGGAGCTGCTCGAATCGCTGAATACGCTGTTTCTGATCGATGCGGACGAACGGCTGGTCGCGTCCGTGCCGGTGGCGCGGCTGTTCATCGCGCCGCAGTCCAAACCGCTCAAGGAGCTGGCCAGCGAGACGCTGATGAAGGCGTCTGTCGACGATCGCCAGGAGCACGTGACGGAGCTGTTTGACAAGTACAACCTGCTCACGTTGCCAGTGGTCGACAATCATGGCAAGCTGGCGGGCGTGATCACGGCGGACGACATCATTTCGGTGCTGAGGGCCAGATAGCGCTATGACGGAAGCCGACGATGCTGAAAAGGTGGCGTTCCCAGATCGCGATCTTCCTATCGGTGCTGGGCCCCGGCCTCATCACAGCCAACGTTGATAACGACGCCGGCGGCATATACACCTACTCGCAGGCTGGAGCGAAGTTCGGATATCTGCCGCTGTGGACGCTGATTCCCATCACTCTGCTGCTGATCGTCACGCAGGAAATGTGCTCCCGCATGGGGGCGGTTACAGGGAAAGGGCTGTCTGATCTCATCCGCGAGGAGTTCGGGCTGCGCACGACGTTCTTCGTGATGACGGCTCTCGTGGTGGTGAACTATACCAACGTCGTTTCTGAATTCGCCGGCATAGCGAGTTCGCTCGAGTTATTTCACATCAGCCGATATTTCTCGGTGCCGGTCGCGGCGGCGGCGGTTTGGTTCCTGGTGGTCAAGGGCAGCTACCGGATCGTCGAGAAGGTGTTTCTCGCCGCCTGTTCCGTGTACGTGTGTTACATCATTTCGGGATTTTTGGTGAAGCCGGATTGGAAAGTAGCGGCGATTTACAGCGTCAAGCCGGTGCTCATGCTCGACCCCGGCTATATCACCATGATCGTCGGCATGGTGGGGACCTCCATTGCGCCGTGGATGCAGTTCTACCTTCAGGCGGCGGTGGTGGAAAAGGGAGTCACGTCGAAGGAGTATGCGCAGTCGCGTCTGGAAGTCGTGCTCGGCTGCATTCTGACTGATGTCGTGGCGTTTTTTATCATCGTCGCGTGCGCGGGAACCATCTGGCAGGTGCGGCCGCGCGATATCAGGGACGCAGCGGATGCGGCGCTCGCGCTGAAGCCCTTTGGTCAGTATGCGTATCTGCTGTTCTCCATCGGTCTGTTCAACGCGTCTTTTTTCGCCGCGTGCATTCTGCCGCTGTCGACGGCGTACACGGTTTGCGAAGGGCTCGGATTCGAGTCGGGCATCGACCGGCGGTTCAGCGAGGCGCCGACGTTTTACTGGTTATTTACGGTGCTTGTGCTGCTTGGGGCGGGCGTCATTTTGATTCCGCATTTTCCGCTGGTTCAAATGATTTTGCTGTCGCAGGTGATCAATGGAGCGCTGCTGCCGCTGGTGCTGATTTACATGACGCTGTTGATTAACCGGCGAGGGCTCATGAAAGAGTGGACGAACTCGCCCTTTTACAACGTCATTTCTTGGACTTCGGTGGCGCTGATGATCGGTCTCACGCTGGCGCTGGTTGCGATCACCCTGAAGGACGCGATTGGAGGTCAGGCATAGCGTTGGCGGATTGGGACAAGATCTGGCCCGGCCTGCGTCTGCTTGGCGAACGCGCGGCAACCGCGGCCGGGATTTTCATTGCGTTCTGGATCGCCGCGAAGATACTCGAGCTGATTATCGGCCGCTTTACTGGCCGCGTTCCCCACAATCCCGATCTGGTGGAGCTGCTGGGCCGGACCGCGAGAATTGCGCTGATCGTGTGCGGCGCTGTGACCGCGCTCGGAACGGTGAACATCAATGTTTCTGCTCTGGTGGCGGGGCTAGGGTTAACCGGCTTTGCGCTGGGCTTCGCGTTTCGCGATATCCTGTCGAACCTGCTGGCAGGCGTGCTGATTCTGCTGTACCGCCCCTTTGGGCGAGGCGACCGCATCTCGGTGACCGGCCTGGAAGGGGTGGTGACGCACATTGACCTGCGGTACACGATGCTGAAGAACGACGCGAATACGATTCTGATTCCCAACTCGAGTCTCTTTACGAATCCGATCACTGTGATCAGAGACGATGCGCGGGGCGACGGTGAAGCAGAACGTGGAAACGCCCGTGGGGGAGCATGAGCCCGAGAAGTACGGTCTACGAAAGCCCGGCGAGGCGCAGGCCGCGACTCTGCTGCATGCCTTGACGAGATAATAGGAGCAGCGCTTTGCTATGTCCCTCTCCTATTTTGACCCCCTGGTCGCCGAGTGGTTTGAGCGGCGCTTTGGCTCGCCCACAGAACCGCAGGCGCGCGGCTGGGCGGAAATAGCAGCCGGAAGGGACGCGCTGATTTCCGCGCCGACGGGCTCGGGAAAGACGCTGGCGGCGTTTCTTATCTGCGTGGACCGTCTGGTGCGGGCGGCGCGGAAGAACGCCCTGGCCAACGAGACCCAGGTCGTGTACGTATCGCCGCTGAAAGCATTGTCCAATGACGTGAGGCGCAACCTGGAAATCCCGCTTGCGGAGATTCGCGAATTCGCAGAACGCCAAGGAGTCGCTTTGGCGCCGATCCGGACGGCGGTGCGCACCGGCGATACGCCGATGTGGGAACGGCAGCAGATGACGCGCGAAGCGCCGCACATTCTGGTGACGACGCCGGAGTCGCTCTATATATTGCTTACGGCCGAGAAATCGCGGCGGATGCTGCGTCATACCCGGACGGTGATCGTCGATGAAATACACGCGATCGCCGATGATAAGCGCGGCTCGCACCTGGCGCTGACGCTCGCCCGGCTGGATGCCCTGGTGAGAACCGGAGCGCCTGCCGGACCGCAGCGGATCGGACTTTCGGCAACAGTCCGCCCGATCGAAGAGGTCGCGCAATATCTCTCGCCGGCGGCTTGCGTGGTGGATGTCGGACACCGGCGCGATATGGACCTGGCCATCGAGGTCCCCAACGACGAGCTCAGCGCGGTAGCGACCAGCGAAATGTGGGCGGAGATTTACGATCGCCTGGCGAGGCATATTCTCAAGGAACGCACGACGCTGGTCTTTGTAAATACGCGACGCTTGTCGGAGCGCGTGGCGCATGCGCTGGGCGAGCGGCTTGGCGAGAATGTGGTGTTGCCGCACCATGGAAGCCTGTCGCGGGCAATGCGTCTGGAGGCCGAAGCCCGCCTGAAAAAAGGCGAATTGAAGGCCGTGGTGGCGACGGCGTCGCTCGAATTAGGCATTGACATCGGCTCGGTGGACCTGGTGATTCAGATGGGCTCGCCCCGATCTATCGCAGTCGGGTTGCAGAGGATCGGGCGCTCGGGCCACTGGGTCGGAGCGCGGCCGCGCGGGATTCTGTTCCCGACCACCCGCGATGAACTGATCGAGTGCGCTGCGCTGATTCATGCGATCCGGTCCGGGGACCTGGAGCGCATTGAAATTCCGCAGAACGCGCTGGATATTCTCGCGCAGCAGATTGTGGCGGAAACGGCCGCGGCGCCGTGGGGTGAAGACGAGCTGTACGCGCTGGCGCGCTCGGCATATCCGTATCGCAATCTCAGCCGCAAGGATTTTGACGAAGTCATTGAGATGCTGTCTGAAGGCATCGCAAGCTCGCGCGGGCGCAGCGGCGCGTTTCTTCACCGCGACCAAGTGAATCATCGGGTGCGGGGACGGCGCGGGGCGCGGCTCGCGGCGATCACATCGGGCGGGGCCATTCCGGAGACTGCGGCCTACACGGTCATCGCGGAACCAGAAGGCGTCACGGTGGGGACGGTGGATGAAGATTTCGCAGTGGAGAGTCTCACCGGCGACGTTTTCCTGCTTGGGACGCATTCCTGGCGGGTTCGCCACGTGGGCGCGGGCCGCGTGTCGGTAGAGGACGCCCACGGCGCCCAACCATCGATTCCCTTCTGGCTCGGCGAGGCGCCGGGGCGGTCGATTGAATTGTCGGCGGCGGTTTCGCGCGTTCGCGAGCGAATCCTGAATGACGCGCGCGCGAAGGACTGGCTCGAACAGGAATGCGGGCTGGACGACGCCGGGGCGCGGCAGGCCATCGCCTACGTCGTCTCGGGCGCAGCGGCGCTGGGCGCGCTTCCCACAACCGATACGGTGGTTGCAGAACGTTTTTTTGATGAGGCCGGCGGCATGCAACTGGTGTTGCACGCCCCATTCGGATCCCGCATCAATCGCGCCTGGGGGCTGGCGCTCCGCAAGCGATTCTGCCGCACATTCAATTTCGAGCTCCAGGCCGCCGCGACAGACAACGGAATTCTGATTTCGCTGAGCGACCAGCACGCGTTTCCGCTCGAGCTGGTTTTCGAATTTCTGAATCCGCAGACGGTGGGCGAGGTGCTGCGAGACGCGGTTCTCCCCGCCCCGGTTTTCGCCGCGCGATGGCGGTGGAACGTGACGCGCGCGCTGGCCGTGCTGCGGTTCCGCGGCGGCGCAAAGGTGCCTGCGCAGATTCAGCGTATGCGGTCGGATGACCTGCTTGCGGCCGTGTTTCCCGACCAGGTGGCGTGTGGCGAAAATCTTACGGGCCCGATTCGGATTCCAGACCATCCGCTGGTGCGCGAGACGATTTCGAATTGTCTGTATGAGGCGATGGACCTGCCGGGGTTGCGGGCTGTGCTGGAACGGATTGAATCCGGCGGGATCCGGACGGTGGCGATTGACAACCCCGCGCCCTCCGTGTTCACGCACGAGATTCTCAATGCCAATCCGTATGCTTTCCTGGACGACGCGCCGCTTGAAGAGCGGCGCTCGCGGGCGGTGCAGCTGCGCAGCTCGTTGCGCACCGACATCGCCAACGGAGCGGGCATTCTGGATCCGGCTCTGATCGATGAGGTGGCCGCGGAAGTCTGGCCCGATCCGCGCGACGCCGATGAACTCCACGATGCGCTGCTGACGATGATCGCTGTGCCGGTCGAGGAGAGATGGCAACGGTGGTTTGATGAGCTTCGCGCCACCGGCCGTGCGCGCACGTTGGCAAGGAATGGACGCGAGTATTGGATCGCGGCCGAGCGGTGCGGCGTCGCCGGCGATGTCACGGCGACTGTGCGTGGATGGATGGAGTGCCTAGGGCCAGTTACCGCCACGGCGCTCGCCGAGCGGATTGCCCTGCCGGTGGATGAAGTGCGAATCGCGCTGGGGCAGCTCGAATCCGAGGGGCTGTTGTTTCAGGGGCGCTACCGCACGCGGGACGGCGAGATCGAGTGGTGCAACCGGCGCATACTGGCCCGCATCCATCGCGCCACGCTGGGCCGCTTGCGGCGCGAGATTGAGCCGGTGACGGCGGCTCAGTTCCACACCTTCCTGACGCGCTGGCAGCACATTGCGCCTGGATCGCAGTTGCACGGGGCCGATGGTCTGCTGCACATCATCCGCCAATTGCAGGGCTTCGAAATTCCGGCAGCGGCGTGGGAAGCGCAGGCGTTGCAGCGCAGGATCGCGAACTATTCGCCCGACTATCTGGATGAGCTTTGCCTTTCGGGCGAGGTGTCGTGGGCGCGTCTGTCGCCGCATCCGGCGCTGGGCGATGCGGACCGGCGGGTTCGGCCGACGCGGATGGCGCCGATCACGTTGTTCCTGCGCGAGGATGCGGAGTGGCTTTCGCCGCCCGCTCAATCCGAGACGGCGGCGCTTTCCCATGCTGCGCGGGAAGTTTTGAGCGCGCTCGAGTCTCGGGGCGCGTGTTTCTTTGGCGATTTGACGCGTTGGACGCATCGCTTGCCAAGCGAGGTGGAGGACGCGCTGTGGGAATTAACGGCGGCCGGTCTGGTTACAGCGGACGGGTTCGAGAACCTGCGCGCGCTGATTGATCCCAAGCGCCGGCGGGGAGAGGGGCGCGGCCGGATGGCGCGGCCGCGGCACGCAGCAGGACGCTGGGCTTTGGTGAGCCGTCCCAGGGCCGACGTCCCGCGCGAGGAGCGGGCGCGCCGGTTCGCGGCGCAACTGCTGCTTCGATGGGGCGTTCTGTTTCGCGATCTCATGGCGCGGGAAACGGTGGCGCCGCCGTGGCGCGACCTGCTGCCGGTCTTGCGGCGCATGGAAGCGCAAGGCGAGATCCGCGGCGGACGGTTCGTCTCGGGATTCACCGGCGAGCAATTTGCCCGCCCGGAGGCAATCGATGTGCTTCGCGCGATCCGTCGGGAGCAGACGGCGCCGGTGGATGCAAACGAGATTGCGCCGTCGGACCCGTTGAACCTGACCGGCATCATTCTGCCGGGTCCGCGGGTGAGCGCGATCCTCAGCGCGCGCACTGCCGCCGAGCTCCGGGTCAGCACGAATTAGGTGCGGAT
>Ga0070740_10005004_pt1 | contig 12614 bp, 11 predicted proteins | sample Coa_R2_FD_67286 | JGI IMG/M metagenome (GOLD analysis project Ga0070740, IMG submission 67286) | Surface soil microbial communities from Centralia Pennsylvania, which are recovering from an underground coalmine fire - Coalmine... | ecosystem: Environmental > Terrestrial > Soil > Unclassified ...
CGCCGTCAAAAGGGGCGGAGGGAAAAGCGCCGTCCACGGTCCCTGCCGGCGTCATCGGGAACAGCGCCTGGGAATGCATAATCGCGACGTCTTTTCAGATTGACTTACGACAACCATCAGAATTTGTCAATGATGAAACAGACAAACCGCTGGGGACGGTTTCTTCGCGTTTGGAGGCCAGCGCCAGTTCGAAAACAGGATCAGGTGTTAACGGCGGAAAAAAACAGTTGACGCCGGCAGCCGCCGCGGCTAGCTTGAAGTCGTGAATGGTAATTTGCATCTGACCCTGCTGCTCAACGCGCTGCGGTTGCGCCGCGCGGCGGTTGGGTTCTGATTGCGTTCTGACTTTATCGAACCCCATCGCCCACCGGCGGTGGGGTTTTTGTTTTGCCGAACGAAAGCACCGCCGCCCCAACCCAAAAGCCGCCATGTTAAAAAATCCTGAAAAAAAATATCAACCGTTTCAGCACGCGCCGAAATTGCCCGACCGGCAGTGGCCCTCGCGCACACTTACCCGCGCCCCAATCTGGTGCAGCGTGGATTTGCGCGATGGCAACCAGGCGCTGGCCGTGCCGATGAACGTGTCGCAAAAATTGGAGTTGTTTCAGACGCTCGTCAAAATCGGTTTCAAGGAAATCGAGGTTGGCTTCCCTTCGGCCTCCAACACGGAGTTCGCCTTCAATCGCCTGCTGATCGAAAAAAATCTCGCGCCGGACGACGTGTGGCTCCAGGTGCTGGTGCAGGCGCGCGAGGATTTGATCGAACACACGGTGGAGTCGCTCGTGGGCGCCAAAAAGGCCATCATTCATCTTTACAATTCCACATCCCCGGCCCAGCGCCGCGTCGTTTTCGGCAAGTCGAAAAAGGAAATCATTGAAATCGCCGTCCGCGGCGCGACGTGGATCAAGGAACGGCTGCCGCGGCTCCAGGGCACGGAGGTGATGTTGCAATACTCGCCGGAAAGTTTTTCGGCCACGGAAGTGGAGTTTGCCAAGGAAATTTCCGAGGCGGTCATGGACGTGTGGCAGCCGACGCCGCAGCGAAAAATGATTTTGAATCTCCCGGATACCGTCGAAGTGGCCATGCCGAATGTCTATGCCGATCAGATCGAGTGGATCTGCCGCCACATCAAAAATCGCGATTCACTCATCATTAGCGTCCACACGCACAACGACCGCAGCACCGGCGTGGCGGCCACCGAGCTGGGCCTGCTCGCCGGCGCCGAACGCGTGGAAGGCACGCTCTTTGGCAACGGCGAACGCACCGGCAATCTGGACCTCGTCACCGTGGCGTTGAATCTTTACATGCACGGCATTGATCCCAGGCTGGATTTTTCGGATTTGAATGCCATTGTGGACGTGTACGAGCGCTGCACCGGCATGACGGTGCCGCCGCGCCAGCCGTACGCGGGCGAACTGGTGTTCACCGCGTTCAGCGGCTCGCATCAGGATGCCATCCGCAAAGGATTGCAGGAATGGCGCCGGCGGGGACAGGGATTTTGGGATGTGCCGTACCTGACCATTGACCCGGCGGACATCGGGCGCGAATACCGCGAGGTCATCCGCGTCAACTCACAGAGCGGCAAGGGCGGCGTGGCGTATCTGCTCGAAAATGAATTTGGCATCGAGCTGCCCAAGGACATGCAACGCGAGTTCGGCCCGATTGCCAACGACGAGGTGGACCGCCTGGGCCGCGAGGTGAGCGCCGCCGAACTCAAACAGATGTTCTGGCGTGAATATGTCGAGCGCACGACGCCGTGGCGGTTGCAATCCTTCCAAACGGCGGCCAAAGACGGCGTCGTTGAATGCCACGCCCGATTGCAGCGTGACGGCCGGCCGCTGGAAATTGTCGGCCAGGGCAACGGGCCGCTGGCGGCGCTGGTGCATGGTTTGGCGCAAAGCGGCCAGGCAAAATTTGAAATTGTTCATTACAGCGAACACGCGTTGGGCAGCGGCGAGGAGGCAGCGGCGATTGCTTACATCCAGATCAAAACCGCCGACGGCCGCACGCGCTGGGGCGCCGGCGTGGATACCAACATTGAGCTGGCCTCCGTGCGCGCGGTGTTGAGCGCCTTGAACCGGCTGTGATTCAAATTGCGCTGGCTAAAATTCCGGCGTCAGTTTATTTTCGCGCTCATGAAGCCGATTGGGTGTCCTCAGGGTCTTTTGGCGGGAATGATTGGTCTGGCGGGAGTAATGTGGGCCGCGCCGCTTTCGGCGGCGCCCGCCGCCCCGCCGGCCATTGCCACGCCGCCGGTGTACGTGCCGGACCTGTCTCATCAGAACGAACCATTGCCCAATGGAGTGCTGGTTTGGGACAGCATGCAAAAGACCGTCGAAACCAACGATGCGGCGAACGAGGCGGAGTTCGTTTTCAACTTCACCAACGTTTCCGGCGGCAACGTAGTTTTTCTGGACGTTCATCCCTCCTGCGGCTGCACCACCGCGCATCTGCCGCCGCTGCCGTGGACGGTGGCGCCCGGCGCCGCCGGTCAGATTGCCGCCACCGTCAACATTGCCGGCAAAATCGGCACGCTTATCAAAGCCATTAACATCACTACCGACAAGGGGCGGACGCAATTGACGCTGGTCATCAAGATTGTCCCTGCGCCTCTGCCGACGATGAGCGAGGCGGAGCGGCAAAAGGCCGTTGAACTGGCCAGGATTGACCGGCAAGCGGTTTTCAAAAACAATTGCGCCACCTGCCACGTGCAGCGCGGCCAGGGCAAATACGGCGAGGCGCTTTACCAGGCCGATTGCGCCATTTGCCACGAGTCCGAACGTCGCGCGTCGTTCGTACCGGATTTGCATGATTTGAAGGTGCCGACCAATCTTGATTTCTGGCGCACGTGGATCGCCCACGGCAAACCGGGCACTTTCATGCCCGCGTTCGCCCAAAGTGACGGCGGGCCGCTGACCGACATGCAAATCGCCTCGCTGGCCGCCTACCTCAACGCCGCCATTCCTTCCAAAGTGCCGCCGCCGCAATGATCCGGCGTGGTGCGCCGGCCGCGCGGGCCGCGTCATCGGCGTTTCTGTATGCCGGCTTGCAAAACGGCGTCGGGCCGGTTAGGCTGTCAACCATGACAATGAACCGGGTTGACGTCTCCCGCCATAAAAAGATTTCCGCCCTGGGCGAATTCGTTCTGGCCGGGGGAAAAATCTCGCGCGACGACGCGCTGTTTCTGTTTCACCTCGAATCCTCCGCCGACATTTTTGATTTGCTCTCGTGGGCCAATCGCATCCGCGAGCATTTCAAGGGCAACAAAATTCATTTGTGCTCGATCGTGAACGCCAAGGCCGGCGGCTGCTCGGAGAACTGCAAGTTCTGCGCGCAATCTTCCTTTTATCAAACAGGCGCGCCCAAATACGGCTTTGTGGAGCCTGAACCCGTTCGGGAAGCCGCCGACGAGGCCCGACGCCACGGCGTCACCGCTCTGGGTTTGGTGGCTGCCTGGCGCGGCCTGAACGAAGGCCCCGTTCTGGACGAAGTCTGCGAACGCATCCGGGAGCTGAAAGCCCTCGGCCAGGTGCGTCCCGATGCCTCGCTGGGCCTCATCAAGTCGCCGCGGGTGGCCGAGCGCCTGCGCCAGGCCGGTCTGGAGTGTTACAATCACAACCTGGAAAGCTCGCGCCGATTCTTCCCGCAGCATTGCACCACGCACACCTTTGAGGACCGGCTGGAAACGATCCGCCATTTGAAAAACGCCGGCATCAAAATTTGCTCCGGCGGAATCATCGGCATGGGAGAAACGCGGGAAGACCGCTGCGACCTGGCGTTGGAACTGCGCGCCATCGGCGCGCACGTTGTGCCCCTCAACATCCTCAACCCGATTCCCGGCACGCCCTTCGCCAGCCAGCCGCCGCTGCCGGTGCTGGAAATTCTCAAAACCATCGCCTGTTTCCGATTCATCCTGCCGCGGCAGGAAATTATGATCGCCGGCGGTCGCACGGTGAATCTGCGCGACGCCCAAAGCCTGATCTTCATGGCCGGCGCCAGCGCACTCATGGTGGGCAATTATCTGACCACCCTCAACCAGCCGGTGGAAAAGGATTTGCAGATGCTTAAGGACCTTGGCTTGGATCCCACCTGGGACAAACACGGCTTTAGCGATCAGGAACCAGGCAACGGCGGCGGAGAGGAGCCTTGTCCGGCAGAGCGGGAACTGGCGGTGAAATGAGTCCGCCGACCGGCACGCCTTCAGCGCCATTTCCTTCAACCGACCGTTTGAAGACGAGCGGAATTGCCAACACTCCGCAACCGGTCTTGCAATTGAAACAATCTCTGGCCAGCCGATGGCTTCGGCGCCCGAAACCAATTACAACTGCCGCATCGCCTCGTCCATTGCGGCGAACAGTTGATTCATGGTCGCTTCGGTCTCGTCGCCCATGTTGGAGATGCGGAAGGTGGTCCCTTTGATTTTGCCGTAGCCGCCGTCAATCAGAAAGCCACGGTCTTTGACGAGCTTTTGGAGTTTGGGCACGTCCACGGTCCGGCCGCCGGGTTTGGCGCCGTTGTTAATGCAGCAGAGCGTGAGCGATTCGAAACCCTTCTCCGGGAACAGCGTGAAACCATGCCGGGCCGCCCAGTCGCGCGTCATCTGGTTGGTTTGGCGATGTCGCGCGTAGCGATTTTCCAGTCCTTCGGAGAAAAATTCGTCCAGTTTGGAGCTTAAGGCAAAGACATGGCCGATGCTGGGCGTGCTGGGCGTCATGTTCTGCTCGGCGTTTTTTTGGAACTCGAGAAAATCGAAATAATAACCGCGGTCTTTGGCGGTCGCCGCCTTGGCGAGCGCCGCCCGGGAACAGACGAAAATGGCCATGCCGGGCGGCAGGGCAAAGGCCTTTTGCGTACCGGCCAGCAGCACGTCAATACCCAGTTCATCGAATTTCAGCGGCACGGCGCTCATCGAACTGACGGCGTCCACGATGAACATGACGTCGGGATACTTTTTTTTGAGCGCCGCAATTTCTTCGATGGGGCTCATGGTGCCGGTGGAGGTTTCATTGTGGATGACGGTCAGGGCATCAAACTGCCCCGTGGCCAGTTTCCGGTCAATGGCCTCGGCGCGGATGGGCGAACCCCAGGGCACTTGCAACGGCTCGGCTTCCTTGCCGCAACGTTTCGACACGTCGAACCATTTGTCGGAAAAGGCGCCGCACATGCAGTTGAGCACTTTTTTGGAAACCAGGTTGCGAATGGCGCCCTCCATCACCCCCCACGCCGACGAGGTGGACAGATAGACGAGCTGCCGGGTGGAAAGCAATTGCTGAAGCTGCGGCTGGATTTTCGCGTAAAGGTCTTTGAAACCCTGGCCGCGATGGCCGATCATGGGCGAGCGGAACGCCTGAAAGGTTTTTTCACTGACCTCGACCGGCCCCGGAATGTGCAGTTTGACGTGCGGCATAAAGTCTTCGTGAAATTTTTCACAAGCGCGGCGCAAAAGCAAGAAACTTCGCTTCGCCAGCGGATGAAAAATGCCGGGCGCGGCCGGAAGGTTGCGTCGCCCCCGACCCAACGCAAAGGCAACCGCCCCGGCCGTCGCGCGCTTGTGATTGACCGGTCGCCTCCCAATTGTTAAAACAGGGCTGGTGTCGCGAGGCGCCGAAACCGCATGAGCAAACCCAAACCCAAATTTTCCCGCGTGCTGCTCAAGTTGAGCGGCGAATCTCTTGGCGATCGCCACGGCGTGGGGATCTGCCCGGAAGCCATCCAGCGCATGGCCGAGCAAATCTGCGAAGTGCGCGAACTGGGAGTGCAGGTGGTGGTGGTCGTGGGCGGCGGCAATATTTTTCGCGGCCAGCCCGGCAGCGAACGCGGCATCGAACGCGCCACGGGCGATTACATGGGGATGCTCGGCACGGTCATCAACGCGCTGGCCTTGCAGGATGCGCTGGAAAAACTCGGCTGCCCCACGCGCGTGCAAAGCGCTATCACCATGGCCCAGGTCGCCGAGCCTTTTATCCGCCGCCGCGCGGTGCGGCACCTGGAAAAAGGGCGCGTGGTGATTTTTGGCGGCGGCACGGGCAATCCCTACTTTTCCACCGACACCGCTGCCGCGCTGCGCGCCAACGAAATCGGCGCCGAAGTCATTTTGAAGGCTACCAAGGTGGATGGCATTTACGACTGCGACCCCAAGAAAAATGCCCACGCCAGGCGCTACACGCAGATCTCCTATTTGGAAGCGCTGCAAAAACGGCTGCAGGTGATGGATTCCACGGCGTTCTCGCTGTGCATGGACAACAAAATGCCCATCATCGTTTTCGACTTCTCCCAGCCGCACAATTTGCGCCGCGCCGTGCTGGGAGAAAAAGTCGGCACGTTCGTCACCGGTTGAATGGCTGAAGCGTTCCGGCGCCCGCCCGGCGCTGGCGCGGAGGAGGGAGGCAGTGCGGCGCCTGAACACTTCAACCCTTCAACAAGCCGATTATGAAGTTCGCCTCGCGCGTTGACGCCGGTCGCCAGCTCGGCCGGCATTTGCAGGAGCAGGGCGTGGCAACCGATTGGGTGCTGGGCTTGCCGCGCGGGGGGGTGGTGGTGGCCGCTGAAGTGGCCCGCGCGTTGCAGCGCCCCCTCGACGTGCTCATCGTCCGTAAAATCGGCCATCCCTGGCAGCGCGAATTTGCCGTGGGAGCGCTGGCCGAACCGGAAGTGATCGTTTTCGACAAATCCTTCCAATGGCGGCACCCGTTGGCTCGCGCGGAACTGGACGCGGTGATCGCCGAGGAAAAGCAACGGCTTCAGGAATATCGCACCCGTTTTCACCGCGGTCCGCTGCCGGAGTTGGCCGGTAAAACGGTGTTGTTGGTGGACGACGGTCTGGCCACCGGCGCCACTGCCGAGGCGGCGGTCATTTCCGCCCGGCAACAAAAGGCCCGACGAATCGTCGTGGCTGCCCCGGTGGCTTCCCCCAACGCCGTCGAACGGCTGAAGACCGTGGCCGATGAAGTAACCGCCCTGCTGGTGGACCCCTTGTTTGAAGCCGTCGGCCAATACTACGCACAATTTTCTCAAACGCGCGACGAGGAGGTGGTGGCCCTGTTGCGGGCGTCGGAGACCGGGAGGCCATGATCCGCCGCCCCGCGCCGCGGAAGATTTCACCGAATCATTGGCCGGGAGCGCGCGTGCCCGCCGCTCAATTTCCCGCTCGACCCGCGCGTACAAAAATAGTTTTTTGCCGCCATGGAAGCGCCTGATCCCAACCGTCTCAAACCGGAGGATTTTCTGCGGCTCATTGAAAAAAGCCGGCAAGGGCGGCTGAAAATTTACCTGGGCCACGCCGCAGGCGTCGGCAAAACCTACGCCATGCTCGAAGAAGCGCACCGGCTCAAAAAGGCCGGCGTGGACGTGGTCGTCGGCTGGATTGAAACCCACGGGCGCAAAGAAACCGAGGAACTGCTGGCGGGTTTGGAAATCATTCCGCGCAAAAAAGTGCCCTACGGCAACACCACCATCGAAGTACTGGACGTGGAGGCCATTTTGAAACGGCGCCCGACCGTTTGCATTGTGGACGAGCTGGCCTATTCAAACGTGGCCGGCTCGCCTTATCCGAAGCGGTATTTGGAGATTCACGATCTGCTGCTGGCAGGCATCAACGTCATCACCGCGGTCAACATCCAGCATCTGGAAAGCCTCCACGACACCATCCTGCGCGCCACAGGCGTGGACGTGCGCGAGCGGGTGCCGGACCGTTTCGTGCTGGACGCCGATCAAATCGTCACCGTGGACGTGACGGCCGAGGAGTTGCGCGAACGGCTCAAGCAGGGAAAAATTTATCCGCCCGATCGCGCGGTGGCGGCGCTGGAAAATTTTTTCACCGAACATAATTTGAACCAGTTGCGCGAACTGGCCCTGCGCCAAACCGCCGCCGCGCTGGATCAGCATCCGCGCCCCGGCGCTCCGCCCGCACCGGAAGTCAGCGAAAAAATCGCGGTGTTCATCAGCACCAACCCGGTGACGACGGCCAAACTGTTGCGCGCCGCTTCGCGCATTGCCGGGCGGTTGAACCGGGAATGGATTGCCGTCTATGTCCGCCGCAAACGCGAAGATCCGCTGCGCATTTCATCCGAACTGCAGCGCCAGTTCATGCAAAACGTTCAGTTGGCCACCGAACTGGGCGGCAGCGTGGTGGTGCTGGAGAGCGAAGATGTTTGCCGCGCTCTGCTCAAGTTCTGCCGCGAGAACGACATCCACCTGGTCGTCCTGGGCACCACCGAGCGGAAATGGTGGCAGTTTTACCGGCCGGATATTCTGGGTTTTTTTCTCCATCACGCGCCGGGCATTGACCTGCACATCGTGGACCCGAACAATTGAATGGGCAAAGCGCACGGGAGCGCCCGGCGACCGCTGTTAAAATTCGCGCGTCTGGCCGATGTTCAGCAAATGAAGCGTCCGCCCGGCAGCCCGGAATTTTTCGAGAGCGGCGGCGTGATCAATCCGTATGGGCGGAAACGTGTCGTAATGAACGCCCAGAATTTCGCGGCAGCGGACGAACTCGGCCGCTCGAACGGCATCGTCCACGCCCATCGTGAAGTTGTCTCCGATACACAGGGCGGCAAATTTCAACGGCGTCCGTTCGCCGATGAGTTTCATGTCCTGCGTCAGAGCGGTGTCGCCGGAATAATAAAAACTGCCTTCGGCACTTTCCACGACGAAGCCGCCGGGGTTGCCGCCGTAGGTGCCGTCGGGCAGAGAGCTGGAATGAATGGCGTTGACAAACTGGACGCGGCCGAAATCGAATTGGCATCCGCCGCCATGGTTGAGCGGGTGAATTTTCGGCGCGCCTTTTTGCTGGAGCCAATGGGCCACTTCGTAATTGGCAATCACCGTCGCGCCGGTACGCTGCGCCACGGCCACGGCATCGGCCACGTGATCCACATGACCGTGCGAGACCAGGATGAAATCCGCAGGGAGGGAGTTGACGTCAATGGCTCCCGCCAGCGGATTGCCCGTGATGAAGGGGTCGAACAACAGGGTCCGTCCGCCCACTGCCACGGTAAAGCAGGAATGACCGTAGTACGTCACTTTCATACGATTTGCGATGTGCGTTCCTGATTGACCTGCCGTTGAAGAAATCTCAACGGCCCGCCAGAGACAAATCCGAGACCGCCGATGGCTATGCCGCGGTGCTGATTTCCGGTTCCGGCGTGTCGAGGAAGCCCTGCAAATGGCGCACGCGCGTGGGGTGGCGCAGTTTGCGCAAGGCCTTGGCTTCGATCTGCCGGATGCGTTCGCGGGTGACGTTGTACATTTTGCCGATTTCCTCCAGGGTGCGCTCGTAACCGTCAATCAGTCCAAAGCGCATTTCCAGAATCTTGCGCTCGCGCTCGGTCAGCGTTTGCAACACGTCGCTTAATTTTTCGCGCAGCAAACTGTAGCTGGTTACTTCCGAGGGGTTTTCCGCCGTTTTGTCCTCGATGAAATCGCCGACGCTCACATCGCCGTCATCACCCACGGGGGCGTGGAGTGAGACCGGTTGCTGGGCCATTTTGAGCAGGGCGTTGATGCGGGCCACGGGCATGTGCATTTCGTCGGCCAGTTCCTCCGGCGTAGGCTCGCGTCCCAGTTCCTGGGTGAGCTGCTTTTGCGCGCGCCAGAGCTTGTTCATGATTTCGATCATGTGCACCGGGATGCGGATGGTCCGCGCCTGGTCGGCAATGGAGCGGGTGATGGCCTGGCGAATCCACCAGATGGCGTAGGTGGAAAATTTGTAGCCGCGGCGGTACTCGAATTTTTCCACGCCTTTCATCAGACCGATGTTGCCTTCCTGGATGAGGTCCAGAAACGACTGGCCGCGATTGGTGTATTTTTTGGCGACGGAGACCACCAGGCGCAGGTTGGCCTCGGCCATGTGCGTCTTGGCTTTGAGGCTGCGGTCGGCGGCGTCCTTCAATTCGGTAAAGGCCCTGAAAAATTCCTCGCGCGGCATGCGCACGAATTGTTCCAGCGTCTGGACGCGGGCCTGTTCGGCCTCCAGTTCGGCCCGTCGTTCGGGGGTCAGGCGCTGGGATTCCAGCTCCTGGATGCGGCGGAGGCTGGCCTGGAATTTTTCGTGGACGTTGCCGGCCACGACGATCATTTCCTCGATGACTTTTTGTTTGTAATAAAATTTGGGGAACAGTTCCTGGAGCTGGGCGCTCATTTTCTTCAGCTCGCGCTCCAATTTTTCCTTGCGTCCCTTCTGCTGGGCTTTTTGCCAGGCCTCGTATTTGGCGTCCACTTTCTGATCCAGCGCGTGGACTTTTTTGATGAGCTTGCGCAAATCGCGCAGGTGCCCTTCGCGATTGGCGATTTTCTTGTCCACCACCACGCGGTCGAAGCGTTCCTTGGGCGGGTCGGAAAGCAGTTTTTCGGCAATGGCGATGTGTTCTTTGGCAGTGAAGCCGAGGGAATAGACGATGTTTTTCATGGCCAGCTCGGCTTCCTCAATTTTTTTGCAAATCTCGACCTCCTGTTCGCGTGTGAGCAGGGGGACCTTGCCCATCTGGTTCATGTACATGCGCACCGGATCGTCCAGAATTTCCAGCCGCGCGTCTTCGTCGGCTTCTTCGGAGGCCGGGTGGTCCGGCTGCTTGGCGTGTTCGGCGCGCTCGGCTTCGGCATGGTCCATGACAATTTCCACGTCCAGACTGCGCAGCTTCGACAGCAAAGCGTCAAGGTCGTCCGGACTCAAATTGTCGGGCAACACGTCGTTGATGTCGTCGTAAGTGATGTAGCCGTGTTCCTGGGCCAGATGGAGCAGTGTTTTGATCGTTTCCGTCAATTCCGCCGAAGATTGCGGGGAGGCCGCCGGCGCGGCGGCGGCATGACCATTGGCCGGTGTTTTTTCCGGCGGGTTTGAAGAAGAGGTTTGAGTGGTGCCGGTCCGCTCCGCATTTCGCCGGGCGCTGCTGCTGATGACAAAACGGCGCCGCGTCAAGGCGGTTTTCTCCTCTCCGCTGCGGACGCCATCCCGTTGGCGGCGGCGCGGTGTATCCGCGGACATCGTTGTTTTTCGTTTCAACATAGTTATATGACCTCAAAATAATGCTGGGGTTCAGAGAAAATCCTCACGATCTCTGCCCGCAGTTGCGGCGGCCTGAGATTGTTCACCACGTTCCTGCCCTTAAGTCTTGGAGACTGCGAACACCAGAAGCCCGACGCGGCTTAATCCTAGCTCATGTTTCTTAAATTTCAAGCAGAATCGCAACCTGCCCGGTCGGCAGCCCGCATCGGCGGTGTTTGACGTAATTTATTTTCAGTCAGATAGTTATAAAAAATTGTAGTCTTTCCATGTTATCCCTTTGCGCGACTCCTGACTAAAAAGCAAAATTTTCAACCGGGAAATTTTCGCGCGCTTTACCGAAGAGCTTGTTACCCAGCCGCATGAACCGTTGCCGCGCCTTGGCGAACGCCGCCGGTTCCGCCATCAGCTTGCCGGGGGTGTTTTCGATTCATCGGCGGGACCAGCCTTTGCAGGAGAAACCTGGTCGGCCTTCCATTCCGCACGGTTGAGCACCGTCCAATAAACGGTGTAGCGCAGGTGATTGGCTTTGTAGAGCGGAATTAACCTCACGTCCGTCGGTCGGCCCAGATGGCGCGTCTGAAATTCCAACGGCCGATCTGTGGGATGAACGTGCCGGAGCAGCGATCGAAAATTATCGGCCACCAAAACCGGCGCGGGCGGCGTGGGCCACTTCACAAATTGGGTCTGATCCGCCGCGTAGATGTCGGCGGGCATGTCGTTGGTGCCCAGGTCGCCCGCCAGGACGATGGGGCCATAAAGCAGCGCCACGATGTTCGTCGTGCCGGGCAAAAATTCGACATGCAGTTTCATCGGCAACCGCACGTCCACCCGGTCGCCGTTGTGCCATTGGCGGTCAATCGTCACGTAAGAGCACGGCTGACCGGTGATTTTTACCTTTCGCCCGTTGACGCGGACCGAAAGGTTGTCTGCCCAGGCCGGCCAACGGATTTTCAGCGCCAGGCGGGTCGGGGTCGGACATTGGAATTGCAACTGCGTCGTATCGTGTTCGGGGAATTTTGTTTCCTGCCGCACGGTGAGATTTTTTTCCAGCCAGGAGACTTCGGAGGCGATGAACAAATTCACGTAAAGCGAGTCGGCGCCGTGAAAATAAATCGCGTCGCCGTAGCGCGCGTGATTTTCCATGCCGGTGCCGACGCAGCACCAGAAGGAATGGTCCGGCGTGGAGAAGGTTTTGAAGCCGCCCGGCTTGAGCGAGAGGAAATAAACGAACATCCCTGTCTCCGGGTCCTGCGAGGCGAGAATGTCGTTGTAAAGCGCGCGTTCGTAGAAATCCATTTCCTGGGCGGACGGCGCCCAGGTGAACAGGTGCCTGGTGAGCTTGAGCATGTTGTAGGTGCAGCAGGTTTCGCAAGTGGCGGCGTTCAAATGCTGCAGCCACTGGTTGGTGGGGAAGAAATGTTCGTAATCCCCGTTGCCGCCAATGACGTAGGAACGATGCCACACGACGTCGTCCCAGAAATTCCGGGCGATGGCGGCGAACTTCGGATCCCCAGTCAATTCATAAATCCGCGCCGCGCCGATGGTTTTGGGGATTTGCATGTTGGAATGCAGGCCGTTGAGAATGTCCCGGCCCGCCGCCAGCGGGTCG
>Ga0070740_10005006_pt1 | contig 12605 bp, 12 predicted proteins | sample Coa_R2_FD_67286 | JGI IMG/M metagenome (GOLD analysis project Ga0070740, IMG submission 67286) | Surface soil microbial communities from Centralia Pennsylvania, which are recovering from an underground coalmine fire - Coalmine... | ecosystem: Environmental > Terrestrial > Soil > Unclassified ...
GCGCACGAGTTCATCATGGCGCTGCCGCAGGGCTATGCCACCGTCATCGGCGAGCGCGGCGCGCGGCTCTCGGGCGGGCAGCGGCAGCGCATCGCAATCGCCCGCGCGCTGTTGCGCGATGCGCCCATCCTGATCCTCGACGAGGCGCTCTCCTCGGTCGATGCCGAGAACGAGGCGGTGATCCAGAAGGCGCTCGACCGGCTGATGGTCGGGCGCACCACGCTCATCCTCGCGCATCGCCTCTCCAGCGTGATCGGCGCCGACCGCATCCTCGTGCTCGAGGCTGGCCGCGTCGCCGAGAGCGGCAGCCACGCCGAGCTCATGGCGCGCGATGGCGCCTATCGCCGCCTGATGGGCGCGCAGGCCGGCGAGCGCGGCAGCCTCGGCGAGCCGCACGCGCCGCACATCGCGGAGCCGCTTGCGCCCGCCGCGCCCGGGCGCCCGGCGGACGACGGCGAGGCCGCGGATTCGATCCTGCGCGTGGGCGTGGTGTCGTGGCGTGCGACGCTCGGCTCGCTCCTCGCGATCGTCGCGCCGTGGCGGCGGCGCTTCGCCGCGATCGTCTCGGCCGGGATCGGCCGCGTGGCGGCCTATATCGGCGTCGGCATCCTGAGCGCGCTGGCGGTCGCGGCGGTGAAGCGCGACCTGCCGTTCGGCGCGATCCTGATCGCGCTGGGCGTGGTGGCGCCGCTCGCCGGGCTGCTGCACTGGCTCGAATCCTGGATGGCTCACGATCTCGCCTACAAGCTCCTGGCGGAGATGCGGATCGCGCTCTTCGCCAAGCTCGACGCGCTGGCGCCCGCTTATCTCCTGCGCCGCCGCTCCGGCGACCTCGTCGGGCTCGCGACGCAGGACGTGGAGACGATCGAGTATTTCTTCGCGCATACGGTGGCGCCGGCGATCGTCGCGGTGCTGGTGCCGCTGGCGGTGCTGAGCGTGCTCGCCGGGTTCGCCTGGCCCGCGGCGCTGGTGCTGCTGCCGTTCCTGCTGTTCGTCGGGCTGACGCCGGTGTTCGTGCGGCGCCGCATCGACCGGCTGGGCGCCGCGGCGCGCGAGGCGCTGGGCCGCATGAGCGCGCACGCCGCCGACACGATCCACGGCATGGCCGAGCTGGTCGCGTTCCAGGGGATCGCGCGGCGCCGCGGCGAGTTCCTGGACCAGGTGCGCGACTACCACCGCACGCGGCTCGCGCTGCTGCGCGACCTCTCGGCGCAGGCGGCGCGGCTCGAGATGACCTCGTCGCTGGGCGGGCTCGCGGTGGCGCTCACCGGCGCGTGGCTCGCCGCGGGCGGGCGGCTCGAGGCGGCGTTCCTGCCGCTCCTCACGCTGCTCGCGGTCGAGGCGTTCCTGCCGGTCTCCGAGATCGCCAATGTCAGCCGCCAGCTCGCCGACACCTTCGCCTCGGCGCGCCGCATCACCGCCGTCCAGGCCGAGCCCGTGGCGGTGACGGACGGGCCGCTCACGCCCGAGCCGCCCGCGAGCGGCGGCTCGGCGATAAGGTTCGAGCGCGCCTCCTTCGCCTATCCCGGCGCGCGCCGCCCGGCCCTGAGCGAGGTGAGCCTCGACATCCGCCCGGGCGAGACGGTGGCGCTCGTCGGGCGCTCCGGCGCGGGAAAGACCACGATGGCGAACCTGCTGCTGCGCTTCTGGGACCCGACCGAGGGCGCGATCACGCTCGACGGCGTCGATCTCCGGCAGTACCGGCTCGACCATCTGCGCCGCCGCATCGCGCTCGTGGCGCAGGACACCTATCTCTTCAACAACACGCTGCGCGCCAACGTGCTGCTCGCGCGACCGGAGGCGGACGAGCGCGACATCGCCGCCGCGATCGAGCGCGCCGCGCTCTCGGCGTTCGTCGCGAGCCTGCCCGAGGGGCTCGCGACCCGCGTCGGCGAGCGCGGCGTGCAGCTTTCCGGCGGCCAGAGGCAGCGCGTCGCCATCGCCCGCGCCTTCCTCAAGAACGCGCCGGTGCTGATCCTCGACGAGGCGACCTCGCACCTCGACGCGGTGAGCGAGGCGCAGGTGCGGCACGCGCTCGTCACGCTGATGCGCGACCGCACCACGATCGTGATCGCGCACCGGCTCTCGACCGTGCGCGAGGCCGACAAGATCGTGGTGCTCGATGCCGGCCGCGTCGCCGAGACCGGGACCCACGCAAGCCTCATCGCGCGCGGCGGCCTCTATGCCGAGCTCGTCGAGCGCCAGGTCGGGATGCCGCGCGCCGCCGAATAGGAGGGGCCTTGGCTTACGAACTCTATTACTGGCCGTCGATCCAGGGGCGCGGCGAATTCGTCCGCCTCGCACTCGAGGAGGCGGCGGCCGACTATGTCGATGTCGCGCGCGGCAAGGACGGCGTGCGCGCGCTGATGCGGCTGATGCAGGGCAAGGAGGAGCGGCCGCCCTTCGCGCCGCCCTTCCTCAAGTCCGGCCGGCTGCTGATCGCGCAGACCGCCAACATCCTGCTCTATCTCGGCGGGCGGCATGGGCTCGCGCCGGCGAACGAGGCGGGGCGGCTGTTCGTCCACCAGCTCCAGCTCACCATCGCCGACCTCGTCGACGAGGCGCACGACACGCATCACCCGATCGCCTCGAGCCTCTATTACGAGGAGCAGAAGCGCGAGGCGAAGCGCTACAGCGAGAAATTCATCGCGCTGCGCATCCCGAAATACCTCGGATATTTCGAGTCGGTGCTCGAGCGCAATCCGCGCGGCGACAAGTTTTTGGCGGGGGCGCGCGCGACCTATGCCGACCTGTCGCTGTTCCAGATCGTGGCCGGGCTCGACTACGCCTTCCCGCGGGCGATGAAGCGGATCGGCCGGCGCCATCCGCGCGTGCGGCGCCTCCACGACACCGTCGCGGCGCGCCCGCGCATCGCCGCCTATCTCGCCTCGGACCGCCGCATCCCGTTCAACGAGCAGGGCATCTTCCGCCACTACCCGGAGCTCGACGGCTAGTCTAGCCTACGCGCGGCAGCTCGGCAGCAGCGCGGCGGCGTTCTCGTACTCGATGGCGCGGCGCTCGGCGGCGGTGAAGCCGCAGCGGCCGAGCCCTTCGAGGTGCGAGGCCGCGGTCTGGTACGGGAAATCCGTGCCGAACAGCACCTGCGAGATCTCGACGAGCTGCATCAGCGACGTGGTGGCGCCCGGGTTCGAGGCCTGCGCCAGGTCGTAATAGAACCGCTTGAGCTCGTGCAGCACGCCCTTGGGCAGGCGCGCGGCGAATTGCGGGATCGCCGCGACCGCGTGGAAGCGGCCGATCAGGAACGGCATCGTGCCGCCCGCATGCGACCACAGGAACCGGACATCGGGCGAGCGCGTAGCGCGGCCGCTGAAGACGAGGCTCGCGATGGTGCGCGTCGTGTCGGTGCCGTACTCGATGATCGCCTCGGAGATCTCCGGCAGTAGGCCGGCGCAGCAATCCGGCCGGCACGGATGGGTGTAGGCCACCGCCTTGCGCCGGTTGAGCTCCTCGAACACTGGCGCGAACGCGGCATCGCCCAGATGGCGCCCGTCATAGCTGGTGTAGAGCGCGATCCCGTCCGCCTTGAGCGTGTCGAGCGCGTACTCGATCTCCTTGAGGCTCCCCTCCACGTCGGGCATCGGCAGCACCGCGAACATGCCGTAGCGCTTCGGGTGGTCGGCGACGATCCGCGCGAAGTGCTCGTTGCAGTGCCGCGCGAGGCGGCGGGCCGTGGCCGCGTCGCCGAACCACACGCCCGGCGTGGTGAGCGAGACGATCGAGCGCGTCACGCCGGCGCGGTCCATGTCCTCGAGCGACTTCTGCGGCGTGCCGTTGCGCAGCGTCTGCACCTGGAAGTCGCGCAGGCCCGTGATGCGCACCATCTCCTCGAGATAGTCGGGCGGGCAGAGATGGTGATGCACATCGACGATGGCGCGATCCGGCATGACGTCCCCCTTGGCCGCACAGGCCCGATGAGGATAGGCCCGGGCGATCGGGCCGTGCAATGCGTCCCTCGAGTTCGCGCTTTGCGCGCCGCTCCGGATGATGGAGCGCCGCGGCCTGTTCCGCCGCGCCCGCAGGGCCGCCGCCCGGGAAACCCGGCGATTGCCGGGCGGGCGCGGCCGCCGGTATCCTCGGGGCGCGGGAGCATCCTGGGGAAGACGTGATGGAGCTCAATCTCGCCGGCCGCACCGCGCTCGTCACCGGCGCGTCGAAGGGGATCGGCCTCGGCATCGCCCGCCGCTTTGCGCAGGAGGGCTGCAACCTCGTGCTCGCGGCGCGCACCGCGGCCTCGCTCGAGGCGGCCGCCGACAGCATCCGCAAGAGCGCGCAGGTCAACGTCCGCGCCGTGCCGCTCGACCTCGCGCGGCAGGAGGACCGCGACCGGCTGGTCGCCGCCGCGCCCGACATCGACATTCTCGTCAACAATGCCGGCGCCATTCCCGGCGGCGACATCTTCGCGGTGGACGACGCGGCGTGGCGCACCGGCTGGGAGCTCAAGGTGTTCGGCTACGTCAACCTGACGCGCGCCTATTTCGCGCGGATGAAGGAACGGAAGCGCGGTGTCATCATCAACATCTGCGGCGCGGGCGGCGAGACGCTGAGCGCCGGCTACATCGCCGGCGCGGCCGGGAACGCGTCGCTGATGGCGTTCTCGCGCGCGCTGGGCGGCAGCAGCATCGATTTCGGCATCCGCGTCGTCGCGGTCAATCCCGGCCCGGTGCAGACCGACCGCGTCGTCTATCTCGCCAAGGAGCGGGCGCGGCGCGTGCATGGCGACGAGAGCCGCTGGCAGGAGCATTTCCACGGCATGCCCTATGGCCGCGCCGCCGATGTCGACGAGATCGCGCCGATGGTGGTGTTCCTCGCCTCCGACCGCGCGAGCTACATCAGCGGCACGGTGGTGACGATCGACGGCGGGATCGCCAACCGCCGTCCCGAACGATGAGCGAAGGGGAGGCCAGGTTGCTGCGATGGACGACGGCCGCGCTCGCGGCGCTGCTGCTCTGGGCTTCGGGCGCGCGCGCCGAGCCCCTGAAGATCCGCGTCGCGTGGATCACGGTGCCGACCTCGCTCGCGCCGATCCTGTTCGTCAAGCCGGAGCTCGCCCGCCACCTCGGCAAGACCTACACCGTCGAGCCCCTGCACTTCCAGGGCAGCTCGGCGATGACCACGGCGCTCGCATCCGGCGATCTCGACATCGCCGAGCTGTCCTATTCCTCCTTCGCCTACGCGATCCAGAACGGCGGCATGGACGACCTGCGGATCATCGCCGACGAGATCCAGGACGGATCGCACGGCTACACCTCGGTCGAATACCGCGCGCTCAAGGACGGGCCGGTGAAGAAGGTCGAGGACCTGAAGGGCAAGGTGGTCGCGACCAACGTGATCGGCACCGGGACGGACATCGGCTTGCGCGCGATGCTGCGCCGCCACGGGCTCGAGGACAAGCGCGACTACACCGTGATCGAGGCGAGCTATGCCAACATGCCGGCGCTGCTCGAGGACCACAAGGCGGACCTCGTCACCAGCATCGCCTTCTTCACCGAGCCCAACCAGAAATTCCGCGACGAGTCCCGTACGCTCTTCCGGCTCAGCGACATCCAGGGCGTGACGCAGATCCTGTCGCTGGTGGCGCGCCAGCCGTTTCTCGCGAAGAACCACGCGGCGCTCGTCGATTACATGGAGGATTACCTGCGCTCGCTGCGCTGGTACATCGACCCCGCCAACCATGCGGAGGTGGTGAAGATCGTCGCCGGCTTCACCAAGCAGCCGCCGCAGCGGTTCGAGTCCTGGCTCCTCACCAGGAAGGACCAGTATCACGACCCGAACGGGCTGCCCAATCTCGAGGCGATGCAGCATAATATCGACGTGCAGAAGAAAATGGGCTTCCTCAAGGCCGACGTGCAGGTGAAGAAATACGCCGCGCTCGGCATCGTGAAGGAAGCGGCGGCCCGGCTCAATCGCGCGCAGGCGCAGGCGAAGTGAGGATTGGAGGAACCATGGCGAAGCTCCGGCATATCGCGCTCGTCGTCCACGATCTCGACCGCGCGACGAAGTTCTACGAGACGCTGTTCGACATGAAGCGCGCCTTCGAGTTGAAGGAGCGCGTCGTCTATCTCACCGACGGGACGATGAATCTCGCGCTGATCGACTACAAGACCTCGAACCGGCCCGGCGCCGACACGGCCGACGGGCGGCACGGGCTGCACCATTTCGGCTTCCGCGTCGCCGACCTCAAGGAGGCCGAGGCCGCGATCAAGGCGGCCGGCGGCACCTATTGCTTCGATCTGGGCGACCCCGGCGGGATGAACTACGAGCGCAAGTTCACCGACCCCGAGGGCATCCTGTTCGATGTCTCCGAGAAGGGCTGGTACGGCGCGCTCGACGAGCCCGTCGCGGCCGCGCCGGCCCGCGCCGCCGAGTAGGCTCAGCCGCAGCCCAGCGCCGCCCGGGCGCGGCCGCGCGAGGCCAAGCCGCGGAACGCCCGGAGGTCGTCCGGCCCGTCGATGTCGAGCGCCACGCGGGCGAGGCGCAGCGTCACCGGCGCGATGCCGCGCGCCCGCGCCGCGGCGAGATGCGGGGCATAGCTCGGCGCGCCGAAGCGCAGCGGCACCGCGTCGGCCGGCCGGCACAGCACCGCGTTGGAGCCGAGCCCGTCGCGGGCCGGCACGATGACGAAGCGGCCCGGCGCGGCGAGGATCGCTTCGACGTCCGCGGGCTCGATCAGCGGCACGTCGGCCGGCACGGTCAGCATCGCCTCGCCCGCCGCGGCGAGCCGCCGCGCCGCTTCCGCCACCGCCGCAGTGTGCCCCTCGCGCGCCGCTGCGTCCGACGCCGCCGCGCCGAAGCCCGCGGCGATGCGCGCCGCCTCGGCGTCCGCGGTCACCACCACGACGCCCGCCAGTCCGGGCGCGCGGGCGAGCGCGTCGAGCACGTCCGCGAGCATCGCCGCCGCCAGCGCGCGCCGCGCCGCATCGTCCAGCACCGGCGCGAGGCGCTGCTTCGCCAGCGCGAACGCCTTCACCGGCACGACCGCGCGAACGGGGCTCATGCCGCGCGCGCGGCGTCGGCCGCGGCGAGCACCGCGCGCGCCAGCGCCTCGCGGTCGGCGAGCGTGCGCATCAGCGTCGGCGCTGCCACCCATCTGGGGTCGCTCGCGCCGGCCGCATCGGCCGCGTCCGCCACGAACCGGTCGACGAGGTCGCCATAGCGCGCGGCGACCGCCGCGGCCGAGGGCTCGAGGCCGAGCTCGCGCATCATCTTCGCCGCCGGTCCCTTCACCGCGCGGCCGGCGATGATCGGCGACACCGCGACGACCGGCGCCGCCGCCGCCCGCAGCGCCGCGCGCACGCCCGGAAGCGCCAGGATCGGCTCGATGCTGATGAACGGGTTCGAGGGACAGATCACCACCGCGCGCAGCCCCGGCTCGGCGAGTGCTGCGAGGAATGCCGCGCCGGGCCGCGCCGCCGCCGCGCCCTCGAAGCGGAGCTCCAGGACCCCCGGCGCGCATTGCTTGCGCACGAAATAATCCTGGAAGTCGAGCCAGCCTTCCGCGGTGCGCACCCGCGTGCGCACCGGATCGTCGCTCATCGGCACGATCGCCGTGGCGATGCCGAGGCGGCGGCGGAAATCGTCGGTGATGGCGGAAAGGCTTTCGCCCCGCGCGAGCCGCCGCGTGCGCTCGACATGGGTGGCGAGGTCGCCGTCGCCGAGCCGGAACCAGATCTCGCCGCCCAGCGCCTCGAGCGCCGCCATGAAGCTCCAGCTCTCGCCGCGCCGGCCCCAGCCGGTCTCGGGATTGTCGAGCCCGGCGAGCGTGTAGAGGAGCGTGTCGAGATCGGGCGAGACGTGGAGCCCCAGATGCACGAAATCGTCGCCGGTGTTGGCGACCACCGTCAGCGCGCCCGGCGCCAGGACGCGCGCGAGCCCGAGCGCGAGCTTGGCGCCGCCCACGCCGCCCGACAGCGCGACGACGCGGCCGGGCGCGCCCATCAGCGGAACAGGTCCTCGGCCGCGGCGCGCAAGAGCGCCGTCGCGGGCGAGGGCGGCGCGCTCCAGGCGAGCCCGCGCACCAGCACCGCCGGCGCGCGCTCGTCCGCCTGCCCCATCAGCAGCGAGGCCGCGGCGGCGATCTCGTCGGCGAAGCCCTGCTCGCTCACCCGCAACGGGCGGCCATAGAGGTCGGCGCGGCCGCGCAGATCGACCAGCGCCGGCAGGCCCGCGGCGCCCAGCGCGATCCCGACCGTGCCGCGCCGCCACGCGCGCCCGAAGCTGTCGCTCACGATCACGCCCGCCCCGCCGCCGAACCGCGCAGCAAGCCGGGCGCGAAGCGCCTCGGCCGATGCGTCGGGATCCAGCGGCAGCAGCAGCACCGGCTCGGCGCCGGCGCCGGGATCGACATTGGAGCGGTCGATGCCGGCATTCGCCATCACGTGGCCCAGGCGATGCTCGACGATCACCACGCCCGGCCGCGACCGCACCACGCGGCGCGATTCGCGGAGGATCAGCTCGACCAGCCGCGCGTCCTTCTCGGTCGCGCGTGCGAGACGCTCCGCCTCGGGCGACGGCACGACCGCGGCAAGGTCGGCATAGCGTCCCTCGGCCTTGGAGACGATCTTCTGCGCCACCACCAGCACGTCGCCCGCGCCGGGCGCGATGCGCCCGCGCTCGCAGGCGGCGATGAGGAGCGCCGCCAGGTCGTCGCCGGGCCGCACCAGCGGCAGCGCCTCGAGCGCGACAAGCTCCAGCGAGTTCGGCATGCGGCCCCGAGGGGTGCGAGGACCCGCGCCTTCTCGCGGCAATTGCCGTTGCTGTCAATCCCGCGCCCCCGGGATAATGCCGGCGGCAGCGGGAGCGGGCGCATGGACGGCAAGGAACGGATCGCGGTGATCGGCGGCAGCGGCGCCCTGGGCGGCGCGCTCGCGCTGCGTCTCGCGCGCGCGGGCTATCCGGTGACGATCGGCTCGCGCGACCGGGCGAAGGCGGAAGCGGCGGCGGCGGCCCTCGGGGCGGCGGTGCCGCACGCGGCGGTCGGTGCCGGCGACAACCGCGCCGCGGCCGCGGCCGGCGCCATCGTGCTGCTCGCCGTGCCCTATGCGGCGGAGCGCGCGACGCTTGCCGAGATCGCCGGCCTGCTCGACGGCAAGATCCTGATCGATGCAACCGCGCCGCTGGTGCCGCCGCAGGTCGCGCGCGTGCAGCTTCCCGAGGGCGGCTCGACGGTGGCGGCGATGCAGGCGATGCTGGGCGCGGGGGTGCGCGTCGTCTCGGCGTTCCAGAACGTGGCGGCGCAGAAGCTCGCCGCCGACGCGCCCGTGGCGTGCGACGTGCTCGTCTGCGCTGACGACCGCGCGGCGCGGGAGCGGGTGATCGCGCTCGCGGCGGAGATCGGCGTCACCGCCATCGATGCCGGGCCGATCTGCAACTCGGCGGCGGCCGAGGCGCTCACCGCCGTGCTGATCGCGATCAACCGGCGGTACAAGGTGCCGGGCGCCGGGATCCGTATCGTCGGGCTCGATTAGCGCGCGGCGCCGGCGCTCACGTCACCTGGTGGCTGTAGCCGCGCCAGGGGTGGGTGACGATGTTGAAGCCGGTCTTGCGCAGCTTGCAGATCGCGACCTTGAGGCCGATCGCGGCTTCCTCGGGCTCGCGCGTGCTGCAGCCATAGACCGCTTCGAGGAGCTCGTTCGACGACACGACACGGCCGCGCTTCGATGCGAGCTCGCTGGCCACGCCGGCGATGAGATAGGCGCGGTTCGCGCGGTCAAGGGCGCGGACGAACGCGGCGAGGCCGATGCGGTGCAATTCGCTCATGTGCGTGCTCTTCGGCGAGGTTCTGTCACATTCTCGTCGGTTAATACGCCGCGGCCCGCACCGCGGATCATGCGACAAAATGGGTGGGATCGCGGCCCGCGCGGCGCGCGCAAAAGAAAAGGCCCCGTCCGGCGAGGGGGGAGCCGGGCGGGGCCGTCTCTGCAGGGAACTCGCCGGCGTTGCGCCGCGATCGCCCTGCATTGATCCTAGTACGCCGCGGCGACGGCGGCGGATCACGTCGCCGCGACTGGGGTCACACTCCCGTGAAGCGCTGCACCATGCGCGCGATCGGGCTCTCGAACTTGAGCGGGCCCTCGGTCGCAATGAGGCAGATGCAGTCCGCGTCGCGGTCGGAGACGGGCTGGTGCACGATCGCGTCGTCGGTCTCCGCCACGTCGCCGCGCACGAACCGGCCGAGCGCGTCGCTGAAGGAGCCTTGGAGCACCAGCGTGAGCTCGGTCCCCGTGTGGCCGTGCCGCGGCAGCCGGCGCCCCGGCGCGATGCGCAGCAGCCGCAGATTGCCGCGGGCGAGATCGTGCGGCAGGACCTCGAAATGCTTGAGCCCCGGCCCGAGGATGCGCCAGGGGATAGCGGAAAGATCGCGGTTGAGATAGCGGCCGAGCGGCGCCGGCAGCGTCGGATCGGCGGGCGGCGCCGGCATCGCCGGCGGCGGCGGCGCTTCCGAGCCGATCATCGCCAGCACCCGTTCGCGCGCGTCGGCCGCCATCGCCTCGGGCGCGAGCGCCTCGAGCAGGTCGCCGCCGATCTGCTCCCCGCTCACGATCGCCGCGCGGCATTCGCCGCAGAAGGCGAGGTGCGAGGCGACGACGAGCGACAAGCCCTCGCCCAGCCCGCCGGCCGCATAGGTGAGAAGCGTGGCCTCGCTCGGATGATGCTGCGGCGTCATGCGGCGTGGTCTCCCAGCAGGCCGCGCACCCGCCGGAAGGCGAGGCGGAGGCGCGATTTCACCGTCCCCAGCGGCAGCGCCAGCTCGGCCGCGATCTCGCCGTGCGACTTGCCGTCATAGAATGCCATCGTAACCACCTTCGCCTGGTCCTCGGGCAGCGCGCGGAGCGCGGCGCGGATATGCGCGACCTCCTGGCTCGCCTCGGCCTCCTCGTCGGGCATCGGGGCGGGATCGGGGGCGAGGCGCGGATCGTCGGGCTCGAGCTCGGGCCGGCGCTCGCGGCGCAGCGCATCGATTCGCAGGTTGCGGGCGATGGTGAAGATCCAGGTGCCGACCCCGGCCTTCGCCGGATCGTAGCTCGCGGCCTTGCGCCACACCGCGAACATCACATCCTGCGACAGATCCTCGGCGACGCTGTCGGCGGCGCCCAAACGCTTCAAATAAGCCTTGACCCGCGGCGCGTAGTAGTCGAACAACGTCATGAACGAAGCTTGGTCGCGCCGCTCGACAATCGCCCGCAGCAGATGGGCGAACATCGGCGGCGCAGCAGCCGCGTCGGCCCGGGGGATCATCATTGCCCAGCGACCGAACAGCGCAGCGCCGCCCCACCGCAGGGCGCCTGCGCCGAAAGGTACCGCGAAGTCCACATACATCGCCTCCTGTTACGCGAGTGACCGGCTTCCGGTTCACCCGGCCGCGACAGAGTGATCCGTTTTTCTCCCGGCATCGTATCTCCGGGGTAAAGCCACGATCCCGGCCCGCGGTCCAGCCGGACACCCTATGAGCATGCCGCCGCCAGCGTCCCTTTCCATCGCCGTGGTCGGGTCCGGTGTCGCCGGACTCGCCGCGGCCTGGCTCTTGCAGCAGCGCCACCGCGTCACCCTCTACGAGAAGGACGACCGGCTCGGCGGCCACTGCAACACCGTAGAAGTCCGGGACCGGGCGGGCAATCGGCTTGCCATCGACACCGGCTTCATCGTTTACAACGCAATCAATTACCCCAATCTGGTCGCCCTCTTCCAGCATCTTGGCGTGGCGACCCACGCAAGCGACATGTCGTTCGCCGTCTCGCTCGGCGGCGGCATGCTCGAATATGCCGGCACCGATCTCAAAGGGCTCTTTGCCCAGCCAAGCAACGCGCTGCGCCTGCGCTTCTGGGCGATGCTGCGCGACCTCCTGCGCTTCTACCGCACCGCGCCGCGCCTCTGCGAGGATCCCGCCGCGGCGGCGATGAGCCTCGGCCGCTATCTCGAGCGGGAGGGCTACTCGCGCGGCTTCGCCGAGGACCATCTGCTGCCGATGGGCGCCGCGATCTGGTCGAGCACGGCCGCGGACATGCGCCTCTACCCGGCGCAGGCCTTCGTCCGCTTCTTCGCCACCCACGGCCTGTTGCGGCTCGCCGGGCGCCCGCAATGGCGCACCGTCACCGGCGGCAGCCGCGTCTACGTCGCGCGCCTCGCCGAGGCGCTCGCGGGACGCGTGCGGCTCGCCGCGCCGGTGCGCGCGGTGCGCCGCCAGCCGGACGGCGTGCTCGTCGAAGAGGCGGGCGGCGGGACCGCGCGGTTCGACCGGATCGTGATCGCCGCGCACGCCGACGAGGCGCTGGACCTCCTCGCCGATCCGAGCCGCGAGGAGCAGGCGCTGCTTGGCCGCTTCCGCTATGCGCGCAACCGCGCGGTGCTGCATACCGACGCGGGGCTGATGCCGCGCCGGCGCCGCGCCTGGGCGAGCTGGAACTATATCGGCGGCGCGTCGGATGCGCTGTGCGTCACCTACTGGATGAACCGGCTGCAAGGCCTCGCCACCGCCGACGACTTCTTCGTCACGCTCAACCCGGTGCGCGCGCCGCGGGAGGGGAGCGTGATCGCGGAATTCCACTACGCGCATCCGGGCTACGACGCGGCCGCGCTCGCGGCCCAGG
>Ga0070740_10005007_pt1 | contig 12603 bp, 10 predicted proteins | sample Coa_R2_FD_67286 | JGI IMG/M metagenome (GOLD analysis project Ga0070740, IMG submission 67286) | Surface soil microbial communities from Centralia Pennsylvania, which are recovering from an underground coalmine fire - Coalmine... | ecosystem: Environmental > Terrestrial > Soil > Unclassified ...
CATTTGCAGAAAGACTCAGTGTCGAGAATGTCGGTGTTGCAGCGGTATTAATATTTTGGGGGAGCGATAAGGAGATAGTTCCTGAACCATTGGCGACGTTGACTTGATTGGTTGTACCGGTAATATTCGCGAGGGAGTACCCTGTACCATTACCGATGAGGAGTTGACCATTGGTTGGTATGGTATTTGTTCCTGTACCACCATTCGCAAGAGGGAGTATGCCGCTCACATCAGTCCCTAATGCAACAGCGGAATATGAGGGATTCGTGCCGCCATGCAGGACAGTATTTACTGAACCGGCGGCTGTTTGGGTAAGTATGCCTGATGCATTAGTATACAGTAAGCCGCCATTTGTTGTTAATCCGGAAATAGTCAAACCGCTGAATATTGGAGAAGAAGTTGTCAGCAAATTTTGATTAAGACTGGCATTGGCAGTGAGAGTTAGCGTGTGTCCGCCGCCGTTTATCGTCACATCTCCTCCAGTGATAGTAAGTGTCCGTGCAGTTGTGCCGCCGGCAATAGAAAACCCGTCAGTATTAGCAGTCAGTTGCAATCCATTCACACTCGTGAAACTCGGTGTTAATGAAGTAGCAATTTGAATAGATCCGGCACCATTACTAATGGCAATATTTGCTCCCTGGGTCAGGGTTGCCAGTGAATAATTTGTACCATTACCGATCAGGAGTTGGCCATTCGTTGGTATGGTATTTAGTCCCGTGCCGCCATTGGCAAGGGGAAGTATGCCGGTGACATCAGCAGTTGCCAGATTCACCGCAGAAGCAGTAAGAGCGCCGCTGCTATTACTATGCAAAATGCCCGCTGTATAGCCGGAAATATCAATTGTGCCATTGCCGGCAAGTTCAAAGCGGGGAGTACCGGAAGAAGAAGCAGTAAGAATTGGGCCTGTTCCGTTTTGATTGACAACCACTGCTGCATTACCTTTACTGTTGATCTCAATATCAAGACCGCTGCTGGCAAGCGGTGAAGTAGTTCCGATGCCAATTGAGCCATTATCAAAAATTGACGAATTACCAACGCCACTGCTACTCGTAAACTTGGCGAGATAATTCGTCGTCCCGGAACCGCTCAAACTACCGCCGCTGCCGGTACAATTGCCACTCGTCAAGCAAATTTCTCCACTTGCATCAGGAAGGGTATAGGTATGTGATCCTGTGAGGGTCTCCAGAGAAATCGTGCCGGTGTTGCCAGTGCCAAGGGTAATTTCGTTGCTGTTATTTGTGAGATTCAGGGAAGCAAATGTCGCAGTTGCATTGGTATTAATATTTTGCGGCAAAGACAGTGTAATTGAACCCGGTCCATTAGTGACGTCAATCTGATTAGCTGTACCGGAAAGTGTCGTTAATGTATAGTTTGTTCCATTTCCAATCAGCAATTCTCCATTGCCTGGCAACGTTGCAATGCCGGTACCGCCATTCGCAACAGGTAAGATGTTGGTAATTTCCGCTGCGCCGCCTGCGAGGTTGAGCGGTGATGAAGAGACAATACCGGAGGAATCAGTATGGACAACACCGGCTCCCAGTCCGGAAAGCCGCAACTGTCCACCGCCGGCAGTGATACCGCCATTGGCAGTAATCAAACCCGAGGTAGTGAGTGTAGTAAATGCGCCGCTATTTGCTGTCGTCGAGCCAATCGGGCCGGGTGCGGCAAATGTCGCGCCGTTCAGAGTTGAGGCATTAATTGTTCCGGAACCGGTAAAATCAAGACTTGCTCCGGAACCGACAAGCATTGCTGCCTGTATATTCGTTCCTGAAGTAATTGCGGCAAATGACGGATTGTTTGCAGAATTAGCAACCCAGGAGGGTGGACTGCCGGCGCCATTTGATTGTAGAACATAGCCGGAAGTGCCGGGCGGGAGTGAGGTAATTGTCGATGAGCTATTGGCGTAGATAACCCCATTGGGTGTAAGGTCAGTCGGGATAGAGGAGCCTGACGTATTGCTTGAGATAGTTACTGTTTTACTCCCGCTGTCGGGTGAAAGTGAAATCCCGGATCCGGCAGCAAACGTGAATGTATCGTTATTACTACCGGCTGCAATAGTTGTCCCGCCAATGACAAAATTTTTAAAGATTTTTTGTGATGAGCCGGTATCGGTATTACTGATCGTTAAGCCATTCACGCCAATTCCTGATCCGGCTGCAAGTTGCAAATCACCGCTTTGTCCCTGAAAAGTGGTGACGCCGCTAAATGTTGCCGAGATGGTTGGAGTTTGTCCAGCGGTGATTGAAATATTCTGGCCGGGAATCAGTCCGTAAATGATATTTGGAGCAGTCAGATTGCCGCTGACTGTGGCGTTGCCATGCAGCAGGGTATCTGCGTTGACACTCACTTTTGCATTAAATGTGGCAGGCAGATTGAAAAAAATTGCACCATCCAGAGACGGGTGAGTGGTCGATGCAGCAAGAACGCTAGACAGATCGCCGGGCTGTAAAGGTTTGCCAAAAGTATTGATCTTCTCCTTACCATTTCCTGTTAGGAAAGAGAAAACATGTGTTAGGGGAGAAGGAAAGTGGAGAGCAACAGAAGTATGTTGTGAAAATGAGTAAACGACAAATCCTGTTAGTACAAGACAAATGGAAAGAAAGAGTAGTTTTCTACCACGGTGAAAAACCCTTTTCATAGGCCTGTTTTCAGCGTACTGTAATTAATAAAGAGAAGTCAAGGATAAAATTTTTTTGCAATTTCAATAATGATTTAGAGAGATTAGTATTGATATGGTAAGTAGAAAAAGATAGTAGTCGTTATTTTCAATGTTCACTAACCAGTTTTCAATGAATTTTCAGTTTTTCAATTTCTGTCATCCCGACCAATCCGTCAACCGACGGAGCGCGGAGGGATCTCATACCAGACTGGATGTACGATGTAGATTGTACGATGTAGGTAAAATGTCATTCTTCCTCCATCCTAGATCGTATATCCTAGCTCCAGAGGCAGATTCCTCGGCTCGTTTCACTCCCTCGGAATGACAAACGAATGAAAGTGGTTCTGAAACTGCTTCTAATGAGAGTTGCTTGCATGCATGAGAGTTAAATGAAAAATGTGCATTCAAAATTATTTTCCGGGGATTGTTTTAATGCCAATTAAAATACTGACATTATTTTCGTACACCTTCATGATACCGATTTCAACCGGGATGGTTTGTTTCTGTTTATTTTCAAAATGGATAATCACAGCATTTTTTATGAGAGTAATAAAATTTTCATGATAGCCCAGTATGTCAAACACGCCTTGTTTGTTGTATGAGGTTATTGCTTGTGCCGATCCTGCAAAAAGTGTCCGTTCAGGACTTTCTATTTTGACAAAAAGCAGCTTGGTATTTTTGGGATCCATAGTGTTGATACGTTTTACATGCTACGTTCTACTTGTAGCTCTTGCATGCTGCCAATATTTTTGCAAAGATTCGGATCAATGCTGTCATATTTCCCCTCCAGAATCGCTGCTACATCAGCAATGGTTTGCGCAAGCGGCATAAAGACGCCTTTTCTGCCGGTTTGGGCTTGTGTGACAAAAAAGTTTTGCGTCATGTAGTTTTGCAACATTCGAGCGCGATTATACGTGAGCCGGTCTTTTTCATTTAATTCCGATTCACTGATGAGCGAAGCAATCCGCTCAAGCGATGAGGCATCTTTTAATAATTTCGCAGCTCGAACCGCTGTTGCTGCATGCAGTTCTCCGACTATTTCCGGCTTCAGTGCTGATGACGTAGAGGCAAGTAAATCAATGGCCGGATAACGTCCTTCCTGATAAATTGAGCGGGATAAAATAATAGTTGAATCTAGATAATTAAAAATCGTCTGCACGCCATGATCCAGCATGTCATCAGAAGGGACATACACCGCTTCAAAAGAGGTCACACGATTCCTCGTTGTTGAATAGAGCCGTTCATGCAGCGTTGCCATTTCTGAAGAGAGGGTTGCCTGGTAGCCGCCTTCAGACGGAATAGTATTCATCATCATGGATAATTCATACCCTGCCTGAGCATACCGATAGACATTGTCAATGAAAAACAGGACTTGTTTGTTGAGGGTATCGCGGAAATATTCGGCAAGCGCCACACCTGCCAGAGCAGTCCGCAATCTGATTGTTGCATTTTCTCCCATAGTGCCATACACCAGACTGACATGATCCAGGACATTATTCCCCAGAAGTGATTCATATAATTCCTGTCCTTCGCGGACGCGTTCGCCGACACCGGCAAAGACTGATGCTGTCCCCTGAGGATCTTGATTTATTATGTTATGGATAATCTCAGTAAGCAGTATTGTTTTACCGACGCCAGCGCCACCAAAAATACCAACTTTGCCTCCTTTGAGAATAGGCGCGAAGAAATCAATTGCTTTAATACCAGTAGGGAGAATTTCCTGTGACAGTGCGATCCTCGTAAAATCAATTTCTTTGATATACAGGGATTTGCGTTCGGCAGTGCGCAGGGGTCCTTTTGTATCAAGCGGTTCACCAAACAGATTCATGATGCGCCCCAGTACTTCCTGCCCGACAGGGATCTCCAGGGTTTTTCTTGTGTTGATGACTTCGGCACCGCGATAAAGTGTGGAGGCGCTGGAAAGAGAGAGGCAATAAAAACTATTCGTACCTGCTGATGTCATGACTTCCAGCACGACGTCAGTATCATCTTTCCAGATGAGTAGATCATGCATGTTTGGCTTCTCAGAGAGAAATTCAACTTCAACAATTTGTCCTTTGATTTGTTTAACCCGGCCTGTTTTTGTATTCATAGTTTACTTTCGTGTTCTGCATTTTTTTCTTGCGACCCACCGTTGGTTCTGTTGCGCAACTATCGATGTAATGCATGAGCACCTGTTTTTGTTTCTGCAGCAACAGGTAGCATTCGTCGCTGCGAAAAAACGCAGAACACTCCACCATGGTATTTTGTTCTTTTTGTTATCTTTTTTGCCATAAGCTTCTTCCAGCGAATTGCTGCAATTGCTTTTTATCCATCTCTATGGCTTTGAGCCTCTTTTCCTGTCGGAAGAGTCCGGCGAGTTGTTTTTCAATCACACGCTGTGCATTCTCCATAGCATTAATGCGTGCGCCAAACCGGGCAAGTTTTGTTTCTTCCAATGTCTGATGGAAAAGCAGATAAAAAATCTGTGATTCGAAAAATTCCATGATCTCTTCAATTGATGGTTCAAAAAGGAAATCATAGTGTGCTTGCGCATTTTGTCCGGGCGCTATGTCTCCTGAAATATTGATTGCAACAGGTGTCTGCGAAACCAGATTATCGAATTTGCCATAGAATACAGTCACTTTTTCATATGCCAAAAGTTGCACAACGAGTGGCCGGATAGACTGCAGTGAGAACTGTGCATCAGGAAGTTCAAAATAAAGATACTGTCTTTGGAATCCTGATTTTTCCAGAAATTGCCGGCCAAGTCTTCCTACCACAGCAACGTCAGCACCGGATGCATTTGCTGTGTGCAAAAAGGTTTTACAAATTCTGGTAATTAAATCCCCATACAAGCGGTTGTTAGCAGTGATTAATACCATAATCTCTTTAGCATTTTTCGGAAGGATTTGTGTGGGGAAATGCTGTTTTGTCTTTTTATTGGCAAGGGCTATATAGTGTTTGTAGGCAGCTTTGACATTGGAGAAAACTTCTGCCAGTTGTTCGGAGAATTGGCGTGAGGAAATGACTGAGTTGCGGGCAAGATTGATCTGCTCAACAGCGTGTTCCTGATATGCTTGTGTGAGTGAATTAAATAATTGATTGACAGTAATATCTTCTTTGATTTTTTTTAGCTGATCCATAGTGTTAGTTAGAACGTAAAAGGGTAAATGTAGTTTTACGTTTTATCGTTCATTGTGTATCATTTTAAAAATTTCCTCTTTATTTTTTCCTATATTGGCAAGTAAGCCATTGAATGTTTCTGCCTGCAGCAGTGAATTCATGAACTGTTTGTGCTTATCATGGTGATATGCCCGTAATAATCCTGTCCGTACCGCATCCACACCGGCTGCACCATCAGGGATAAAATTCAGCCAGACGAGTCCGAAGAGAATCAACGATACCGGAAGCGGTACAATGAGCCCTGCAGGTTGGGTAAAAAACGCAGATATTCTTTCGCCGGTTGCTAAAATACTTTTGACGCTGTCAGTGAGTTCTGTGCTAAAGTGAGAAAGATTTTCCACCTTCTCATAAATCGCAAAAAAAGAAGTTAATTCGCGGTTGACGTCACGGACTAAATTGGTTTGGGTTTGTTTACCAACCCGGGTGACTGACAAGCCGGTATGAATTGCCGGTCGTCTGCCTGAGGCAAAAATATTGCTATCAAATAAAATATGTCCATCCGTAATACTCATCACATTTGAGACGATATAGCCTGTCAGATCAGTATCCTGTGTCTCAACAATTGGCAGGGCAGAGATAGATGCTTCACCTCTCTGGCTATGTTTGAAATTGCCCGCGCGTTCCAGAAGACGCGCATGAATATGGAAAATGTCTCCCGGGTAAGAATCGCGTCCGGGGAAGACTTGTGCCAGCAGAGAAAACTCCCGATAGAATTTGGCATGGCTCAGCAGATCATCAAAAATCACAAGCACATGTTCGCCGCGATCGCGAAAGTATTCCGCAAGAGTCATGGCAGTAAATGGAGTCAAATAAATCAGGCCGGGTGAGTCAAACGAACTGGTGGCAATAATTGCCATGCGGTTTTTTTCTGGTAATTGGTCCATGATTGTTTCAAGATACTTAATATCTGATTTCTTTTTACCAATAGCGGCATAGATAGTAATCATGCCGTCGCGTAAGGCATTTTTCATGACCGTAATGACAAAGGTACTTTTGCCGGTTTTGCGATCGCCAAGAATCAATTGTTTCTGTCCTCTGCCCAGGGGGACAATAATATCTACTAGTGAAGTGCCGCTGATGAATTGTTTTGTGATCCGTGTCCGTTCTGAGATACCAATGGGTGGTTTGTCAATAATTCTGTGTTCAGGTATATCAGGAAGTATCTGATTGGTAGCATACAGGCTGCCAAGGGGATTGAGTGTATGTCCGAGAAGTTCTTCGCCAACAGGAACAGTTAGTTGACTGCCGGTACGGCTGACTTTTGTGCCGATAGGGATGCTGGTCCTGCCAAGAAGGATAACATCGACCCCGCTCTCATTGAGTGAGAGTACCTGGCCGAGATCACCGTTTTCAAATATGACCAGTTCGCGGGAGCGGACAGACGGGAGTCCGCTGACTGAAACTATCGGGTAGGTGATCGCATTGACCTCTCCATACTCACCAAAGGTTTGTAGATAGTAAGAATAGTCTTTCATAAAGGATAACAAATTACGATCAAAATTTTTTCGCTCGGCACGAAAAATTTTTTCCGGGCGTAACTCGCTTCGCCATGTCAAACATGGCTTCACTCAGACATTCGTCCTCAAAAATTTTTGTGCCTCGCTCATCAATGTGCTTCAAGCGATTATGATAACGTAATTCCTTCTTTCATCTGTGAAATTTTTTTCTTGAGTGAATAGTCGGCGAATTTGCCGTTGACGGCAAATACAGCGCCGGCAATGATTGATGGATCAACTTTGATATTAAAAAGTACTAATGTGCGGTAGTTAATTGAGAACCAGTCTGATAATTCTTCCAATAAGTCCCGTTTTGGCGCAAATGCCAGTGTCACTTCAACAACTGGCAATGAGACAATGGCTTCTTTAAGATGGCGCAAAAATAATTCTGCTTCTGTTTTATCATCAATCTGTACAGCATGGGTTTGGGCAAGTTGCTTGAGTGCGCTGGCGATCTCGTAGGGCGCCTGTTTGTCTACTAACATTTCCAGGTCCAACGTCGTCTTATAGAGGTTGTCAGCAATCGTCGTAAGAAGTCCCAGCAACTGATTGACATCAGCAGTTGTCTTGAGAAAATCGCTACACACAGTTAAATCAAAAGTTGCTCTCATATGAATAAAATTACATATAATTGTTATAAATTAAATATACTATCGCTCTTTGCTTCTTCAAATGCTTGCAGAATTAAGTCATGATGGACTGTTTCAGGAATTGTCCTTCGAAGGACTTTTTCGTACGTTTTTTCAACCATGGCGTATACTTGTTTGGCGACATTTTCCATTTGCAGCTTTTTGTATTCGTCAATTTCCTGCTGTGTCTTAACGAACAATTCCTGCATGCGTTTGTCCAAAGATTGTTCGATGGTTTGCGAAGAAAGTTTGAGGGCTGCGGAAAATTCCTGGAAGATTTGATCAAGACGTTCTTCTGTAAGCGAGTGCAATTTGCTCTGTTCACTTCGCATCTGTGTTGCAATTGTAGTGAGGTATTCTTCATATGATTTGCGGGATTGTTCACTGAGTGTTTTTGCAGTCGTTAGTTCTTTGGCAGCTATTTCCTGGAGGGCGCGATCAAGTTCTTCTGTTATTTTTTCATTTGTTTGTTTGGCATCTGTCATCATGGTTACCGAGGTATCAGCGGCACGCTCAAGCATGGAGCGAGCCTGCGCATCTGCGCTTTTTAAGACCTTTTTGTAGTCGGTAATGGTTTGTTGTTCTTTGTCCTGAAATTCCTGCTCTTTTCTGAGAATAGTGAAGAGCAGATAACCAATAGTTATCAGGATAAGGATTGATACATAGAGTATTAGAAAATTAGATTGTGATAAGTATTGTAATAGATCCATGATTTTATAAGTGCAAGACCAGATAAACCAGGAAAACTCCTGTCATAATAATTATCATAACAAGAACGACGTTAAAAAGAATAGAGAGCTGGATCATCCTGCCGGCGAGAGGATTGCGACCCAATGCTTGTATGCCGGTGTTAATTGCCCGGGCAAAGATAACAAAACCGAAAACGAACGAAATGATGGCAATAATTGCTGCCATGAGATAGCGAACTACCTGGGTTGGTTGTTCATATGTGGCAATTGCGCTGAGGTGGAAAATATCCAGCAGTGAGCTCTGGACTGGCGAGTTAGTCTCAAGATAATGTAAATTCATATTCACGGGAATTTTTACAATGTCAGCGGGATTTTTGAACGTGGCATCGGCAAGTGCCTCTCCAAGCACATAGGCACTTTGTGTCGCTTTCATACCAGCGCCGGGAATAGTGGAAGTAGCAATGAAATCTCCTTTTTTGATATTGCCATTGCGTCCGTCAACTTTTACGTAGACAACGCCATTTGAGACAACAGGGTATCCTTTTTGCTGAGCATTGCTTTTAAGTACAATGGCGGGATTGTCTGTCACCACACCATACACCTGCGGATCATAGGCTGTAGAACTTAAATAATATCCTTTTGCAGTTGCGATGACAATATCACCGTCTTCAATATGGTTGCCGTTGACAGGCAGGTATGTGGCGATAGCAAGAGAACTGACATCAGCTGCATAGATACGTCGTGTCGGCAGGAGGAAAACACAGCATAATAAAGCAAAAAAAAGTATGTAGGTACATTTTCTCATGGCGGGCAGAGCCAATACACTCTTATTATATACTAGACCGTGAAGGTAAGGTTTGCAAGGGAGGATACCCTTTCGTTTGTTCTGCTTTTTTTATTGCGGGCCATAGAGATGTATCCCGACATACTTATTTGAGACTAATGGTATAGAGTGTCGGCGGCACATCGGAATTACCAAGATTGGTGAGAATAACCAGTTTGCTGCCATCCGGCCAGGGTACAGCAAAATTATCTGCAAACGGACCGGCATACAAAGTTATTTGATTGGATCCATCATAGTCCATAATATTTATTTTTTTATCATGAATGTAGAGTAAGTGTGACGAATCAGGGAACCATGTGAGCGGCAGATGACAGTCCGGTTTTTCTTCATTACAGGGATGAGCGAGCGTCACCGGGACAGGGAAATTCGTATCTTCTTTGCTGTCATAGACATAGAGCGCATTCTGTTTAATAGTGCGCTGCTCAGAAAGATTATTAATTCCAGGCAATCGGGGTGTAATAATCAGCGGAAGCGTCGCTGAAGTTGAAGCCTGATAGAGAATTTTTGTTTCATCAGGTGACCAGGCGATAATATTGAAGTCATCAGTGATCAAATGCTCAAGTTTCGGTTTGAGACCGATATGACGAACGCGTTCCCGCTGCAGCCTTTGCGTATTCCATGTAGCAAGTGTGGTATTTAATATAGCAGTGACATCCTGGGGCGAATCATTCAGGCTGGTAGCGTCCAGTAGATAGGTTGTTTGTGATGTTTGTCCGGATGCAGGGATGGTTGCTAAAAGTTGTGTGCTGTCAGGTGACCAGGAAAGTGAGGCTGTTGAAAACGGTACGAGTGTATCATCAGCAATTTGTATTGATGAACTTTGCGCACTCATCATCGGCAACGGAACGCTGCTGCCATTCATATTGAGAATATAAATACCATTTTTCTTATTATTATTTGCTGATGAATCAATTTCAAAAGCTATTTTGGTTCCAGACGGGTCGACGAGAGGATTTTTGACGCCTTGTGCTGCCAGACTATCCAGTCTTGGTGCTACCGGAAAAAGGGAAGCGTCAACATTGGTTACATCCTCTTCCTGAATTTTTATTTTCCTTGTCCAGGTAAAGTATCCGTCCTTGCTCATAGTAATAGTATATTGTCCCGGCGGAAGATCAATTGTGCTTTCCGTGGCAGTCGTAAGATGTCCATCAATTGCGACCTGTGCACCGGTCGGGTCGCTGGTAACATGAAGAATACCTGTCTTGCCGACTTTTGGCTCTCCCTGGCCAAAATTATAAATCCGATAGCCTTTGCCATAGAGTACTACTGCAGTTGTCGCAGCAATTAAAAGCAGAAGAATGAAGAAAGGGATAAGGAGCTGTTTATGCCAGGAGGCAGATTTTGATTGTACTTGATCCTGTTCAGATTGTTCTTCCATACATTTTAGTTTACTCACCTTACGTATTTGTCATTGCCGCTTGCATGAGAATGACAAATTTGAAAAACATTTGTATTATACCTCCTGGAAAGTAGGTCTTGCAAGTAAAACTGCTCTTGTTATAATCAAATAGTGAGCGCAAACGGAAATGATAGAGAAAGTATAGGTTATGATATAGATTAAATCTTAAATCTCAAATGTCAAAGATGAAAACAGAATGTAAAGCTTTAAATGTTTTTCTATGGTTTATTATTTTCTATGATAATTTTGACATATGATTTTTGATTTTTGAGCTTTTCATATGTTTTCCTTTCCTTCAACAAAACGTATTGGTATTGATTTAGGTACTGCTAACACACTGGTCTATGTCGTCGGGCAGGGGATTGCTTTAAATGAACCGACAGTAGTTGCTGTTACTGCTGAGGAAAATCGAGTAGTAGCTGTCGGTAAAGAAGCAAAGGAAATGCTCGGCCGAACACCCGGCAACGTGACAGCGCTGCGTCCGCTTCGTGATGGGGTGATTGCTGATTACACCATTACTGAGGCAATGTTGTCCTACTTCATTGATAAAGTGTGCGGCCGGTCGCGTTTCCTCAAGCCGGAAGTGATGGTGTGCATTCCTTCCGGTGTGACACAGGTTGAGCGCCGGGCAGTTCTGGATGCGGCGATGTCAGCCGGAGCAAAGATTGCATATCTTATTGATGAGCCATTAGCAGCGGCTATCGGTGCAAAAATTCCTATTGCTCAGGCAGCAGGTCATATGATTGTCAATATCGGCGGCGGCTCAACCGAATCAGCAGTCATTTCGCTTGGCGGTGTAGTCGTTCACAGTTCAGTGCGGGTAGCGGGAAACAAAATTGATGAAGCAATTGCCAATTATATTAAGAAAAAATTTAATCTTCTTATCGGTGAGACAACCGCGGAGTTGATTAAAATAGAACTTGGTAATGCTACGGTGACAGCAGATGACAAAAAGCGAATGAAATTGAAGACTATGGAAGTGCGCGGCCGGGATACGATTTCAGGTTTGCCCCGAACCATTACCTTGGATGAGAGTCAAATCAATGAAGCGATACGTCCGGTGCTTCTGGAAATTATTAAAGGCGTTAAAGAAGTTTTGGAGCAATGTCCGCCCGAGCTGGCGAGTGATATTATTGATAAAGGAATTGTTATGTCGGGTGGAACGTCGCAATTGACTAATTTCGATCAGCTGATGACTGATTTGACTGGCGTGCCCTGTCATGTAGCTGAAGATTCGCTGCTTTGTGTTGTACGGGGTACAGGTGTCGCAATGGAGAATATTGAATTGTATAAGAGGAGTATTAACAGGAAGTAAAAGTTTCTCAGAAAGTTAAGTTAAAGGCCTATAAAAATGTATTGATACTGAAACTATTTATACAGGAGTATGCTATTTCTCAAAGTTTTTCATATCGATTAGAAAACCTATAGATTTCTTGACCAATTTTTGCAGTTTTTTTGTTGACTTATCCATAAAGTGAAGTAAAATTTTTGTAAAGAATAAATGTTCAATAAAGAGTTTAAGAACAAAAGTATACTAGTTATGCATATCCTCTAATAGTATTATGAAAAACCGATTATCAGCAATAAAACTCCTCGGTGTCACTATAACCGATGAAACTGAAGATACTATCCTGAAGTATATTCTCCAGAGACTAAAAACCACCCGGGATAAGTTTTTCATAGTGACACCCAATCCGGAGATTATTGTCTATGCAAATAAGC
>Ga0070740_10005008_pt1 | contig 12603 bp, 7 predicted proteins | sample Coa_R2_FD_67286 | JGI IMG/M metagenome (GOLD analysis project Ga0070740, IMG submission 67286) | Surface soil microbial communities from Centralia Pennsylvania, which are recovering from an underground coalmine fire - Coalmine... | ecosystem: Environmental > Terrestrial > Soil > Unclassified ...
CAGTCGATCTACCGATGGCGCGGCGCGGACATCCGCAACATCCTGGAGTTCGAGCGCGATTTTCCCGCCGCGCGGGTCTTCAAGCTGGAACAGAATTACCGCTCCACCAAGACCATCCTGGCGGCCGCGCACACCGTGATCGTCCACAACACCGAACGCAAGGAAAAGGAGTTGTGGACCGACAACGAGCGGGGCGAGCCGATTACCTGCTATACCGGCGCCACCGAACGCGAGGAGGCGGACTTCATCGCGCGCGAGATCGCGCGGCTGTGCCAGGAATCCTACAAGCCCTCGGACGTGGTGGTGTTCTACCGTACCAACGCACTGAGCCGGGTAATCGAAGAGGCGCTGGTACGCCGGCGCATCCCGTACTACGTGGTGGGCGGATGGCGTTTTTACGACCGCCAGGAAATCCGCGACCTGCTTGCCTATCTGCGCGTGATCGCCAACCCGGCTGACGCGGTCAGCCTGACGCGGCTGATTGGCGCGCCGCCGCGCGGAATCGGCGAGCGCAGCATCGAGGCGCTGGAGATGGGGGCGGCGCGCGAGCGCGTCACTCTGTTCGATGCGCTGGGGCGTGCCGAGACCGAATCGTCGATCGCCCTGCGCATCGCGCGCCAGATAACCGCCCTGCATCAATGGCTGCGCGGGCTGATTGCCAAGGCGCCTACGGTCACGGTGCATGCACTGCTTGAGGAGGTAATCGACGCCAGCGGCTATCTCGCGTACACCGAGCGGCTGACCGACGCCGCGGCGCGGCGCGAAAACGTGGACGAGTTGCTAGCGGCGGCCGCCAGCTTTGATGCGGAGTTCGGCGGACCGGGCGGGCTGGGCGACTTCTTGGAACGGGTGGCCCTGGTCAGCGACGCCGATCAGGTGGCGGAGAAAGGCGGCAGTGTGGCCCTGATGACGCTGCATACCTCCAAAGGCCTGGAGTACCCGGTGGTGTTTATCGCCGGGATGGAGGAGGGGCTGTTCCCGCACAGCCGCGCCGAAGCTCCCAGCGACATCGAGGAGGAACGCCGGTTGCTGTATGTCGGGATGACGCGAGCGCGCCGGCTGCTGTACCTGACCAACACGCTCAGCCGCGAGCAATACGGCCGTCGCCAGGAATCACGGCCGTCGCGCTTTTTGGCCGAGATCGATGCCGCCTTGATTCGGCGTGCCGGACCGCCGCCGCGCAACGAGCCGATCCGGATACCGTCGCGCGAGCCGTACGTCGACTATTCCGAAAGCCAATTGCCCGAGCATGAAGGCGACGGCGAAATCGCGGTCGGCGCGCGCGTGGAGCATCCCACCTTCGGCGCCGGAGTGGTGCGCCGACGGGAGGGACGTGGCGAGGGCGCCAAGGCCTGGGTGCATTTCGACCGCGCCGGAACCAAGCTGTTGATGTTGAAGTTCGCACGGCTGCGCTTGATTGCCCAGTAAGATGGCCTCATTTATGATTTTCTGGTGGGGTATAAGATGACAATGCAGCGAGGGGTTGGGTACGAGCGTCCGGCGCGGAGGCTTTCCAGGCCTGGATGGGGCCTGGTGGCAGGTTTGCTGGTGTCTATGGCGGTTGTGCTGTCCGCAGTCGCACCCGGCGCCTTGGGCTGGAGCGAGAGCGATTTCGCCCATCGCACCTTGGTGGCATATCCGGTCCCGCCCGGTCGCGACAACATCATCGGCGAAATCCTCACCTACAAGCTAAAAAAGGGTGATACCTTGCTCGACGTCGGTCGCTACTACGATCTGTCGGGCAAGGAGGTGTCCGACGCCAACGGCCACATGGACTGGTGGCTGCCGCCGGCGGGTCGCGAGATTATCCTGCCGACCCAACATATTCTGCCCGCCGGTCCACGCCAGGGGGTGGTGCTCAACATCCCGGAGATGCGGATCTATTTCTACCCGACGCCGGTCCTCATCAAGGGCAAGGGCAAGCGCAAGACGGTGGTCGCGGCGGGGGAGCCGGCGCGGGTGGTTTATACTTTCCCGGTCGGACTGGGGCGCTTCGACTGGAAGACCCCGGTTGGTCCGTTCCGGATTCGCGGCAAGACCAAGGATCCGACCTGGGTGGTGCCCAACGACATCTACCAGGAGCATCTGGAGCGCGACGGCGAGGCTGAGCACATGATCCCGGGCGGCGATCCCGACAATCCGCTGGGTCGCTATCGCATCGAGTTGAGCCTGCCTGAATACGGGATACACGGCACCAACGTGCCGTGGGGTGTCGGCATGACGGTCAGCCACGGCTGCGTGCGGCTTTATCCCGAAGACATCGAAGTGCTCTTTCACATGGTGCGGATTGGGATGCCCGGAGCGTTCGTCTATCAGCCGGTCAAGTTCGGATGGCGCGCCAATCGGCTGTACGTTGAGGTGCACGACGACCTGTACGGGATGTATCCGGGGTTGTGGAATCACGCCACCAAGCTGGTGCAGCAGATGGGGTTGGAGGACGAAGTGGACATGAATGCCCTGCAAAAAGCCGTGGTCGACAAGACCGGCGTCCCCACCTTCGTCGGCCACAATGAGGAGGCCGAATCGTCGTCGTAGAGGTTCGGTCTTCTCCGCCTTAGGCTGGACACACTGATCAAGCTTATTGCCATTCAGACCCGGTAGCGTTCGTGCGCAAGAGAATCAGGAGAGGACAGGATCAGGCAGAAGCTACGACCTAAGCAAACGGACCGCGACCGCCAGCAGCGGCGATAGTGCTATCAGCGCCATTACCGACAGGCGGACCGCGATGAGCACCAGACCAGGATGTGTGGAGAGGTCGGCACGCTGCGCAATTGGATGTTTCACGCCGAGGCTATCTGGCGGCCGCGACGAAACCGCCGCCGGTGGGGTTTTCAGCACGTACAGAGTGCGATGGCCCAGGCCGAAGACACCCGGCCATTTGAAGCGTCTGAGGATGGCGCTGCCGGCAAGCGGCGCGGCAGCAATCGTATAGAGCTTGGGTTCCGATGAAGTGATGAGCGGGATTCCCGCTTCCAGCGCGAAGGTTTCCTGACGGCCCGGGGCGGGATCGCGATACAGGTCGCTGCCGTTGAGCGGATAGCCGGCGTCGATCTCGGTGCGCGCGACGCCTTGCGCGAGCAGCGCGTCGCGCGCCGCCATCACTGCATCCAGCCCACGTTGCTGATCGTAAACGCCGGCGGCGGCCAACCATCCCATCGCCGCCAGCATTGCCAAAGTCGCGCCACGCGCCGCCATTGTGCGCGGCCGGGGCGCAGCCGCCAACAGCAGACATCCCGCCGGCAGCATCACGAGGTAGTAACGATCGTTGTAAAGCCACAATGGTACCGTGCCGGCCCAATAGATCGCGGCGCTGACGATTACGGCAAGAAAGCCGGCCTCGGCGGCTTTGATTTCCATCGCTGCCAGGACAATCCCGGCGACGCCGAGGATGCTGATGCCGAGTATCGCCAGGCGCAGGGGAAGATTGGTCCAGGCAAATCTAAGCGGGCCGCGTAAGACCAGCACGTTGTTCCATCCACCGCAGCAACTCAGCTCGGGGATCGAGCTTGCGCCCGGGTCGGTTAGCAGCACGGGCAGCGTCGCCACGGCCAGCGCGGCGGCGATTGCCAGTCCGCGGCGCCATCGCGATGATACCAGATGCGGCAGAGCCAGCGGGCTTAGAACCAGGCCGAGGTACAGCAGCGGCGCCACCAGCGCGTCGATGAAGTAGGTGCGAACTGGCACCGTGTAAAGGTAGTGAAGCTTGTTGGCCCGCAGCGCCAGCATCCAGGGCGCCGGCATCGCGGCCGTCAACCACAGCCAGAACAGCACGCAGACGGCGGTCGCGGTCAGGAAGGGAAGCAACTCCCGCATACGTTCGCGAAGCGGGCGGCGTGGCCGAGGGGCAAACCAAGTCACCGCGGCGCAGCCGGCGACTGCGGCCAGCGCAAAGGGCCGCACCATAAATGCGGCTGTCAGCAGTATCGCACAGGCCCATAGCCGTGCGTTGCGATGTGCATGCTGCGCCGCTGCAAACATCAGGTGGGCTGCGATCAAAAGGACCACGAAGGGAACGTCACTCATGAAGGAGAAGCTGAGGAACAGGTAGCAGGGATTGACGATCAGCAGCGCCGTGGCCAACAGGGCGCAGGGCACTGCGGCGCCGCATCGGCGGGCCAGGCTGTAAAAAAGCATGCCCCCCGAAACACCCAGCACCATTACCGAGTAATCCAGTGAAACGTAGTCAAGTCCGAAAAGACGCGACCAGCCCAGACCGTAGACAAGCTGCGCGGCGGGAATGGCTGCGGCGAAACCGGGCATCGACAGGATTCCCACATTAAGGCGTTTGACCGCGCGCAGATAAATCCAACTGTCGGCGACCGGTCCATCGGCCAGCGGCCAGACCGCCGCCGCTACCAGCGCAAACCACAGCGCAGGCATCAGCAGCCCAAAGCCCGCCAGCAGCCGCGTGCGGTCAAACCTTGTGCCTGTTTCAGCCAATCTCCTATACTGTGGGACGGTGATTCGACGCTCGTCCCGGTCCAAAATATCGCCTGCCTCGACCGTCACTTTTACGCGGAAAAACCCGTGAAGACATCTGAATGCAAGCTGGCGCGCAAGGTGGCGCCGGGATTTGCAGCGCGACGCGCACGGCGTTGGGGGACGGCGCCAACAACCCGATAGGAGAATGCCAAGGTGCGAATACTGGTTACCGGCGGTGCGGGATTCATCGGTTCCCATTTATGCGATCGGCTGCTCAGGGACAAACATGAAGTGATCTGCCTGGACAACTTCTTCAGCGGCAAGCGGGCCAATATCGCGCATCTGCGCAATGACCCCAACTTCGAACTGATTCGCCATGACGTCGTCGAGCCGATCTTGCTGGAAGTCGATCGCATCTTCCATCTGGCCTGTCCCGCCTCGCCGGTGCATTACCAGTACAATCCGGTCAAAACCACCAAAACCAACGTGATGGGCACGATCAACATGTTGGGTCTGGCCAAGCGGGTCAGGGCGCGGATTTTACTGAGCTCCACCAGCGAGGTTTACGGCGACCCCGAGGAGCATCCGCAAAAGGAAACCTACTGGGGACATGTCAATCCGATCGGCATTCGCTCCTGTTACGACGAAGGCAAGCGCGTGGCCGAGTGCCTGATGATGGACTATCATCGGCAGAACAACGTCGATATCAAGATCGTGCGGATCTTCAACACCTACGGGCCGCGGATGGCGGTCAACGATGGACGCGTGGTGTCGAACTTCTGCGTCGCCGCGCTGCGCGGCGAGCCGCTGACCGTGTACGGCGCAGGCACGCAGACGCGTTCGTTTGCCTACATCGACGATCTGGTCGAAGGGATGATCCGGATGATGGACGCGCCTGATTTCATCGGGCCGGTCAACCTGGGCAATCCCGACGAGTTCACGATGCTGGAGCTGGCAAAATTGGCGATCGAGCTGTCCAAAAGCTCCTCCACGCTGCTTCACAAGCCGCTGCCGCCCGACGATCCGACGCGCCGGCGCCCCGACATCACGCTGGCTCGTGAGCGGCTGGGCTGGCAGCCCAAAGTGCCGCTGCGCGAGGGCCTGGCGCGCACCATCGAGCATTTTCGCCGCGAGTTGGGCCTGACGCGCGCCTGAGCGAGGCCTCAGGCACGCGCCCGGCGCATCGAGCCGCGCAGCGCACGCGTGCGCAACTCGTCCACCGCCCCGCCTTCGATTACAACTCCGTAGACGCGCTGTGCGTACCCCGGCGAAATCTTCTCGTCCAGCACATCCTCCAGCACCATCGCCGGGTCGCGTTGCAGCGGGTCGCCGTATCCGCCCCCGCCCGGCAACTGATGCATGATCGCATCCTCGGGACCGACCTGCGCATCGACGAGCATCTGCGGCGGAAAGTCGGTGTGCACGCCGCCGCGCTCCAGCACGACCCTGAACGGAGTGCCGTTGGCACCGCCGTCGAGCCCGTACGGCACCGTGGTGGTGCGGCAAGTGCGAATCAGCGCCCGTCCGGGTTTGAGAAACCGGTAGGTGCGATAGACTGACAAACAGCCGCGATAGCGGCCGGCGCCGCCGGTGTCCGGCATCAGCCCGTATGCTTCCATCAGGATCGGAAACTCTACTTCCAGTCTTTCCACCGGCACGCTCGATCCGCCGTTGCCCGACAGCAGTGAGTTGACGCCGTCGATTCCATCCTTGTTCGGACGCGCGCCCCATCCGCCGCCGTACCAGTCGGTGAGCACCGGCGAGGCGCCCGGCTCAACGCCGCCGTAGGCGTAGGTCAGGCTGGAGATGCCGCCCTCGCCGGCGGCGAAGATGCGCCCCGGCATCGCCTTGGCCAGCGCGCCGAACATCATGTCGCAGATCCGCCACAGCATCATGCCGCGACCGCCGATCGCGGCGGGAAAATTCGGATTGAGCACGCATCCCTTAGGTGCGATCACTTCCACCGGCTCGAACAATCCGTCGTTGGCGGGCGCGTCGGCCGCCAGCACCCCGCGCAGACAGATGTAGGCCGCCGAACAGGTCAGCGAGTAGGGCACGTTGATGGCGCTTTTGACCTGCGGATCGGAACCGGTGAAATCGACGATTATGGAGTCACCGCGCACCTTGAGGCACAGCTTCAGCCTGATGCCGGGACCACCGACGCCGTCTTCTTCGAAATGCTCGTCCCACTCGTATTCGCCGTCGGCGATCTTGGCGATCTCGCCGCGCACCACGCGCTCACTGTAGCGATGGAGCTGGGCGACCGCGGCTTCGAAGCACGCCAGCCCGTACTTGTCGATCAGCTCCTGGACGCCGCGGATGCCGCGCCGGCAGGCTGCGGCCTGTCCCTCGAGATCGCCGATCACGTCGTCGGGCGTGCGCACGTTGCCGGCGATGACCTCCAGCAGCGCCTGGTTGGGGCGCCCCTCCTCGTACAGCTTGACGCAGGGCAGACGCAGCCCTTCTTCGTAAATCTCCGCGCACACCGTGCTCTGGCCGCCGGGGAAGCGCCCGCCGATATCGGAATGATGGGTGACCAGGGTGGAGAACCCGACCATCGTGTCGCGCCAGAAAATGGGCGCCAGCAGCACGATATCCGGAAGATGGGACAACCCGCCATAGGGGTCGTTGGAGGCCAGGATGTCGCCCGGGCGCAGCTTGCCGGCGAACTTTTTGAGCAGCGCCGGCATCACGCCGCGGATGTAGCCGAGATGGAATCCGGCGCCCTGTCCCTGGGCAATCACCCGTCCACGCGCATCGACCAACACGGTGGAAAAGTCGCCGATGCGCGCCGTGATCGAGCGCGCGGTGCGCTTCATCGTGTTGCCCATCTCGTCGCCGATTGCGGTCAGAGCGTTGTTGATTACTTCCAGCAGGATCGGATCGACGCTGTGGTTCATCGGAGTTCTCGCTCGGTTGTCTGATTAGCTTTTCCGGGGCAGGGCTTCCAGCCTGTGCCACGGCTTTTAGCATGTTGTTCTTCGGTCATGCCGATGTCGTGTCATCCGGCCGCCGAGAGCACGACGTTGGCAAGGCGATCCAGCTCAGCACGCCATCCGGGCGGAATCACGATCGTGGTGTCGAACTCCTCGATAATCGCCGGGCCTGCCAGTGCGCCGTCGAGCAGGCTTTGGCGTGTCATCACGCGCGCCTGCATCGGCGTCGCCTGCGGCCCGAAGTATGCCAGCCGCGATCGTGGCGGGAGCCTGGCGGCGCTCTTCGCGGCGCGCTCGAAGCCCGCCGCCAGGTCCTGCGCCGCGACGCTGCGCGCGGGCGCAATCGCGCGCACGCGCAAGCTGACCGCCAGTATCGGGTCGCCGTCGCGGCGATAGCCGAAGTTGCGCTGATGTTCGGGATGGAACGCGCGGTCAAGCCATGCGCAAAGCTCAGCGTCGGCGATGTCGTTGGGAATCCTGAAGCTCAACTCCGAATCCTGGCGCAAGTAGCGCAGCTCGACGTTGCTCTCAAAGCGCATCTCGGTAGCGCCCGCCTCACGGGCGAGCCGCTGGCGCAGTTCATCGACCAGCATTCGGCAATGGCGGCGCAGCACGGCAGGGTCAAGCTCGTCAAGCCGCGCCATCACGCTGCGCACGCCGTCGTAGCGCAGGTCGGCAAACAGCAGGCCCAGCGAGCTGAACAGCCCGGGATAAAGCGGCACATACACGCGGCCGATGCCGATATCGGCGGCCAGCGCGGCGGCATGGATCGGCCCCGCGCCGCCAAACGCCACCATCGTGTATTCGCGCGGGTCGCGCCCGCGCTCGCTGGTCACCGAACGAATCGCGCGCGCCATCGTGGCGTTGACCACGCGATGCACGCCCAGGGCGGCCGCCGACGGCGCCACGCCGAGCTGACGCCCCAGATGCGCATCGATCGCGGCACGTGCCGCCGCGGCCTCGATCGGCACCGTGCCGCCGGCGATCGCCTCGGGGTTCATGTAGCCCAGCACCACGTTGGCGTCGGTCACGGTGGGTTGCGTTCCGCCGCGTGCGTAACATGCCGGGCCCGGCGCGGCGCCCGCGCTCTGGGGTCCGACGCGCATCAGCAATCCTTCCTCGATGCGCGCGATACTGCCGCCGCCGGCGCCCAGTTCGACAATGTCGTAAGCCGGGACGCGCAGCGTGTAGCCTGCACCCTTCATCAGGTAGCCCGAGCGGTTGATGCCGCCGCCGACCTCGCCCTCATTGATTTCAGCCGCCTCGCCGTTTTCGATCAGACAGGCCTTGACGGTGGTGCCGCCCATGTCGAAGGCGACCACGTTGGACAGTCCCGATTCGCGCGCCAGACTGGCGGCGGCCAGCACTCCGGCAGCGGGTCCCGATTCGATCATGCGCACCGGAAATTTGCGCGCATGCGCGGCGGTCATGATGCCGCCGTTGGACTGCATGATAAGAATCTCGCGGCCCCAGCGGCTCAGTTCGCGCTCGATTTTTCCCAGGTAGCCGTTGACCGCTCCCATCAGGTAGGCGTTGAGCACGGTGGTGGAGGCGCGCGGGTATTCGCGGATTTCGGGCAGCACCTCGGCGGAGGAACAAGCCGCGGCGTCGGGCATAATCTCCCGCACCAGCGCCATCGCACGCCGTTCGTGCTCGGCATTGAGATAGGAATGAAGAAAGCAGACCGCGACCGCCTGGGTGCCCTGCGCGCGCAGCGAGTGCAAAGCGCTGCGCACATCATCTTCATTAAGGGGCGTTCGCACCTGACCGCCGGCCATGATCCGCTCGGTCACTTCAAGACGGCGCCGGCGCGGGACCAGGGGTGGGAGGCGGTCCCAGAAGATGTCGTAGATGGCGGGGCGCTGCAGGCCGCGGATCTCGATCAGGTCGCGGAAGCCCCGGGTGCATAAAAGGCCCGTAACCGCACCCTTGCCCTCCAGCACGGTGTTGGAGGCGACGGTGGTGGCGTGCACCATCCGCGCGATGCTATCCGCACTGCTGCGCGCCAGCGCGTCCTGCACGCAGCCGCCGACATCGCCACCGATGCTGTCGGGCAGGGCCAGAATCTTGTAAGTAAAAATCTGTCCGTCGTCGTCGGCGATTACCACGTCGATAAACGTGCCGCCGACATCAAATGCCACTCGCAGGCCTTGCGCGCTCATCGCGTCAATTGTTTCCCAATTGCACCGCCGCGATGCAACCGCTGGCAGCGTTATCGCGGATGGCATTGCGGCGCAGGAAATTATAGTCTGCCTTTTACTCATCCGGTGCGGCCACTGGTTCGGGCTGCGGTACGAGGGGGTACCGATGGCAGAGAGGTTCTCAGAGCGCAAAGCAGGCTTGGGCGATGCGGCGCGGGCGGCGCTGGAGTGTGAGCATGCCGCGGCGCTGCGCAGCAGCCAGGAATATTACCGCTCGATTATCCAGAACAGTTCCGACGCCATTGCCGTGATGGAACGTGACGGTCATATCCGTCAAATGAACGACGCCGGTTACTCACTGTTTGGCTTCGAGGTTGGAGACCCGCAGGCCCGCCAGGGCGCCCTCGCGGTTCATCCGGACGACTTCGACACCGCCCGCCGTGGGATCGCCGCCACCTTCCAGACCGGGGCCAGCGCTTACGAATGCCGTGTCCGGCGCGCTGATGGAACCTGGGCTTATTGTGAAGTTCGCGGGCGGCGCATCAAAGATCCCAATGGTCAACCGGTGGCGGTGTTCAATACTCGCGACATCAGCCAGCGGCGTGCTGCGGAAAACAGCCTGCTCGCAACCCAGGCGCAACTCCGCTTCCTCCTGGCACAACAACGTGCGGTGGCCGAACTGGGACAGCGAGCGCTGCGCACAGCCACGCTCGATGCTCTGCTGGATGATGCAGTATCGGTGCTGGTCAGGACCCTGGATGTCGAATATTGCGCAGTGATGGAATTGCAAGACGACGGCCGGCGAATGGTGTTGCGGGCGGGAGTGGGGTGGAATGCTGACTCCGCAGTCATGACCGAGTTCGGCACAGGTTCGCAAACCGGCTACACCCTGATGACGGCGGAGCCGGTTGTGGTCGATGACTTTTCGACTGAGGACCGTTTCCAGGTACTGGGTGCGGTTTTCGACCGCGGTATTCAATCGGGGATCAGCAGCGTCATCCCTGGAAGCAAGGGTCCTTACGGTGTGGTGAGCGTTTCGACCGTCAGACCGCGCAGGTTTACCAGCGATGACGCCGCCTTTCTGCAGTCCGTCGCCAACATCGTTGCCCACGCGGTGGAGCGAATGGCAGGCGAGCAAGCTTTGCGCCGCAATGAAGAATTCTATCGCTCGATCCTGCACAACAGTTCGGACGCCATTGCCGTGATAGACCGGCGCGGAACCGTCCGCTACGCCAATGACGCGGGCTATACCCTGTTCGGCTATGAAGTTGGCAACCCCGTGGCCGCCCAGGAACCGGTCGTGGTGCATCCCGATGACCTTGACACGGTCAGGTGCGGTATGGCGGCGACTTTTGCCGGTCAACCAAGCGTCTACGAATGTCGCATCCGCAGGCGCGATGGAAGCTGGGCGTATTGTGAAGTGCGTGGCCGTGCCATCACGGATCCGGAAGGTCAGGCGGCGGGTGTCTTCATCACCCGTGACATCAGCCAGCGCAAAGCGGCGGAACGCGACCTGCTTGAAACCCAGGCCCAACTGCGCGCGCGTCTGCAACAAGAGCGCGCCATAGCCGAACTTGGCGAACACGCGCTATGTGCCAGCGAACTTGAATCGCTGTTGAAAGAAGCTGCCGTCACCATCGCAACGACCCTCAACGTCGAGTTCAGTGCGCTGGACGAATTGCAACCCGACGGCAAAAAGCTGCGCATTCGCGCGGCGGTGGGATGGCCGATCGGGATCATGATCGATGCTGTCGCGGCTTCTCATGCGGGCTGCGCTCTGAGTTCAAGCGCACCGGTCGTTGTCGAAGATTTCAGAACGGAAGCCCGCGTCCGGCTCCCGTCCAGGTACGCTCGGAGCGAGATCCGGTCCGGTATCGCCGTGTTGGTGGGAGGACGCGACCGTCCCTGGGGCGTGGCTGAGGCGCATTCCTCCAAACCGCGCAAGTTCACTCAGGATGACGCCATTTTCATGCAGGCGGTGGCAACCATCACCGCCCAGGCCGCGGAACGGCTGGCCGCCGAGGAAGCACTACGGCGCAGAGAGAAGTTCTTTCGCACTCTGATTCACAATTCTTCTGACGTCATTTTGGTATTCAAGCCCAACGGCATAATCACTTTTTCCAGCGATTCCGTGCGCCAATTCGGGCGCCCACACGAGCGTTATCTCGGCACCACCGGCATGGAATACGTCCACCCCGAGGATTACGAATCGATCCCCGTACGCAACTAGCCCCAACTCACTTCAACAAAACCCAATAAAATCGGGCGATTTTCAATCTCGTCGTTGGTTCGTTTCTCGCCTTTTCCAAAAGAGAATTCGGACAATTTTCGGACAGTGTCCGAATCGCGCGTTGACGCTCGCAAGCGTCGGCGTCGAGGAGCGAGCGAACGATGGGTGCGAATCCATACTTCGAAGCGCGGCGGGAATGGGATGAACGATACGCCGATCTGGTTCTCGGCAAGCGCAACTGGCAGATAGCAGCGGGCGGGCTGCTCGCAGTCGCGCTGATCCTCGCGAGCGGGATGGTCTGGCTCGCGACCCGCAGCCGCTACATCCCCTACGTCGTCGAGGTCGACAAGCTCGGCTACGCGCTCACCGTTCCCCAGCCGCTCACTCCCACCTCGGTCCCCGACGTAACTGAGCGCATCGAGCGCTACGAAGTCGCCGCCTTTATCCGCAATGCGCGCGCCGTCAGCAGCGACACCCAGGTCGAGCAGCAGATGCTCAATTCGCTGCTCGCGCACGCGCGCGGCGCGGCGGACAAGTTCCTCGACGAGTACTACCACTCCGACGACTTCGCCCATAACCCGTTCAAGCGCGCGCAGAAGGAAACCGTCACCGTTCAGATCGATTCCATCCTGAAGCTCTCGGCGCGGAGCTACCAGGTCCGATGGACTGAGACAAAGCACGACCTAAACGGTGGCACGCTCGGTTCGCCGACTCACTGGGAGGCGGTGCTGCAGGCCGAGATCGTTCCGCCCAATTCCGACGACACGATCGTGAGCAATCCGCTCGGGTTTTACGTGACGCAGATCAGCTGGACCGAGCAGCAGGGCTGAAAGGGGAGAAGTGCGATGAAGGGAATCAAATCGGCATTTGCTAT
>Ga0070740_10005012_pt1 | contig 12593 bp, 8 predicted proteins | sample Coa_R2_FD_67286 | JGI IMG/M metagenome (GOLD analysis project Ga0070740, IMG submission 67286) | Surface soil microbial communities from Centralia Pennsylvania, which are recovering from an underground coalmine fire - Coalmine... | ecosystem: Environmental > Terrestrial > Soil > Unclassified ...
CCCAGAATCGTCGGCGCGATATCTTGCAACGCGCCGCCGGGCCGGAGCGGGCGCGTCTCCTCGTCGACCACGATGAACGGCACCGGGTTGGTGGTGTGGTAGGTGTGCGGACTCTTGGTCACCGGGTGGATCATGGTCTCGGCGTTACCGTGGTCGGCCGTAATGATCCACCTCCCCCCGGATCGGAGGAGCGCGGAATAAATCTGGCCGAGACAGGCGTCCACGGTTTCCACCGCCCGAACCGTCGGCTCTATCTTACCCGAATGTCCCACCATATCCGCGTTGGCGAAGTTCATGATAATGACGTCAAACCCCCGGCGGTCAATGGCCTTGACCACCACATCCGTGATCCCCTGGGCGCTCATCTCCGGCTTTAAGTCGTACGTTGCAACCTTCGGAGAAGGAACAAGTTCCCGCTCTTCTCCCGGATACGGCTTTTCGTTGCCGCCGTTGAAAAAGTACGTGACATGAGCGTATTTTTCCGTCTCCGCCACCCGCAGGTTCTTCCACTGCTCCGCGGCCATCACGTTGGCCAGGATATTATTCGGGTGCTCCTTTTCGAGGACGTACGGCACGCGGAGGGTTTTGTCGTACTGGGTCATGGTGGTGAAGTGGAGTTTCAAGGGAGCCTCTGTAAGCGCCTGAGTCATCTGCCTTCCCCGATCCGCACGAAAATTGAAAAACAGGCAGGCGTCCTCAGCCCGGATCAACCCCACGGGCTCGCCCCGGGAGTCCCCAATCACGATGGGTTCAATGAATTCGTCGGTGACACCCCGCTCGTAGGATCGCTTGATCGCGGCCACCGGGTCGGTGGCCTTTTCGCCGATACCCTCCACCATTGCGGCCTTGGCGCGTGCGATTCGCTCCCAGCGCTTGTCGCGGTCCATCGCATAGTAGCGCCCGCAAATGGTCGCGATCCGCCCGCCGCCGATGCGCCGGATCTCCTTCTGAAGAGCTTCGATAAACCCGGCTCCGCTCTCGGGCGGCGTGTCGCGCCCGTCCATGAAGCAATGGATGCAAACGTCCTGGACTCCCTCGCGCTTGGCCATCTCCAGAAGCGCGTATAGATGGGTGTTCATCGAGTGCACGCCGCCATCGCTCAGTAGCCCCATCAGATGGAGCCGCCGCTGGCGGGCGTGATGCATCGACGCCAGCAGCACCGGATGTTTGAAAAAATCCCCCGATTCGATCATCCTGTCAATGCGCGTCACGTCCATGTACAGCACCCGCCCGGCGCCGATGTTCAAATGGCCGACCTCGCTGTTGCCCATCTGGCCTTCCGGGAGCCCCACATACGGCCCCGAAGTGTAAACCAGAGTATTCGGGAACTCCGCCAACAGACGTTCATAATTCGGCTTATTTGCCGCAGCGATGGCGTTGCCTTCAGCTACGGGGGAGAAGCCCCAGCCATCGAGTATGGTGAGGACGAGGGGGCGTCCGGCGAATCCGCTCATTGCCGGAAGGCCTTCCGTCCGGCGTAGCGGGCGGCCGAGCCCAGGTCTTCTTCAATCCGAAGCAACTGATTGTACTTAGCGACGCGATCGGTGCGGCTAACCGAGCCGGTCTTGATTTGCCCGGCTCCGGTGGCCACCGCCAAGTCGGCGATGAACGCATCTTCCGTTTCCCCGCTCCGGTGTGAGATCACCGAGGTGTAGCCGGCGGCGGACGCCATCCGGATCGCCTCCAAAGTTTCGGTCAAGGTTCCAATCTGGTTCACCTTGATAAGGATGGAGTTAGCGACCCCCTTGGCGATCCCCTGCGAGAGCCTTTCCGTATTGGTGACGAACACATCGTCGCCCACCAGTTGGATCTTGTCTCCCAGCATCTCGGTCAGATGCTTCCAGCCGTCCCAGTCGTCCTCCGCCATGCCGTCTTCGATCGAAACAATGGGATACTGCCGGACCCAACCGGCCCAGAACTCGGCCATCTGGTCCGAGGTTCGCTGGCTATTATCCGACTTCTTGAAGACGTATTTTTTCGTGGTGGCGTCGTAAAACTCGCTGGCCGCGGGGTCGAGGGCGATGCCGATCTGGTCGCCCGGCGAATAACCGGCCTTCTCGATCGCTTCCAGAACGACTTCCAGAGCTTCCTCATTCGACTTGAGATGGGGTGCGAATCCGCCCTCGTCGCCGACGGAAGTCGAATAGCCGCGCTTCTTCAAAACACCCTTGAGCGTATGAAAGACCTCGGCGCCCCACCGCAAGGCTTCCGAAAATTTTTCCGCGCCGTAGGGGACAACCATGAACTCCTGCGGGTCGACTGAATTGTCCGCGTGGGCGCCGCCGTTGAGAATGTTCATCATGGGAACCGGCAGCAGCGAAGCGGAAACGCCGCCCAGGTAGCGATACAGCGGCGTCTGCTGGGACGCAGCCGAGGCTCGGGCGACCGCCATCGAAACCGCCAGAATGGCGTTTGCCCCCAGACCGGACTTATTCGGCGTGCCGTCCAGCGAGATCATCAGCCGGTCGATCGAACTCTGGCGTTCCGCGTCCGCCCCGAGCAGCGCGGGCGCGATTTTTTCGTTAATGTTTTTGACCGCCGCCAGCGCGCCTTTTCCCAGGTAGCGCGACTTGTCGTTATCGCGCAGTTCGACGGCTTCGTGTTCGCCGGTGGAGGCGCCGGACGGCACAGCGGCGCGGCCCATGCTGCCATCGGCGAGAAAGACATCTGCTTCCACGGTCGGATTGCCACGGCTGTCGAGAATCTCCCGGCCGGTGATTCGAGTAATTTCCATAGTCAAAGCAATCAGAGTAACGCAGGAACCAACTGCTATGCTTGCAGCCATGCGCGGATCGAGCCGCGGGACACGGTTCGGCCGCGGGCCACGACCGGCAGGTCATCGAGAGGCCCGTTCCTTCCGGCGCTCGGCAGCCGCCTCCTGTAATTCGCGCCGGTGATCGCCCGGCGCGCGCGGGAGTATCTGAAGCCAAAGATGGCCCACTTCGCCGCTCGGCCGGTCGCCAGCCTCGATGCGCTTGGGAGGTTGGTTCGGATTCCGGACATTTCCGGCGGAATTGTCGTAGTGGAAGCGCATCGAAATGACTGTGCCTTTCGGAAGGAACACCGCCTCGCGATAGCGATAGACGCCACCCCATGTTTCATCCCACTTGGGGATGCGGATCAGCCACTTGCGCGTTCCGCCGGGCAGTGTCGCATAACCTTCGAGCAGCCGGCCCAAAGCGCGGGCCTCCGGATAGACGGCCAACACGCCGGCATCGAGCGGCAGCTTAAAATCGTCGCTGACGGTGAAATCGCGCGCGCCGGGAATTTTCAGCGCGCGGTCGTGTTCCAGTTCCAACAGGACCGGAAACTTGGTTGGCGGCTTATCTGTGAAGTAAAGGCCGATCCTAGGCCGGATCCGTCCAGCCTCGGCGGCCGGACGCAGGAGCATGGTGAGCACCAGATGGTCACCGGGCCGCAGAATCCACGCGAGTCCCTCAGGCTCGGAGTAGGGCGCGATGCCGGGTTTCCAGAACAGGAACCGCCCGTGCTCCGGATCGAACGCGGCGCTACTGTGCGGTCCGCCGTTTTCGCCCGGCCGCTGCCCGGATTGGACGCGCAGGGTGGCGTGCCGCACCATGCGACTGTCGCCGGCGCGCACGTCGAAGGCGCGGACGCACCGGGGCTGGTTGACCGGCGGCGTAAAGACGAAATTCTGCTCCCCCTCCCCGCCCGAGGCCGCCAGAGGAGACGTCTGGCTCGCTTCGACGATGAGATCGGGCCGCCCGAGTTGCCAGCCGCCGGTGTAATGCGGCTGCACGGGCAGATCCGCAGGATGCCCGAAGGGCGCGCCCGCCGCCGCCCAGTCCGCGATCAACCGGATCTCGGAATCGGTCAGGCGGTTCACACCGGCGAAATCGCCATAGCCGGGCTCGGGAAGCCAGGGAGGCATGGCGCGCGACTGCACGATTTTCGAAATCGCCGCGGCCCGGCGCTTGGCGTCGGCGTAGCTCAGCAGCGGAAAAGGAGCCGCTTCCCCTTCGCGGTGGCACGCGGAACAGTGCTGGTAGAGGATCGGCGCGACATCGCGCGCAAATACCGGATTCTGCGCGGCGGAAAAGGCTGGAAAGATCGCAGCGGCTACCGCACACAGGGCCGCCTTCATGTTTTCAGCTTAACAGGGCCGCGCCATCAGCTATACAGCCAGTCGGGGTAGCGCGCGCGGACCGGGGCGCACTTGCGGCCCACCGTGTAGATGCCGTCGCCGCGGTGCTCTTTCGACAGCATGTAGCGGTCGAGGAGATGTTCAACCCAGGCCAATTCGGGTTTGGGCTCTTCGCGAAAAGGCCCGGTTTCCAGAAGCGTCACCTCGAAACCGGAGGTTTCCAGGAGCCGCCGGATTTCGATGGGTGTATATTCGCGCGCGTGGCGGGCGTCCACCACGCCGTGGCGCGGCCGGATGTAGGCGCTGAATAGCTGCGGATGGAACCCTTGCAGAATCCCCGCGAGCGCGCGCAAGGAGGCGATGTTCGGCGTCGTCAGGACCAGGCACCCGCCCGGACGCAGGACGCGGTGAATCTCGCACATCATGTGCATCGGGTCCGTGGCGAGGTGTTCCAGCAGCTCGCAGCACAGCACGGTGGCGAAGTGGCTGTCGGGATACGGGAAGCAGTCTTTTTCCGCATCGAACAGATCGACGTCGCACTCGAAGGTTTCGCCCGAATCGCTGGTGACGCGGCGGTGGTCGATCCCGCCCGCCGGACCGTAGTAACAGCCGCGCACTTCGCCGTAACCCAGCTTGAATTTGAGCGCGGGCGTGATCTGGAGATACGCGCCCATTTCCAGAATGCGGTCTTCGGGGCCGCCCGGAGGGGTGATCGCCAAGGTTCTTTCCAGACGTGTGAGGTGGCTGTTCACATATCCGCGAGAGCCATCCTCGACCGGAGCCCAGGATTCGATATAACCGCCGGCGACCGGCGCCGGCGGTTCTTCGGCCACGGCCTGTGGGGCGGCAGCCTGCGCTTCGGGCTTGGAGGCGGTATCCGCCACGGGCGCCGATTCCAGGCCGGCCAGGAAATCGCGGTAAAGCTGCGCGACGCGCTCCCAGTTGCATTCCCGCGCGACCCATTCGCGGGCCTTCGCTCCCATGGCCCGGGCGATCTCCGGCCGCGAGACCAGCAGGTTCAGATATTCGAACAGGTGTTCTTCCTCGCTCGCATCCACCGGGGCCTTCAGGCAGATCGAGTCCGGAAATTCGCGGAAGCTGCCCACATCCGAAACAATCACGGCCTTGCCCATGCCGAGCGCGCGCAGGAGCGTCCCCGAGCTTTCGCCCACGGTCGGATAGCGCAGATTCAGAACGATGTCGCAGGCGGCGAGATAGCCGTTGAAATCCTCAATCGGCGCGAAGTCGATGTGCCGCGCGAGCGCGGAAAGACCGAGCGCGGCGATCATCGAATCCAGCGGAAGCTCCGGGTGAACTTCGCCCACCAGCAGCAGGCGCGCTTCGGGCGCCAGGCGCGCCAGCCGGCGGAACGCCCGCAGCGATTCCCCGATGCGCTTATACGGTTTCAGGAAGCCGAAGATGCCGATCAGCGGCGCGCGCTCATCCAGCCCCAACCGCTGGCGGTAGCCCATGCGGTCGCCGTCCACAATCCAGGCGCCGTGAGGAATTTTGGCGACCGGCCCGGCGAAGCCGTGTTCGCGCACCACCTCCGCGACCGCCTCGCTGTGGACGATCACGCCGCGCGACCGCTCCAGCACTGAACGCAGCATCGGAATCTCGTATTGCGGCCCGCGTTCCAGCGTGCGAACGTAGCGCAGCGCGTAGGCCAGAGCCTCTGGGCCGGCGTTGCGCTCGACCTCGCGCAGGTACGCCTCCCAGTCGCCGCGGCGGATCGTAATGTCGGCGATCAGATGATGGAGGTTGGCCTCGTGCAGCACGATAAAACCGGGATGCCGCAGTGCGGTTTCGTAGGCGAAGGAATGATACGGGTTGTTGCCCAACTGGTACAGAACCGCATCGTACCGGCCGGGGTCGAAGGCGGGCGCGGCTTCCGCAAAGGTTTCGATTTCGGCGAGCCGGCCGAGGGGATCGAGCAGCGCGGCGGAGTAATCCGCGATGCCGCTCCGCGCCGGAGGAAGCGGGGAAAAAAACGCGACTCGCATCGCCCTAGCGGGTCAGCTCCGCGGTGAAAGTCCCCAGCGGAAGCGGGATGCGGATCAGAACCGGGGTGCGAGCGGGATCGCGGGCGAAAAGGATCTGCACGGTGTAGCTGCTCACGGCGCCCTTGATCGTGACTTGAATGCGATCGGCCTGGACCGCTTTCTCCAGGGACTTGACGGTTTCGGTGCCGGAGGTTTCCAGCCGCACGTTGTAAGCGCCGCCGAGGACCACCGGCTGCTGCGGGGCCAGGCGCCCCCCCGCCAGTTCGTTCCGCACGAACTGGAGGAACGAAAGCGCGTCGCGCGCGCAGGCTGGAACGGAAAAGCTGCTCCGCCCGTTTTCGCCCCGGGTTTCGCGCGTGACGCGATGCTGGTCCTGATCGAAGCTGACGGTCTCCTGGCTTTTGCGCGCGCCGCGGCTGACGGTCTTGTCCAGAACCGAAGCGCAAACGTCCTGCCCGGACGCCTTGGAGTGGTAGTGATCGCGGATGGCGAAGCCGGGCACGCTGGCGTCGATCTCCAGGCTCGATTCCCAGAAATCGATTTCGTCGTGGCGATGGCTGGTGTTGAGCGTCGCCTCCCCCAGGCTCAGCCCGCTGGGCCAGCTAATGGCGTAATGCAGGGTTTCGCCCGAGACCGGGAGCAGCAGGGAAAACAGGATCGCGGCGTAGTTCATATGGCCCGGGCACGGACCGCCGTCTGAACCCGCTTTCGTTCTCCCACTACGCTCATATACACGTCCAGAGTGCGTTCGGCCGCGCGCTCCCAACTGAACATCGTGGCGCGATGAGCGCCCAGACGTTCCAGCCGGACTCGCAGCTCCGGATTCAGAAGCACATCCGTGAGGGCCCGCGCCATCTCCCAGGGGGAATGCGGATCGAACAGAATCGCGGAGGCGTCGGCGACCTCCGGCATCGCGGTGGTGCTGGAGCAGGCGACGGCCCGCCCGCACGCCATGGCTTCCAGGATCGGCAGCCCGAAGCCTTCATAAAACGACGGGAAAACGAACAGGTCGCAGGCGCCGTAGAACTGAACCAAATCGGCGTCCTCGACGAATCCGGTGAAGTGCACCCGGCCGCGCGCCCGCGAGCGCTCCACGGCGTGGTGCAGCTCCTTGGAATACCACGTCTCCTTGCCCACAAACACGAGCTGATGCGGCAACTGCGGGTAGGCGTGAATCGCCTCTTCAAAGGCCTTCAGCAACCCCAGATGATTCTTCCGCGGCTGGAGATCGCCGACCATCAGGATCATCGGACCGGCAACGCCAAATTTTTTCCGCACGGCCGCCGCCGCCACCCTGCGATCGATAGGGCGAAATTGCGAGGAAACCGCGTTCGGAACCACCACCACCTTCGCGGGGTCGATACGGTAATGCCGCAGGATCGAAGCGCGGGAAAAGTCGCTGGGCGTGAGCACCGCCGCGGCCCGCTCCACCGTGCGCTTTACCGTCAGGCGGAGCTGCCGGGCGCGGAACCGGGTGAAGTACTGAGGATGCTCTAAAAAGCTGACATCATGGACGCTGACCACCAGCGGCACCTGGCAGAAAAGTGGCGCGGTGTACTGCACATGCAGCAGGTCTGCCCGGTCCTTCCGGACCCGCCGCGGCAGGTCCCAGCCGAGCCGCTGGTAGGGATTCTCAGAAACGCGCTCGATCCGGCACCGCTCGGGGACGTAAGACGGCGCTTCGGGTTTAGAGACATACGCAATGAATTCATCGCGCGATTCAAGCTTCGCAAATTCGTTCAAAAGATTCCGAATGTACACCTCATTACCGGTCAGGTGACACCCGATCGTGTGAGCGTCCACGCAGAATCGCATTATCTGATCCAGTATAGCTGTCCGAATTCCCAGTATGCGCCAATCTTTTTGACTCACGGGAATTTACCGGCGTAACAGAAAGAATTGCGGAGGCCCGCCCGGCAGGCACCTGACGCGCGGAGGCTCGGGACAGGAAAATGTCCCCGTTCCCAGCAAGTCGCTTCAGAGCACCAGGAAGCCGGTTTCGACCCCTACATCCAGGATGCGATTCCACACCACCCGGGCGCGGCCCGCGGCTTCCACATGCGCAAATTCCACAGTCTGCCCGGCTTGCAAGGAAGTGCACCGATGGGACATGCGGAAGCCGTGGGCGCTGATATCCACCAGATTTCCTTTAATTTCGAAGTGCTGCGGATTTTCGAACCACACCCGCACGCCCCCCGAGGCCGCACGGCGCGGCTCGCGCCGGTGTTCGACCCCGTCGTGCGGGGTCATAATGCCGCCGCCATCCGGCCGCGCTCGGATTCGTAAAGCTTGAGCTTGCGGCTCAGTGTGCGGCGGGAGATCCCCAGGCGAGCTGCGGCTTTCTGATGATGTCCTCCGGTGGCTTCCAGAGCGTCCAGAATCATGCGGCGCTCCATCACATCGAGGCTGACCGTTTCATCCTGCCCCGTACGAGGACCGGGCGCAGGCTCGTTGAGCGGCGACAGCGGCAGGTCCACGGCGCGAATCTGTGTGCCGCCAGCCATCACCGCGGCCTTAATCATGACGTTGCGGAGCTGCCGGATATTCCCCGGCCAGGAATACGCTTCCAGCGCCCGGATGGCTTCGGGCGTCAGTTCCATCTTCGGATCGTGCTGCTCCAGGATGTGTCTCGCCAAAGGCGCGATATCGTCTATGCGATCGCGCAGCGGAGGCACGTGCAGCACGAACTGGCTCAAACGGTGGTACAGGTCCGAACGGAAGCGCCCTTCCGCCACGGCATCTTCCAGGTTTTGATTCGTGGCCGCCACCACGCGGACGTCCACCTGCACTTTCTTCGTGCCGCCCAGGCGGTAATACGGGACGCCGTCCAGTACGCGCAGCAGCTTCACCTGCATGCGCGGATCCAGCTCCCCGATTTCATCCAGGAAAATCGTTCCTTGATGCGCCAGTTCGAATAATCCCGGCTTGCAGGAGTCGGCGCCGCTGAATGCGCCCTTGTCGTAGCCGAACAGCTCGCTTTCGAGCAGATGCTCGGGCAACGCGGCGCAGCTCAGGTCTACCCAGGGTTTGTGCGCGCGCATGGAGAAGTGGTGTACCGCCCGTGCGATCAATTCCTTGCCGGACCCGGTCTCGCCGTGGATGAGCACGGTGGTGGAAGTGCGGGCCACGCGTTCCACGGTGTGAAGCAAGCGGCACATCGGCTCGCTGGCAATCACCGCCGTCATGCCCAGGAACACGCGCGTTGTGGATTCTTCGACCATCGGATCTTTTGCTTCTCGCCGTCCCTCTTCTATGATGGCGGCGGGCTTTGAAAGAAGGTGTCAGTCGAACACCCTAACCACGGGCCTAAAATCATCTCCGCCCGGTGCGCCACTTTGTCGCAAGACTTTGAGGAATCGAAGTGCCATTGTGTCCCGAAAGACCCGCCCTGACCCGCATAACGGCTTCAACCGACGGCGTGGCCCTCGACGTGCAGGGCGGGGTTCAACGATGTCTGCGGACGTGCTCACTTCCGATCCCACGACCTCGCTTGGGAGCGAGCACGCCCCCCGGCACGATCCGGAGCCCCTTTATCCGGCGCTTCCCCAAAACGCGCTCCTCTTCGTGCATGGAGTTTTTTTGTTGGGGGCCACCGTCCTGGTGTTGTCGCTGGCCAACTGGGCCAGCGACGATCTGTTGAAATACACCGGCTTCCTGGTGGTGGCCGTGTTTTCGTCCGGGATGCGGATCAGCGTGCCGGGAATCGCCGGTACTTTGCCGATCACCTTCCTATTCCTGCTTCTTGGCGTCGCGGATCTGACCGAGCCGGAGACGGTGCTGCTGGGCTCGGTCATGACACTGGCGGGGTGCTCCTGGGGCCACGCGGCGCGTCCCCGCCTGGCGCATGTGGTGATCCGGGCCGGGTCTACCGTAATCGCGGGGGCTGCGGCGCACGCCGTTTACCGCTCGCCCTGGATGGTGTCGAATCATATCGATCCCGCGGTGCGGATGGCTGCGGCGACCCTGGTGCTCTACGTTTTGACGGGCGCTCCGATGTGCCTCATGACCGCACTCGCAGAAGAGCGGGCCATGATCCCCATCTTCCGCGAAACACATTTCTGGACGCTTCCCTACTATCTGGGCGGCGCGGCGATCGCCCAGTTGGCCAGCCTGGCCAATCGCTATGTGGGCTGGCAGACGGTGCTGCTCACCGGTCCGGCGATCTACCTCATTTACCGCTCCTACCGTTTGTATCTGCACCGCATCGAGGATGGCAAGAAGCACGCCGAGGCGATTTCAGCGCTGCATCTGCGGACCATTGAGGCGCTCGCGCTGGCGATCGAAGCCAAGGATCACACCACCGGCAATCACTTGCAGCGCGTAAAAGTCTACGCGATGGAGCTGGCCAGGGAACTTCACCTTTCGCCGGATGAGATGGATGCGCTGCGCGCGGCGGCCCTGCTGCACGATATCGGCAAGCTGGCGGTGCCCGAGCACATCATCTCCAAGCCCGGCCGCCTCACTCCCGAAGAATTCGACAAGATGAAAATTCATCCGGTGGTGGGAGCCGAAATCCTGGAGCGCGTGCAGTTCCCGTATCCCGTAGTGCCCATCGTCCGCGCCCATCATGAAAAATGGGACGGAAGCGGGTATCCGGCGGGACTTGCGGGCGAAGACATTCCCATCGGCGCGCGCATCATCGCGGCGGTGGATTGCCTGGATGCGCTGGCCAGCGATCGCCAGTACCGGCGCGCGCTGCCTCTGCATGAGGCCATGAAAGTGGTGATTTCCGAATCGGGCAAAGCATTCGATCCGCGAATCGTCGAGATCCTTTCCCGCAAGTACGTAGAGTGGGAGCAAATCGCGCAGCAGCAAGGGGGGCAGGCGGAAAAACTCTCAATGCATGTCAAGGTGGATCGTGGCGCGGCCCCGGCCGCAGGATTCGAATCCTCCGGCGCGCCCGCGGAAAGGGAGAAACCGGCCGCCGACTTCCTTAGCTCGATCGCCGCCGCTCGGCAGGAGGTCCAGGCGCTGTTCGAAATTTCTCAGGATCTGGGCAACTCGCTCAGCCTGGACGAGACGTTATCGGTCCTGGCGGTGCGGTTGCGGAAGACCATTCCGCACCACACGCTGGCGATCTGGATCCGGCGCGAAAACACCCTCTTTCCCGAGTACGTCACCGGCGAAGACTACCGTTTGTTCGGCTCGCTCGAAATTCCCATGGGAGAAGGGCTTTCCGGATGGGTGGCGGAAAACCGCAAGCCCATCCTGAACGCCAATCCCTCGGTGGAGCCCGCGTATCTGAACGACCCGGCCAAGGTCTCGAACCTGCGTTCGGCGGTTTCGGTGCCGCTGGAGGGGATGAACGGCGTGCTGGGCGTGCTGACCCTGTATCACAACGACCGCGACGCGTTCACCAAAGATCATCTGCGGATTCTGCTCGGCATCTCCTCCAAGATCGGCATGTCGATCGAGAACGCCCTGCGATTCCGGCAGGTGGAATCGTCGGCGACCACGGACTTCCTGACGGGCCTGCCGAACGCGCGATCGCTGTTCTTGCAGCTCGACGCGGAACTGTCTCGCGCGCGGCGCTCCGGCCAGCCTCTGGCCGTGCTGGTGGGGGACCTGGACGGCTTCAAGCAGATTAACGACCGGTTCGGGCATCTGGAAGGCAACCGCCTGCTGAAGGCTGTCGCCAGCGGGCTCAAGTCGGTATGCCGCGAATACGACTACGTCGCCCGGATGAGCGGCGACGAGTTCGTGGTGCTGATGCCGGGCCTCGCGCCGTCCGACGCCCCCTTCAAAACGCAGCAGCTTCAGGGAGTGGTCGCGCAGATCTGCCAGAGTCTTTTTTCGGAAAATCTGCTGAGCGCCAGCTTCGGGGTCGCGCACTTCCCCGTAGATGGCGGCGATGCCGAACAGCTTCTGGCGGAGGCCGACCGGCGCATGTACAAAGAAAAGCGCGCGCGCAAACAGCCGCACCTCTCCGCCGCCGAACTGCGGGAAGCCGCCTGGCAGACCGTCACCGTGCAGTAGCGGGCCGCGGAAGCATCCATAGATGCGGCCGGGTGTGCGCGTGCCATACACTTTAGAAACGCGCATGGGTGATCTTTCGATCGCGATCGTGGGAGCCGGCATGGGCGGGCTCGCGGCGGCCGCGGCTCTGCGCCAGGCGGGCTTCGATGCCCGCGTGTACGAGCAGGCCCCGGCGTTCGCGCGCGTCGGCGCGGGCGTGCAGATGATGCCCAATTCGATGAAGGTGCTGCGCGGCATCGGCGTCGAGTCCCGGTTGCGCAGCGCCGCCTTCCAGCCCTACTCGCATCTCAACCGCGAATGGGATACCGGGTGCGTCCTGCGCGAGCTGCCCATGCCCGAAAGCCTGTTCGGCGCGCCTTATCTGTGCATGCACCGCGCGGACTTGCACCACGCGCTGCTGTGCGCGGTGCCGCCGGAAGCGATTCACCTCGGCAAAAAGCTGGTGGGGCTGGAACCCAAGGGGGCGCAGGTGGAACTCGCCTTCGCTGACGGCGCTCGCACCCGGGCCG